>NPIF01000746.1_pt4 | contig 44989 bp, 43 predicted proteins | sample 8637461 | NCBI WGS metagenome assembly NPIF01 (sample SAMN07420641, study PRJNA396082) | bioreactor metagenome | isolation source: sample BR12 brine-fed electro-methanogenic bioreactor BR | place: Japan: Kochi | collected 2016-12-09
CCCCGTAAGCCAGGACTTTTTTTGCCCCCGCTCCCAGGTATTTCATGACCGCCGCCTGGCTGACGAAAACTCCCACCGCGCCGGCGATGAAGAAGGCTGGCACCAGGCACAGCAACACGTGTTCCCGGGCATACCACTTCACCAGATACAGGGATTCCCAGAGGGCGTGCTGCAGCCGCTCGAAGCCCCTCAACCAGTCCACCGGCAGGTAGTAGCAGAGCACAAACCCCGCCACGAGAATGCTCAGCGGTTTCCATTCTTTTTTCCAGTCCATGATCAACTCCTGTTCAGCAAAAACGCCAGTGACGTCATCACGCCCGGTTTTTCTCCGGACTCACCCCATAGGCTCGGGCCAGAATTTCGACAGGATGAAATACCGGGTATGGGAGGCAGTGACTAAATTGCAGCCGGCAGCTCATGCAGTCGGTGATGATGGCTTCGGGAGCCTGGGCGCGGAATTTTTCCATCAGCGGTTTGCCCAGGGCCAGAGATTTTTCGTGGAAGTGTTCCTTGAAACCGAAAACGCCCCCCATCCCGCAGCAATCGTAGTCGCTGCCGACCTGCACGATGTCCAGTTCGGGAATCCTGTTCAGCAGATCCAGGTAAGGGGTTCCCATCTTTTGCTCCCGTTGATGGCAGGGAGCAAAATAGGCCATGCGTCCGGGCAGGGGCGTACTTCCCCCGCTGAGCTGTCCCTGTTCATGAAGACGGGCCAGATAGACGCCAAAATCGAAAAGCCGGTCCGACAGGGCCACCCGGTCCAGGGGATCGATGGAAGAAAAATAGCCGTCGTCATTAAGAATCTGGCGGTACATGGATTTCTTGAGGGTCCAGAACTGATCCTTGCCCTTTTCCGGAGCGGGGATTTTTAATTCTCCCTTGCCGGCCTGAACCGAATCTTGGTAGCTATCGGAATAATAGGCCCGCTCTCTGAGGAGTTTTTTAAGAAAATAGCCGCAGGTGGGACAGGAATAGATGAGGTCGTATCCTTCCCGGGCCATTTCGAGCATCCGCTGCATATTGCCCTGCGCCAGCCTCAAGGTGCGCTTGCGGTCCCCTTCCACCAAAAAAGGCATACCGCAACACTCCTGCTCGGGAATGGTGACCGCGATGCCGTTCTGTTGCAGGATTTTCACCACGCTGATCCCGATTTCGGGAAACAGGTAACCGGCCGTACATCCCACAAAATAGGCCACCCGACGTTCGCCGGTTTGCGGTTGGTTCAAGCCCTGGCTGGCGGCCCACTGGAAAAAATTCTGCTTAGGGAACGCGGGTAGCTGGCGGTCGGGGTGGATGCGCATCCCTTTGCGGAGCAGGGGCCCGGTCACACTGTTGGATTGCAGGACTTTAGTCACTTGAGGCAGGGTGCCACACAGTTTGGCCAGACGGGGCACATCATTAAGCAGGCGGGTGGCCAGAGGTAGCCCCTCTTTTTCAATGTAGCGGGTCTTGGCCTCCATGATATCCATGGGCACTTTGGGACAGGGGCACAATCCGCAGAAGGTGCAGAGCTCGGCCAGGTAACGCAGTTGAGAGGCGCTGACGGGGATCCCCTCCTCCTGTTCCTGGTCCTGCAGCCGGTACAGTTCGATAAAGAATGCGCAATCCTCTTCCATCATGGTCCGGCAGGTATCGCAGTTCGTACAGAGCTTCATGACCTCGCGGAGGACTTGCTGGGCTGTTTGGGGTTTCGTGTTTTTTGATGAGTCCATTCGTGATAATTCTCCTCTATGAATAAATCCAGAAAAGCGGATTCTTAAACAAAAAAAATCAGGCACAGTTGTTTTTCTTCAGAGCCTCTGTAAGATTTTGCCGATTCCTGATGCCTTCCCGGGTCTGGGGCAGGTGCTCTGTGAGCACCGCCAGTAATTGATCGGCCATCTCGCTACTGCCCTTTGTAAGGGAATAGTGCGACCATGTACCGTCCCGTCGATCGATCACTAATCCCGCCTTTTTTAGAATAGCCAGATGCCGGGAGGCTGTCGATTGAGGCAAGTCAAGGATGTTCATGATCTGGCAGACGCAGACCTCGCCGTCAAGCAACAGGCTGAGAATGTGCAGCCTGGTCTGGTGGGCCAGCGCTTTAAAGAGGTTTGTCATATGTTTCATAGGTATAAGCTTAATCCGATTTTTCGGATATATCAAGGTCTTTTTCAGGGGGAAAGATTTATATAACAAGAGAAATCGGGTCAGTCTTTCTGCCGATCTTCAAGCAGGGTCTGGCAACTTCGATGGGCCATCAGATAGCGGGCATCTTCTCCATAATTGGTGGGATAGACCGGGGGGGCCGGCTGGGGCTGCAGATCGTTGTCGACGTTGAAGAACGTAAACAGGCAGGAATTGGACAGGGACTTGCTGGTTTTGTCGCGGCTGATCCGTTCGATATTGGCCTCCACGCAAATAAAATTGCCGCTGGTGTAGACAATCCGGGTGGTGTAGTGCAGGGTGTCCGCCAGACGGACCGGGTGGAAAAAATTGATGCGGTTGACGGCTGCGGGAAGCACCCGGTCGGCCGCGACCTGTTCGCAACAGATGGCGGACAGTTCGTAGGCCCGGCGGATCAGGTAACCACCGAAGATGGTTTTGGGCACGTTTTCCTGTTCCGGGTACATCCGTTCCCAGGCATCAGCGGTCAATCGTCCGGTCAGCAGGCCGCTGAAGTCGGCCTGATCCTGGGCGCTGTGCAGACTGGTGAGCATTTCAAACTCTTCGCGGGTTGGTGGTTCCCCGAGGCGCGCCTGTTGCTCTTTGTATTGTTGGCGTCGCTGCAACGCCTTTTCAGCCCGCTGTTTTTCCATGGGGTCACTGTAATCGAGACCGGGCAGGGCGACGCTGACGGCCTCCTCACCGGAACCCGAACGGGCCACCATGGTGAAATAACAGGAGGCGATGTGCCGCAGCGGTTCGCCGGGCTGTTCGACGCGAATCCCGATTTCCAGCGAAGAACGTCCAACGTGATTGATACGGGCTTTAAAGTGCATGTCCCGGTTCATATCGGTGACATGCCGCACCAGGATGTTGTCGATGGCTGCGGTAACCACCCGGGCATCGGGATAGAACCGGTTGACGTAGTTCAGAGCGGTCTCTTCGGCGACCTTGTCGAGGATTTCCAGCAACAGGCCGAAGCGCATGTTGGCTTCGACCGGCTCGGGAAGAATCATGAAACGCCGTCTCAGGGCTTCATCGGAGGTCATGGGCAGGATTTTGGTGAAGGAGGTTTCCGCTGGGGTCATCATAAGATCTGGCTCCTGTAGGGAAAAAACGAAGAAGCTTCCCGAGTGTAGAATTAATACTGGATGTCTTTTGACTTACAAGGTCTACATTATAAAACTGGAAAAAACAACTCGTTTCCCACCGTCCGTCGACCGGGCCGTCGCATGGACTGCGGCAGGTGACCACTGAGTGGCTTCCTCCCCGGGGAAGTTTTGTTGGTCACAATCCTTTTAAAAAAAACAGGGAATGTTTATTCGCAAATGATGCATTGAGAGATAAATTCAGAAGAATTAGTTCCCGAAGTTCACTTGTTGCCTTGGTTAGAAAAAAAGTTTAACTTTGTCATCCTAGCGGGTGTGTCTTTGTTCGACTCCTTGTTTTTTCGAATACACAGGATATGAAATTTTTTTCCAAAAAGGAGATCCAATGAAATTGATTATTGAAAAAGTACAAGAAGCCGACAAACCCTCTATTATGGCCCTTTTGAAGCAGGTTAACATGCATTACGTGCCATCCAGAGAAATGCCGCAGATTAATTGGGAAACGTACTCCGTTGCTCGGATGAATGGCCGGGTTGTCGGATTTTGTGGTTATAAGATATTGTCCGACACCGAGGCCAAAACCGAACTGATGGCTGTTGACAAAGACTGCCGAGGACTGGGGCTTGGGCTGAAACTGCAGGCTTTTCGGATGTCGGAAATGGCCCGCCAGGGCATCAAGACATTGATCACCAATTGCGACCTGCCGGAAAGCATTGCCTGGTATAAAAAGCATTTCGCTTATCAGGAAGTCGGGATGCTAAAAAAAGAGCACGAGTTTGGTTCGCCGGATATCGACTGTTGGACAACCCTGCAAGTCGATTTGGAGAGGTGGGCGGCTGGTGACGGGAAGGTTGCGGGGAATGAGTGATCTGGTCGATTTTGGAATTCCCCATCCTATTACGCCTTATCCAAAGCTAATCATCAACGCGGCGATTACCGGGATGGTTCCCAGTCGGAAAGACTCCCCGTATGTCCCCCTTTCGCCGGCGGAAATCATCGATGATGCGCTTCGCTGCATCCGCGCTGGGGCCTCTATTGTCCATTTGCATGCCCGTGACGAGGACGGGGAGCCGACCTATCGGAAAGATTTGTACGGGCGCATGATTCGCGGAATCCGATCCCATTGCCCAGAGGCTATTCTCTGTGTTTCAACCAGTGGGAGGCGGCATAACACCTTTGAATGCCGTTCGGCGGTACTGGAACTGGAGGGTGAGTCAAAACCGGATATGGCCAGTTTGACCCTGGGATCCCTGAACTTCCCGGAACAGGCCTCCATGAATACGCCGGAGATGATTGAGGCGCTGGCCTTGAAAATGCGGCAGTGCGGCATTATTCCGGAGATAGAGATTTTTGAACCAGGGATGATTCATACCGCAAAGGTGCTGATTCGGCGTGGACTACTTACTGGCCCTTTTTATTTTAATCTGCTGCTCGGGTCGCTGTATTCCACCCCTGCCACTTTGTTTGATTTGAGCACCATGGTCCAAAAACTTTCCCCTTCGGTTCATTGGGGAGCTGCAGGGATCGGCTGTTTTCAGCTGGTTATGAACACGGCGGCCATCCTGATGGGCGGGCATGTCCGCGTTGGGCTGGAAGATAATCTCTGGTACGATAATGAGCGGCAGCAGCTGGCAACCAATGAACGATTGATTCAACGAATTGTACGCCTTAGTTCCGAATTCGGTCGTGTGGTGGCTAAACCCTCCGAAGCGCGGACGATGATGGGTTTCCCTGTAAATAAAGCCGATTGTTAAGAACCCGCCGGGACCTCCCGATTCAAAGATTTTTGGCAATGGAGGAAATTTTACAATGAAGTTTAAAGAGAAAAAATATCATCCTCGTCAGATATGGCGGGTCACCCGCTGTGTGATAAATCGTTTCTGGAATCTGTCAGAGGCGGATGTTTTTGCCATAACCGGAAGCTGTGGCAAAACCAGCGCCACCCATTTTTTGGGAAAAATTCTGACGGACTCTGCGTCTTGCTTTGTGGGGGTGCATAGGAACTGTGGCAAGGCGATTATGAAAAATTTACTTAAGGCCAATCGTCGGCACCGCTATTTTGTACAGGAAGCAGGAATTTTTCGCGGCGGCGATATGGCAAAGAATATTTCATTGTTACGGCCAAATATCGGGATTGTGACCACAATCGGCCAGGATCACTACACCAGTTTTCGAACCCCGGAGGCGACAGCAGCCGAAAAAGGGCTTTTGATTGCGTCTTTGCCGAAAACGGGCAGGGCCGTACTGAACATCGATGATCCCCATGTATGGGGCATGCAGCAACGGACTCAGGCAAAAGTTTTGACTTACGGGCTCTCGGAGCAGGCGGATGTGCGCGCCACCGAGATCCGATCGGCCTGGCCGGAGCGTCTTTCTCTGACCGTGACCTACCAGGGCGATAGTGTCCGCATCGAAACCGGCCTGTTCGGAGACTTGCTGACCACTTCTCTGCTGGCAGCCGTGGCCGGGGCAATTGCCGCCGGCGTCTCTTTACAGCAGTGTCAAAAGTCTCTGAACGGCATAGAATCTTTTCTCGGTCGCCTGTCAATTCATCAAGGGCCCAAAGAGAGCTGGATTATCAATGACACCATCAAAGCACCCTATTGGAGCGTTAAAAAGGTGTTGGCCTTGATGGAAAACGCCGAGGCGCCTCGTAAAACAGTCGTAATGGGATCTTTTTCAGACATAGCAGGGGCTGATTCCAGGAAATATCGCGCCATGGCCCGCTTGGGATTGGAGGTAGCGGATCGGGTTATCTTTGTAGGAAGCACAGCGGCTTTTATCCGAAAAATGATCACAGCACAACTGGAGGACCGGCTATTTGCCTTCGACTCCATCAAGGCTGTCTGCCGCTTATTGGTTGAGGAACGTATCGAAAACGAACTGGTGCTTCTCAAATCCAACTCGAATTTTCATTTGGAACGGATTCTGTGCTGGCAAAAGGAGGGGTTCAACTGTTGGAAAAACGCCTGTGATAAGAAGATTTATTGCGATAACTGCGAAGAGAGTGGATTGAGCATCGTCCCCGCCTGACGATCCTCGCTGCTTACACTCGACGGCTGCTTTGGTTTAAGGGCCGGTCATGGGCGGGAGGATTTGTTGTCGGGGAATAACAGACATCCGGTCGTTTAATTTTTTTGAGAAGAGACCATGGATCAGGTTCTAGTCGAAAAACTTGTTTACGATAATAGTTCCAGCGGGGGGGCTCGGGTCTCCGCGATGGTCGGGACTGAACCGCTCTGGTTTGAATCCGCAAACACTGAGTTGCGATGGTCGCCGGAAGGTTTCGGTAGTGCCTTGCTTGTGCCGGCGATGAGCCACGGTCGCGATCTGGTTTTTGAGGATCCCTTATGCCCAGTCTGGCGAGCGAACGTCCAAAAACTGATGGGGTATTTCAGCAAATGGTGGGGCTGGGAACCCATAAAAATTGAGTCTACAGCATCCGCTATAGCCCCGATCAGCACGCCGGGGCGCCGAAGGGCCCTGTGTTTTTCCGGCGGGGTGGACTCTTTTTATTCTCTGCTTACCTATCCGGAACCCCTGGATACGTTGGTGTTTGTACACGGCTACGACATAGCCCTGACGGATGAAGATGGTGCCCGGATTGCCTTTGATCATGTTCAACGGGTCGCTGAGGCAGCGAACCTTGATGCTGTTCTGGTGCGAACCAACTACCGGGACCATCCGGTTGCGGGGAAAAAATACAAATATGCCTACGGCGGAGCGATGGCGGCGGTCGGTCATCTCCTGAACCAAGTTGGTAAATTAGTTATTTCATCAGGTCTTCCCTGCGGACAAGACGAGGCCAATGGCAGCCGTTGGGATATCGACCCGCTCTGGTCATCTCGGGCGATGACGGTAGATAATTATGGCTCAGATTTTACCAAAAATGAAAAAATTCGTGCTATTGCGGCCAATCCTCTGGTGCGCGGCCATCTTCGAGTGTGTCAGGAAAACGTTTACGGATCTTTCGAGATCACTGGAAATTTTTTGAATTGCGGTTGTTGTCAGAAATGCGTCCGCACTTTGCTTGTGCTTGAGCAGCAAGGCCCTTTGAAAGATTTCAAAAATTTTGCCAACAAATCGAATCTGGATATCCATCTCGGACGTGTCATGCAAGTTGAGCCTGTTTTCTACAAAGCTTATGCCAATATCGTCCGCCGTGGGGTTGACCACAAAACGGCAGATGCTATTCATGCCCTGATCCGGCGCAGCAAAGTACTGGGTCGCATGGGATGGGCAGGCCGCCGAGGACGGAAGGCGGTGTTTCAAGTCTTCCGGGCATTGGATGCTCTGGAACGAAAGATTTTTTACCGCGGATCAGGCAGGAAGAAGTAAAGGTCCTTGGCAGGGCAGGTTGGCCCCCGGCAGAAGGGCTGGTGCCCATCCGAAACACTGGATGGGCACAGTTGCAGCTTTCATAGGAAAACGAGCCATTTCCTCCAAGCCTTTCCCGCGGGATTTCTGTCAGACAATCCTCAATCGTGGCTGCGGGCCGGCCAGCGCCTGACCGATGATGCACGCCGCCGCGATGCCCGCCTGCCGAAACTCTCGCAGCAGGGCATCGGCTTGATCTTCGGCCACCGCCAGCAGCAGACCGCCGGAGGTCTGGGGGTCGAATAGCAGTTCCTGGCGGACTGCCGACAGGCCGCTGGGAAGGTCGAGTCGATCGGTGACCAGTTGGCGGTTGGCACCGTTACTGCCTGTTGTCTCCCCCTTCTGATACATTTCAAAAACGTGGCTATGGACAGGCAAGGCCGCGTATTCGATCTGGAATACCAGCCCGCTGCCCAGAGCCATTTCAAGGCTATGGCCGGCCAGGGCAAATCCGGTGATATCGGTGCAGGCATGAATATCGTATTTCAGGGCGATTTCCATGGCCATCCCGTTGAGAGCGGCGATCTGTGGCAGCACAGGATCGAGTTCGACCCTCGGCAGGCGACCGGAACGGCAGGCGTTGAACAGCACGCCGGTGCCCAGATTTTTGGTCAGGATCAACACATCGCTCGCTTGGGCACCGCTATTGGTGAGGATTCTTTTGGGCGATACCACTCCGGAAACGGCCAGGCCATAGACTGGCTCTTCGCTGTCGGTGGAGTGGCCGCCGGCCAGACTGGCTCCGGCCTCGCTGACTTTTTCGTGCCCCCCCTTGAGAATTTGCCGCAGAATTTCAGAGCCGAGTTTTTTCTCCGGATACATCACCAGATTCAGGGCTGTGACAGGCCGTCCACCCATGGCGTAGATATCCGACAGGGCGTTGGCCGCAGCGATACGCCCGAACCAGATGGGATCATCCACCGGCGGCGTAATATAGTCCACGGTGGAAACCATGGCCAGATCGTCGGTCAGACGATAGACCGCCGCATCGTCACTTGATTGGAAACCGACCAGCAGGTTGGGATCCGTAGGGGCCGGGAGCCCTTTTAGCGCGTCCGACAAGACCGTCGGACCAATTTTAGCCGCTCAACCGCAGGTGCGTGCTAATCCGGTGAGGGTTTTTTTCTTGCCGAAAAAGTTCATGATTCTCTCCTTTAATCGATTATTTTATAGCAAAAAAGTTCTGACAGTTAAGATCAATTTCGTTCTTTAAACGGAATTTATTTCCAGATTTCTCTATTGCAGGCACTGCAGCAATCCCATCGCCCATGGGCAAGATCCGCAAGGTTCGGTACCGGCAAAGCAGTCGTGAACAAAATCCTCCTCCTGCACCAGGTCACAGGGCGCGACGCCACAGTTGCTGCAGTAAGGATAATCGAACCTTACCACGTTTTGCCGGAAGGCCTTGAATTCATCGCTGTTCCAGATTTCCAGCAACGGCTGCTTGCTGAGCTGGCCGAACTCCCTGGTTTTGACCAGCCGGTCCCAGTCGTTGATGTAGCAGCGATACTGATGCCAGAGATGATAACAGGGATGGACGCCGCCGTACCAGGAAATGAAGGCCGAGCCACCGGTCACGAAATCGCATTTGCGTTCGGCCAGAGGCGTGGCGGCCGGCAGTTTGAGTTGGATACCTGCCTGATCGGCAACTCTTTGTGCTTCACCATACACATCCTCAACTTCGGCCTGCAGAATCGTATCCCGCTTAAGCAACTGCATGACATCCATGAAGATCCCCAACTGGTGAGCTTCGGCGCGCATCTCGGTGACCAGGGCGTTGACCCGGGTAATGCGCGGATCGACAGGTTGTTTCAGCAGGCGTTTCCGTTCCCAGGCCATGTAGTCGTAAACATAGATGTCCAGCCCCATCTTTGCCAGTTTATGTTGCCATTGTTCGAACAGGTCGACGGCGGCGGCGCTGGCGTTATTATAGGTGATCTGCTGCTTCTGCCAGGGGCCATAGGGCAAGGTCTGGGAGACGATAAAAAAATCGGCCCCCCGCTCGGCCACCCAACGCACCGTGTCGGGCAGTTGGTGCATGTTTTCACGCATGGTGACGAATTCGGCCCCGACTTTGAGCCTGGCACCGGGTTGTGCGCGACGGGCGGCGGCCAGCAGGGAAAAAGCCCGATCCATATCGCTGAGGCTTTCGCCTTCGCGAACTTTGCTGAAAGTTTCGGGGCTTACCCCGTCAACGGACAGGCAGATCCGGTCCAGGCCGGCTTCCACCAGATTGCGGGCCAGAGGCGGGTCGAGCAGCAGGCCATTGGATTGAAAGCCGATCCAGGCGTCAGCGGGCATTCCCTGTCGGGCCCGGCTGATCCACTCAACCAGGTGGGGGTGCATCAGAGGTTCGCCGATGCCGTTGAGAACCAGGGATTCAAGATGAGGGAAAGCCGGCTCCAGCGCGGCGAAGGTCTCCTGGCTGAGATCGCCGTCGATGATCTGACTGTCCGCCGCTTGTTTGGCGCACATGGGGCAGCGCAAATTGCAATGCGTAGTGGTCTCCACAAACAGTTTGCTGGGATAGGGACGAAAGGCCGCTTCTGTTGTGGAAGTTGCCGAAGGCTGTTGGGTATCGGACACGGGGAATATCTCCTTGTCAGGGGACGGCGGTTGTCTCTGCAGTCCCGGCTAAAAATCCGCTCCTGCGGTGGTACCGCAATTTTCAGGATCTCGACAGCCACCCCGCAGGGCTTAGCATAAAAAACGATCGGCCTTGCAGGGGGAATGTGTGTTCCTGGAGTTCAGAATAGCCCGCACAGTAACCGAAGAAATTGATCCGAGGCAAGAACTATGGGCTTTTTCTCTAATATTCGGAACAAAGAAGGAGGTTGTTGATCCTAAGGATCGAATACATCAGGGAAAGGGTTGGTTAGGAGGAAGAATCCTCGCAGAGGGCATCGATGGCTCGCTGTTGGTCCGGTTGCAGCTCGGTGAATTTTACCCCAATGCCGGGGATCTGTTTTTGTTCCCCCCAAGGCAGGCGTTGGCAGAGCTGTACGCCAATCGGGGTCGGGTCGGCAAGGTCAGGCAGACGGATCCAGGCCTGTTCTATGTGTTGCCAGTTGCGGCTTGAAATAATAAAACAGCCCCCCCGGGAGAGGTCCAGGGTCACAGTTTTTTCAACCTGTTGCTCCGTGAACTCGTCTCCTGGGCTTAACAGCACATTCAAGTGGATGGTGAAGCGTTTGTCTTTTCGGTAGATCAGGGCCCGGTCCGGTTGACAGAAGCGGCTCGCAAAGTCCCCCAGGGGATCTTCCTTGTCCAGAATTTCACCGAAGACCAGACCTCTAACTTTTCGGCTCGCGCTGTTCCAGCGCATCATAAGCGTTGGATAATAATCAGAAAATTCCTGGAGCAGAGCTCTCTCCACCGGCGAGGTCCGGGCAGCGGTTAAAACATCGATAATCAGGCCGTTGAAAGGGGTGCTCACCAACCATCGGCGCGTGTCGGCCACGTTATTGGCCCACTCACATTCTATCCCTAGTGCCTGCAAGGTCTTTCGGCAGGTCGAAACGGCATTTGGGTTGCTCGAAAGGAGCAAAAGTTTGATCATTAAAGAGCCTTTCTTGTGAAAAAGGATCCGCTCTGTAAACTGTTGGAAATTACAGCTTTAAAATAGGCTGGCAGGAAACGGTCCAGAAAGTCTGGCGCCCTAAACACATTCAGGCCCCTGGTATTCGATGCCGATCAGGGTGACATCGTCCCGGAACATCGTGCCCTGGCCGTGGCTTTTCAGTGCTTCGATGAGATTGTTGCAGGCCGGGTCGAGGGGCCGTTTTCTGTTGGCGGCCAGCTTGCTGAAAAGACGTTCCTGGCCAAACATTTCATCATGCTGATTGCAGTGTTCGGTGACCCCGTCGGAATAGAGAAACAGCCGGTCACCGCAACCAAGGGTAAATTCCTCTTCCTCGAAGGGGCCGGAACAGCCGGTGCCGATAATCGACCCCCCGGCAGTCAGTGCCCGACAGGTGCCATCTTTGCGAATCAACAACGGCGGGGGATGGCCGGCGCTACTGTAGCGTACCTGTCCGGTGCGGGTGTTGATGAGCAGATAGCTGATGGTAAAAAGCTTGTCGAAGCGTTCCAGCGGATATTCCTGCTCCAGTTGTCGAAGTGCTTCTGCTGGTGACAGTAAATGAAAGTAGGGCGGTTTGTCGAGAGATCGGCGAACAATGCGACCGGCGTGGGGAGAGAGACTCTGAGTGACGGAAACTGTGACCATGGCAGAGGAAATGCCATGGCCGCTGACGTCGAGAATGTACGCCAGAACCATATCTTCGGTCAGCCGCACCAAATTGAACAGGTCGCCGCCGACTTGTTCACAAGGGACAAAACGCCAGGCCACCTGCAGGGCGCCCATGTCCGGCAGGCTGCCGGGAAGCAGGGCCTTCTGGATTTCCGCTGCCGACCGTTGGTATTCTTCAAGTTGCAGCTGTTNNGGTCAGGCGACGGATGGTCAGTTGGGTGGCCACTTTGAACAGTACCTCCTGGGCGTCGTCAGGACGGAATATGACATCGGCAATCCAGGAAGGAGACACAGGGCCCAGGGGATATTGGCCCATGCTGGAAAAATACAGCAGGCAGGCGATACTGTCCTGCTGACAGAGGAAGGCCAGCTCCGAACCGCTTCCACCAGGAAGCGTGTTGACCAGTTCGCCGTCAAGGAGCAGAAGGTCGGGGGACTGCTGCAATAAACGTTCGGTTTCAGGCAGCCCGGTGGCGCGCAGGATGTGGTACCCCTGGTCGCGCAGAACCTGATACAAGGATTGGGTATCGGCTGTTTCCTGTTGGGCAAGGAGAATTTTCCCTGGCATAATATCCCGTGAATCGCTGGTTTGGTTTGAGAAGACGGTACCTTTGCCCATCCTTGGTTGCAGGACGGACAGGAGGTCTCTGGCTACAGATTCCCGGCGAATAAATGGAACGGTTCATCGTTGACCGATGCTTGTCGTTCAGCGAGCCATTCTTAAAGGAACCCAGTCTAGCAAATCTCTGTTGACCTGTCCTATGTCTTTTTTCGCTTTATTGGGTTTTTTCCGGGATGCCGAGACCCCGGACGCTGGCCCGGCACTAAGTTGTTGCCCGCTATTCATCCCCTATGATAGGCTGTTTTCCCGTGTTTCAGCGACCGCCGGTCGCCCTGCCAACCTCCTTTTTCCAGGAGCCTGTCAAACTTTCCGGGCTGGATGATCAGCCGACATACGGAGAGTCTAACGGGCTTCCAGACCGTTTTATACGGTTGTGTGCGCCGATGCCTCCGAAAGAACGCCTTGATAAACTGCTGGTTATGCGTGGCCTGGTGGCTTCGCGGGAGCGAGCCCGGAGTCTGATCCTGGCCGGCAAAGTGCTGGTGAATGATCAGCGGATCGATAAGGCCGGCACCTCCGTGGCTTGCGAGGCGACGATTCGTCTTAAAGGCGAGGATATTCCCTATGTCTCGCGGGGCGGCCTCAAGTTGGCCCGAGCCCTGGAGCATTTCGCCTTGAACGTGCGGGATCGGGTAGCCGTCGATGTGGGGGCCTCGACGGGCGGTTTCACCGACTGTCTGCTGCAGCGGGGCGCTGCCAGGGTCTATGCCGTCGATGTCGGTTATGGCCAGCTGGCCTGGAGCCTGCGCCAGGATCCGCGGGTGATCAATCTGGAACGAACCAATATTCGCCACCTGCAACCCGCACAACTGGCCGAAGAACCCTCCTTGGCCGTTATCGATGCGTCCTTTATTTCTCTCGACAAGGTACTGCCGGCCACTCTGGCCCTGCTCGCCGAGAGAGCCGATCTGGTGGCGCTGATTAAACCCCAGTTCGAGGTTGGCCGAGGTCAGGTCGGCAAGGGAGGAGTGGTGAGGGATCCGGAGCAACATGCTGCCGTGGTGGCGCGCATCGAGACTCTGGCGGCCGAACTCGGTTGTGCGGTGCTGGGGGTGGTGGAAAGCCCGGTACTCGGACCGAAGGGCAACCGCGAATTTCTGATTCATTTGCAAAAACAGACAGATGTCTTGCAATCGCAGGAGCCGGCATGAATCCGGTTTATTTTATCGGCGCCGGCCCGGGTGACCCCGAACTGTTGACTTTGAAGGGAGCGCGACGGCTCGCCAATTGTGGAACTGTCTATATTTTTTCTCCCTATGGAGAGAGTTTTGCTTCTTTGTTGGCCGGCAAGACCCTCTGCGATCCTTTTGATTACCCCTTTGCCGCTCTGCTGGCCCGACTGCATCGGCAACGGCAACAGGGGCCGGTGGCTTTTCTGGTGCCCGGAGATCAGACCTATTTTTGTCCATTTCAGGCCTTGATCGAGGAACTGGGTGACGTCGCCGAAGTGGTTCCCGGAGTCAGCACCGTCAATGCCGCTTCGGCGCTTCTGAAGCGAACCTTGAATTTGTCCGGTGCCTGCAGTCGTACCCTGATTGTTTCGCCGCGGGTTCTGGATGAGGAACCGGGTGCTCCGTCTCTGGAAGATCTCGCGGGCCCCGGGGTCACCCTGGTGATCTATATGAACCACCTGCCGCTGGCCGATCTGGTGGCACGACTTCGTCGCGGCTATGGCCGCAATGTGGCCATCGCCCTTGTTCATCGGCTCGGCTTTTCCGGTCAGGAGGTCGTCTGTGGTACGCTGGACGATATCCTGTCCCGCTGCGGTGGTCGGGATTTTTTTACCGGCAAGGATGGCCGCCGTTCCGGTTTGACCCTGGTGCTGGCTGGAGATACCCTGTCCGCCGCAGTGGATTCCGGTTGGTGGGATCGCCGCCAGCAACACAAACATCACAGTTGATTTCTGTTTCAGCTTCGATTTCGGCCCCTGCCGGGTCGTCAACGAGAGATTCCTTGTCATGATTCGAATTCTGCATACAGCCGATCTGCATCTCGATGGTTCCTTTGCCGGTCTGGGCAACCGGGCGCCGCAAAGGCAGGCGGATTTTCTTGAAACCTTTGAGCGTATCGTCAGTTTGGCGATAGAAAAACAAGTTCATCTGCTGCTCATCGCCGGCGACCTGTTCGATCATCCGCGTCCCGCTCAACGAACCTTGAGCAAGGTGCAGGTCGGTCTGCAGCGACTGGCCGGACGGGGAATTGTGTCGGTGCTGCTGCCCGGAACTCACGACAGCCTGGTGTCCTCCGATGCGGTGTACCGGCAGGCCGAGTTTCCCGGGACAATTCTCCTCGACCAGCCGCAGGTCAAAGAGCCTGTTTCCCTGACTATTAACGATCAGCAGCTGTATCTCTATGGCTTTGCCTATCGCAGTTATTTGTCCGAGTACGCTCTTGCGGGGATGCAACGTCGCTGTGATGAGGGCCTGCACATCGGGCTGTTGCACGGCTCCCGGCAGGGAAGTCCGGAGTGGAATCATCGCAAAAAGGATCTGCCTTTCAGTCTCGAAGACCTGAAACGCTGGAATCTTGACTATGTGGCTCTCGGTCATTACCACAGCTATGAAGTTCTCGCTGAAAAGGAACGTATCTACGCCTGTTATCCCGGTTCTCCGGAAGGCAAGCGGTTCGGTGAGAACGGCCCTCGCAGCTGTGCCCTGGTGACCATCGATGCCGGGGGGGTGTCGGTGGAGCCGCAATCGGTCAACGGGCGGGAACTGGCCGAAAAACAGCTCGATCTTTCTGGTTGCACCGAGCTGGAGCAGGTGGTCCGTTGCATCCGGGCTTTGGGCAACGAACGATTGCTGCTGCGCTTGACCCTTAACGGAATCCTGGAAGCCCCCATGGATCTGTCCGCTGTGCAGAGTCGTTGCGAAGATGCTTTCTTTTACCTGGAGCTGCGGGACCAAACCCGGCTCTTTGATAGCGATTATGCCCGGCGCATCGAGCCGGAAGAGACCGTGCGGGGCATGTTTGTCCGCCGTGCCCGGCAGCTGATGGCCGAGGTCAATGAAGAAGAACGGCTGGTCGTGGAACAAGCCTTTCGCGAGGTGCTGACACGGTTTCGCGCCTTTAGTGGGGCCGAACCATGATACTGCGCAGCCTGGAGCTGAAACATTTCGGCAAATTCGCGGAACGAAGTTTTGATTTTCGGCGGGGATTTAATCTGATCATCGGGCCCAACGAGTCGGGGAAATCGACCCTGATGGAGGCGATTCCGGCGGCCCTGTTCGGTCTGCGGGACAAGGATCGCTACAAACCCTGGGGGCGGCAGGGCAGTTGCCAGGTGGCTCTGGCCCTGGAAAATGGGGCCAGCACCATCCGTATCGAACGGGAGCTGCTCAGTGATCGGGTGCAGCTGGTCGAGCGGGACGACATGTACCAGGCCCTTTACCAGTTTGACGGCAAGGCGGCCCCCCTGGGTCGTTCTTCGGAACGGGCCGAATATCTGGATCAACTCAGCCGGTTGTTTGCAGTGTATGACGAAGACATCTTCCGTTCCAGCCTGTTTTTCGGCCAGGGGGATCTGGAGCTGACGGATCGGAGTGGATTGGCTACCCGGCTCAAGGCCTTGCTGTCCGGTTTTGTCGAAGTCGATTACGACCGGGTGCTGACCTCATTAAGCGATGACTATTTCAATATCACCCGCAAAAACCCCTGGGGCAAGGACAAGACCCGGCCCCGGCAACTCGATGAGTTGAGCGAACGGATCGAAGTCTTGCAACAGCGCTGGTTTGCTGCGGAGCAGGGACTCAAGGAACTGGCCTCGCTGCGGGGTCAGCTCGCCGAACTCAACGAGGCGACGGAAAACAATCGCCGGGATCTGATTGCCGGTGAAGACTATCTGAACTGGGTTCGCAAGCAATGGCAGCTGGAGGAGAAGGAAGGCAGCCTGCGCAAGGATTTCGGTCGGATCAACCGGGAAGCCGGCAAGGTGGAGGAGCTGGAACAGCGTCGCACCGAACTGGAAAAAGAGCTGGCGCGTACCGGTCTGCCCCGGGAACTTCCTGAAGCGCTGCCGCCCCTGCTCGCCGAAGGGGAAGCCCTCCGCAAAGAATTGGTTGCCCTGCAGGCTGAGGCCAGTGCCTTGCAGCAGGAACTGGCCAAACATGCCAATCCGGTAATAAAACAACCTGTTTTGATGACCCTGGCGGCCGGTCTGGTCTCCTTGTTGACCGTCTGGTTCGGCGGCCCCTTCAAAGGTCTCTTGTGGGCTGCATCCGGGGCGCTGATCCTCGGCGCCTGGGGACTGCATCTATGGCGCTGCGTCAAGCAGGGCGGGCAACGCAAGGGGCTCAAGGAACAACTGCAGGCGGTCGAACGACGTCGCGATGAGGCACAGGAGCGGCGCCGTCAGTTAGGCCATCGTCTGGAAGCTCGCGGACTGTCTACCTCGCCGGTGGAACTGGTGCGTATGCAAAAAAATCTGGATCGCCATTGCCAGTTGCTCGGGCAGCTCAAGGAAGTGGAGAGCGCCCTGAAGGTCCTCGACAAGTCCGAGTATCTCAGCGAGGAAAAGGCCCAGTTGACCCGTGAACTGGCGGTTCTCGGGGAGCGAATGGAGCAGGATAAACCCTTGCGTCAGGATCAGCTGCCGACGGTTGAAGAGCTGCCGCAAATTGAAGCCCAGCTGCAGCAGTTGCGGGAAACGATCCGTCAGCAGGAGCAGCAGGTGCTCGATCTGAGCCGTCGTGAAGCGGCTCTACAGGGAGAATTGAGTAACCTGCAGCAGATCGAGGAAGAGGGAGAACAACTTAAAGAGCGGGAAGCGACTTTGATAGAGCGCCGCAATGCGCTGGCCGCCGGGTATCAGCTGCTGTCTGAAGCGGTGGATGAGTTCCGCCGCACCTATCTGGAGCGATTTGCCGCCGAAATCGGACGCTATCTCGGACTGCTGACTGCCGGCCGCTATCAAGAGGTGCGTCTGGCCGATGATTTTTCACTTTCTCTGCCCGGCCGGAACCAGGACTGGCGACCGGTTCAGGCATACAGCCGTGGCACCAACGATGCGGTTTATTTTGCCGTTCGCCTGGCTCTGACCCGTCAGCTGGCCAAGGGCAGACCTCTGCCGCTGCTCCTCGACGATCCCCTGGTCAACCTCGATCAGAACCGGTTGAAGGAGGCACTCAAAGTTCTTGAACGCCTTAGCGGCGAGCATCAAATTCTATTGTTCAGTCACGACGAGCGCTTGCTTAAACGGGCCACCCGCGATCGCTGGAACGTCGTGACCCTGGAAGACCAGAGCGGCACCGCCTCAGCCGGTGCCCGGGAAGGGAAGGATGATGATAAACAACTGTCTTTTCTGTAGGATCATCGCCGGCGAGATACCGGCCAAACGGATTTACGAGGATGAATTACTGGTCGTTATCGAAGACATTGCGCCTCAGGCGCCCCATCATTACCTGCTTATACCCCGTCAGCATATTGCCACGACCAACGATCTGAGCGACGACCATCGGCAGCTGGTCGGACAGATTTTCGTGGTGGCGGCCAGGTTGGCCAAACAACTCGGCATTGCCGAGCAGGGTTATCGCGTGGTAAATAACTGTATGGAAGGGGCCGGTCAAACCGTCTGGCACCTGCATTTTCATCTATTGGCAGGCCGGACCTTTCACTGGCCGCCGGGTTGAGCCTTGTGCTTCGGCTGTTTTTTGGTGCGATGTCTGCCAGTAGTTAAGACCAACTCCGTAATTAAAGGGGGTATCCGTAGTGGAGAAGACCGATCGCCGAATTGAGCAGCGCATGGTCAGCGAGATCATGGAGCTGCTGGTCACGCATTACGGCGGCGGGTTGTCCGAAGAAGATCTGGATCAGGGTATTGAATCCCTGCAACGGGCTATCGAGATGGCTCGCGAGTCCCATCGGGGGCAGATGCGCAAGTCGGGTGAGCTCTATTTTTTTCATCCTCTGCGGGTCGCTCACAGGGCGGCCCGGCACTGGATGGATTTTTCCTCGATTATTGCCTGTATTTTGCATGATGTGGTGGAAGATACTCCGGTCACCTTAAGCGAGGTTGAGGAGCAATTTGGCGAGGAAGTGGCGCTGCTGGTCAATGGCCTGACCAAGGTGGCCACTGCCGAACTGAGTCGCGAGGTCCTCAAAGCAGAGACCTATCGCAAAACTCTGCTTTTGGCTATCGAGGATGTGCGGGTCCTGTGTCTTAAATTCTGGGACCGCATGGACAACCTTGAAACCATCAGTGCCCTCAATCCCACCAAGCAGGCCTTGATCGCCGAAGAAACCCGCAAAATTTACGTTCCGCTGGCGCGTCATCTCGGGATGGGATCGGTGGCGGCGATGATGGAAGCTCTGTCTCTGGGAATCCTCTACCCCGGTAGGGCGGAACGTTACCGGCGGGTGGTACGGGCGGTGCAAACCCATGCCACTCCGGGCTTGAGAAAGATCCGCGCTAACATTGCTCAGGCTTTTGACCATCAGAATTTGAACGTCACCCTGCGGGATCGCTGGCGGCCTTTTTCCATCGCTGCGGTACGGGGCGTCGGTCGAGGCCTGGCCACGCTCTTTACCCTGGAGATCCAGGTCGATACCACCATGGACGCTTACATGGCTCTGGGGGTTCTACACCGTTTGTACAATCCGATTCCCGGAAAACTGCGGGACCATCTGATTGTGCCATCTCCCTACGGATACCAGTCCCTTAAAACCTCAATACAGGCTGGAGAGCATCGGTTACGGGTTGAAATCACCACCCGGAAGCTGGCCCGGTTCAATGAATCAGGGGTCCTGACTCCTGGTTTCGAATTCCGCAAGACCAATTTTCAGAACCTGATGCGTTCCTTGCTTGAAGGCGAATCGGCTATCGACACGGCCAGTCTGCGTCTGGCCTCGGCAAGTATCCAGGTGTATACCCCCAAAGGGGAAATCTGCACCCTGCCCGAAGGCAGCAGCGCCCTTGATTTCGCTTTCGCCATTCATGAACATCTCGGTCTTTATGCCCGGCGGGCACGGATCAACGGTCAGACCCGGCACCTGAAAACCCGGCTCCTCGATGGCGATCAGGTACAGATCGAGCGGAGCAATCAGCCGATGGTATTGCCTAAATGGCTCGATTGGGCCGTCACACCCAGGGCCCGTAATCAGATCCGCCGTTACCTGCGAGGCCTGGTCAAAGAGGGCAAGGAAATTGTTGAGTAAGAGAGCCCTCGATTAAAGGGCGCCGGTAGGGTCGCCATCGCCGGCGGGTTCCGTCCGCAAGCTGAGGGTGATCAGCTCAGAGAGCTGATTGTGACGGATAATGGACCGGATTTCAGCGACATAGGCATCCCGGCGGCTGGAATAAAGGCGCAGCCCGGCGGCCAGGTCAAGTCCCCGCAATCCCTGCTTGTTGGCTCGTTTTTGTTCTCGAATGGTGCGCAGGGGGCGGTAGGCCGGGTGGGAGTTGAGATTGTTCATGTAAGCCCGCACCGATTCGTAGAGGCTGGGGAACGTGGCGACTTCATGATGCTGCCCGGCAGGGCGGTTCTTGGGCACCAGGCCGGTCCCCCGCGCATAAGTCCATTGGCCGAACAGATTATTACCGAGTTGCGCGAAGCGGGAGCTTCCGTAGCCCGATTCGATGGCCGCCTGGGCCAGAACCAGGTCGGCAGGCAGGACATCGAGGCGCCGTAAAAGTTGTTGACGGATCCTTGGGTCGGTAAGGGGATTGTGACGCAACCGATAGTTTGTTACCAGGCGGCTGATCAGCAACCGTTGCGGAATGGATAGGGGTAACCCGGCATCCTGATGGCGCAAGGTGACAAGCAGCTGCTGGCGCTGCCAGAGGATCTCCCGGTTGGCCAACAGGACGGAGGGCAGCAAAGAAAGAAAAAACAGCCGTTTTCGTTTGGCAATGTCTCTGACGCTGTGCAGATCCTCCGGCAAAGTGGTGAGCAAAAAAGGCGGTACCCCCTGATCCAGGGTTTCCCAGCGATAGTCGTTGCCGGCCAGGAATCGACTTAGATCCCGGTGGTTCGCCGGGGCGATTTTGACCATGGGGGGGGATTCAGAACCGCCCCAGGAGAGAGCCTGTTTGTCGCAGCCGCTGCCCAGACACAGCAGGGTTAATGGCAAAATCAAGAGGGCTATTATTTTTTGAGGTCGGGTCATAGGTCGTTTTTTGCAGGACGGCCTGGTCAGCCGCCGCCCCGCTTCAGCGAAGTTATGATGTTCACCGATCGTTTCATCCGGGAGGAACCGTGAAAAGCTATCGTCAGGAACTCTGGTTCGAAGTGCCGCAAAGATGCGGATTTATAAATATTACCCCTCAAGTTGAAGATTGTCTACGCCTGAGCGGTATTCGTGAAGGGCTGGTGCTGGTCAATGCCATGCACATCACCGCTTCGGTGTTTATTAACGATGATGAGGCCGGCCTGCATTCCGATTTTAAACAGTGGCTGGAGAAACTCGCCCCTCACGAACCGGTCGCCGCTTATCGGCACAATGTGGGTGAAGATAATGCCGATGGCCATCTTAAACGACAGATCATGGGTCGCGAGGTAGTGGTTGCGGTGACCGCCGGTCAACTCGATTTTGGTCCCTGGGAACAGATTTTTTATGGCGAATTCGACGGTCGTCGCCGCAAACGGGCCCTGGTCAAAATCATAGGTGAATAATAAGGCTACTTTTCGCTGGTCTGTGGGGATTTTTTCGGCGGCCGGCTGGCGCTGATCAACAGCTTGTTGTCGGTAAAATTTTCCACTTCGCCGGCAAAGGTCTCTACCTGGAAATACTCCTGAATGTCTTCGTTGGCTTCAATAAACAGTCTGTTGAGTTGCTGAACCTCTTCACGAGTCAGTCCCGATCGTTTGGCCCATTCCTGAAAATCATGATTTTTTTTCAGCACCTTGGTTTCATGCAGGATAAAACCGGCATCGGTAACCATTTTCTCCCATTCAGCCCGGGTAAAAGATCGGATGTGGGTCTGATCCCGCAGCCTTTCGTAACGGTGCTGAAATTCAGCGATTTCCGGCTCGTCAGCAAGCAGAGTGTCGATGATGACCATGCGCCCACCACGGCGCAGAACCCGGTGGAACTCTTCCAGCGCCCGGGGCACATCGGGGAAGTGGTGCGGAGCAATACGACAAATCAGCAGGGTGAAGGCACCGGCTGGAAAGGGCAGGTCCTCGGCGTCCGCTTCGCGAAAAGTGACATTTTCAATGCCGCCTTCTTCGCTGATAAATTCCTGGGCCTTTTTCAGCATTTGCATCGCCAGATCGGAAGCCACGACGCTTCGGACCAGAGGCGCGAAATACAGGGCGCTATGACCACCTCCGCAGGCGACATCCAGCAGAATGTCGTCCGTGGTCGGTTGCAGCATGCGAGCCGCCTCGGCCAGATCGACGGTCTGAGTGAAACTGGGACTGCGAACGTAGCCCGCGGCGGTGCGGCTGAACTGTTCCCTGACCTTATCTTTAAAATTTTTGGCCATGAAAAACTCCTGGATGTTTCCGATTATACCACCCCTGGCAGGGTTATGGTGCCGCAGCGCCTATCTCGGCCAGCCTGATTGGTGGCGGCACGATAGCACGAAAAACCTTCATTGGGAAGCAGAGTCGTGTCCGGCTCCAGGGTCATCCTGCAGATCCTGATTTGCAGCTTCTTGTTCGAGCCGTTCCAGCAATTCGTAGAGCGGTTTTTGATAGATGTCGGCCAGCTCGTTGAGGTTGTCGAGACTGTTCAGCAGACGCTTGACTGCGCTCAGGGCCGCCTTACTATGGCGCAATCGCTCGGCCTGCGGGTCGCATTCGGCGGCGGCCGTCATCTCTTTGAATTGTTTAAGTACCGTCGGGTGACTGCGGGCCTGTTCCAGGGCTGTTTTTCGCAGCTCGTCATATTGTTCGCTGGAAAACTGCGATTCCTGCCGGGCCTGCCGTAACAGGTCGACGGTTCGATAGTCGGGCAGGGGGTTAAGTTCGGCCTGACGGTTCAGCAGTTGCGGTTCTTCCCGGGCCAGATAGTCGTAGGCCCGGGTCAGTTTCAGGACCGTCGGCTTCTTGATACGCACTTCCCGGCTGCAATAGTCTTCGAAGGTCTCATAGCCCCAATTTCGGTAGAGATGCGCCTGATTGACCTTGAGCAGTTCCTCGCCCAACTCGACCCAGGACGATTTGAACCGGCGGGCACTGTTCAGCACCCGATAGCGCTCCGATGCGGGATCGAGCTGTTGCATAATCTCTTCGATATGGAGTTCGGCTTTGGATTTCGGTGATGATTCCGGCACGTCAGGGCTCCGTCTGATAAAGAAAGTGAGGATGCAGAGATTTGGCGGTTCTATTCTGGTTGCGCTCCCTGCAGGTTTTTACGAAAGCAACATTATTGGCCTTGGTGCGACACCGGCTTGCAGGTACAATGGCGCCGCTGAAATTTTTGCGACGCCAGCAAATTTTGATGCTTTCGCAAAAACACATGAGATGGCTAAGCAAAAATTTCGTCCACCAAGGCCTGGTGTTTTTTCAGGGGTGAAGGCATACATCTAGTATGTCGAAGTCCTGAAAAAACGCCATAACGCCGGAGGGCGGATTTTTTGCGCCGCCATCCAACTTTGTAACCTGATAAAAAAGGCTTGTCGATGACTTTAAAACAATGTGCCGTCGGTCCCCAGACGGTCACCATGCTCGAACTGGGCCACCCTTGGGTGTTGGCCGATCGTTATACCAAATGCTGGCCGACCGGCCAGGCCGGCGAACTGGTGCAACTTTGTGACCCTCAAGGGCGCCTGCTGGCCACCGCTTTGCTCGACCCCAGGGAGCGAATTGTCGCCCGGGTCCTGGAACAGGGTCCCATGCGTCTTGATGGAGTCTGGCTGCAGAATCGGGTCGAGGGAGCCCTGGCTCTGCGCAAGCGCCATGGGCGCCTGAACGATACCACGGCCTATCGGCTGATTCACAGCGAGGGCGACGGGTTATCCGGATTGACCGTCGATCGGTATGGCGACTTTCTTATGATTCAATATTTCAGCCGCGCCTGGAAACCTCATCTGGCATTGGTGGTGGAGGTTTTGCAGCGGTTGCTGCAGCCCCAGGGTATCTATGCCAAATTCCGGCCCCAGCAGACCCGCCAGCTGGCTGCCGACGAGTCCAAGCGTTATAGCAAGTTGCTTATGGGCCAAGCCGCCCCTCAACGATTGGCGGTCATGGAAAACGGCCTTCATTTCCTGGTTGAGCTCGAAGAAGGTCTCAATACGGGATTGTTCTGCGACCAGCGGGGTAATCGCGCCGATTTGATGGAACGGGTGGCCGGTCACAAGGTGCTCAACCTGTTTGCCTATACCGGGGCCTTTTCGGTAGCGGCCGCTGCAGCCGGCGCCAAACGGGTGACCAGTGTCGACGCCTCGTCCTCTTATCTTGAGTGGGCGCGGGATAACTTCGCAGCCAATCGTCTGAATCCCAAGCGACATGAGTTTCTGCTCGGAGATTGTTTTGAGGTCCTTGCCGAGCTGGGGCGGGCGGGCCGGCGTTTCGACACGGTCTTGATGGATCCTCCTTCTTTCTCTACCGTGGGTAAGAGCCGCTTCACGACCAGCGGCGGTACTGCCGATCTGGTGACGGCTGCCTTGAAGCTGTTACCGCCGGGCGGTTTGCTGATTACCTCATCCAACCATCAGAAGGTCGATCTTGCCGACTATCTGAAGGAGCTGCGGCGTGGGGCTCTACGGGCTGGCTGTTCGCTGCGGGTGCTTCGAGTCTCTGGCCAGGGCGAGGATTTTCCTTATCCTGTGAGCTTTCCCGAGGGGCGTTATCTCAAATACGTGATTTCGGTTCGGGATTGACGGCGCAGGGGAGGTGTCCTGCGGCGGAAGGAATCTGTACTTTCCGGAGAGCCGTTGGGGTGCGATTAAAAGAAGCCGGGGTCTGAAGACCCCGGCCCTTTTCGTTGCGGCGATCGTCTCAGGTTGCGGGGAGTACCGTTGCCTTTTCGATGACGATCGGTTCGACGGGCACATTCTGGTGCATGCCATTGTTGCCGGTAGCTACAGCGGCAATGGCATCGACGGTTTCCATGCCCTCGGTGACCCTGCCGAAAACGGCATAACCGTACCCCTGGGCCGAGGCATCCTGATGATCAAGATAGGGGTTGTCGACCAGATTGATGAAGAACTGGCTGGTCGCGCTGTCCACGGTCTGGGTTCGGGCCATGGCCAGGGTGCCCCGCAGATTTTTCAAACCGTTGTTTGCTTCGTTTTTGATCGGCGGTCGATTGGCTTTCTGGGTCATGTCGGCGGTCATGCCGCCCCCCTGGATCATGAAATTGGGAATCACCCGGTGGAAAATAGTGCCGTCAAAAAAGCCGTCCTCAACGTAGGCAACAAAGTTTGCCGCAGAAAGGGGCGCCTTATCTTCATCGAGGGTGATAGAAATGTCGCCCTTGGAGGTTTTCAAAAGAACCTGTTTCATGGTGTGTCCTGTATGGAGGTTTGAAGAATCAGGAGGCTGACGTACTGTCCATGCCGCTGCAGACTTTGATGTGTTAAACGGACCATTGTCCGTATTTTATTCCCGAGTCTGGAGGTTTGCCGCTGTATAGCACGTTCCGGCGCCTATTTCAACCGCCTCCTCTCCCGGGGGCCGGCAGGAAAGGGCTTACTCGGCCGGTTTCGGGCCGATGGGGGGGAGATAGCTTTGCATCAGGTCGTCGCGCAGTTCCAGCATGCCAGCGCTGATGGCTACCTTGTAGATATGGGGATTGGTCAGCCGCAAAGTTCCCTTCGGCAGGCGCTGCAGCTGGTTGACGCAACGATCCGCCATCTGTTCCAAGGGTTCCGCCGCAAGTAGGGAACGCCCTTGGTCCATCACCGTTTGACGAATTTTTAGGAACGCGACTTTTTGTGGGATGATTTTTGAGCGGTTCGGGTTGGCCGGGTCGAAAACCCGGTCTCCGGGACCGATGGCATCCTCCCGGCGGCCGATGATATCCAGCAGAAACTGACCGTCGGCATCGACGACCCGGAGCAGTTGTTTGCGATCGGGCAGGGTGGCCTTGGCCAGGTCGCTGGTGACCTTGAGCTTTGGTCGGCCATCTAAGCGGACCAGTTTGTATACGCCGCCGAGAGCGCCGCCACCGGGGCCACCTCCTGTCGCCAGTTGGGTGCCGACCCCGTAGATGTCGATGCAGCCGCCCTCGTTGCGGATCGATTCGATGATGGTTTCATCCAGGTCGCTGGAGGCTACGATCTTGACCCCGGGAAACCCCGCATCATCGAGCATCCGGCGAGCGGTTCTGCTCAGATACGCCAGGTCTCCCGAGTCGAGACGGACCCCGAGCAGCTGCTGGCCTCTGGCGCGCAATTCCCGGGCTACGGTAATGGCGTTGGGGATGCCGCTTTCCAGGGTATCGTAGGTGTCGATCAGAAGGATGCAGTGTTCGGGAAAACAGTCGGCGTAGGCGCGGAAGGCACTCAGTTCGTCGTCAAAGGACATCACCCAGCTGTGAGCGTGGGTCCCCTTCACGGGAATCCCGAAGGTCTGGCCAGCCCACACGTTGCTGGTGCTGCGGGCACCGCCGATGTAGGCGGCGCGAGCGCCGTGCAGTCCGCCATCGGGACCGTGGGCCCGGCGCAAACCGAACTCCACCACCTCGCCGGGTTCGGCAGCTTGTCGTATTCGAGCCGCCTTGGTGGCGATCAGGGTCTGATAGTTGATGATGTTGAGCAAGGCTGTTTCCACCAGCTGGACTTCGGCGAGGGGCCCTTCGACGGTGATCAGGGGTTCACCGCCGAAGACCACCGTGCCTTCCGGCGGGGCGATGATCCGACTGCGAAAGGAAAAGGTCCGCAAATAGTCCAGAAAGGGGCGCTTGAAGAGCCCAAGGCTGTCGAGATACGCCAGCTCGGTTTCGCTGAAACGCAGATCGATCAGATAGTCAAGGGCGGTCTGCAGACCGGCAAAAACACCGTAGCTGCCTTGGAAAGGGTTTTTCCGGAAAAACAGATCGAAGACGGCGGTTTTCTGGTGCATGTCCTTTTCGAAATATCCGGCCAGCATGGTCAGTTCGTAAAGGGCGGTCAGCAGCGCAGGGTAGTGCGGGGTCGACATGATTCCTCCGAGGGTCGGCAAGGCAGGGCTTTCCCAAAGTATAGCAAGTGCAACCCGGGCAGGCGAACAACGAAAGGGAAATGGTCAGTCGTTTTCCTCGGTGGCGGCGTCGACCAGCCGCGGCGACAGCAGCGACAGCAAGTGCTGCGGGGAGAGAGCCACCAGAAATCCGCGCTTGCCGCCGTTGAGATAGATGACCGGCAGCTCCAGAATCGAGCGCTCCATGCACACCGGCAGAGGTTTCCGGGTGCCGAGGGGAGAAGTGCCCCCGACCTGATATCCGGTATGCCGCTGCGCCGTGTCGGGGCGACACGGGGTAATCTGTCTGGCGCCGACGCTACGGGCCAGTTTTTTGGTGGAAACCTGGCGATCTCCATGCATCAGCATGAGCAGGGGGCGCTGCGCTTCATCCTCCATGACCAGGGTTTTGATCACGGCGTGTTCGGCCACCTGTAACTCCCGGGCGCAGACGGCGGTGCCGCCATGCTCCTGATAGGCATAGCAATGGCCGATAAAAGGAATCTGCTGCTGGCGAAGCAGGCGAATGGCAGGGGTGACAGGGATTTTTGTTTTGGCCATGAAAATGGGGCTCGGCAAAGGGTTAAACCAGAAACCAGGTCCTGATCTGCATGGCCAGAGCGCCGATAGTGGCCAAAACGCAGAGCAGGGCGGTCAGGCTGAAAAAGCTGGAACTTGCCTTGCGCCCGCGAATGCCGATGGGCAGAAGCAGGCCGAAGACGGCTCCTCCCAGAACTCCGCCCAGATGGCCGGCATTGTCCGACCCCACCAGCAGGCCGAAAACAAGGGCGAAGGCGGCCCAGCGGAACATGAAGTTGCGCAGGGCCAGTCCCGGCGGTCCCATACGGTGAAAGTAGGCTACGGCAAAGCCAATCAGGCCGAAAACCGATCCGGACGCCCCCACCACCGGGGTGTAAGGATGCCAGAAAAGGCCGAACAAGGTGGCTGTCAGGGCGGTTAAGGTATAAAGCACGACGAAGCGCCGGGCACCGATTTCCCGATGAATCAGGGGCCCGACCTGATAGAGTACCAGCATGTTGAAGCCCAGATGAATCAGCCCCGCGTGGGTGTAGGCATAGGTCAGACAGCGCCACCATTGGCCATAGTGAAGGACCTCCGGAATCCAGCGTTGGGCGCCGAAATAGTGCAACAGAGGCAAGGATGGCGCCAGCAGCGGTTTGATTCCGAAACCGGCGGTAACCCCTTTCAGCAGCATCAGACCGAACCAGAAAAGATTTATCCCGATTATCCACTGGACCGGAGAGAAGGCATCGCCGGGAAGGCGCTCCCCCCGACGCAGAGCGGCCAGATTTTTTTCCCAGCGCATCAGCCGCCATTGCCAACGGGTGCCGTTAAGTCCGAGCTTGTCAAAAAAAGGTTTACAGTTCACCATACAATCCTTTTAGGCCGAGTGTGGACCTGCAATTTTGCAACCCGCCAACTATTGCAGAAAACAGACCGTTGATCAACCGCGGAATAAATTGACGCCGGGCTGGGGCAGATCCGGTTTTGAAGAAAACGCTGCGGACAGTTGACTGTCCGGCTGAATATCGGGACAATTGAAGTGATAGATCAATTGTGAACTCTGCCCGTAAATGGCGCGAAGATTTCTTGATAGGAGGAATAAACTAAAACATGGCGATAGAATCAATCAGCCCGAGCACCGGGCGTGTTGTTGAACGCTTTTCGGAGTATTCTGCGGTAGAAGTGGCACGGATTATCGAGCAGGTTCAGGAGGCCTGGCCGGTCTGGAAGCGCACCTCCATAGAAGATCGGGGCGAGCGGATGCGGGCTTTGGCGCAAGAGCTGCGGCGCGACCAGCAGTATTTGGCCTGCCTGATGGCGGAAGAGATGGGCAAACCCCTTGTCGAGGGGTGTGCCGAGATTGAAAAATGTGCCTGGGTCTGTGACTATTATGCCGAGCACGCCGAAGCCTACCTGGCGCCCCAAACGGTGGTTTGTGATGCCGTTCGGGCCCAGGTGGCTTTTCGGCCCCTGGGCGTGATCCTGGCGGTGATGCCCTGGAATTTTCCCTTCTGGCAGGTGTTTCGATTCGCCGCTCCGGTGCTGATGGCCGGCAATGTTGCCCTTCTCAAGCACGCCTCCAACGTGCCGCGCTGTGCTCTGGCCATCGAAAAACTTTTTAAAAACGCCGGTTTCCCTGCTCAGGTATTTCGTACTTTACTGATCGGTTCCGGACAGGTCGATGCGGTGATTGCCCATCAGGCGGTGCGGGGTGTCGCCCTGACCGGCAGCGATCTGGCCGGCCGTACCGTGGCCTCCAAGGCTGGTGCCGTTCTGAAAAAAAGCGTTCTTGAGTTGGGAGGCAGCGACCCCTTTATCGTCATGCCTGATGCCGACCTGGCCGAAGCGGCCGCCCAGGGGGCTCGCTCCCGCTGTCTGAATTCGGGGCAGAGCTGCATCGCAGCCAAACGTTTTATTGTTTTCGAGGAGGTGTACGATCAGTTTTTGTCCTTGTTGAAGCAGGCCATGGCGGCGCTCAAGGTGGGGGATCCGTTGCTGGAGACGACCCAGGTCGGCCCTCTGGCCCGTGCTGATCTACGGGAGGAAATACAGGCTCAGGTGCAGGCGTCCCTGGCCGCCGGAGCCCGGCTGGTCCTGGGCGGTCAACCCTTGCCCCGGGCTGGTTACTATTATCCGCCGACGATCCTGGCTGAAGTCAGCGCCGGCATGGTGGCTTATGATCAGGAACTTTTCGGCCCGGTGGCCTCGGTAATTCGGGTAGCCGATGAGCAGCAGGCGCTGCGTGTGGCCAATGATACCCCCTTCGGCCTCGGTGCCTCCATCTGGAGCGCTGACAGCCGGCGGGCCGAGGCTCTGGCGTCGGAGATCGAGGCCGGAGCGGTGTTTGTCAACGGTCTGGTCAAAAGTGATCCGCGATTGCCCTTTGGCGGCATCAAGGACTCCGGCTACGGACGGGAACTGGCTGAATACGGGATTCGCGAATTCGTTAATATCCAGACCGTCTGGACCCGCTAAGCAATTTTTATCCGGACCCGGCCTTTTTCCTCTCTGAGGCGAACACCGGGAATTTCCTAGGGCGAGGTCAGTATTTTATCCATGGCTATAAAATTAAAATTCTCCGGGATGTCGATTCTGCTGTTGTTGTTGGTTGGGTTTTTCGCCGCAACGTCCCGGGCCGGGGAGCAGCCGCTGACCGATCCGGTAACGGTATCCTTACAGCAGCAGCTGGGGGTTCGGGAATCCCGCAGGCAGCTCGACGTCGGTGGTTACGGGTTACCTCTGCTGTTGGCGACCTACGAGTTTTACCAGCAACGGCAGTTCGCACCGGCCTGGCTGACGGTTCAGGATCTTTCAGCTCAAGGGGGGCAGCTGCTGAGGGTTTTGCAGTCTGCAGAACAAGAGGGTCTTCGCCCGGAGGAATATCAGGTTCCGACCATCGAGCTTCTGACCGTGCAGATGCGGGTGTTTTCCAGTCATGGTCTGTCACCGGAACCCGAGCTCCTGGCGCGCCTCGACATCTTGTTAAGCGATGCTTTTTTGCGTTATGCGCAGGATCTGGCGAGGGGGCGCATCGCGGCGGACAGCATTTATCCACAAGAGTGGAGTGTCGCCCCCCGTACAGTCAACCTCTTGGAATTATTGCAGTCGGCTCTTCATTATCAACGGGTGGTTGAGGCTCTGGAGAATCTGTTGCCCGAAGATCCCGGTTATGCACGTTTGCGGGACCACCTGGCGAGGTATCGTGAGATCGCCGAAGATGGCGGCTGGCCCCAACTCCCCCGCGGCCCTGTGGTCAGACCCGGAGACAGAGACTGGCGGTTGCCCTGGCTGCGGGACCATCTGCTTCAGGTTGGAGATCTGAATCCCGAGGAGATGCGGGAAGATGATTATTTCGATATCGCTGTTGCAGAAGCCTTATGGAGATATCAAAAACGTCATGGCTTGAAAAGCGATGGCGTGTTGGGCCCTGAAACTCTGGCGGCTCTCAACATATCTGTTGAAGAGCGGATTTTTCAGATCGAAATGAACCTCGAACGCCAGCGTTGGCGCTCAAGGGATTCGGGAACCCGGTATATTGCGGTGGAGATTACAGACTTTAGTCTGGAGGTGGTAGAGAGCGCAGAAGTGGTTCTCCGGATGCCGGTGGTGGTGGGTACCCGTGCCCGTCCAACGCCGGTTTTTTCAGCCTTCATGAGTTATCTCGACTTTGCCCCCTACTGGCATGTTCCGCCGACCATTCTGCGCGAAGACAAGCTGGCCCTTATCAAGGCCGACCGTGATTATTTATCGGCCCACCACTATGAAATCGTGCCTTTTGGTAACGGCACAGAAGAGACCATCCCTCCGGAAACCATCGATTGGGAGGGGATAACGGCGGCCAATTTCCCGGGCATATTGCGTCAGAAACCCGGTCCCTGGAATTCCTTGGGGCGGGTCAAATTCATGTTCCCCAATAAATACCATGTTTACCTCCACGACAGTCCCCAGCGCTACCTTTTCGATCACGCCAGGCGTTCCTACAGCTCCGGCTGTGTGCGGGTTGAACGGCCCTTCGAGCTGGCTTTTTATCTGTTGCACAAACAGGAAGGCTGGGATCGGGAACGCATCGAAAAAGCCATGGCGGCAGAAGCCCCGTTGCGGGTTTTGCTGAAAGAGCCTATACCGGTGCATATTGTTTATCGGACAGCCTGGGTCGACAGAACCGGGGTGTTGCAGTTTCGTAGGGATATGTATCAATGGGATGCGGTACTGTATACAGCACTGCGGCGCCATAACCGAAAAACAGCTGTTTTGCTGGCGGGTTTAGAAACGCCTTTGAAGTAGCTGCTCAGCTTGTTGAGGATCGGTGCTTGCCCCACAAGTGGGGCGACCACCTCTGGGGCATGCCCCATTTAGAGTGGGCAGAAGGGAGAATCAGCCTTGCCCTCGGGGAGGGGGTATATTAGAAATTCAGATTAGATTTTTCAGCCAGGAGAAGGCCACCAGGGTTCCAAGGGCAGATCCCATGGAGGAGAAAAAGAAAACCAACAGGACCCGGGTCAGTCGATTATTCCACCAGCCTTTCGCCGTAGCCAGATCGTTGCCGGCTTCTTCCAGATCCCGGACGGTCGGGCCGGCGATAACAGCTTGCACCAGCCCGGTCACAAAGCCTGCTCCGATGGTCGGATTCAAAGAGGTCAGGGGAGCCGCTACCNNCAGCGGATGCCCCAGAGCGATCAGGGCTCCGGCCGCTGACAGCAGGCCGTTGGCCAGGATCCAGGCCAGGGCCGCTTCGCTCAGCTGAGCGCGATCGCCGAACAGAAACCCGGCCACAAACAGGCCGATCACAACGGCCGGGATGATCCAGGGCAGCAGCCGGGAGATGCGGGGTTTCGCAGGGATCAGCGACAGTTCGGCAAGGCAGGTGGGATCCTCCGGTTCGGCGAGTCGGCGGCGGATACCGGGGATATGGGCGGCTCCGACCACCGCCACCAGACGGTGGCCCGGGGCCTGGCGCAGCTTTTCCGCCATGTACCGGTCCCGTTCGTCTACCAGTACTGTTTTCATCGAGGGCAGCAGGTCCCCCATTTCATCCAGCATGGCGTTCAGGGTATCCCCCTGGCGAAGCGTGCTCAGCTGCTCTTCATCGATCTTTTCCGAATGAAACAATCCCTCCAGTAAAGCTCCGGCGACCTGCAGTTTTTTCCAGAAGCCGGTTTTGCGCCAGGCGCGCAGCAGCGTAGTGCGGATCTCGCGATCGATGAGGCAGATCTCGGCTCCCTGTTCTTCAGCTGCTTCGGCGGCGGCGGCCAGTTCCGCTCCCGGTTTGACGCCTGTCTGCAACCCCATTCGTTTCTGGAAGGCGGCCAGGGCCAGGTTGGCCAGCAGGAAAGGCCCCTGTCCCTGACGGATGGCTGAGACCAGATCCAGGGATTGCCAGCCTTTGGCGTCGCTCAGAGAGCGATAACGTTGCTGATCCAGTTCGATGCAGACGCTGTCAGGCTTCTCTTCGGCGATGACCTGGCGTACCGTCTCAACCGAGCTGCGGGAGATGTGGGCGGTCCCGATCAGGACGATTTCCCTGTCGGCAACGATGAGTCGGTAAATATCGGGGCAGTCAGTTGCAGGCATTTGTTTTTATTACCATTATGGCGCTAGAAAAGGCGGTTTCGGGTGCTTGCAAAAAGAAAAGCGCCGCACGACACGACGCTTTATAAAACTCAGCTCTCCACACCTGCCGTGGGTCCTTAGGCCTCCAAGCGAGTCCTAACTAAGTGGGGTTCTTTGTGAAACGCATCAGGCGTCCCAATAAATTCTTGGGCTGGCACACAGCGCTCCTGGAAAAAACCCCGGGTGTGAATATATTCCGCAAGGGCTTACTGACCGCACTTGCAGGGCAGAGAGCATTCAATACAACTTCACTATAGACAAAAGCCCTTTCACTTTCAAGCACAATCCCCCTCTCTGAAATAGCGGTCTCGAGCTGCCGCTCCGAGCTGGATATTTCCCGCCTTAAAACCTGGGAACGGCATTATGAAAGCAAAGGCTAATGAGACAGAAAGACCAGCCAATTTTGTTGGCCTGTATTTTGCTCGTTACCTGACAAGCGAAGGCCAAAGGCCACATTTCTCGCCGCCATCATTTTCCGGGTTTTATCAGGCAGTAAGGTTTTGTAGATGAGAATCAGAACTAAAATAACCGGTATGGGATTGTTTTTGGTTGTCCTGACGGCGGCCTCTATCGTCGGCANNCCTCTACCAAAAAACCGCTCTTAAGCGCAATATCGACCATGAGGTTGATCTGCTGGTGCGCAGTGAAGTAGAGAATGTCGCCCAGAACGTCTACCTCATGTGCCGGACCATGCAGGAATCTCTGGAAAAGATGCTGGCTAACGGGCTGAAGGTGGTCAGCGCGGTCGCCGGACGCTCGGAAGGTCTCGACTTTAATGGGCCTCCGGTGACCTGGGAAGTGCGCAATCAGACAACCCGCAGTCAGGAACAGGTGGTCTTGCCCCAGGTACTGTATCAGAAGAAATGGCTCGGCAAGAACCATGATTTTGATCAGTTCACCATTATTGTGGATGAGGTCGCCGAAAAGCTCGGGGTGACCTGCACCATTTTCCAGCGTATGAACGAGGCCGGAGATATGCTGAGGGTCGCCACCACGGTTCCCGACAACGAGGGTCACAGAGCCATTGGCACCTATATCCCCCGGCACAACCCCGATGGCAGCACCAGCCCGGTGGTCGACGCTCTGCTTAAAGGAGAGGTCTATACCGGTCGGGCCTATGTGGTCAATGACTGGTACCTGACCGGCTATAAACCGCTGTTTGACGATTCCGGCAGCCGCGTGGTCGGGGCTTTGTATGTGGGCCAAAGACAGGACAGCATCACCAGTCTGCGCCGGGGCATTCTGGACATCGTCATCGGCAAGAACGGTTATGTGGCGGTTGTCGGCGGCCAGGGAAAACAGCGGGCCCACTATATTCTTTCCAAGGACGAGCTTCGGGATGGCGAAAATCTGCTGCTGACCCAGGACGCCGGGCAAAGGGAGGTGACCCGGAAAGTTCTGCAGAAGGCGCTGGCCCTGGAAAAGCCCACGGATTCCCGCACCATACCGGTTGCGACCCAGCACTATCTCTGGAAAAATCCGGGTGATTCGGAGCCCCGGAAAAAAATCGCAGCCTTTACCTATTTCGAGCCTTGGGACTGGGTGGTGCTCGCCTCCGCTTACGAAGAGGATTATGAGCCGGCCCGCCAACACATGGCCAGCGCTCTGTCCGAAATGATCGACTGGATTACCGGTGTCGCTCTGGTGCTGGTGCTGCTGTCCCTGTTGATCGGCTTCTATGTGGCCCGGGGCATCGTTCGGCCCCTGGAAAGGGCCATGCTGGTGTTTGAACGAATCGGCCGAGGTCAACTCGATCTGCAGCTCAATGTGACGGAGCAGGATGAGATCGGCCAGCTTTCCCGCAACTTTAACCGCATGGTACTCAATCTCAAGCAAGTCACGGCTTCCAGGGATGAATTGAACAAGCAGATTATCGAGCGAATGCGGGTCGAAAAAGTATTGCGGGAGACCTCGGCCAAACGGGAGGACCTGGAACGGATTGTCAATAACAGCCCGGCAGTGGCCTTTTTATGGAGTGCGGAGACTGGCTGGCCGGTGGAATATGTAACCCTGAATATTTCCCAGTTTGGCTTCGACGCTGAAGATTTCTGGAAAGGGCGCTTGCTGTTTTCTTCGGTGGTCCACGAAGAGGATCTAGAGCAGGTGCAAAAGGCGGTGGCCCATCACTGTGTCTCCCCCGAGGGAGGGTCTCTGACCCTGGAGTATCGTATCATCAATCGGCGGGGGGAAATCTTCTGGATTGAAAATCGGCTCTGGTTGCGTCGTGACGATGAGGATAATGTGACGCACTATCAAGGGGTGGTGCTCGATATAACGGCCCGTAAAAAAGCCGAAGACGAAATTCACAGGATGGCTTATTACGACGCCTTGACGGGCTTGCCCAATCGTTCTTTGCTGATGAATCGCCTGGAGCAGGCCTTGGCCCAAGCCGCCCGCGACGAGCGGTTGGTGGCACTGCTGTTCTTCGATCTTGACAGGTTTAAGGAAGTCAACGATCAGTACGGTCACGATGTCGGTGACAAACTGTTGAGTGCCGTCGGGTTACGCCTGGCATCTTGTATCCGGCAGAACGATACGCTGGCCCGTTTTGGCGGGGATGAATTTATTATTCTGATTCCTGGGGTGCAGAATAGAAATGCTTTAAAGACGGTGGCCGAAAAAATTCTGACCAGCATGGCCAGACCCTTCTGTATCGATCAGCATCGCTTCGAAATATCGATCAGCATCGGTATTTCTCTGTATCCCGAGCATGGCGAGAATCCGGAGCTGTTGTTGAAGAGAGCCGATACCGCCATGTACACCGCCAAGGAGAAGGGACGAAAAGGGTATTGTTTTTTCGATGTCCGGATGGAAGAAGACCAGCCGACGGAGTTTCAGGGGCTGCCGGGTGATCTAAGCCCATTGCTGCCTCTGGATATCCCGGAATAGGCTCTTTCAGGGAGTGTCCTTGTATTTACCGTTGACCCGATAGACAAAAGCCAGAACTTCCGCTACAGCCTGGTAGAGCTCGGCGGGGATTTCCATGCCCAAGGGCACCCCGGCCAGCAATTCAACCAGATCGGGGTCGGCCACCACCTCAACCCCGGCCTCCTTGGCCGTACTCAGGATTTTTTCGGCGATGGAGCCCTGACCGCTGGCGACCACCACCGGGGCTCCCTGCTCTTTTTCGTAGGACAAGGCTACGGCCTTGGCCGGTTTCTTGTTTTCCATCTTCTATACCCTCGCATCCAGCAATTCATCCCCGTCTGCTAAAATCCGCCGGATCAGTTCCGTTCTCAGAGGCCCTTGATCGCTGCCGTAGGTGGCCCTGCAGAGAGGAAGAGAGCTCACCATCTCGCGTAACTCTGTTTCCTGTTCCTCCAGAAAGCGGGATTTGTCGCCACTATCGCAGGTAAACCGCAAGAACAGTCCGTCGGTTTCCTGCAACAGGTCGATGCGTAATTCGCCCAGCCCCTGTAACGACAGATAAAGGGTCACCTTCCTGGCCGAGCGCTGTTCCGGATCGCCGCCGGTCTCTTTCTCCGCCAACAGATAGCCGTTGTCGAGAAAAGGCAGGGGCAGCGGCAGAAGGCTGGCGTCATGGCGGGCCAGACGCAGGTTGCAGAGCTGAAACAGTTCCAGCTTTTGCAGCAGTTGCTCGATATTTTTTGACGTTTCAGAGGCTTGGCGATCTTCTGTTTCGCCGGCGGTCAGAAGCAGACTCTTGAGATTGGCCGGCTCGACCGCTTCTGTTCCCCTGGCCAGATCGGCTTCCAGGGTCAGGCCAAGATGCCGGGCCAGTTGCTGCAGCTGGTTTCCCGACAAAGCTTCGGGGGAAGGGGCGCGGAAGGGTCCGAAAAATTCCAGAAGCTTATTCAAGGGAGCTTCCGGCGAGTCCGCCTCCGGGCTCGGGCTGGCGGTGAGCTGCCGCAGGGCGCCGGCAAGGTCGAGTTTTCCTTCCAGAAGATGCACGCTATGACTCAGGCGTTCAAGGAGGTTGTCCTGAAACAGGCGCAAAATAAGCTGAGGTTTGCTTTCGACCACCAGCAGTCGCAGTTTTTGTCCGGTCTGCAACGGCGTCTGGGTCTGGGCTCGCAGCTGCTGCCGGTCAAGATCGAGCAGCACCTCACTATGCCCGCCCTCGGCCACGGTGGCATTCACAAGCTGGCCCGTCTGCAGGCCGTATGGGCGGCCCTCTGCCGACAGTGCCGCTTGGGCGGGGGTCAGTACCGGGCGCACGTTGGTCATGGGATTGATGATTGTCATAAGCCTCTTTTCGACCTCCGCCAGGCCATTCTTTACCCCTTTGCAACCTTGGTTCCGGTTGTGTTCGGAAACGGCTATCGAAAATTACCAAACAAGACAGGGCGTTGCAGAAATTTAATCTGAAACCGAGTCAACGGCACTAAAGGGACGATGGTCCCTGTCCGATAAGTAAACAGGCGATCTTATTATAATGAGGAGGGATCTGAATGCCTGTTATGACCACTACGGTATTGATTATCGGCGACTCGGCGGAAGCCCGCAAAGCGATTGCCGGGATTCTTGAAGCAACGGGTATTTTCGAGAAAAAATTATACTGCGCCGATGGCCGTCGCGCCCAGCGCTGGCTGCGCGATCATCCGGTTGATATGGTCTGTTGTAACCTGCATGAACAAAACCGCGATGCGCTGGATGTTCTGGTCCATGAAATGAAAAATGAGCCGGAATGGGTCGATTTACCGGTGGTGTTTTTTGCCCGCTCCCAGGACCGTGATCTCCTCATAGAAGGTTTGGAAACCGGTGCCAGCGAAGGTTTGCTCCTCGAGTGCGACAAGGCGGAAATTGCCGCCAGAATCCGCTGGCATCTTAAAAACCGGAAACGGATTCAGGGCTTGCATCAGGCCCATAACCACCTGGCCCGTCTGGCTCTTTCCGATGGCTTGACCGGCCTGTTCAATCGGGCTTACTTTGATGCCACCATCAAGCAGGAAACCGCGCGCAGCCTTCGTTCCAAAAAGCCTCTGTCGTTGCTGATCATCGATCTCGATCATTTCAAGAAGATCAACGACACCTATGGCCACCAGGCCGGTGACCAGGCGCTGGAAAAAGTTGCGGAGGTGCTGCGGGAGCAAAGCCGAATCTCTGACACCGTTTGTCGTTACGGGGGCGAAGAGTTCGCCATCATCCTGCCAGAAACCCCCCGTGCCCATGCGCAGATGGTGGCCGAGCGGATTCGGCAGAAAATTGGTGTTCTGGAGCTCGGTTTTCCCCTCACCAGCAGCATCGGAATCAATTGCGCGGAAAAGCCTGAAGGACTGGATCCCTATATATTGATTGCCGGTGCCGATCAGGCTCTCTATGCGGCTAAACGTAACGGTCGCAATCGTTGCGAAGTGGCGGGAAAATCGGCGACTCCCTTTTCCGGCCTGTCCTTCATCTATCCCTTCAAACAAGCTGCGGCGTCGGCCTGATATCGACTCCGGCACACCTTCAGAGCTCCTCAGGCCCCATGCTGGACGCCAGCATGCGGGCCTTCTGTTGCATATTCCTGAATTGTTCCGTCATACAGAAGTGGATGATTTTTTCGATATCGGCCTGGAGCGGATTGACCAGCTCCAGCGCCGCCAGATAGGGCTTTTGCTCCTGCTCCTTCCCTCGAATGACGCGGCCGATACAACGAATCCTTTCCAGGGTGGCGCCTGGCAAAAAGATTTCCAGTTCAACCAGACTGTGGGCGGAAAGATGGGTCTCAGTGTGAAAACTGATACCGTAACCACTGAGGTTCACCGGGGTGCGTTGGGGGGACAGTTCCTGACGACCATCTCCGGCTTGCCAGAAATGGAGGTAGATCTCGGTATTTACCCGATGATCACGGCGGGCGTATTGATTCAATTCCGAGCTGAGGATGGCCAGTTGAACAAGATTGGGGGTAGGGCGCGCTGCCAGTTTGGCCCAGACGGTTAAAAAAGACAGGCCCTTGTCAAAGGTCAGGCGCCAGCGTCCTTCTGCAGCCAGCTCGGTTTCAAGGGGCAGCTTTTGTGGCGGGAACTGAATATCCAGCGTGGACTCGGTAGAGGCCTTGACCACTCCGTCAAGCTCCAGCGTCCCTTCCCCCGATAGGGGGACGGTGACCTTGACAATACGACAATCAACGAAAGGATTCAGCGGCTGGTTGGGAGAAACAGGGGAGGAAGTCATGGCGTGCTCCCGGTTCGATCACACTAACTCAGGTCTTTGGTCTGAATCTTATTGCGTAATTCCAGACGCTGCGCCGCCATGCAAAAAGCGATAATAGCGTCTCGGCCCGGCGTTTCTATTTCGGTAAAATGCATTCCAACGCCTTTGTAGCCGCCGCTCAGGGGGCAGATACGCACCACTCGGGCAGTGCACTCCACTTTTTTCAGAGGTTTTTCGCTGAGAACCAGGGTCAGGCTGAATTGATCGCCGTTGCGGGCCGTTTCTTTCAGGGGCAGCAGCAGCCCGCCGCCACTCAGATTGATCTGGCCCCGATACTGACGGGGGGCGACATCCTCGTCGTCGGTGAGACGCCGGTATTGGACGCAGAAATCAGCGTTGACCCGGAAATATTCCCGCTCTCCGTATTGCAGGGCGGTTTCGATTGCCCGCAGCCGCAGTTTGTCGCCGTCAAGAATCTCTTCGATCTGAGCCCGCACCCGAAAACTGCGGCCCGCATCCTGGAAAAATAGCCGGCAGGTGCCGTTCAGATCGAGACGAGCGGTGGGAAGTTGTCCGGACAGGAAGGCGGCTTCTACGATATCCACAGAACGGCGCCGGGCCACGCACTCTACGGTTAATGGCGCTTCGCCGGTGATCGGCAAAGAGGCCATGACGACGCGGTGTTTTTTTAAGTGATCAAGGGCTAGCATAAGAAATTTCTGGCCGTTTGCAGGGATGACCAAGGCAGGCTGGCCCCCCTGGTCATCGGGATAACGAAGATGCCTGACGCCGGGCCGGATCCGTTCTCTGGATTCCGGAGCGAAAAAATCTCGCGGGGAGTCTATTTCGGCAACGGCATTGGAGCGATAGGCAGGCATAGTAACTCGAATCCTTGTTTACTGCAATTTGAAATACTTAAAAAATTAGCAAGTTCGAAAATCCTGGGGCTGCGGAGGCTGAGTGTCGGTTTACCCCTTGGCCTTAAACCCGCGAATCTTAGCCTTTGTGCCCTGAGCATAGCCAGCCATCGCGCTTCGACCCGTGCGGATTTCGCTCAACTCGGCTTGCACAAGGGCCAAAGTTGCGGTGATGCGCGGCGCAAGGCGACGGTTGGTTTCGGCAACCTCGGCCAGAATATCCCGGCGTTGCTGCAGCAAGGGCCCCCATTCCGACAGGATCTGCTCTTGACTCAAGGCGGCGTTGAGTTGGCCGTCGTGTTTCTCCAGTTCCGTCTGCAGCTCGGCGAAGGCCGTCTGTGCCTGCCGTACCGCTTCGGGCTGTTCGAAGTCGAGGGTTCCCATGCTCTCCAGCAGGGAGAGCATCCGGCGGTAGCCGGCGATGGATGTCCGAACCAGGTCTTCCATAGAAAATTCCCTGTTAAAGAGCCATCTTAAGGGGCTTGTAGTCCGGCGGTACGCTATAGGTCTGGGACGAAGCCGCAGGATCGGAGGCGGTTTTTCCGACCTCGTCATCCCTCGACGCCGATTCAGCGCCTGCCTGACTGCGAGATAGTTCGATAGCTTCGACCCAGGTCTCCCGCAAGTCCAGCAGCAGACCTTCGACCGTCCGCAGTTTGCTCGCATCGCCCTTGCGGGCTTCGGTAAGCTCCCGCATCATAAAGTGGTACAGGCCGTCGAGATTTTCGGCGAACTCTCCGCCGAGTTCGTGGTCCAGGGTGTTGGCGAATTCGGCCACGATAGCCAGGGTACGGCTGATCCCCTCCAGTTTCAGGGACGGTCGATTCTCCTCGATCCCCACGATGGCCTGGCGGGTAAAGCGGATTGCCCCATCATACAGCATGATGAGAATACGCTCGGGAGAGGCTGTAAGAATTTGATTTTGTAGATAGTTTTTCTGTGCGTAATGGCTCATATCACTTATTCCCCGTCATCATGTTGGTAAGCATATCCATCTGCTGAGTCAAAAAGTTGCTTTGGGAGTTCATCCCGCTGACCAGCTGCTCCATAGCGGTAAAGCGCGCCCGCAGGGTGTTTTCTTTTTTCAGCAACAAGCCTTCGGTGTTCAAAATTTGTTGGTCGAGGCGCTTGATCACCGCATCATGGCGATCTTTTTTGCCGGCGTACAGGCCGGTTGTGCTACTGGACATCTCCAGCAGGGTGCTGTTGAACTTTTTCATCACCCCTTCGCTGGTGTCGTCGCCGGCCAGTAATTTGGCGACGTCGTCAAAATTCTTGGTGAGCTGGGTGTCGAGATCGGCGGTATTGATGTTCAGCGATCCATCCCGCTGGGTGGAGATTCCCAGTTGGGACAGGGAGGAAAGCGAACCGCTGTTGTTGATCGCGGTGCTCAGAATGTTTTGCAGATTGCGTTTGGCGCCATTAATCGTTGAATCGCCCCGCACCAGCAGGGCCAGGGAATCCACCGCCTCTTCGCCTTCTTTGGCCGTCGTGGAAATCGGTGCACCAAACTCTACGTATCCGGAGGAAATCCAGTCCATGACCCCATTGTAGCTGTCGACGAATTCCTGGATTTTCCCTTTCAGGGCCTCCGTATCCGCTTCGACGCTGAGCAGGTTGCTGGCGTAGCGGGGGGGATCGGCCCAATCCGCAGGGGGAACGCCCTCTTCAGACGTGCCCTCATAGGTCTTGGCGCTGACCTCGGTCAGGTTCAGGGTGACCCCGGGAATCACCCCGCTGAGGGTATTGCTGTTGCTGACCACTTTGATACTGTCCACATAGGCGACGGCCTGTTGTGCCGAACGCACCTTGTTGAGCCCCAGATCGACGGCCCCGCCCTGATCGTTTTCGAGATTCAGTACTGAGTCGAAAGAGGTCTCGGCATCTTTGCCGGTCAGCACCAGACGATAGGGCTTGTCGTTGCCGCCATCGTGGATAACCGTGGCCTGGACGCCGGTTTTGCCAGAGATCTGATTAATGGCGCTGGCCAGCCCCTGCAGCGAGTTGTTCGATTCGTCCAGGGTGATGGTGTGCTCGCCGAAACTGACCGTGCCGGTGCCGAGAGGGTCGGACTGGGAAGCGAAGCCGCCGCTGACGGTCTTTTGCACCTGGGCCAGCTGAGCCACGGAGACGTCGTAACTGCCCGGCGCCGCACCGTTGCTGGTCGCCGAAAAAGGCGCGTCGCCGCCGATACGCACGGCGCTGGTCCGCACGGCGCTGGTGATGTTGAGGGAACCCACCGCCGAGCGGAGATCGTCGAGTTTGGATTTGAACTCGCCAAAAGCCCGCAAACGGTCGTTTTCAGTTGTTTTCTGGGTTTCCAGCCGTTCCAGAGGACGTCGCTCGAGGGCCATCAATCCGCTGATCAGCTCTTCGGTCGGCAGTCCCGTTGCCAGTCCGCCAAAAGAAATTTCCGCCATGTCTTACTCCTGTTGCCTCGGCTTGAACGCTGTAGAGCCTGTCACTGAGTTCCGTTTTCCGGAGCCTGTGTCAAGGGCCCGACTTAGCCGCTGAGCAGCGACAGAGCCAGCTGCGGGGCCTGGTTGGCCTGGGCCAGAATCGAAACACCGGCCTGTTGCAGGATGTTCTGCTTGGTCATTTCCGAGGTTTCCTGGGCGATGTCCGCATCCAGAATCCGGCTGCGGGCGGCCGAGAGGTTTTCCGAAACGTTCTGCAGGTTGGCGATGGTCGATTCGAAGCGGTTTTGCACCGCACCGAGATCGCCGCGCATGCTACCGATCTGGGCCAGCGCCGCATCCACGGAGCCGATGGCATCAACAGCGTCTTCGCGGGTTGCTACGCTGACCTTGTTGATGGTGGTGGTGCCGTTGCCGACCGCATCCAGACCGATTCCCTCCAGAGCGCCGGCGGTCGCTTCTTCAAGCACGATAGCGGCATCGCTGTTGAGGGAGACCTGACCGTTTAAGGCCCCTAGCTCACTGTCGGTAAATCCTTCCCCGCTATTGCCGACATTCGTCTCGGCAATGGTCATTACCTCACCATCAGCGTTGGCAACGACCACGTTACCGTCGTCGTCTACCGACGCACTATAATCTGCATGTGCATCAATGGCCTCAGCAACGTCACTTGCAGTAACGGTGGTACCATTTGCGGTATCCCCGGCTGCAATAACAAAATTATTCCCATCAACTGTTGCCGTGTAGGTGCCGGTAACAGAATCATCGGTACCAGGTACTGTTTCGGCTACAGAAGCACTGACGTCACCACTATCGGCGGCAACATTGGTTACATTTCCGCTAGTCGCAGCCGAGGTATAAAGCAAGTCGGCCCCACTTGCCGCTGCTGCTGCGGTGAACAAAGAGTCGTCATTAGCCCCAGTGAAATCAAGTGTTGAAGTACCTACCGAAGAAGTAATACTGGCAGTACCATTAGCGATATAGTCGGCAAACCCTGCGGCAACTTCTGCGTCAGTAAAACCATTAGTCCCATCGCTAGTCATCGTTGCGGTGACACCGTTGACAATTTGGGTCTGACCATCATTAGCGTCTGCCATTGCGGCAAAAGTCACCGTATTGGTTTCCTGATCGCCGGGAGTGGATGCCAACGTCACATCAGCAAAGGCAAGTGCCTGGGAGTTTACCGCTGTGGCAACAGTCAGGGACGTATCGCCAGCTGCGGTTTGTGCGGCGGTGTTAATAGCGGCGGCCACATCCACAGCGCTGCCGGAGGTCGGTGCTGCGATGGCGGTGCCGTTGACCAGAATATCTCCAGCCCCAGGGGCGGTACCGGATACGGCTTCACCGGCTGCGGTGGCCCCGGCTGCGACAGTGCGCCCGACCTGGCTCAAGTCCTCGGTTTTGGCACTCTTGATATCGAAGCTGATGGTCTGGCTGGCACCGGCGTTGGCTCCGACCTGGAAGGTGGCCTGATTGTCATCACCTTCCATGCTGCCGTCGAGCAGGTTTCTGCCGTTGAACTGGGTGGTCTCGGCGATACGGCTCAGCTCCTGTTTCAGCTGGGTGACCTCCGCATTCAGAGACTGGCGGTCGCTGCCCGTGTTGGTGTCGTTGGCCGACTGTACGGCCAATTCCCGCAGGCGTTGCAGGATGTTGGTGCTCTCCTGCAGGGCGCCTTCAGCGGTCTGGGCCAGGGAGATGCCGTCATTGGCGTTGCGGGCGGCCTGGTTAAGACCACGAATCTGGGCGGTCATGCGGTCGGAGATGGACAGACCGGCCGCGTCGTCCTTGGCACTGTTAATCCGCAGACCGGACGAGAGACGCTGCATCGACTTATTCAGATCCGCCTGGGAGGCGCCGAGGTTACGCTGTGCGTTCAGGGACGCGACATTTGTATTGATGGTTAAGGCCATGATGCGTTACTCCGTTGCAATTGGTTAACAGGTTCTTGGGGCCTGATGTTCTGCTCTCTTGATTGTCTTCTCGGCTGTCAAACCAGGGATCTTTAGGGTTATTTGCGGGGGCAGGGCGTTTTTAAGGAGGGGTGTGTACGCTGTGCGATGAAGGCCTTTAAAACCGAAAAATCTTGCCTCTCACGAAGCCACGAAGTCACAAAGAAAGCCTTTTAAATCCTAAAACCTGATTTTAATGGTTTTTTGCCTTTATCTTCGTGTCTTCGTGTCTTCGTGAGAGTATTGATTTTAAAAAGATTTTTCTCGGCAGGGAAAAACTCGAAAAACGACCTGGGGATAAAACGCAGAAAGTCACTCGAATCAGCCAGGGCGGCTGAAACAGGAAAGCCAAAAAAACCAGGATATTCAGGACTCCCTGATCAAAGGGGCGGAGTATTTTTCGAACCCCTGAATACCCCGTAGACGCTGGTCGAAAATCGCCTTCAGGGAACTTGCGATGTTAACGACTAGCCCATGGTATGCAAAAGATTGCCGCGCAGATCGTCGAGCCTTTTGGCCAGGCCGAGGAGCTCCTCCGCCGGAATCTGCCGGATTACTTCATCGGTTTTGCGATCCACGATCTTGACCACCAACTCCTGGCTGTCGCGGTTATTTTCAAACCGCACGCTGTAGACGCCGTTTTCGGTGAGTTCCTTGATCTGATTCAGCAGTTCTTCCGGTTGCACATCTTTTTGTTGCGGTTCCTGGACGGTGTCCTGGGTCCGGCGCTGGGTTTCGACCTGTTCCGAGGCTTTGGGGGGGGATTTCAGCAGGCCGCCCGCCAGATTGACAGCTTCAACGCTCATGGTGTCCTCTCCGAGTCATCCTGACGATGATAGAGAAAGAGGAGGGCCGGCCCGGGCCGACCCTCCTGAGTTAAACCTGCGTTAGTTCGATCTTAGCCGAGCAGCGACAGGGC
>NPIF01001584.1_pt1 | contig 44467 bp, 38 predicted proteins | sample 8637461 | NCBI WGS metagenome assembly NPIF01 (sample SAMN07420641, study PRJNA396082) | bioreactor metagenome | isolation source: sample BR12 brine-fed electro-methanogenic bioreactor BR | place: Japan: Kochi | collected 2016-12-09
CGTTTCAGCCTGCGCACCGGCGACACGGTCGAGGGCGAGATCCGCGCGCCGAAGGACGGCGAGCGGTATTTCGCGCTGCTCAAGGTCAACGACATCAATTTCGAGGAGCCGGGTGCCGTCCGTCACCGGATCAATTTCGATAACCTGACGCCGCTCTACCCTGAGCAGCGCCTGGGTATGGAGATCGACAATCCCAAGGTCACCGATCCGACGCTGCGGGTCGTCGACCTGATTACGCCGATCGGCAAGGGCCAGCGCGCGCTGATCGTGGCGCCGCCGCGCACCGGTAAGACCGTGATGCTGCAGAACATCGCCCATGCCGTCGCCGAGAACCATCCCGAGTGCTACCTGATCGTCCTGCTCATCGACGAGCGGCCGGAGGAAGTCACCGACATGGCCCGGTCGGTCAAGGGCGAGGTCATCAGCTCGACCTTCGACGAACCGGCCTCGCGCCACGTCCAGGTTGCGGAAATGGTCATCGCCAAGGCCAAGCGGCTGGTCGAACACAAGCGCGACGTCGTGATCCTTCTGGACTCCATCACCCGTCTGGCCCGCGCCTACAACACGGTGGTGCCGTCCTCGGGCAAGGTGCTGACCGGTGGTGTCGATTCAAACGCTCTGCAGCGGCCGAAGCGCTTCTTCGGCGCCGCGCGCAACGTGGAGGAGGGCGGCAGCCTGACCATNNCGCAACATCGAGGAAGGCGGCTCGCTGACCATCATCGCCACCGCGCTGGTCGATACCGGCTCGCGCATGGACGAGGTCATCTTCGAAGAATTCAAGGGCACCGGTAACTCGGAAATCCTGCTCGACCGCAAGCTGACCGACAAGCGTACCTGGCCGTCCATCGACATCACCAAGTCCGGCACCCGCAAGGAGGAGCTGCTGGTCGACAAGGGCACGCTGTCGAAGATGTGGGTCCTGCGCCGCATCCTGATGCCCATGGGCGTGGTCGACGCGATGGAGTTCCTGCTGAAAAAGCTAAAAGAAACAAAGAACAACGCCGATTTCTTCGACTCGATGAACACCTAGATCGAACTCGGAAACGGATAAGGAAAGGGCGCGCCCCGCGGGACGCGCCCTTTTGCTTTGCCGGGACTATGCCGTTCAGGGCAGCAGCACCGTGCAGCCGGTCGTCTTGCGCGCGGCGAGATCGATCTGGGCCTGCGCTGCGTCCTTGAGCGCAAAGGTCTGATTGATCGAGATCTTTACCTGGCCGCCGGCAACCACGTCGAAAAGCTCTTTCGCGCCGCCGAGCAGGCTCTCGCGGGTGGCGATGTAGTTGCCGAGGGTCGGTCGGGTCAGGTAAAGCGATCCCTTCGCCGACAGCACCACCGGTTCGATCGGAGGCACCTTGCCCGAGGCATTGCCGAAGGTCACCATCAGGCCGCGCGGCTTCAGGCAGTCGAGCGAACCGTCCCAGGTCGCGGCCCCGACGGAATCGTAAACCACGGGAACGCCGGCGCCGCCGGTGAGTTCCTTGACCTGTTCTGTGAAATTCTCGCGGGTGTAGACGATGGGGTGGTCGCAACCGTTGGCCCGCGCCAATTCGGCCTTTTCATCGGAACCGACGGTTCCGATGACAGTCGCTCCCAGGTGCTTGGCCCATTGGCAGACGATCAGGCCGACGCCGCCGGCCGCGGCGTGGATCAGGATCGTCTCGCCGGCCTTGACCTCGTGGGTCTGGCGGATCAGGTACCAGGCGGTCAGGCCCTTGAGCATAATGGCCGCGGCGGTGCGGTTGTCGATCGCATCGGGCAGCGGCACCAGTCGATCGGCTGGGAACAGCCGTTCCTCGGCATAGGAACCGGCCGGGCCGAGGGGATAGGCCACCCGCTGGCCGACCTTGAGGTCACTGACCCCCTCGCCCACTGCTTCGATGACGCCGGCGCCTTCCTGACCGATGCCGCTGGGCATGCTGGGCAAGGGATAGAGGCCGGAGCGGAGGTAGATGTCTATGAAGTTGAGGCCGACCGCGGTCTGGCGCAGGCGGACCTCGCCGGGGCCGGGATCGCCGACCTCGACGTCCTCCCACTTGAGGACCTCGGGGCCGCCGTGTTCATGGATGCGTATGGCTTTGGTCATCTCGTTCTCCCCCTGGAGCAAGGACCGGCCGGGCCGGTCGTCCTAGAAACCGGGCGTGCCTTCGAGCCGCAGCAGCGCCCTTTTGGTCGTGATGCCCTCGCAGCCGGAATAGCCGGTCAGCGCTCGGTTGGAACCGACCACCCGGTGGCAGGGAATGAGGATGGGAATGGGATTGCGCGCACTAGCGCCGCCGACGGCGCGGGCAGCACTGCCGACCTCGGCCGCGATGTCGCCATAGGTCCGCACGGAACCGTAGGGAATAGCCAGCATGGCCTGCCAGACGGACTGCTGGAAGGCGGTTCCCTCCGGTGCCAGCGGCAGGTCGAAGACGGTCAGTTTGCCGTCGAAATAGGCGTCCAACTGTTCCCTCGCGGCGGCAAGGAGCGGTGTGTCCGACGGTTCCGGCGCGCGTCCGAAGTCGAGGGCGAGGATGGCGTCGGCCTCCTCGAAAATGGTCAGGGGCCCGATCGGGCTGGCCATGGAAAGATATGACATGGCCGAAGCTTACAGGCGGGCCAGTTCCTCCCGCAAGAGGTTGGCATCGGTGACCGGCAATCCGCAGGTCGGGCCGACGCAGACATAGACGGCGGCGCGGCCGTCGACAGGCCCCTTTCCCTGCGCCGGATGGCCCTCTGGCAGTACGGTTTCGGAGGTGATGACGGTGAGGACATGGGCGGGCGGCGCGGATCCCCGGGCGGCCCGCAGCAAGGCGTCGGTACCGGCGGCCGCGGCGATCACGATCTGCATCGGCCGTTCCAGGGCTTCGAGGCCCATGCACAGGCTCGGCATCATGACGTAATTGTCGGGCGGTGAGACGGCGAAGGCGGCGATCAGATCCTCGGCGCGGTCGCGATAGGCGGCCTTGCCGGTCAGGTGGAACAGGCGCGCCAGCACCTCCAGCATGACGCCGTTACCGGGAGGTACGGCGTTGTCGTGAACGGTCTTGGGCCGCGCGATCAGGCTTTCGGTGTCGTCGGCGGTCAGGAAATAGCCTCCCGCTTCGGTATCCCAATAGTGGGTATCGGCGATCTCCACCCACTTTTCCGCCCGGCGCAGGTAATCCGCCTCGCCGGTCGCCTCGAACAGGCTCAGGGCGGCCCGGCTCATGTTGGCGTAGTCGTCGATGACCGCGGGGTGGCGGGCGGTGCCGGCCCGCCAGCTGTGATGGAGCCGCCCCGCCTCGCCATGGTTGCGGCAGATGAAATCGAAGGCCGTACGGGCGGCCTCGAGCCAGCCGGGTTCGTCGAAAACGCCGGCCGCCCGCGCCAGGGAGGCGATCATCAGGCCGTTCCAGTCGGCCAGCACCTTGTCGTCGCGCAGCGGCGGCACCCGGTTTTCCCGATGCGCCAGCAGCTTGGCCCGCGCCGCGGCCAAACGGTCCTCTCCTTCCGCGTCCAGGAGTACGGGGGCACGGCTGCGGTTCAGGATGGTCATCCCTTCCCAGTTGCCGGAAGCGGAGACGTCGTAGGCCGTATTGAAGTAGCTGGCCTCCTCGGGGCCCAGGATGCGCGCAACCTCATCAAGGTCCCAGACGTAGTACTGACCCTCAACCCCCTCGCTGTCGGCGTCGTAGGCGCTCGCAAAGGCATATTGAGTGGAAAGGTCGTCTTCCTGGCCGGGTTGGCCGACCTTCATGTCGCGCATCAACCAGTCGATGGTTTCGCGGATACGCGCCTCATAGAGATCCGAACCGGTGACCTGCCAGGCCTCGGTCAGGAGATCGACAAGCTGGGCGTTGTCGTAGAGCATTTTCTCGAAATGCGGGACCAGCCAGACCGGATCGGTGGAATAGCGGGCGAAGCCGCCGCCGAGATGATCGTAGATGCCGCCCCGGCACATGGCGTCGAGCGTGGTGGTGACGGCCCGCTTGAAATCCGCACGGCCGGTGCGTCGGTAGGCTCGCCACAGGAAGCGGAAGAAGGTCGGCTGCGGGAATTTCGGCGCATCGTGGGTGCCGCCGCGCGTCATGTCGACGAGTTGCAGCGCGGTTTCGGCCGTCGCGTCGAGCGCCGCCCGATCCAGCGTGCCGCCGCCCGCGGACTGGCCGAGCTGCGAAATTCCGGCGCGCAGGGCCTGGGCGTTGTGGATGACCTTGTCCGGCTCGTCGCGGTGGATTTCGGCGATTCGGCGCAGGACGTCGGTGAAGGCCGGCCGGCCGTAACGCGCGCTCGCCGGAAAATACGTGCCGCCCCAGAAAGGTTCCCCTTCCGGGGTCAGGAACATGGTCAGAGGCCAGCCGCCGTGCTCGCCCAGCAGAGCCAGGGCCGACTGGTAGACGAGGTCGACGTCGGGCCGCTCCTCGCGGTCGACCTTGATCGCGATGAAGTTCTCGTTGAGGGACTTCGCGACCTTCGCGTCTTCGAAGGACTCGTGCTCCATCACGTGGCACCAGTGGCAGGTGGAGTAGCCCACGGAGAGGAAGACCGGCTTGTCCTCGGCCTTTGCCGCCGCGAACGCCTCCGGGCCCCAGGGCCACCACCAGACGGGGTTGTCCTTGTGCTGGAGCAGGTAGGGGCTCTTCTCCGCGCCGAGGCGGTTGCGTCCTTCACTCATCGGGGAGGTCTCCTCTTGCGCCGCGCCGAAGTGTGGCAGCGCGAGAGAAAGGGCTGCGAGGAGCAGCCCATGGCGCTTGATGCGGCTTGTCATGGTTCGCTCAGAGAGCGCGGCGAGCGTCGAGAATCGCGACGACGAGCGCCTCGGGCACGTGCTCGAAGTGCGGCTCTTCGTCGTTCTGCTGCTCGCGGACGAGGGCGACGGTGGTCTTGTAGCTCTCGATGTAGCTCGAGCACTCGCTGCAGAGCGAGAGGTGGTTCTCGAAGACGGCGTGTTGGTCGGTGGGAAGTTCACCCGCGAGATAGTCTGCGATGAAATCCGCGAACTCCCTACATGTCATAGATGTGCTCCCGCCATGTGAGGATTGAGTAGCGTCCGGAGGGCCTGACGAGCTCGATGGAGCCGGATCTTCACCGCGTTCGGGGTGATGCCGAGCATGCGTGCGGTCTCGGCCGTATCCAGTTCTTCGATGTCCCGGAGAAGAAGGACGTTTCTGTAGTTCTCCGGGAGCTCGTCGATCTTCCGACGAACCAGCTCACGCGTCTCGCCGCGGGCGATCAGCGTGTCCGCGCCTTCCTTCCACGGGGCGACGGGCTGGCTGTGATGCCCGTCTTCCATGAAGGTCGGCAGCAGGTCGTCGATAGGGGTCTCCGGTTTCCTCTGGCGGGAACGGATCTTCATGAGGGCGGCGTTCACCGCGATGCGGTGGAGCCATGTCGAGATCTTGGAGTCGCCGTGGAATCGATCGAGCGCCTTGAACGCGGAGAGGAAAGCTTCCTGTACCGCGTCGCGCGCGTCTTCCTCGTCGCGCAGATAGCGCCGGGTCACGGCGAGAAGGCGCCCACCGTAAGCGCGGACCAGCTCGGCGTAGGCCATGTCGTCACCCGCACGGAGCCGCTCGAGGAGCGTGCTCTCGTCGAGGACGTCAGGTCCGGTTCGCTGAGGCTCGGCAGGCATGGTGAAACCATACCACGCTGTCCAGTTATCAAGCTGTTAGTCGGGTGTAACCAAGTTGTCAGGGTTCAGAGCTCCCGCGGCTCCTCGTCCAAGTCGATGCGCCAGAGCAGCTTGCGCCCGTCAGCTTCCATCCCGATCGCGCCGGGGCCAGCCCAGTAGAGCCACGCGCTGCCGAGCTCTCCCAGATCGCGCCAGCTCTCTGATGCCGGATCGTAGAGTTCGGTGTGCACTTTGTGCTCGTCGTCGGTCGCGCCGGGGGTGAAAGCGGACACGAGAACGCGCGTTCCGTCCGGCTCGGCGAGCAAGGACAGGTGCTCGAGCCCACGCCACGTCTTGACTGCGCGGGCTTCGCTTCCCGGTCGCGCGGTGTAGAGCGTGTAGCGGTCCTCTTCGTCGTTCTCGAGCCAGGCGAGGCGGTCGCCGGCGAGCCAGCGTGGCGCGTTCTTCTCCCTTCCAAGAGCGGGGAGCTCCAGAGTGACCGGGCTGGTTGGGTCGGCGAGGTCGACGAGACGTCGTGGGCTCGTCGTCGTCTTCGTTCGCATCCAGATGCGCCCCGAGGGCGAGAGCCGGCGCCTGCCGTCGATGAGCGGGGCTGGTTCTTCGAGGAGTACACGCGGCGCAGCGTGAGTGTCGAGTGCCAGAGCGAGCAAGGCGACTCGATCGTCATCCTGCACGTGCACGATGAGCTCGCGCCCGTTGCTTCCTGCGATACGTATCAGTTGTCCTTCGACGCGCCATTGGGGTCGCGTCTGCTCACCGCGTGCATCGACGGACCTGATCAGGAAGAGGCCATCGCCGACGTACCAGGCCATGAAGAACTCGTCGCCAATCCACCGCAGGTCGTAGAGGAGCGCTCCCGGAGCGGGAGCGGCACGAGTGGTGAAGGAGCGCCCCGACTTCGTGTCGACGAACTCGACTCTCGTCTCGCCGAGCGTTCCAAAAGGGCCGGCCTCGCTGAGGTAGGCGAGGGTGCTCCCGTCACTCGACCATCGCCACAGTTGGCATGAGGGGCCGAGGAAGCGTCTTGTGTCGGCGTCGAAGTCGACGAGCCAGGCGGCACGAGCGTTGAAGCCGCCGCGCCCCATGAGCAGCGCATGACCCGCTCCAGGCGAGACGCCGTCGTTGAAGCTAAGCGACGGCTCTGGCCCGAGACGCAGCGCGAGCGGTACCGCGACGAGCCACACCACCGCGAGCAGTGCCACGCCCCCACCCGCGAACGCGAGCGCGCGGCGCCGCTTTCCCCGGCCTTCAGGCTCTCCCGCGCTCGCGAGGACGTACGACAGAAGGAGCAGAAGTAGCGGAAGCCCAAGCGCGGGGATCAGTGTTGCGACGGGCTGCGCGTAGACGATCGTCTGGGCGGGCCAGGCCACCACGCCCACCACGACGGCGAGCAGGAGCCCGCCGGCGAGCAGCGCCGGCAAGCCGTCGAGCCCGAGCTGCCGTACGACGGCGCCCGCGAGGACGGCAACGCCGGCGACCGCCAGCGCGCCAAGTACCCCGAGAAGATCGAGCTTGTCGACCAGGGATCTCAAGAGCCGCGCTCCGAGCCCTTGCTGAAGCGCCGCGAGAACTCCGCTACCCAGACTGACGAGCGCCAGCACACCGATCGCGCCGATCGCTGCGACGAGGCGGGTCCACCACACTCGGCCTCGCGAGACGGGCTGCTCGAGCAGCACCCTGTCCCCACCCCGAACGTCCGCGCTGAAGACCTGAACGCCGAGCGCCAGCCCGAGCACCGGCCAGAGGAAGAGAGCGAGCAGCGCAGGAAACAGCGCGAAGATCGCGTCTTCGGCGCCGTAGAGTGGAGAGCCCAGTGTCCCCGGGAGCAGGCCGCTCAGTGCCAGGAGCGCCCAAGGAGCGACAACCAAGGCGAGCGCCGCGATCGACAAGAGAAGCCTCTGTCTGCGCCAAGCGATCCAAACGAGACTCCTGAGCGAAGAGCGTGTCGCCATCGTGGTCAATCTCCCGGCCAGCTCAGAGCCGCCTTGGTGTTTCGTCTTCGTCGAGTCGCCAATAGACGGGCTTTGAGTTGACCATTCCCGTCAGCACCCCGGGCCCCGACCAGCTCGGTGGTTGTTCGGCCAGTGCGTCAAGGTCTCGCCAGGATCCGTTCGTCGTGTCGTAGAGCCGCGACGTTCCCGTGAAAGGGAAGAGCGACGAGATCTCCTCACGGACGACCACCACGACGCGGGATCCTCCGGGTTCGGCCCGCACGGAGACCGCGCTGACGTCGTTCCATTCCTCGAGCAGCGTGGGCGCCTCGCCCTGGCCAGCCACGAACATGCGGTGTGTCCGCGCGTGCCATCCCGGCTCGCTCTCGACCCACACGAGTCTGTCGCCAGCGAGCCACCGCGGCAGGGCCCCAAGGACGGGGCGGTCCTCGATGAAGGGTGCGTCATCGTCGCTCTCGGCGAGCAGGTCGACCACGGCAGAACGTGCGCCTTCGTCGGTAGATACATCGCGGATCCAGAATCGCTGGCTCGGAGAGAGTCGTACCTGTGCATCGAGCCAGGTCCGGGTCGTGTCATCCGTCGCGAGGAGCTCTGGTGCGTCTTCGCCGAGCGGGTCGAGCGAGAGTAGGACGCGATCTGCTTCCGGGTGTCCCCCCAGAAGGACGAGGAGCCGGCCTCGCACGAGCCCCGCGCAGCGAGCGAAGGAGCCGGGGAGCTCCTGCCGGGGGCGGATCTCCGTACCTTGCGTGTCGTAAGTGTGGAGCACGGTGAGTTCACGCCCCATGCGCCACGGTACGAGCAGCATGTCGCCTTCCCAGTGCAGATTGCTGGGCCAGAGCGCACCTCGAGGTGCCGGGATCCGGCAGCTCAGCTCTCCGCTCGAGCCTTCGCGGATCTCGACGCGCACAGCTTCCTGGGTCCCGTACGGCCCTGCGTTCGTGACGAGAGCAAGCAGTGCTCCGTCCCCCGACCAACTCGTCTCAAAGACCTCCGGGTTCAGGAAGTGTTGCTGGCCCGTCTCGAGCTGAACGACTCGGGCGCTGCGAAACGGCGTGCTCTTGATCAGTGCGCGGTGTCCACGAGGGGAGAGTTCGAGCCACGTGTACATCTGAGGCCTTCCGGCCTTGGCGCGGAGAGCTACGGGAACCGTCACGAGAAACGCAGCGACGAGGAGCACGCTGCCGACGGCAAGCGGCACCACGGCGCGGCGCAGTCGGTCTCGTCCGCTGGGCTCACCGGACGCGGCCAGCGCAAAGGAAATCGCGAGACCGAGCAGCGGACCCCCGAGTCCCGGGACGGCCAACGCCGCCAGTGGCGCATGGACGATCGAGCGTGCCAGCACGAACGAGCAGCCAGCCCACGCAGCGAGAACCATCACGCCGACGACCAGCGCCGGGAGTCCCTGTACGCCGAGTTGTCTGACGACGGCTCCGGCCAGCATCGCGACGCAGGCTGTGACCACAGCAGCCGCCACGGCGGGAAGAGCGTTCGGCTCCGAGAGAACTCGCGCGAGCTGTCCCTCGAGCCCTTGGGTGAGCACGACGACCCACCAACTACCGAGGCTCGCTGTCACGAGAGCCGTGATGCACCCGAGACCCGATGCAAGAGTGACGAGCCAGATGTAGGTGCGGGCGACGGGCTGTGCGGCGAGCAGATCGTCTTGGCCTCGTCGCTCTTCGGCAACGGCTTGGACGCCAACCGCCACGCCGGCGATCGGCCAGAGAAAGAAAGCGAAGAGCGTGGGGCTCAGCGTGAAGAGAGCCTCTTTCGCGTCGTAAAGCGACTCGTTGTCGGGCCCGCTGGCAATCGCTCCGAACGCGAGCAGTCCCCAAGGGATCGCAACGAACGCGAGGGCGGCGGTGACGAGCAGCAGCCGCTGCCGGCGCCACGCCAACCAAACGAGTGCATGCCACGTCGACCGTCCGTGTCGCATCGCAGCCTCCGCGTCGCCCTCAGAGGGGGCGGGGTTCCTCGTCTTCGTCGAGATTCAGCAAGACGAGTCGGCCGTCCTGTCGTCCACCCAGGGTGGCGGGCCCGGCCCAGTACGGGCTCGGCGTCTCCCAGCCGTCGAGCCGCGTATTCGTTCGGCTGTCCGGGTCGAGGAGCCAGGTGCTGCCGTCGGCGCAGCGCAGGATGAGGCGCGAGCCCCGGGGCTCGCCGTGGAGCATCTCGCTCGCGCACTGAGCCGGCAGCGCCATGCTCGTCGTCGGGCTGTCCGGCGTGCGCGCGAGAAGCGTTTCGCCTTCGATCCACGCAAGGCGCTCGTCGCCGATCCAGCTCCAGCGTCCTGCGGCCTCGGGAGGGACTTCCGCGATGACACGTCCGCTCTCCAGGTGGTGCCACGCCAGCCCGCTTCCCGTCGCGCGCAGCCAGGAGCGGCCGCCAGGCGCAATGCGCGAGGCGGACGAGCCGTGGGCGACGGCGTCTACGCCGTGCGTCGAGGCGTGATGGGCCTTGTCGTGAATCCCGATGAGCGCGAAGGGCTCCTGTTTACGGAGCTTTGCGGTCAGGGCGAGGAGCTGGGAATGGTAGCGGGGTCCCAGAAGCAGATCGCTGTGCGGGAGATAGAACTCCGCCCGTGCGCGACGCCCTTCGGGGTGCGTGAACGCGACGCAGCTCTGGTCGGCTCGCGTCGCATCCCACACGGAGACGAGCACCTCGCCGTCCCATCGCATCGTGCGCGGCCTGACGCGCAGAGAGCAGCGCGGCCAAGGCACCCAGCCGGTGAGTTCGCCGCTTCGTGCATCGCGGATCTCGATGCGCTCGCTCACGTGGCGGCCGTAGGCATCGCCAGCGGTCCTGAGCGCGATGTGGCGGGAGTCTGGGGACCACGCGTGGCTGAAGTTCGGCGGCGGAAGAAAGTGGCGCGATCCCGTCTCGGTGTCGATGAGCCAGTAGCCGCCCAACGGTCCGCCGAACGCGAGAGCCGCGCGTCCGTCGGGGGCGAGCGAGACGGTGGCTCCCGGATAGTGGATGTCGCTCTGTGCCGCGAGATAACGCGGTGCGGCGAAGGCGAAGCTCCCGGCGATCAGAGCGACGCCGATCAGCATCGCGGCGACGCCGCGCCTGCGAGCGCCACGTCCTGCCGGCTCTCCGGGGAGCGCCATCAACGCGGCCGCGACGAGGCCGACCAGCAGCGAACCGCCGCCGAGGATGCCGAAGCCGAGGGTGGAAACCAGCGCGTGGCGGGCAGCGAGGAAGAGCACGGCGAGCGCCTGGCCGGCCACGATGACGAAGCCTGCGGCGAGGCAGGGCACGCCGGTTACGCCGAAACGCGCGAGCAAGGCGGCAGCGAGAATACCGGCGAGTGCCATCGCGCTTCCGCCGCCGAGGAAGTACCCCGGAGTTTCGCCGAAGGCCTTTTCGATACGGGGGCCGAGCCCGGAGAGCCAGACGGCGAGGACCCAGGCGACGAGCGAGAGTGCGACGAGCGTCGCCGTCGCCGCAACGGCGCTCCCGAGCTCCACGAACCACGTGCGCCAGCGCGCGAGCGGCTGCGCCAGGAGAAAGCTGCCTTCGACTTCGCGGAGTGCCGCGAGCGTGATGCTGCCCGCGGCCAGCCCGATCAACGGCCACGCGAAGAGCCCGAGAACCGCGGGCGTCACGGCGAGGAGCGCGTCTTGGAGGGAGAAGCCGCCGCCGGCGTCGAGCACCTCGAGTCCGAGACCGAGCGCGGCGAGCGCCCACGGCAGAACGCACACACCGATGCCGCCCCAGAGCAGCACGCCGCGGAGTTTGCGCAGTTGAAGCCAGACGAGCGCGCGGTTCACGAGATCCCCCCCGAGAGCATCGTTGCGGCACCCCGCACGAGCCTGAGCAACACACCGGCGCCGAGAGTGACGAGAAGTCCCCAAACGAACACGGGCACTATCCTCCGCCCGGCCCCTCGGCTCCCGGCTTCGCCGGGGACGAAGGCGCGCCATGCAGCAAAGAAGAACGTCGCCGCGAGCAACGCGCAGACGATCTCGGCGTCGGGGAACGCAGGGAGGAACAAGCGCTTCTCCATGAGAAACACCAGCCCCATCGCGATGAACGGCAGCAGCATGAACGCGCTCTCGCGGCGTTCGAACGAGCCCACGAAGACTCCCGCGGCGATGCTGACTACGACGACGCAGCCGAGGAGCAACGGCCGGCTGGCCATTGCACCGAACGGAGAGCCCGAGCCGCTCCACGGCGTGAGTGAAGCGCCGGTCTGCCAGGCAACGATCCACGAACCTCCGAGAAACGCCGCCGCATAGAGCGGTGTAGCGAGGCCAGCCAGGACTGCGCGGAGCCCGAAGAGGCGCTGACGCGAAACGGGCAGAGAGCGCAGCAGTTCACTGAACTCGGGCTTCTTCTCGAAGAACGCCCCCATCCCCAGGCTGAACCCGGCCATGAATAACAAGAGAACGAAGAAGAAGGGAGGCAACCACACGTCACCCGCCGGTGGGGTTCCACGACCCTGCAGCTGCTCCCAGGCTCGGAAGCCGTAGTGAGCGAGCGGCTGGCACATCGTGAGCCCAAGGACGGAGAGCGCCGTCAGCCGTCCCCAGCGACGCCACTCGAGCCAGAGCAGGGCCCGGGTCATGGGGAGGCCTCTTCAGTGCGAGACACGCGAATGAAGTTCGATGCCAAGAGTCCCGAGAATCTCTCGGGGTCTGTGAACCAGTGGTCGACGACCGGCGAGAGGTTCAGGAGCACGGTCTCTGACGGCGTGACGAAGTTGAGGACGTTCGGGGCGCCCCAAACCGGGTCTCCCGACTGAAGCGTGCCGATCTCGTAGCGGAGTTCTCGACTCTCGCTCTCCTTGCTACTCACGAGCCAGGTCTTCGGGAAGCCCGGCGTGCTGTCGTCGTGAAGAAGCACGAAGCGACCGATGTGAGGTTCGGCAGCGCAGATTCCACGGCCGGTGGCCGAAAAACGGGCGAGCTCGTCCACGGCGTTGATCGGCCCAAGCGCGCAGAGCGTGCCGCCATCATCGAGCCGAGTCCTGACGAGCACTCGGTCGCCCGCGAGCCACTCCACGGAGAGGGCGCGCTCGAAACGCCGGATCGTCGTGTTGGGAAACTCGACGACCTCGAGGGCCTGGCCGTCCTCCNNGCCAAAGCGTCCGGACCGGGAGACGCGGGCGCGATAGCTGCTCGGCGGCCCCACGACCTGCCTCGTCCACAGAGGCTCGGCGCCTTTGGGTGTGATGCGGAATCCGTGGAGCTGAGTGTTCCCAGGCTCGTCCGCTGCGGGAACGCCGACGACGAGGCGGCCCGTGACCCCGAATGCAATCAGTGACGCGCCACGGCGAAGGCCGATACCGAGTTCGAGCGGCCCGCGGAGTCCTTCGCCGTCGATCAGAAGGAGCTCCGCGCTACCGTTCGCGCGCTCGGCGAGCACGAGAATCTCGTGGTCTTGCGGGTGATTCTGGCCTTCGGTGCGAGGTGCCTCGCGGGCCAGGAGCTCCGCGATCGAGCCCTCAAGGCCATCGACATGTTGCTCGCGTTCGGAGCTGGAGCCGTAGCTGACGGTCCAGCTGCGGAGGACAAGCAGCGAGCTCTTGTCGATGTCCTGCCGACGGGAGAACGCGAAGCTGCCACGACTGTCGAGATGGTGGGCCTTCTCGAAGGCGCCGAGTGTCTCGAAACGCCCGGCGGGTCCTGTCTCGAGTCGCCACGCTTCGCCGCCGGCGAGCGCGAGGACTTCGTAGTCGAGAGCCCCGACGACGGAAATGGTCTCGCCGCCGGACAAATGTCGGCGAAGCTCCCGCTCTTCGGCTGCGCCGTAGAGGATGGTGGCTACCAGGATCGAGAGGGCCAACGCGCCGACGATGGCCGCTCGTCGAGTCTTGCCCCGCCCGGCCGGTTCGCCGCAACATTCGGCTGCGAAACCTGCAACGAACAGAGCCGTTCCTGCCAGGCCCAGGCTCAGAAACGCCATCCCTTCCAACGAGATGACCCGAACGGTTGCAGTCCACATGAGAATGCCGAACGGCAAGCCCAACGCGAGCAGCGCGCTTCCGACAACACGCACGATGCCGTGGGCGCCCCAGCTGGCGAGGAGTTGGCACGCTCCGAACGCCGAAGCGCACATCAAGAGTAGGAAGGAAAGCTGGTCGGGGAGATCGACCGGGCCATTCTCGAGGAGGCGGGAGAACATCCCGCTCCAGGTGGCATCTTGGGGGCCCCAGATCCCGTCCAGCCCGAAGATCCACGCCGCGAGCACGAGGGACACGCACGCGAACAGAAGAGAGAAACGGAGAAAGAACGCTCTCAGCCGCGAGACCGGCGCACACTGAGCCGGCGCGCTCGTGTCGCGCTCGGCCCGCGTTCCGGCCAGCCGAGACGCGATGAGCAGTGCCGAGAGCATGAACGCCAGCACAGCGAACATCCCGAGCCGCTGGTCCCACTGGAAGCGCTGCATCGCCCGAATCGGCCCCGTCAACATCGAGCCCTCGGCGGGGGCGACGAACTGCGCGACCACCAGCCGCGCCAACCCCGGCAACAACGCCATCACAGCCGCAGAGCCGAGCACGAGTCCGCGCACACGGCGCCACTCGAACCACAAGAGCGCGCTAGACACCCTCCGACTCCTCCGCCGGGGCGCGCAGACAAGCGATCAGGATCTCCTCGAGGGGGAGGCGCGTCGTCTCGATGCGCTCGGCGCCGGCCTCGCGCAGCGCGGCTTCGAGCGCGGCGGGTTCCGCTTCGGCGACGCAGTGCACGCTGCGCTCGCTGCGGCGGAGCGTGATCTGGCCCGGGACGCGCAGCGCGGCGGTCGGCTCTTCGGCGAAGACGGCGGTGGCGCCGCAGATGCGGGCCTTGAGCTCGTCGAGGGGGCCGTCGAGGGTGACCTTGCCTTCGTCGAGCACGACGACGCGGTCGGCGAGACGCTCGACGTCTTGCACGAGGTGCGAGGCGTACACGACGGTGCCGCCTTCTTCGGGCATCGCGGCGATCAGCGTCTCGAGCACTTCGCGGCGCACGAGCGGGTCGAGTCCCGAAGTCGGGTCATCGAGCAGCAGCAGGTCGGGGCGGCACGCGATCGCGAGCACCAGCGCGACCTTGGCCTTCGTGCCGCGCGAGAGCTCGCGGATCTTCTTGTCCGGTTCGAGCGCGAGCCGCTCGCTGAACTCCTCCGCCAGCTTGACGTCCCAGCGCGGGTGGATGCCCGCGCAGAAGGTGAGCAGCTCGCGCACCTTCATCCAGGGGTAGAGGGCGCTCTCCTCCGCGAGCAGGGCGACGCGGGTGCGCACCTCGAGCCCCTGCTTCCTCGGGTCGAGGCCGAGCACGCGGATCGAGCCCGCGTCGGGCCAGAGCGTGCCGAGCGCGAGCTTGAGGCTCGTCGTCTTGCCGGCGCCGTTGCGGCCGACGAGGCCGAGGATCTCGCCGCGGGGCAGGGTGAGCTCCACGCCGTCCAGGGCGAGCGTGCGGCCGTAGCGGCGGGTGACGCCGCGGAATTCGAGTGCGCTCTCAGTCATCGCGTTCTTCCCCTCCCTCGGAGCCGGGGCTCTCGGCCTCGGCGTCCTGCAACCTCTTGCTGAGCTCGACCGCGCTCGCGCCCAGGGTGCGGGCCTCGGCGAGCGTCCGGCGGACGAGCTCGGTGAGCGCGCGCTCCCGCACGGCGCCGTCGAGCTGCGCCGCGCGCTCGGCGACGAAGGTCCCGCGCCCCACCCGCGTGTGGACGAGGCCGTCGGCCTCGAGCATCTGGATCGCGCGCGCGGCGGTGTTGCGGTTGACCCGCCCGAGCACCGCGAGCTCCCGCACGGTGGGGAGGCGGTCGCCGGGCTGCAGCACGCCGAGCCGGAGCTGCCCGCGAATCGCGTCGACGAGCTGCCGATACAGGGGCACGGGGCTGGCGGGGTCGAGTTCGAGTCTCATGATTGTCCCATTGGCATAGGACAATGTAGACAATGCCATCGGTGCTGTCAATGCTCACGGCGGATGAGTTCCGATGTCGTTGTCCTTATGTCAGATAGGACATAGAGTCTGTGCGGTGAGACAGAGGAGGGCCGAGATGCGCCCCGCCAAACGAAAAGCGCTCCAGAAGGCGGGCTTCCGCATCGGCTCCGTCCAGGAGTTCTTCGAGCTCTCTGCCGAGGATGCGCTCTACATCGAGATCAAGCTGGAGCTCGCTCGGGAGCTCCGTGCGTTGCGGCGCGAGAGGAGCCTGACCCAGGTCCAGCTCGCCGAGCGGGTCGCCTCGAGTCAGTCTCGGGTGGCGAAGATGGAGGCAGCCGACGCGACTGTTTCCATCGACCTGATCGTCCGCTCGCTGATCGCTCTCGGTGCCACGAGCGGCGACGTCGCCGACGCCGTGAGGCGGGCGGCGCGATAGCGAGGAGATCGTAGGCGGGCCCGTTTGTTGAGCAGGCGGTTGGGTCCCAAGCGCCCCCCGGAGTAGCATCTTCGGGCTATCGACCCCCCAAAAACTGGAGGACATCGTCCATGCGCGTTGCGCTCGCTCTCTTCTTGGGCCTCTCGCTGCTCGTCTGCGCTCCCGCGGTGCAGGCCGGTGAGACGCACCCCTTCTCGGTCCACGACATGCTGGCGATGGACCGCATCTCCGACCCGCAGGTCTCGCCGGACGGCTCGCTCGTCGTCTTCGGGCTGAGGACCACGGATCTCGAGGCCAATCGCGGCCGCAGCGACCTCTGGCTCGTCGGCACCGACGGGACGGGGCTCCGCCAGCTCACCACGAGCACGGCGGGCGAGTGGAACGCGCGCTGGGCGCCGGACGGGAAGAGCATCTACTTCCTCTCGACGCGCTCGGGCAGCGCTCAGGTCTGGCGCCTGCCGCTCGCGGGCGGCGAGGCGCGCCAGGTCACCGACCTGCCCCTCGACGTGAACGCGCTGACCGTCGGCCCGAAGGGCAAGCAGCTCGCGCTGTCGCTGATGGTCTTCCCCGAGTGCGAGACCGGCTGCCTCTGCTGCACCGAGAAGCGCCTCGCCGAGGAGAAGGCGAAGAAGTCGAGCGGCCGCATCTACACGAAGCTGCTCTACCGCCACTGGGACACGTGGCGGGACGGGCGCCGCCAGCACGTCTACGTCGTCGACACCAAGGGCGGCAAGCCCCGCGACCTGATGCTGGGCATGGACGCCGACGCGCCCACGGTGCCTTGGGGCGGCCCGGAAGAGATGGTCTTCACGCCGGACGGCAAGGGCATCGTCTTCACCGCGAAGGACGAGGGCCGGGAAGCGGCCTGGTCGACGAACTACGACCTGTGGTTCGTGCCGGTGGACGGCTCGGCCAAGCCGAAGCGCCTGACCGCCGCGAACAAGGCCTGGGACACGCTGCCCGTCTTCTCGAAGGACGGCAAGACGCTGGCCTACATCGCGATGGAGCGCCCGGGCTACGAGGCCGACCGCTTCCAGCTCATGCTGATGGACTGGCCCTCCGGCAAGACCCGCTCGCTGACGAAGGATTGGGATCGCTCGCCGAGCTCCATCGTTTGGGCGAAGGACGGCAAGACGATCTACACCCACGCGACCAACCTCGGTCAGCGTTCGCTCTTCGCGATCGACGTGGCCAGCGGCAAGGTGAACGAGTTGCACCACGAGGGCAGCGTCGGTTCGCCCTCGCTCGCGGGCGACAAGATCGTCTTCGGGCTCAACTCGCTGAGCTCGCCCGTCGAGCTCCACACGATTGGCCTCGACGGCAAGAACTTCAAGAAGATCACCGGTATCAACGACGCCAAGCTCGCCGCCGCCCGCATGGGCGAGTACGAGCAGTTCACCTTCAAGGGCTGGAACGGCGAGACGGTGTACGGCTATCTCGTCAAGCCGGCGGACTTCGACCCGGCGAAGAAGTACCCGGTGGCTTTCCTGATCCACGGCGGCCCGCAGGGCAGCTTCGGCAACAACTTCCACTACCGCTGGAACCCGCAAGCCTACGCCGGCGCGGGCTACGCGGCGGTGATGATCGACTTCCACGGCTCCACAGGCTACGGCCAGGCCTTCACCGACTCGATCGGTGGCGACTGGGGCGGCAAGCCGCTCGAGGACCTGCAGAAGGGCCTCGCCGCCGCGCTGGCGAAGTACTCCTTCCTCGACGGGGAGCGGGTGGGTGCGCTCGGCGCCTCCTACGGCGGTTACATGATCAACTGGATCGCCGGGAACTGGTCCGACCGCTTCAAGTGCCTGGTCAACCACGACGGCAACCTCGACGAGCGCCTCGCCTACTACGACACCGAGGAGCTGTGGTTCCCGGAGTGGGATCACCAGGGCACCCCCTGGGACAACCCCGAGGGCTTCGAGAAGCACAACCCCGTAAACTTCGTCAAGAACTGGAAGACGCCGATGCTCGTCATTCACGGCGCGCTCGACTTCCGCGTCGTCGAGACCCAGGGCATGTCGACGTTCACCGCCCTGCAGCGCAAGGGCATCCCCAGCAAGTTCCTCTACTTCCCGGACGAGAACCACTGGGTGCTCCAGCCGGCGAACTCGATCCTCTGGCACGACACGGTGATCGGCTGGCTGGACGAGTGGACGAAGTAAGCCGGATCTGTTGAACGATAGTGAACAAGAGGCGGGCCGCGGCCCGCCTCTTTTGCGTTACAAAAAGAAGGTGCGGAGCGTCAACCCTCCGCGAACGGGCGGCATTAGTCCAAGTGAAGGCGCAACCACGGCGCCGCAAGGAGACCGCCCGGATGGGAGCTTTTGGCATGGTAGCCACCGATGAGCACCGGAGCCTCGAAGAGCTCGTCCAGCTCGCCCGCAGGGGTGACAGCGGGGCCTTCGAGGAGGTCTACCGGGCGCAGGCGGGGCGGGTCTACGCCATCTGTCTGCGCATCGCGGGCGACCGGGCGGCCGCCGAGGATCTCGCGCAAGAGACCTTCGTGCGGGCCTGGCGGAAGCTCGGCGCCTACGAGCCCGGGACGAACTTCCCCGCCTGGATCGCCAAGGTCGCCGTGAACACCGCGCTGAGCGACCGCCGCTCCGTTTCCCGCCGTGAGGCCCGTGAGACGACCCGCGAGACGCTGCCCGAGCCGGGCGAGAAAGGCGAGGTCGCGACCTCGGGAGAGCGGATGGACCTCGAGCGCGCGATCGCGTCCTTGCCCCCTGCGGCCCGGCGCGTGTTCGTGCTGCACGACGTCGAGGGTTATCGGCATCGTGAGATCGCCGCGATGCTCGGGCTCTCGACGGGGACCACCAAGGCGCAACTTCACCGGGCGCGTGCTGCCCTGAGAAAGGACCTCGGACGATGAGCTGCTTCGCTGAGGACCACCTCCACGATTTCGTCGATGGCCTGCTCGAGTCCGAGCGCACCCGCGAGGTCGAAGAACATCTACTGAGCTGCGCGAGCTGCCGCGACACGGTCGACGCGCTGCGCCGCCTGCGCGACGAAGTGGCCGAGCTGCCCCAGGAGATCGAGCCGGAGCGCGATCTGTGGGAAGGCATCCGCGAGCGGATCGAAGCCGAGAAGGTTGTGCACGGCCCTTTCGACAAGGCGCGTGAGCGCCGGGCCAGAAACACCTTCCGCGGCACCGTCGCGGCCGCCGCTGCCGTCGTGCTCGTCAGCGTCGGCGCCGTGATCTGGGCGCTCGTCGGGCAGGGGCCCGGGGTTGGGCCCGGACCAGGGAACCGGCCCTTCAGCGGCATCTCCGGGCCGCAGGTGATCGCGACGGCCTACGGCGACGCTTCGAGCTCCTACAACGATGCGTCGGCGGCCTACGAGGGCGCGATCAACGACCTGTTCACGGTCTACGAGCAGCGCAAGGAAGAGCTGCCGCCGGAGAAGGTGGCGTTCATCGAAGAGCAGCTCGGCAAGATCGACGAGGCTCTGACCTCGGTCTACCAGGCGCTCGAGGCCACACCGGCCGACCAGCAGCCCTCGGCCGAGACCCAGCTCGCACTGAACCGACGCAAGGCGAAGCTCAACCAAGAGAAGGTCGAGCTTCTGCAGAAGGTGGCCGCCGAGCTCTAGCAGCGAGGCGCACACCGCATACGAGAACCGAGACGTGAACCGAGACCCGAAACGCGCACCCAGCCCCACCCGAGGTGACACCATGAAGAACGCAATGACTTTCCTCGCCATCGTCCTTCTGCTGACTGCCGGCGCTTACGCTGAGAGGCGCACCGTCGATCGCACCGTCGAGATGTCCGCGACGGGTACCGTCGAGATCGACGCGCTAGCAGCCGACATCACGATCAAGGTGTGGGACCAGGCCCGGGTCCAGGTGACGGGCAAGCTCGGCGAGTCGGTCGAGGAGCTCGACATCGACGCGGACGGCACCGACGTCGAGATCGACATCGATGTCGACGAAGGCTACTACCACAGCCGCCACGGTGAGCACGGCGATCACGGCAACCACAAGATGACGTGGGGGAAGGCCGGCGGTACCGAGCTCGTCGTGATGGTCCCGCGTGGCGCGCAGATCGAGCTCGATGGCATCTCGGTCGACCTCGAGGTGACTGGAGTTCAGGGCGGCCTGGAGATCGAGGTGATCAGCGGCGACGTCAACCTCGTGGAGGTCGCGGGCGAGCTCGACATCGAGATGGTGAGCGGCAAGCTCGAGATCGACGCCAGCGCGGGCGGCGTGAGCTCCGGCGACTTCAAGACCGTGTCGGGCCGGATCGTCTTCCGCGGCCCGCTCGCCCCCGGCGGTGACTACAGCTTCGAGACCGTCCAGGGTTCGGTGACGCTCGAGCTGATGGGCGATGTCTCGGCACACTTCGAGGTCGAGACCTTCAACGGGAAGATCGTCAACGACTTCGGCCTCGAGGTGGAGCGGATGAGCCAGTGGACGCCCCAGAGCATGCTCGAGGGAAGCGTCGGCGGCGGCTCCGCTTCGGTCTCGATCGACTGCTTCGGCGGCAAGGTCGAGCTGCTGCGCCGCTGACGAACGCGCGCTCGAGGTCTCGGGATGGTGAACGAGGGCGGCCTTCGGGCCGCCCTCGTCTGTTGGACGGGGTGAAGGTGACGAGAAGAAACCGCGAGGGGCGCGGTGTTAGGATGGCTGGTACCGCCTACTACATTCGCTTAACGGCGGTCAGGACGTTCTGCGTCGGCTATGCTCCACGGCGTTTGCGTGATTCGTGAAAAACGTCACGCGTGTGTAGAATGCGAAGGCTTCGGGAAAACCGACGCTGACGCGCCCGCGGGGGATGCCTCCTTCGCTGGCGTTTTTTCCTTCCGAAACAGAGAGATGAGCGATGTCGCTTCTGAAGAAGATCCTCGATCTGTTCAAGCGCCGTGAGTCGGCGAGCCTCGGTGGTGGCGAGAAGGCCATCGCGAAACAGAAGTCGCTCGGCAAGTGGACTGCTCGCGAGCGTATCGAGTACCTCTGTGACGACGCCTCGTTCCAGGAGTACGACCTCTTCGTCGAGCACAAGTGCGCCGACTTCGGGATGGACAGGAAGCAGCTCGCCGCCGACGGTGTGATCACCGGCATCGGCAAGATCAGCGAGCACCCGATCTGCGTCTTCGCCCAGGACTTCACCGTCGCGGGTGGTTCGCTCGGCCTCGGCCACGCGCGCAAGATCACGAAGATCATGGACCACGCGCTCAAGATGGGCGTGCCGCTGATCGGGATCAACGACTCCGGTGGTGCGCGCATTCAAGAAGGCGTGAACTCCCTCGCCGGTTACGGCGAGATCTTCTACCGCAACACCAACGCCTCCGGTGTCATCCCGCAGATCTCCGTCATCCTCGGGCCCTGCGCGGGCGGCGCGGTCTACTCGCCGGCCCTGACCGACTTCGTCTTCGTCGTCGACAAGGTCTCGAAGATGTTCATCACCGGCCCCGAGGTCATCAAGACCGTGCTCGGTGAGGAGATCTCGATGGAGGAGCTCGGCGGCGCGCGTGTGCACGCGGAGACCACCGGCAACGCGCACTTCTACGCGGAGAACGAGCAGGAGTGCTTCGACCAGATCCAGCGCCTGGTCTCGTTCATCCCGTGGAACAACCGCAAGCCGGCCGACTCCTTCGAGACGAAGCCGCCGAAGTCCCAGTACAAGATCGACGACCTCTTCCCGGAGGTGCCGACGAAGCCCTACGACGTCCGCGAGATCATCCGCGCGATCGTCGACGACTCCGACTTCCTCGAGGTGCAGGAGCTCTGGGCGGCGAACATCGTCATCGGCTTCGCGCGCATCGACGGCGACACGGTCGGCATCGTCGCGAACCAGCCGCTCGTGCTCGCGGGTGTGCTCGACGTCGACTCGTCCGACAAGGCGGCGCGCTTCATCCGCTACTGCGACGCCTTCAACATCCCGCTCGTCTCCCTCGTCGATCTGCCCGGCTACCTGCCTGGCGTCGACCAGGAGCACGCGGGTGTCATCCGCCACGGCGCCAAGCTGCTTTACGCGTACAGCGAGGCGACCGTGCCGAAGATGACCGTGATCATGCGCAAGTCCTATGGCGGCGGTTACATCGCCATGTGCTCGCGCCACCTCGGTGCGGACTTCGTGTTCGCCTGGCCCTCCGCCGAGATCGCCGTCATGGGTCCGCTCGGTGCTGCGAACATCATCTTCCGCAAGGAGATTGCCGCGGCCGACGATCCGGAAGCCGTCCGGCAGGAGAAGGTGCAGGAGTACACCGAGAAGTTCGCCAACCCGTTCATCGCCGCCGCCAACGGTTACGTCGACGCCGTCATCTCCCCGGAGGAGACGCGCAAGTACCTGACTCACGCGATTCAGGTCTCGAAGTCGAAGTCCGATGAGCGCCCGGCCAAGAAGCATGGGATCCCGCCGTTCTGATGAGTGACGACAAGCGCAGCTACCGCAAGTTCATCCTCGACGACGCGGAGTACGAGACGCTCTACACGGAGAAGTACGACCGCCGGAAGCCCTTCCAGCGGAAGGACCCCCGTCTCGTCCTCGCGGAGATCCCGGGCGTGATCGTCGAGGTCACCGCCAAGCCGGGCCGCCGCGTCAAGCGCGGCGACGCCCTCCTCAAGCTCGAGGCGATGAAGATGAAGAACGACATCTTCTCGCCGCGCGACGGGCTCATCAAAGCCGTGAACGTCGTCGTCGGCGACACGGTGCCGAAGAACCACGTCCTCGTCGAGTTCGAATGAGAAGAGGCGCCCCCGGGGTCACGGGGGCGCCTTCAACATCACCCCCACGAATCCTCGTCCGGGTCGCCCTCGCACGCTCTCGGTTACAACGCGCCTCTTCCCCGCCGTAGGGTCAGGGTTCAGCCCTGACCGGGTCGCGCGAAGCGCGACAAGGCGTGGCATCTCCACGTTGTTCCAAGAACCCGCATTGCGGTGCTCCGCACCGCCCGGCCAAGGCTGAACCCTGGCCCTACGACGGTGCCCAGGCTTGGACCCTGGCCCCACGACGGCGACCAGGGCGTCCCATCAGGTGCCATGGGCGGTGATTCCCTCCGAACGCGGTTCGGGTCCTCGGATAAACTTCACCCGGTGTCCTCGCCGGCCAGGCCCACGGCCTCGTCCTGGACGCCGTGGACCATCTGCCAACTCCTCCGCGCGACGATGAGGGACACCCGTGACACGCGAGAACCCCTGCCCCTGCGTCAACCTCAACTGCCCGAACCACAACGACTGCGCTCGCTGCAACAGCCGGCACCTCAAGAAGGGCACGCTGAACTACTGCGGCTTCTACGCGGTGCTTCCGGTGCTGAAGGAGGCGATCGACAGCGGCAGCACCGAGCCCATCGAGAAGATGGTGGCCAGCCAACTGGCCGCTTATCAGAAGCTGATGGAGCAGCACGGCCTGACACCGGAGCACCAGGCGGCGCTGCGCGAGAAGAAGGCCGGGTTCAGCCCCCACTGAGTCGACGGACGCGGCTGACAACGCGTGAACAGCGGGAGCTGTCCCAAGGAAACGCGTTGCGGTGCTCCGCACCGCTCGGCCAGGGATAAACCCTGGCCCTACCGCGCTCGGGACTCCGCCGCCTCTTCGAGCAACGCCCAACACCTCTTCACGTGCTCGATCGTCGCGCGCGGATTCCCCAGCGTGACGCGGATGACGTAGCGCCCACCGAGCTTCGTGTGCGAGAGGAAGATCTCCCCGCTCTCGTTGACCCGCGCCATGATCGCTTCGTTCCAGGTGTCGAGCGTCTCCTCGTCGACGCCTTCGGGCGCGTAGCGCACACACAGCGTCGAGAACGGCGCCGGGGCCATCAGCTTCCAGTTCGGCGCCGCTTCCACCCAGCCCTTCAGCGCGGCCGTCAGCCGCAGGCTCTCGCGAATGCGCTCCGCCATCCCCTCGCTGCCGAAGTAGCGGATCATCAGCCACAGCTTGAGCGCGCGGAAGCGCCGCCCGAGCTGAATGCCGTACTCGTGGTAGTCGTGGACCTCGTCGCTCTTCTTGACGCGCAGGTACTCGGGCACGAGGCTCAGCGCCTCCCGGTACGGCTCGCCGCTTCTGAAAAGGAGCAAGGACGCGTCGAACGGCGTGAACATCCACTTGTGGGCGTTGACTACGATCGAGTCGGCGCGCTCCCAGCCCGCGAACAGCGGCCGGTACTCCTCGCAGAGCGCCGCGGTGCCGCCGTAGGCCGCGTCGACGTGGAGCCACAGCTCCTCGCCCTCGGCGATGTCCGCGATCGCGTCCAGCGGGTCGACGCTGGTGGTCGATGTGGTCCCCGCCGTCGCGACGACAGCGAAGGGCTGCCAACCCGCGGCTCGATCCTCGGTGATTACCGTGGCGAGGGCGTCGGGGCGCATCTGGAACGCCTCGTCGACGGCGACGCGGCGGACGCCGTTCCGGCCGATGCCGGCGACGATTGCGGCCTTCTCGATCGACGAGTGCGTCTCGGTCGAGCAGTACAGGCGCAGGCGCTTGAGCTCCGGCCGCCCCGCGAGCCCCTCGTCCCGCGCATCGACGCCGGGCGCCTGGTGCCGTGCAGCGACGACGGAGAGCAGGGTCGAGATCGACGCGGTGTCCGTCAGCATCCCGTCGAAGCCATCGGGCAGCCCGAGCATCTGGCGCAGCCAGATCACCACCGTCTCCTCGACTTCTGTGCTCGCCGGGGCGTTGCGCCAGAACATCACGTTGGAGTTGAGCGCGGCGGCCAGCCACTCCCCGAGGATGCCCGGGCCGCTGGCGATCGAGCAGAAGTAGGCCATGAAGCCGGGGTGTTGCCAGTGGGTGATGTTCGGCTCGATCAAGGACTTGTAGTCGCCGAAGATCGCCTCGAGCGCTTCGGGCTGCGCCGGGGGCGTTCCACCGAGCTGGGCACGCACCGCGCCCGGTTCGATCTGGGGGAGCACGGGGTGCTTCTCGAGACCGGCGAGGTAGTCGGCGGCCATGTCCGCCACGCGATGGGCGGCGCGGCGGAATTCCTCTGGATCCATGTCCGAGACACCGTCCTGGCTCGGAAAGAGCGGAAGCTCGCTGTCCATCCTCGTCCCCTTGGCTGCTCTGGATCGCGAATCTTAGTTGCGAACTCAGTGACCTTATTCCCTGGCTGACCATCTTGAACGAACGGTTCGCTGCCTCGATGATACGGGCACTGTCTCCATTCCGGCAGGGCAGCGTCAATGTGTGCGGGTCGCGTCATCGTCCCTGGTGGCTCATGTCCCGCAACGAGGGAGCCCATGAACTACCCCGTATGGGACCAGCCCGCCGCGGGCCTTCTGATCGCGGCCATCTCGATTCTGCACGTGTTCATCTCGCACTTCGCCGTCGGCGGAGGGCTCTTCCTCGTCTTGACCGAGCGTAAGGCGCGGCGCGAGAACGACGCGGCACTTCTCGACTACGTCAAGCGGCACAGCCGCTTCTTCCTGCTCCTGACCTTGGTGCTCGGCGCCGTGACGGGGGTGGGCATCTGGTTCGCGATCGCGCTCGTCCACCCGACGGGCACTTCCTCGCTGATCACGACATTCGTCTGGGGTTGGGCGATCGAGTGGACCTTCTTCATCACCGAGATCGCGGCGGCGATGGTCTACTACTACGGCTGGGAGCGCCTCGACGCGAAGACCCACCAGATCATGGGCTGGATCTACTTCATCGCCGCCTGGATGAGCCTCGTCATCATCAACGGCATCGTCACCTTCATGCTGACGCCGGGCGACTGGGTGACGACGCGCGGCTTCTGGGACGGCTTCTTCAACCCGACCTACTGGCCTTCGCTCTTCGCGCGCACCTTCGTCTCGTTCGGCCTCGCCGGTCTCTACGCCTTCCTGACCAACGCTCGCAGCCGCGACCTCGCGCTCAAGGCCAAGGTTGCGGCGTGGGCGGGGTGGCGGTGGGTGATGCCGATGGCGATCGCGCTCCCGCTCTCGATACTCTGGTATCTCGCTGCGGCAGCCGGAGCGGGCGTCCCGGTCGGGCGCATCCTCGGCAACGCCGAAGGCGGCGTGCTCGCGGTGCTGACCGGCTTGTTCACGGCCGGTCCCGCCGGCGGCTACCCGCCCGCACAGACCGGCGCGTTGATCGCGCTCGTCGCCTCGATTGGCGTCGCCGCGCTCACCGTGTTCCTCGTGACCGCACGACGGCAGACCTACGGGCTCGTGCTGACCGGTGTGCTGCTCCTCTGCGGCATCGCGGCCTTCGGTGGCGGCGAGTGGGTGCGTGAGGACCTGCGCAAGCCGTACGTCATCGGCGGGTTCATGTTCACGAACGGGGTTCGCCTGCCGGCGCCGGATGGAGTGGGCGTGCCGCCCGCGGAGCACGCCGAGCAGATGCGCGACCGCTTCACCGTCACCGCGCTCGACGAGAGCGGTGTGCTCGGCGCCTCGCTCTGGCTCCCGGCTCCCGAGGGCTTCGACCCCGTGCACGGCCCGGCTCCGGGCTTGCCGCCGAGCTCGCGCATCGCGCTCGAAGCCGAGGCCGGGGAGCGGATCTTCAAACAGCTCTGCTTCTCGTGTCACACGACCGACGGCTATCTCGCGCTTCAGCCTCTCGTCGCGGGGCAGAGCGTCTCGGGTCTCGAGAAAGTGCTCGAGAGCCTCGCGCGCCCTGTTGACGTCAACGGCGAGCCCACCGCGTGGAACGACCCGCACCTCCGGCTGCGCACGCGCCTCGCGCGGCGGATGCCGCCCTTCGTCGGCACCGACGCCGAGAAGCGCGCGCTCGCCGTCTGGCTCGCACGTCTCGGGGGCGCGGACGAGGCGGCGCTCGCGCCGCCCGACCCGAGCACCCTCGCGGCGGCCGAGCTCGGCGCGACGCTCTTCGAGGACTCGTGCGCGGTCTGTCACTCTGCCGACTCGGACTGGCCGATCGAAGCGTTGATCGCCGGGAAGGGCACGGACAGCCTCTACGACGCGCTGGGACGTCTCGACGAGCTCAACGAGATGATGGACCCCTTCGATGGCAGCGATGAAGAACGCCACGCGCTCGCGGCCTACCTCGCCGGGCTCGCGGGGACGCCGACGGGGCCGCCCCCGCCGGACGGTGCTGCGCTCTTCGAAGATAGCTGCGCGCTGTGTCACGGCCCGGACAACGACTGGCCAATCGCCCACAAGCTCGTCGGCCGTGACGCCGAGGCTCTCTACGAGCTGCTCGGCGATCTCCAGGCGATCAACTCGATGATGCCCCCATTCGAGGGCAGCGAAGCCGAAAGGCGCGCTCTCGCAGCACATCTCGCCAGCCTCGGCGAGAAGGAGGGAGCGCGATGAACCCGCTCTTGCTCGCGACGATTCCCCACCCGGATCCGCTCCCCGTTCCCGCGCCGCACGGGTTGGTGTGGTTCCTTCTGCTGCTGACCTTTTTCCTGCACCTCCTGCCGATGAACTTCGTGCTCGGTGGGTCGGTGATGGGGGCGATCTCGCGCATGCGGAGCGCGGCGAGCCCGGGGCACGCGGCGCTCTCGTCATTCTTCGCGAAGTCGATGCCGGTGATGATCGCGGCGACGATCAGCTTCGGAGTCGCGCCGCTGCTGCTGACGCAGGTGCTCTATGGGCGGCTCTTCTTCAGCTCGTCGGTGCTGATGGCGTGGTTCTGGGGGGCGGTGATCCCGCTCCTGATCCTCGGCTACTACGCGGCGTACCTCGTCGCGTTCAAGGGAGAGAAGCTCGGCCGGGCGAGCGTCGTTGCGGCGTGGATCTCCGCCCTGGTCTTCCTCGCGATCGGCTTCATCTACACGCACAACATGTCGATGATGCTGCGCCCCGGCGCGTTCGGGGAGCTCTACGCGACCGACGCGAGCGGGTGGCAGCTCAACTGGGGAGACCCGACGCTCTGGCCGCGCTTCCTGCACAACTTCTTCGGAGCGCTGGCCGTGACGGGGCTCGTCGTCTCGGTCTGGGGCCTGATCAAGCAGAAGAAGGACGCGGAGCTCGGGCGCTGGGGCATTCGCTACGGTGCGCTGTGGTTCACGGTGACGACCGGCATCAACGTCATCTGGGGCATGTGGTGGCTGATCAAGTTGCCGCGCGAGACGATGATGCGCTTCATGGGCCAGAGCATGCTCGGCACGATCTCGCTGATGCTCGGCATCGTCTTCGGCCTCGGCGCGCTGGTGATGATGGCGATGGCGCTCGTCTCGCAGAAGCCGGCGGGGCTCGTGCGCGGCTCGGTGTCGACGCTGGCGCTGACTCTGATCGCGATGATCCTCGTCCGAGACGAGGTGCGCGCGGGCATGCTCGAGAGCGCGGGCTTCCAGCCGGCTGGCTGGGTCGAGACGCAGTGGGGTCCGCTGACGCTCTTCCTGCTCTTGCTGGTGGGTGCGATCGTCACGACGGTGTGGATGATCGTGAAGCTGGCGCGCGGGAACGCCTGAACGCGGATGGTGGCGGCGGACCGCCGGGGCGCCGCCATCGACCCCCGGGACCCCACGAACGTCGTGGGGCAAGGGCTGAACCCACTCTTGTCCAAGATCGGTTTTCGTCAGGATGCGCGTACGCCGGATCCGGCGCCGTCCGTCGAGCCTCTCCCAAGGGCAAGCGCGCCTGGCCTCACTCGCGTCCACGCGGAGTTTCGTTGACGACGCCCCACGGGGGCGTCGCTACGATGGAATCGCGATCGTCTTCTTTCGTAGCGACGTCCCTGTGGGGCGTCGTCAAGAACCTCGGCAGGCCTGCGGAGAACTCCCAGATGTTGGACAGCAGATGGGGGGGGCAGAATCCCGAATCCCGCACGTCCTGTGCAGAACAACGCGTAAGGGCTCACCTACCCGGCCTTCACTCACGGATCTCGGCGATCTTGGACAGCAGTGGGACAAGCCCTCGCCCTACGGCGGTGTTGTGGGTCCTGGCCTGTTGAGCGGAGGGCGTTCGTTCCCCGAAACCGATCTCGGGCCAGAACGTGCCAGGCACTTGCCAGGCCTCCCCAACGGTTTTAAACAGTGGGGCGCGCGAGAGATCCGCGTTAGCCTCGGGTGTGTCCGCACCGGGGCTCGGCGCGGGCTCGCCCGAGGAGTCTCGTGATGAAAGCGCTTTCCGCCCTGCTCACCCTGGCCGGCCTCTGCGTCGTCCCGCTCGCCGCGGCCCAGGACCCGGTGCCGAACGTCAAGCGGCGCGACGCCGTCGTCCTCGCCGTCGAGAAGGTGGCTCCGGCGGTTGTCAACATCTCGACCGAAGTCCTCATCCGCAACAACTTCAGCCGGCGCCAGCCGATGGACTTCTGGGACTGGTTCCAGGGCCGGCGCGCCCGCCCCTCCGAGCGCTACGTCGAGAACTCCCTCGGCTCGGGCGTGATCGTCGACCCCTCCGGCTACGTGCTGACCAACGACCACGTGATCGCGGCGGCGAGCCGCATCACGGTCACGCTCGGCGACGGGCGGCAGTTCGAAGCCGAGCTCGTCGGCTCCGACGCGGCCTCCGACCTCGCCGTACTCAAGCTCAAGGGCGAGGGCCCGTGGCCCGCGGTCGCGATGGGCCGCTCCTCCGACTTGATGATCGGCGAGACCGTCATCGCGATCGGCAACCCCTTCGGCCTCCAGAACAGCGTCTCCGTCGGCGTCGTCTCGGCGACGGGCCGCACGCTGCCCGGCCCCGACCGCGACGCCCTGCCCTACTCCGACTTCGTGCAGACCGACGCCGCGATCAACCCGGGCAACTCGGGCGGCGCGCTGCTCAACGTGCTCGGCGAGCTGATCGGCATCAACGCGCAGATCGTCGCCAGCGGCCAGAACCTCGGCTTCGCGATCCCGATCGACCGCGGGCGCAAGGTCTTCGACGAGCTCGTCCACTACGGCGTCTTGCGCCCCGCGTGGACCGGCGCCGTCGTCGAGGACCTCGACGCCGCCCAGGCCGAGTACTACAACCTCGACTCCACCGACGGCGTGCTCGTCGTCAAGCTCTTCGGCGACAGCCCGGCGATCGCCGCCGGCCTCCGCCTCGGCGACGTGATCATCGCCGTCTCCTCCCACCCGACGAAGAACATCGCCGCCTACGACACGGCGATCGCCGAGGTCCCCTACGGCGAGCGCGTGAACATGCGCGTGATCCGCCGCGGCGAGGAGCGCACGATCCCCGTCCGCATCGAGGCCTTCCCCGAGGAGCGCGCCGAGAACTTCGCGTGGGACGTGCTCGGCTTCACCGTCGCGCAGCGCAACGGCTACGTCGCCATCGATCGCGTGCGCGACGGCTCCCGCGCCGCGGACCGCGGCTTCGTCCCGGGCCTCGGCGTCGCGAAGATCAACGGCAAGCCGGTCCGTACCATCGGCGACTTCTATGGCGCGATCCCCCAGACGCTCCACCGCCGAACGGTCAACCTCGTCGTCAGGACTCGCCGGCGTTTCTACAACGTCAGTCTGCAGGTGCGTTGATGAGCAAGAAGAAGAAGCCCGAGACCGAGATCGAGATCGAGATCGACAACGACGCCGCGCCGGAGGTCGAGATCGTCGACCCCGAGCAGATGCCGACCGAAGTCTTCGACCTCGAAGACGAGGACACGGCCCCGGCGTCCAAGGCCAAGCGCGCAACCGCCGAAGCCCCGGCCGAAAGCGCAGAAGAGGCGCCGGAGCCGGAACCCGAACCCGAAGAGGAGACGGTTCCCCTCGCGATCGCGGAGGAGTACGCCGAGCGCGCCCGCCGCGCCGAGGAGAAGCTCCTCGAGTTCTCGGAAGCCCACACGCGCTACCGCGAGGAGCACGACCGCATCCGCGCCCGCCTCGAACGCGACCAGGACGCCCGCGTCCGCGAGTCGCTCTCCGGCACCTTCCGCCAGCTCCTCGACGCCCTCGACAACCTCGAGCGCACCTTCGCCCACGCGGAAGACGGCCCGCTCGTTGACGGCCTACGCCTCGTCCACAAACAGTTCCTCGACATCCTCGCGGCCGAAGGCCTCGAGCGCCTCGAAGTCGTCGGAGAGACCTTCGACCCGGCAACGAGCGAAGCGGTCCTCGCCACCCCGGTCGAAGACGAAGACGACGCGGGCAAGGTGTTGGAGGAGTTCCGGCCGGGTTATCGCTTCAGGGACGTGGTGTTGAGGGCGGCGCAGGTGCGGGTGGGGCGGTCCTGAGGACGAGCGGACGGCACGCAAGGGGATGTGCTTCCGGCGGGCGAGAGTCTCATGCGCCGAGAAGACCCGCCTCGTCGTTGTCGGGCTGATCTGCCCCATGGCCCTTGGCCCGCTCTCGGATAGGGCACGTCACACCGACCAACTCGTAGCCGTCCGCACGCTGGAGGTACACGCGCACATGACTTCGGGCGGAGAAGTCGCTCCCGCTCACGGTCTGCACAGTGATGGTGTCACCATCTCGCTCGGCCTCGCTCGCCAGCCCCGATGGCATCATCGCGAGAAGCACCAGCACGACAGCCGAAATCAGCCCAGACCTCGTCATTCTCCGCCCCCCCTCTCCAACATGCTTGACCGCCGTCTCGCTACTCGTCGGGATCCGGCCAGTACGGGGACCGGAACTCCTCCTCGAAGAAGAGGCCCGCGGGGGCGTCCGGCACCTCGAAGCTGTGATCCGTGCCGCCAATGTACACGTAGTAGTCGTAGCCGAAGTGAACGTAGAACCCTCCCGCCCCCGACAAGAGACACCACGCACACTCCCTGAGGCACAACCGTACGAATCGACCAAGATCCAAGCCACTCAACGCATCGCGACCATTCTGGACCTCCTCGTGGACACGCTTGAGCCCTGACTCGTCGCCGATGCCATGGTTCTCGTAGTCGTGGAACTCGATGTCGCCCACACGAAGGAGCCATACGCCCGCCGCTCGCATGAGCGACTCCACGGCCTCCACGTGCGCGTCCTCGGCAGCCAGGTACGACTCCGGAGTCAGAGCCGTGCCTTCGAAGACTCGGCCGATGTGGGAGATCGAGGTCCAGGAGTCCCCCAGGAACTCGCCAATCTCGCCGCGGAGGCGTGGGTCATAGTGAGTGACTCTTAGCTCGACCATCAGATGGGCTCGGCCTCACGCTGACGAATCATGGACCATCCACCGGAGCGTCGCGTGCTGGTGCGGGCCCTCGTCGCGGAAAGAGTGAACGGCGGAGCCGAAGAGCCCCGCCGTTCTCGTGTCTTATGAACTCTGTGCAAGAAGGCGCGTCAGTCTCAGGCAGCCTTCTTCTTCGCATCCAATCGCTTGGTCACCTGGATGAAGATCACCAGCGCGACCAGCGAGATCAGGCCGACGGCGCTGTACGCGTACCACAGGTAGTGCGCGTTGGCGTAGGCCGCGGGCATCGCGCCCTCGCCAGCCAGAGCGAGCTTGTGGGCGGCCTGCGTGGCGGCGTCCAGCGTGCCCGGCTCCGGGCAGTACTTGGCCAGCAAGAAACCGGAGAAGACGAAGCCGAAGATCCAGGCGAAGAATGTGTTCATGTGGGCGAAGCCGAGGTAGGTGCCCTCCTTGCCCGGAGGCGCCTGCAGCGAGGCGAACTCCAGCCACTTCGGGCTGAGGAAACACTCGGACAAGCCCTGAATCGAGATCCCGATGATCATCATGAAGGTGATCGGGTGCATCTCGATCCCGAAGATGTTGACCATGCCGCCGAACCACGCGGAGGTCGCCATCGAGACGGCTGACAGCGGGATCAGCATCATCGCCACGAGGATGGCGTTCTGCGGCTTCCACTTGCGTACGAGCTGCGTGATCGCCACCACGAAGAGGACCACAACGAGCGGGTTGATGTTGGCGTACCACTCGGGCTTGTAGGTCTCGCCGGCCATGCGCAGCACGTAGTCCGGCATCGAGGCGTAGAGCTGGCCCTGAATGGCCCAGAAACCTGCGGTGATCAGGATCAGCGTGAGGAAGCGGACGTTGCTCATCGCCATCCACATCCCGCGCAGCACCTCGCCGGCGCTGCTGGGCTTCTCGGCGGCGTGGTCGCGCTCCGGGAAGTAGATCAACGCCACGATGATCAGCGCCAGAAGCGACGCCCCCGCCGAGAAGAACGGGACGGTGTCCACGCCCATCTGAATGCGCATCGGGGCAACGATCGTCTTACCCGTGAACGATCCGATGTTCACGACCATGTAGAAGATCGAGAACGCCCGGGCGCGGTTGGCCTCGGTGGACGACTTGCTGACCGTGCCGGAGATGACCGGTTTGACGATCGCGCCACCGAGAACGATCAGGGCCAAACCCACCCCAACCGGAGCCATCGTGTTGAAAACACCGAGGATGCCGTATCCCACGGTCAGCAGCGCGAAGGCCGCCATCAGCGCCTTGCGGAAGCCGACCCGGTCGGCCCAAGCCCCCGTGAAGAACGGCACCAGGTAGATCCAGCCACCAAAAAGACCCGCGACCCAGCCGGCCTGGACGTCGTCCAGTCCAACCACGCGGATCAGGTAGGTACGCAGGGCGATGAAGGTGCCGTAATAGGCGGCACGCTCGCAGAGCTCGGCAGCGTTGCCGGTCCAGAACATGCGGGGGAAGCGCCAGCTTTGAACGCCTCGGCTCATGTCGATTCTCCAGGAATGGTCAGGGTCAGCGGCGATGCGTCAGCGAAATGTAGGGGATTCCGGCCGTTTTGGGTACCCCGAATCTCCGAACCGTGGGACAGGGACCAGGCGCAGCCGGTGGGCAGGGGCGAATGGATGGAGTTCCGAAGTCCGCAGAGGCAAGCTGCGCAGGGAACACGTCAAGTCGGTCTCTCCAGAGTTCACGGGCTGCGGGTGCGCCAGAGTCCGAAGAAACCCCGGCTAGGCTGACAGCCAGCTGGACACGTGTAGGACTCTGGTGAGCACTGGATCTCGCCTCACCATGGAACACACCCACAGAGCGGCCGGCTATTCGAGACTCCAATCCGTGCTCACACCAAGGATGGTGCAGCCGAAGGAGAGTCGGACCATCCAGCATGAGACATGGAATCGCCAGCTGCGCTCTCAGGAAGTCAGCCGAACGAGTAGACCAAGATCCACGCCGCTCAGCTCGTCGCCACCTCCGGGCCGTGCAAGATGGATGTTTCTCCCCTCGACGGCAATCGACGTGTTGAGCAAAGAATCAAGCGGATTATGTTACACTAACTGATCTTTATTATTCGTTAGGCCCCAAGAGGAGGGACCGAACCTCAGCCGGCAGCCCCCGGCAACCGGTGGCGCGGTGTCGGCAGAGTCGTGCAAGCGGGCCCCCTCGGAGCCGAACGCGCAACAGTCGAAGAGCGCGCAATGGGGAGGGACCAGATGGAAAAGACAATGCGCTACATCGCCTACGTTCTGCCTTTTGTCGCCGCCATAGGAGTTATTCTGGCATCGATTCTCGGCGCGACAGAGCCGTCCGGAGAACTGGAGCAGCCAAGCTCCCTTGCACCAGCATCGTCAGAGACCCTCACGGACGCTCACCTAGTCGAAGCCCAGAGAATGGCGCAGAACTCCGCCGCGATCGCGGCACTGCTAAAGGACCACAGCTCCACGATCGCTCGAGTGCAGCAATATGAAGCTCTTTCGGAGGATTACGAGAGACTGTCGGCCGAACTGGGAACGGACGATGCAGCAGCAACCGGCCATGCAATAGCAGCGATCCGGCCCACTTCGGTGCCTAGCCACCATGTGACCGGCTCTGCGGCGCTGCACGGAGAGGCAGAAAGCACACAGGACCGAGCGCCAGCGAGTGTGCCTCAGCCACCGGACGAAGTCGCTGGCAGTGGCTCGCCCGGCGGAGTCGCTCTCGAGGGTGCTTCACAGGGATCGACCGAAGGCGCGACGGAGACAAGCGGGCGATCTCCTCACCTTGCGGGTGGTGACGCTAGCGCCGATGCCACCAGCAAGGATGATAGGAGCGAGCGCGGCTTGCGGCAGTTCATTAGTGATCTTCACTCGGATCTCGGCAGCAAGCGATTCATCGCCCTCGGCGTAAGCATCCTCATCCTTCCGTTCGCCATACTCGTGTTCGTATTCGCGAAAGAAGAGAGATCTTGGGCGATGGCCTCGATTACCACTGTAGTCGGTTTCTGGCTGGGAACTTCCTAGCCCGGTGAGGCGATAACGTGACGCGACTGCAACGATAGCAACGCAGTCGACCTTGATGAGTCAGAAACGGCAGTCAGGGGAGTCCGAAGGCAAGCAGCGTGAGTTGGGAGACCAGCTGTTCTCGGCGTGGTCCGATGGCTCGCCGAAACCCCACAACTTGTGGGCTAAGACTCGGAGCGCGAAACGGCGGGGTACGACGCCCTCCGCACCAAGGAACCGCCGCACTGAGGTTTCGGTTCTGACTCATCAAGGTCGATTAGCACCGAATCACCAGACCCACACTCCGACGATCGAGCGGAGCGGGCGTTCCGGACCGGCGCTCCGCTGGTCCACTCGCCGAGGACCCCGCGCCCACAACAAGGCGCGACGACGAGGCGTGCTACTGCACGTCGAGGAGGAGCAACGCAGTGGTGGGTGCGGGGGACCGGCGAGGGGGCCGGCGGAGTGCCGGTTCGGGACGACCGCTACGCCGAGCTACGCCGGTTGAACTTGCCACTCAGTTTCGCCCTCAGAGACGCTGAGCAGCCAATGCATCCCCCCCGCCCGCACGAGCGACTCGTAACGCACGGGGAGCGCCGGGTCCGGCGCGGCGATCAGACGGCGACGGAGAGTCGCTTCGATCTGCATGTACTGTCCGTGGGGATCGACGAGCAGGCGGGGTTCGCCGGGGGGCACACCCTCGTCGCGCGCGATGACTCTCCACTTCGGAAACTGCAGAACGACTCCCATCGAAGTTCCTTTCGAAGGGAATGTGAGTCCGCGCTTCGGGGAGGGCAACAGCAGAGTGCCCCCCGGCGCAGCGCGGGCCGTTCTGAACAACTCCGAGCCGCGATCAGACCAGATACGCCACCGCGAAGCCGATCTGAGCGCACATCATCATCAGGTACATGTGGGTCCAGGACGGGTGGTTCTCGACGGTGGCCATCGCCTCCGGGTCGCGCAGGATCAGCCACACCGTGTAGCAGCCCCACGCGGCGAGGCCGAGGCCAAGCGCGATCAGCGCGACCGGGTTGCCCGTCAGGATCGCGTGCCCGCCGCCCGGGTCGAAGGGGTCCGGCAGCAGCGCGCCGAGCGGGATCAGGAGCCACGGTACGACGAAGGAGGGCCATGTCATCCAGGCCGCGCGGCGCACGCCGTAGCGGACCGGGAGTGTGTAGCAGCCACCGGCCTCGTCGCCCTTCATGTCGGAGAAGTCCTTCGTCGAGGCGGCGCCGAGCAGGAAGAGCGCGAAGATCAGGCCGATGTACCACGGCTCGGCCGCGAGCACGGGGCCCACCATGCACCAGCCGGCCACCTTGAGCAGCATGCCGCGCGGGATCGCGATCGTGACGTTCGCGCCGATCGCGTGGCGCTTCGTCCGGCCGAGCTGCGGAGCGGAGTACACGAAGGTGAAGATCATCCCCGCGATGTAGATGAAGAAACACGCGTGCCAGTGGAAGAGCGCCCAGCTCCAGGCGCCGGCGCCCTCGAGCCCGGCGCGCGCAACGGCCGGCGCGAGCAGGCGGTCGAGCCAGTCGGTCGCCGGGAAGATGACGACGAACCACGTCGGCACGACGGCCGCCGCGTAGAGCGCCCAGGTGTAGATCCACGATGCGCGCAGGGAGATGCGCCCGGCGGGGATCATGCGCTCCGGCTTGTTCACGCGGTCGATGTCGAGGTCGTAGATCTGGTTGATGACGTTGCTCGCCGCGTTGAGCAGCGCGGCGCACGCCGAGCCGAGCAGCACGGTGAACACCACCCCGAGCGTGATCGAGTGGGTCTCGTCGGGATTCCACACCGAACCCCACGCGCAGATCGCTCCCGAGATCACGCCGAGGGTCGGCGGGAGGAGCGTGAACGGCCGCGTGAAGCTCACGTACTTGGCGATCTTGTCCTTCAGGCTCTCGGGGCGCTCCTGACTGCCCGTATCCGCACTCACTGCACTCACCAGCTTTCCGTCTATCGAGTCAGGCCAGGGTCCAGGCGACGAGAATCGCGACCAGCCCACCGACCAGCGTGTTCAAGAAGTTCTGCGCTTCGTTGCTCATCTGCTGCGCGCGCTCGAAGAGCGCGCCGAGGTAACTCTCGAGCGTCGTGCCGACGAACGCCGCGACCACGATGAACGCGATGCCCCACGGGCCGACCATCCCGCTCGCCCAGGCGATGGCCCCGACGAACGCCGAGCCCACGATGCCCGCGAGCGTCCCCTCGAGGCTGACCGCTCCGTCTGTGCCTCGCGGCACGGGGCGAAAGCTCGTGATCAGGAAGGTGCGCCGTCCGTAGGCCTGCCCGACCTCGCTGCCGAGCGTGTCCGAGGCCGCCGTCGCGAACGCCGCCGCGATCGCGAGCAGGAAGGGTCCAGGGTCGGCGCTGCCTGCCGCGAGCAGCGCGAAGAGCAGCCCGGCGCCGGTGTTCGCCCAGGCGTGAGCGGCGCCGCGCGCCCCACCCTTCTCCTGCGCCGTGCCCTCGGCGGCCTTGATCCGGTAGCCGAGCTTCGTCGCGCCCGTCCCGAGCACGAAAAAAACGAGCAGCATCAGGAACGCCGGCCATCCACCGAGGACCCACAGCCCCGTGCCGAGCAGGGTGCCGTGGACGAGCCCCGAGACGTCGACCGAGCGCAGGCGCCACGCGACGACGCCGAGCACGAGATTGACGCCGAGCGCCCAAGGCAGGCGCTCGAGAAAGAGCGGCCCGTTCGCGGCGAGCTGCCCCGGCTCGATCAGAAGCAGCGCGTAGAGCAGCGCTCCCCCGCCGATCGGCACGATGATGTTGTCGTTGATGCCGAGCGGCAGGGACTCGACGATGGCGATCACCGCCGTCGCGAGAACGACGGGCACGACCCAGGAGCTCGCGAGCGGCAGCCCGGAGACGTGGGCGTAGAGCGCCACGGCCGCCGGGGCGCCGAAGACGAAGAAGGCGATCAACCCGGCCCAGGACTTGTCGGGGCTGTACGGCAAGCGCCCGCCGCGCCGGCCGGCGAGCACACCGACGATCGTCGCGAAGCCGTCTCCCGCTGCGAGCATGCCCCACGCCGCCGCGACGAGCTCGAGGCGCTCGCGGAAGACGAGGATGAGCACGAGCACCATCGCCGGGTAGAGCACGATGCCGACGTCGTGACCCCGCTCCCGCGCCGCGCCGCGATAGAAACGCTGGCGGCCGTAGCGCGGCAGCACGAAGAGGTTGTGCAGGAGCGCGACCGCGGCCAGCAGCGCGGCCTGCGGCCAGCTCAGCCAGGCGAGCAGGACGGCGAAGCCGCCCATCGCGACGTGCAGGCCCTTCCTGGCGAGCATCGAGCCAGCGCTACCCATCACGCCTTCCTTCGCGCATGGCCGGCTTCGAAGAGCCAGCGCACCATCGCGCGCAGCCCTTCCTCCGCCGGCGTGACGGTGTAGCCAAGCTCCCGCTCCGCGCGCGCCGAGGAGTACGCCCACTCGTGGCGGTACACCTCAACCTCCTCGTCGGTCAGCATCGGCGCGATCCGGGTGAGCGCCGCCTGCCAGCGCAGGAGCTTGCCGACGAGACCGGCGACGCCGTAGGGCAGCGCGATCCGCGGCGGGCGCACCCCGCCCTCGTCCGCGAGGATGTGCAGCGCTTCGGCGACGGTGAGGTTCTCGCCGCCGAGCACGTAACGCGAGCCGGGCGCCGCGGACTCGAGCGCGAGCAGGAATCCGCGCGCGACATCGTCGACGTGCGCGAGGCACTGCTTGCGGTCGCCCGGGCCGATCGAGGCGGGCATTCGGCCGCGCAGGAGGTCGCGCGCCGCGCCGCCGAGGATGTTCCCGTCGGTCAACCGCCCCGGGCCGTAAACGACGCCCGGGTAGAGCACGACGAGCGCTTCGCCCGCGGCCTGCCGGGCGCGCGCCCGCATGTCGGCCGCGTGTTTGGTGCGCTCGTAGTCGTTGCGAGGGTGGCCGTCGTGCACGGTGTCCTCGTCGCCGATCGCGCCGTCGGTCGGACCGAGCGCCATGAACGACGAGCAGTAGAGCACCTTGGAGACGCCCTTCTCGAACGCGAGGTCGAGAAGCACGTCGAGGCTCGTGACGTTGACCTCGTCGAAGAGCGTGCGCCTCGGCACCCAACGCTTGACGAGCGCGGCGGCGTGGATCAGCGCGTCGGCGCCTTCAAGTGCGCGCTCGAGCGAGGCGCGGTCGAGCAGGTCCCCCTGCACGATGCGCGCGCCATCCGGCGCGTGGGCGCAGTCCGCGGGCCGGCGCGCGAGGAGCGTCAGCTCGTGCCCCGCCGCGGCGAGCTGCTCCGCGATCTTGCCTCCGAGGAATCCGGTGCCGCCGGTGAGCAGGACTCTCACGGCGCCGCCTCGACGGGCGGGTGCAGGTGCAGGTACTCCCGCGCCGCATCCTTCCACGAACGCAGCGGGCCGCCGAAGCGCGCCTCGAAGCGCTGGGTCGCCAGCGGAGTCTTCGGCGGGCGCGGCGCCTCGAGCGAGGCGGTGCCCGGATCGACGGGCACGATGCGCGAGGGATCGGCCCCGAGCAGCTCGGCCACGCCGCGCGCGAACTCGGCGCGCGTCCCGGCGGGCGGGTTCGCGAAGTGCCAGACCCCGGTCTCTTCCGACTCGAGGACCTGCTTCATCGCGCTCGCGAGGTCGAGGGTGTAGGTCGGGCGGCTGATCCACGAGTCGAAGACGGGCAGCGGCCCGCTCTCGAACGCGAGCTTTCTCGCGATGTGGTCGAGGAAGGTCGGGCGCCCGGGCCCAAACACGAAGGAGATGCGCAGCACGACCGCGTCGACGAGCGTGTCGAGCACGCCAACTTCGCCCGCGAGCTTGCTCTTGCCGTAGACGTTGATGGGGTTCGGGGCGTCGGCCTCGTCGTACTCGCGCTTCGTCTCGCCGTCGAAGACGTAGTCGGTCGAGAGGTGGATCAGGCGCAGGCCGGTGTGCCGGCAGATCTGCGCGAGATCGCTCGGCGCCTGGCCGTTGATGCGGAACGCTTCTTCGGGGTCCTTCTCGCAGGCCTCGACGTCGCTGATCGCCGCAGCGTTGATCAGGACGTTCGGCTCGAGCCGCTCGATCTCCGCGGCAATGCGAAACGGATCGGTGATGTCCAGCTCGGCCTTCGTCGCCGAGACCAGGTGCGGATACCGATCTTCGAGAACGTCCGTGAGGAGCTGCCCGACGAGACCGTCCGCACCGAGGATCAGCGGCCGAACGGCGAGGTTCTCCGATGCTTCGCTCACAAGCCCTCCCTGGCCCCGAGATTCGCGTCGCGTGCCCGGGCGAGAACGCCCGCTGGCACCGGGTCTTCCAGCCGGGAAGGATACCGCGCTTCGTGGCGCGAGGCAGCGCCGCGAATCGCGGCAAACGCGAGTGAACGAGTGGGACTTCGAAGCTCTCGGCGGCGCCTCAGCGGGAGTCCTTGAGGTTGAGGATCTCGCCGATGCCGGTCAGGTCGACGACGAGCCGGAACTCCTTCCGGGTGTTGCCGGTGAAGTCGCGCTTGTCGAAGCCGAGCTTGAAGGCGCAGCACTGGGTCGCCCAACGCAGGTGGTAGGCCTGGTGCTGGAGCTTGCTGTTCTCGAGGTCGTAGTCCCACTCGACCTCGACGGAGAAGCGCGACGACGGCGTCATACCCCAGCGCGTGCGGAGGAAGCTGCTCGCGTTGAGGAGGCCGGGGTTCGCCGACTGGCGGCGGTACCAGGAGCCCTGGAAGAAGCCCTGCTTCGACATGCCGATCAGCGCGGAGATGCGCGTCTCGGTCAGCACACTGTTCGCCGGGTCGAAGGTGTAGGACATGTCCATCGAGGTCGTCTCGGTCGGGTTGAAACGCCCTTTGATCGTGATCGGCGAGAAGTGCCGCCCGCCGGTCCGCACGCTGAGCGGGTTGCCGGTCACGTCGTCGAGGACCACCTCGCCGGTATCCGGATCGACGAGCACGGCGTACACCGAAGAGAGTTCGCGCACGAGCGAGTACGACTGGTAGACCTCGAGACTCGCGAACTCCATCGGGTTGAGCTGCTCCTTGACCTCGAGCCGCTCGGCCATCGCCTCCTTCTCGGTCTGGCGCTCGGCCTGCTTCGCCGCCTCTTCCTCTGCCTTCTCGATCGCCTCGAACGAGACTTCGTCCGTGGCCGCGACGCTGAGCGGGCGATCGGTCTGCGGCGGGCGCAGCGCGAAGAAGCGCTGGCGGATGCCGAAGCGCAGGTCGGAGAGCTCGCCGGGCACCGTGTCGATCTCGTCGATGCGGATCACCTCGGCGGCGTCGATGCTCGCCTCGGGACGCCACTGGTAGCTGACGAAAGGCTCGATCACGTGTTTGAGCTTCGGCGAATAGCTCCACTTCGGCGTCTTGAAGACGCGCTGGAAGCGCGGGCCGTCGAAGCTGAGCCCGGCGCTCCACAGGCTGCGGCCGAGTCCGTCCGAGATCACGGCGTTCGTGTCGTCCGCCGTCGTATCGACGCGATGGCTGTACCAGGTCCCCCGCCACCCCGCGGTGATCTGCGCGTCGCCCCACGTCGTCTTGAGCAGCGGCAGGCGCAGGCGCGGCGCGAAGTCGAGACGCATCCAACTGTTGTCGACGGTCGTCTCGAGCTCTTCGTCGCTCGCGACGGCGAACTGGTCTTCCGGCGGTCCGAGGATCTGCTTGCGGAAGCCCGCGATCGACGACTCGAAGGAAAGGAAGAGCGGCAGCTTGCCGAGGCGTTGGCTGCGCCCGCGGAGCTCGAGCTCCGGCAGGAGGTCGTTGATCGCCTTGCCCGAGAGGAGGCGGTTGCCCTGCGTCCCGCCCACGAACCACTGCTCGCTGCGCCGCGCGCGCAGCGATAGCGTGTACCACGACCAGTTGCGGGTGAGGTCGACGTTCGAGCGGGTCTGCGGCGTCGCGGCGAGGTTGAGGTCCTGCTCGTAGTCGGTCGCGTAGTCGAAGTCCGAGAGCAGCTCGATCTTCGAGGTCAGCTTGATGTCGAACGGCAGCTCCTGCTGCTGCGACCAGTCGAGGCGGTAACGCGTCTTGTGCCGCACCTGGTCGTTGATCCAGTACGCCGAGCCCTCAGCTTTGCCGTTCGTCGTTGGCAGCCAGCGGAGGTCGGCGCCGATGCCGACGCCGACGCGTGTATGCCCGTCGAACTGGAAAGTGACGTCCGCGTTGTCCGAGACGGCCCAGTAGAACGGGACTCGAAGCGACTGCCCGAGGTTGTCCGAGGAGCTGAACTCCGGGAAGAGCAGCCCCGAGGCCCGGTCCTGTTTGATCGGCCAGACGAGATAGGGCGTGTAGAAGATCGGCACCTTACCCGCGCGGAACGCCACACCTCGAAGGTGCGCGTAGTGCTCGAGCCGGAAGGTGCCCTTCGCGATGCGGAACGACCAGTAGGGCGTGGGCTGGGTACAGGTGGTGAAGATCGCGTTCTCGACGCGGATGCGGTCCTCGCCGAGAAGCTCCATGCGGTCTGCGCGCAAGATGCCGTCGTCCTGCTCGACGTACGCGACGACCTCTTCCATCTCGCCGGTCTTGGATTCGATGTCGAAGAACAGCCGCTGCGCGCTGAACACCGCCATCGGGCCGATCAGGACGACGTTGCCTTCCGCGACCACCGTCTGGCTCGCGTCGTCGAGCGCGACCTCGTCCGCGAGGATCTTGTAGCCACCCTTGAATCGAAGCTCGACGTCTCCGGACAAGCGGCACTCGCCGTCCTCGACGCAGTTCAGGCGCTCGTAGGTCACCTCGTCGAGCTGCGAGAGCTTGCTGAGCTCGGGCGCTTGGGCGCGCACTCCCGCCCCGGTGGCGCACAGCGCGAGTGCAAGTACGGCGACGCGTCGAAGACTCACGAAACTCCTCACGCGCGGAACACCACGCCCGCGTAGGCGACGACCTCGCGCTCGTCCCCGGTGACCGCCCCGGAATGGGTGTAGCAGATGCGCTCGGCCTCCGTCGCCCCGAGCGCGCGCAGCGCGTGGAGCCCGGCGGCGGCCGGCGCGGCCCCGCACATCGAGATGCTGCGTGCGGCGACGACATCGAGCAACCCGCCCGGGTCGAACGCCTCGAGCCGCTCGAGCGCCGCGGCGTCCTTCTCGGCGGCCACCTCGGCCGATTCGTAGTGCGTCATGTCGGAGGAGATCACGATGAGCGGCGCCTCGCCGGCGGCTCGGCAGACCTCGCCGAGCCCCGCGCCGAGTTCGGCGAGCGTGGCCGGGTCGCGGGTCCCGATGACGATCGGGGCGATCTCGACGTCCTCGCGCAGCGCGCGGAGGAGCGGGATCTGCACTTCGAGCGCGTGCTCGGAGCTGTGGGCTCGGGAGTCGCGCGCGAGGGCCGGCACGCGCGCGCCGAGCTCTTCGAACAGCTCCTCGGCGACGGGGACGGGGCCGATCGGCGTCGACCACGACGACTCTTCACAAGCGGCGAGGGCCGCCCCGCGCCCCGTGTGATTGGGACCGAGCAGCACGACGCGGCGCGGCAAGCGGATGGAGGCGAGAGTACGCCCGGCGCAGCGGCCCGAGTACACGTAACCCGCGTGGGGCACCATCGCGCCGAGAGCCGGCCGGGGCTCGACATCGCTCGCGACGAGTCGCTCGACCTCGGCAGCCAGCTTGAAGCGGTCTCCGGGGTAGAAGGCCCCGGCGACGGCCGGATATCTCTGCTTGCTCATCGCGTCCTCCGCGCCCCGCCCAAGAATAGCCGTCCCCCACCGGGATGGGTAGGGAATGGCCCGATCCCGGAGGGGCGTTCATCGCGCGCTGGAATCCCCTCGAGCGGCGCTCCCGGGCCTTACGCGGCCGCGTTCGGCATAATCGGCTTCTCGGCGCGCTCCGCGCCGGCCCCGAAGGAGCCTCCCATGCGCCGAACCCTCCTCGTCTCCCTGTTGCTGCTCGCCGCCCCGCTCGCCACGCTCGCCCAGGGCAACCGTGAGCTCCGCATCGGCTTTTGGAACGTGGAGCGGCTGATCGAAGGCCGATACTCGAGGGACCAGATCTCCACCAAGCTCAAGAAGGACGCGAAGATCATCAAGGCGCTGCGCTCCGACATCCTCGGCCTGGCCGAGGTCGGGAGCCCCGAGCTGCTCGACAAGCTCCTCCAGAAGAAGCTCAAGAAGATGAACTTCGTCCATGTGCTCGCCAAGGACACCGGCGACGACCAAGCGATCGACATCGCCCTGGCCAGCCGCTTCCCGTTCGAGCCCGTGCTCCTCGAGCGCCCGGAAGGGACGCTCGGACTCGCCGTCGGCCGCTTCGAGTTCGGCGGCAAGCCGCTCTACGTCGCCATCGTGCACGCTCAGCCCGGTGAAGCGGGAACCGCCGCCGCCGAGCGCCTGACCCGCCTCGTCACAGAAGAGCTCCCCGCCCGCGAGTCCGAGCCGCTCCGCCTCGTCGTGCTCGGCGACTTCGGCGGCGACGAATCCAGCCCCCTCCCCGCCGCGTTGATCGCCGCCGGTCTCGAGGCGAGCGTCGGAAGCCCGGACGAGGAGTTCCGCTGGTCGCACGCGTGGCGCGAGGACGGCAAGCCGCGACGCGAGCTCCACGACCACATCTTCATCAGCAAAACGCTGGCCGATCAGGAAGCCCCAGTGCGGTGGATCCCCGGCTCGTCGCGTATCCGCCGTTTCCCGTACCACTCCGAGACGCAGACGATCGGCGGCCACAAGATCGAATGGCCGGTCGAGGACTACGGCGTCGTGCTCGGGTTCTCGGACCACTACCCCGTGAGCTGCCGGCTGCTCGTGCCGCGGTAGGACGGCGGCGGAGCCCTCCTGTCCAACTACTGGGGGCTTCCCGCTGGCCTGACGAGATTCTTGACGACGCCCTACGAGG
>NPIF01000093.1_pt1 | contig 44388 bp, 41 predicted proteins | sample 8637461 | NCBI WGS metagenome assembly NPIF01 (sample SAMN07420641, study PRJNA396082) | bioreactor metagenome | isolation source: sample BR12 brine-fed electro-methanogenic bioreactor BR | place: Japan: Kochi | collected 2016-12-09
TGATGGGATGCCCAACGGGCAGGATCGGACGAGGTCACGCCCAGGGGCAACGCGCAACCCCGGCCCGAAAAGCGGGCGAAACTGCCGGCCGCGGCACAAGGCCGCCACCGGCTGTGGAGAATCCCCATGCACGACACGCCGAAAAAACGAAGCCGTTTTACGCAGTGCCATTTTCCCAACGGGCGCTACCGCCAACGCGGTTTTCGCCGCGAAGCGCGCGCAAAAAAAATGAAAAAACGAAGCCATTTTGAAGTGTATACGCAATTACCCAACCAGCCCAGCCGCGCCAAACCGACCCGCGCCATCGGGCCTGCTCACCTGTTCCCCTGCTCTCCTCTCACCTCTCTAACCAGGGTGCCATGGCCGAGCTCGACGGAGGCGAGCGCCGCCATGCAGTCGTTCCGCGACGCCCCGGCGCCCCCCAATTGCCGCCGAACGTTATTTGCCCTGCCCTCGGCGGGCAAGGCCCGCCCTACCGGTACAAGAGACTTGCCCTGCGGGTACAAGGAAACGCGCCCTGCCAGGATCCGAAACATCGTCACTTCGACTACTCAGGGAGGGCGTCGGCCAGGTACTCCATGACGTGCTTGACCTCGACGCCGGTGTGATGCTCGATCTGATGCCGACAACTGAAACCCGAGACCGCCACGTGGGCGCCGCCGCGCTCCCGGATCGCCGGAAACAACCGCTGCTCCCCCACGGCCTTCGCCACGTCGTAGTGCTCCACTTCGTGCCCGAACGAACCGGCCATCCCGCAGCAGCCGCTGTTGATCTCGCCGGCGTGGGCGCCGCTGGCGGCGTTGAGCACGCACATGCTGTCGGCCGTGCCGTAAAGCGCCTTCTGGTGGCAGTGGCCGTGATAGAGCAATTCGCCCACCCGGTCGGCGTCGATCGGCAGGGCCTGGGGATTCTGCTTCAATTCTTCGGCCACCAGCGCCTCGACTTGGCGGGCCATGGCCGCGATGCGCCGGGCCTGGTGGCTGCGCACGAACTGGGGCAGCTCGTCGGTGAGCACGGAAACACAGGAAGGCTCAGTCCCCACAATGGGGATTTCCTTATCGGCGTAGGGCGCCAGCTTCTGCACGTTCTGCTCGGCCAGCAACCGGGCCTCCGGCAGCAGCCCCTTGCTGATCAGCGGCCGGCCGCAACACACCGTCTTGGGCACGATCACGTTGTAGCCCAGGGCCTCGAGCACGCGGACGGTCGCGATGCCCTGCTGCGGCACGTAGTGGTTGGTCCAGGTGTCGCAGAAGTAGACCACGTTGGGCTTGTCGGTGCGGATGGCCGCGACCCGGCCTTCGGCGTGTTTGGCGAACCACTTGCGGAAGGTGCGGCGTACGAATGCGGGCGGGGGCACACGGTGATCGAGCCCGTAAAACTTTTCCATCAACGCCCGCACCGGCCGGGAAAGCATGATCCAGTTGCTCAGGGGTGCGAACATCGAGCCCCACCTGGCCAGAAAAACCGAATCGGCGATCAGCCGCGAGCGCCGGGGCACCCCCTCGCGGCGGTGCATGTAGGCCAGCCACTCGGCTTTGAGCTTGGCGATGTCGGTCCCCGTGGGGCACTCGGTCTTGCAGGCCTTGCAACTGAGGCAAAGGTCGAAGACCTCCTTGAGGGCGGGGTCGGCCAGGCCGTCGAGCAGGTCGCGGTTGGACAAGGCGATGCGCAGGGCGTTGGCCCGGGCGCGGGTGGTGTGGGTTTCGTCGCCGGTGGCCATGTAGGAGGGGCACATCGCGCCCACGAGCCGCTGGCGGCACTGCCCCACGCCGGAGCACATGCCGGCCAGCCCGGCCATCCCGCCGTGCCGGCTGAAGTCGAGCGTGGTGGCGTAGTCCTGCGCTTCGAAACCCGCCCCGTAGCGCAGGTTGGAGGTCATGGGCAGCGGGTCGACGATCTTGTTGGGGTTGAGAATTCCCTGCGGGTCGAAAGCGGACTTCACCCGGCGGAAGCCGGCGATGATCTTCGGCCCGTACATCTTCTCCAGCCACACGCTGCGGACGATGCCGTCGCCGTGCTCGCCGGTCATCGTCCCGCCGAACTCCAGGGCCAGCGAGCTGATGCGGTCGGCCACGCGGAACATGCGCTGCACGTCGTCGCCGCGCTTGAGGTTGAGCACCGGGCGGGCGTGGATGCAGCCCACGCTGGCGTGGGCGTAGTAGCCCCGCTCCTTGATGCCCTCCTCGGTGAGGATCTCGTCGAAGCGGGCGATGTATTCGCGCAGATGATTGGGATCGACGGCCGTGTCCTCCACGAAGGCGTACGCCTGGCGATCCCCGGGCTTGGACATGAGCAGGCCGAGGCCGGCCTTGCGGATGTACCACACGTCCTCCTGCTGGGCGGCGTCGGTGATGATGGGATGGGCGTAGCCGATGCCGTGCTGTTTGAGCTCGTCGGCCAGGGCGGCGAGGCGCTGCTCGAGCCGGGCCTGGTCCTCGTCGTAGATCTCGCAGATGAGGATGGCCTCGGGCGAATCACAGACAAAGTGCCGCCGCCGCACCATGCCGGGGTTTTCCTTGGTGGCGTCGAGGATCAGGCGATCGCAGAGCTCGACGGCCGCGGGATCGTGGGCGAGGATCCGCGGGGTGTGCTCCAACGCGTCGAGCAGGTGGTCGAAGTGGACCACAACCATCCCCTTGCACTTGGGCAGGGGCAGCAGGTTGAGGGTCGCGCCGACGACGACGGCCAGGGTGCCTTCGCTGCCGCAGACGATGGTCTCGGCGTTGACGCGGTCGTCGCCGTTGTTGAGGCGGTCGAGGGCGTAGCCGCCGTTGCGGCGGAGGATCTTGGGATAGCGGGCCTCGATTTCGTCGGCCAGTTCGGCGCGGACCGCCTTGAGCACGGCCTCACAGCGCTGCGCCAGCGGGTTGTCCGTCGGCGGCACGTCGTCGCCCCAACAGCAGGTCGAGCCGTCGGAAAGGACGACGTCCAGGCTGCGGACGTGGTTGACGGTGCGGCCCGAGCTGACCGAGTGGGCCCCGCAGGAGTTGATGGCGATCATGCCGCCGAGGTTGGCCCGGCTGGCGGTGGCCACGTCGGGGGCGAAGTGCAAATCGTGCGGCTTGAGCTGGGCGTTGAGTTCGTCGAGAACGACGCCGGGCTCGACGCGGGCGATGCGGCGCTGGGGGTCGATCTCCAGGATGCGGTTGAGGTGCTTCGAGCAGTCGATCTGGATGCCGTGGTTGACGGCGCCGCCAGTCAGGCCGGTGCCGGCGCCGCGGGCGGTCACCGGAATGCCGAACTTGCCGCAGGTTTTGACGATGGCGCAGACGTCGGCCACGGTCCGGGGGAAGACCACCGCGTCGGGGGTGATTTCGTAGATGCTGGCGTCGGTGGCGTAGAGCGCCCGGGCCAGGGCGTCGGACCGCACCTCGCCGCTGATCGCCGCCGAGATCTCCGCCAGGGCCTCGGCCACCTTGGACTTGTCGTAGGTCGTCATGCTGGCAGCGCCTCACCTTTCGTTGCACGCGGGCGGCATTGCGCCCACGCCCCTCCGGCAGGTCGATCGGGCATGATAATCCGCCGGGGCGGCGGCGACAATGGTTATAGCATTACTGCAGACCGCGCCGGCGGTGGTCGACCTGCCTGCAAGCGGACAGCGTTGGCATCAGCAAGGCCGCAGCGAGGGCCCGCAGACGGCAACCTGCGAGGATGCGGGGTATCGCTTGCGCGCAGCCGTCGACGAACGGCGCGCCCGCGACTGGCTGGAACGCCTGGGCGTCGAGCCGGCGGCTACGCCACGCGGACCATGAAGGCGCGCAGGGCGGCGTTCACCGCTTTTGGGTTTTCCATGGGGGACAGGTGGCCGGCGTTGGCAATCTCGACGAACTCCGCCCCGGGGATGGCGTCGGCAATCTGCTGCATCTCCGCCGGCGGACTGATGGCGTCGTCGCTGCCCACCACCACCAGCGTCGGCAACCGAATGCTCTCCAGGCTGCTCGTCCAGTCCTGGCGTTCGGCCATGCCCAGCAACGCGGCCGACACACCGACCGGGTCCGAACTGGCCATGATGGCGTGGACGCGCTCGGCGACGGCCGGCTGGGCAACCGCGGTCGCCGGGGCAAGCACCTTGCCCATCAGGCCGGAGATGAGGTTTTCCATATCGCCGTCCCGGACTGCCTGGGCCGACTGGCGGCGACCTTCGGCGGTGTCGGGCGCATCGGCCGCCGACTTGGTGTCGAGCAAGATGAGCGCACCCAGCCGATCCGCATGGCGCTTCCAGAACGAAAAGGCCACGTACCCGCCCATCGACAGACCGGCGAGGGTGACGGGCTCTTTCAACTCGAGGGCGTTGAGAATGCCGACGAGGTCGTCGGCGAACTGGTCCATGGAGACCGTGCCCGGGGTGGCTTCGCTGGCGCCGAACCCGCGGAGATCGGGGGCGATGACGCGGTAGTCAGTCGCCAGGTCATCGATCTGTGCGGACCACATCTCATGATTCAGCGGGAAACCGTGGACCAGCAGGATGGGTTGGCCGGTTCCGACGTCTTCGACGGCCAGGCGCGCGCCGCCGGTTTTCACAGTTTTCATCATGGCACCTCCTGTTGCGTCTATTGTACGGCCCACGGGCGCAAATGCCCGCCGACGGCAGGGTTACCGGGGTTAATTCCAGGTCACCCCCAGGTCGGCGAGTTGGCGCGTGGCCTGTTCGGCCCAACCGCGGTTGGCGGCCGGACTGGCCGGGCTGGGATGGAGAATGCCGCCGATGCGGACGTCGTGCTCCGCGAGGGCGGCGCGGGCCTGAGTTTCGGCGAACTTGCCCACGCCGACGACCAGTTCCGGACGCAGGATTTCGACCAGGCGAACGAGGGCGCGGTCGCACGCGGCCATCAGGGGGTTGCGTTCGGCCGCGGGGAGTTTGTCGGGCGTGCGGTTGCGGCCGCTCTCTTCCAGAAAAATCAGCGGGCAGTAGTTGGCGACGAAGAAATGCTTGAAGAAGTTGCCGGGCTTGCCGAACGTCTCGCGAGCCCAACCCCAGAGGCGGGCGCCGCTCACCTCGTTGCGCTCGCAGGCGAGCCCCTGGACGGGGCGCTGGGGATGCTCGCGGCGTGGCCGTTCGATCGAAGCGTCGATGCGGAGCCACTCGCGCACGATGGAGACCTCACCGAAGGGCACGCCGGTCTGGGCCATGCCCCACGGTCCTGGATTCATGCCCAGGAGGACGACCTCGCGCTGGCCGTTGCCGGCGAGATCCAGGTAGGCGGCGTGGGCGGCGTGGGCGTATTCGAGGGGGTTGTAGACGTACTGCACCGGGGGTGCAAAACGCAGGTTGCGAACGTCGGCCGAGAGTTGATCCGCGACGTCGAGCAGGGGATGGGCCATGGCTGTCTCCTGGCGAGCGATGGCGCGGCTGCGACAAACCGGTCAGCGCACATCGCGGGCGTCAGGCGGAAACCATGGCGTACGGCGGATCAATCGTCAAGCCGCGGGAAGGTCAGACGGGCAGCAGGCCTTCGCGGATGGCATAGCGGGTGAGGTTGACGCGATCGTGGAGACCGAGCTTTTTCATCATCATTTCGCAGTGGGTCTCGACGGTCTTGACGCTGACGCGGAGTTCGGTAGCGACGTCCTTCTTCGAGCGGCCGTTGGCGATGTGGACGAGGATTTCGCGTTGGCGCGGGGTGAGGGCGGCGAGCGGGGTGCGCAGGGCGCCGGCGCGTTCCTCGATGAGGCGCTCGCGGACGTCACGCGAATAGTATTGGCCGCCGTTGGCGACCACCTTGACGGCTTCCAGCAGCTTGTCCAAGGCAGACTGCTTGCTGACGTAGCCGGCGAGGTTGTGCTGCAAGACGAAGTCGATGTAGCGGTCGTGGAAGAGGGCGCTGAGCATGAGGATGCGCGTGGCGGGCAGCGCGGCGGAGAGTTCGAGGGTGAGAGGAAGACTCTCCACGCGATTGAGATCGATGTCCATCAGGATGACGTCGGGCGCGTGGGCGAGCGCCTTGGTGCGGGCCTCATCGACGGAACCGGCGGAATCGACGACCAGGAAGCCGGGCTCGCGGGCGAGCCGCTCGCACAACGTTCGGCGCACCAGTTCGAAGTCGTCCACCACGAGAATGCGTACGGTATTGGCCACCACTGCTCAACCTTTCCGCAGAACTCAGCCAGGAAAATCGCTGACACAATCAAGGAGGTCGGCCGGTCGAAACCACCGCGGGAGGGCATGCACGCGTTGTCCGGCGCGATGCTGCGCGGGCGCGGGTCCGCCGGCGTGCTGCTCGACGACGACCAGGTTGGCGACGCCGGCCCAGGGCCCCCAGGTTTGCAGGGCTTCCAGGTCAGCGGGGCTCACCGCCCGGGCCTCGACCACACAACTGCGAATGACCGCGGAGGATCGTTCGGTGAGCGCGAGGATTTCGGCAGCGTTAGCGGCGAAGACCACGGTATAGCCGGCATCGAGCAGCGCGGCACTGGCCGCGGCGCGGATCCGCACGTCGCGGGCGACGACGACAACGCTCTCGGCCACGGTGGGCCGGCGGACGTCGTCCAACGTTCGCGCGGGCAACGGAAGGGCGACGGTGATGCGGGTCCCGCACCCGAGGCGCGAGCACAGGTCGATGCGGCCGCCATGGGCGGTGACGATCTCGCGGACGATGGCCAGGCCGAGGCCGTTGCCGCCGCTGCCGCCCTTGGTGGTGAAGAAGGGTTCGAAGGCTCGCTCGCACGTGGCGGGGTCCATGCCGTGGCCGGTATCCTCGAATTGCAGGACGGCCTCTCCGGCGCCGCCGGGCAGCGCCCGTACGTGGAGGGAGAGGGTCATGCGACCGCCGTCGGGGAGCGCGTCGCGGGCGTTCATCGCAAGGTTGGTGAGGACGCGGCCGAGCTGGACGGCGTCGCCCTCGATCCAGATAGGCGGCTCGACGTGCAGGTCTTCAACGAGGGCCACATCGCGCGGCAGGATGGCCCGGAGAAGCCGCGCGTGGTGCGTGACGAGTTTGCTCAAGTCGACGGGCAGATGGCGCGGCTGGCCGCCCTTGGCGTAGGAATTCAAACGGTCGACCAGGGCCTGGGCCTGGGCAACGGCGTGCTGGGCGATGTCGAGCGCGCCCACGACGTGAGGTGTCTCGGCGCTGTCCATGCGGGCCATCTCAACCTGGGTGGCCACGACCATCAACAGGTTGCCAAAGTCGTGGGTGATGCCGCGGGTCTGAGCGCCCAGTCGTTGGAGGCGATCCGACTCCTGGCGGCCGGTGCGGCTGCGTTCGCCGGTAGTCCCGTTCATCCCCCGCCGGAGCGGCTCGAGCGAGCGACGCTTATCCCCTTCTTGCCTGATCACGATTCCCTCCGTCAGCAGTTGCTCTGCGCAGACCTTCTCCAGCGACGGTTGGCAGATCGTCGTAGTGGACGCCCGGCAGCGTGGCAGCGCCGCCTAACCGGCCTTGAACTTGGTCATATGAATGCAGTTCGCCATCGTGTTCACCTCGCCCATCGCGCCGCACTGCTCCATGATCTCGAGCAGGCGCTCGCGGTCGAGCGCTATCGGCGTGGGGGCATCGTCCAGATGGCGGCAAAGTTCCTCAATGATCCCGTCGCGCACGTGGTCTCGGGCGCGCAGTCGGGCCATCGCCTGATCGCTGCACAGGGCGTCGGTAATGCGTTGCGCCACGGCCACGTTGGCCGACTGGCCAAGGGAGCGCATGACCTCGAAGACCACTTGCGGGGTTACTTTGCGATAGAGCTTTTGGGCATCTTCCGGCGTGAGTTCGCGGGTCACGTCGGTGAACACCCCCGGGGCGTCGTGCTCCGTGAGCGGCGCGCCGGCTGCCTGTCGGCGGGCTTGGTCGGCGAGGCGGGCGAAGGCGGGATCGGCGTCGGCCGAATCCACCAGGGCCTCGCGCACCTGGTCCCACAAGTCGGCGTCAAGCTGGTGCAGGTCCGCCAGGTCGGGACACTCGGCCAGCAGTTGATCGAACGACCGGCGGTCGAGCCGGGCGAGATCGTCGAGCAGGGCGTGGAGCGCGGCGCGTTCGGCCGGCGTGATGGCGTCGGGTTGATCGCCGCGGTTGCCTGGCCTGGGATCCCCGGAAGTCATGGTTGCCACCCCTGTGCCGCATGGAAACGGGCGGTTTTTGCGCGTCGTCGGCCCCCGAGCACACGCCCAGTCTATTCGGATAAACGCCGGCGAATCCGGTCGAGAGCCTGTTTGAGGGAGGCGGCCACCTGGTGCCAATTGCGCCCAGTTTCGCGGGCGATGGCGTTGATGGAGCGTCCCTCGACGACATGGCTCCATAAGATCAAACGATCGAGTTCGTCGAGTTCGTAGAAAATCTCGCGCACGATCGATTTTTTTTCGAGTTCGTCGCCGGGCAGGCCGGGATCGGCCTGGGCGGCTGCGGCCTGGGCGACCTGCGGCCGGCGGGCGGACCGCAGGCGTTCGGTCTTGACGCGGTCGAGGGCGGCCCGGCGGGCGGCGACGAGGAGGTAGCGAAACAGGCCGTCGGCGTCCGAGGAGATGGCTTCGCGGTTGCGGAAGAGGGCGACGAAAGCGTGGTGGACGGCATCCTCGACTTCCGCGGCGGGCGTATGGGCGAACTGGCTCGTCACCGCAGCGAGGACGCGGCGGCGGAGTTCGACGATGTCGTCGGCGGTCAGGGTGTGCCACCATCGGTTGCTTGACATCGATCGGCGCGCTCCCCACTATAACCCGCGCCGCCTGCGGGCTAACCCGCGGGACGGCGCCACGCTGCACGGCAAGGCAAGGGAGCGTATCAGACGATCCGCCCGCAGACAATGGAGAGCTGCATCCTGCCGGCGGCGGAGGGCCGATTGCCACGCTGTGTCAGCTTCCCGCGAAGCGCCCATCCGTAGAAAACGCCATGCCGGAACCCACCATCGAGCCCATTCTTAACGCCTACGACGCGGGCGAGCTCTCGGACGACGCGCTGATCGAGCAGGTGGCGGCGCTGGCCGAAGCCAACGGGGCGCCGGGCGCGCTGCAAGCCGCCTGGCCGACCGAACGCCTGCCGGTGGTGCGCGACTACTACTGCGTTCGCCTGCTGGGCCAGGGGGCCAGCGGGGTGGTTTACCAGGCGGTGCATCTGGGACCTGAGCCGCGGATGGTCGCGCTGAAGCTGTTGCGGCTGGTGGCGGAAGAGGAGACGCGGCGCTTCTTCGAGCGCGAGGTCGAGGTGCTCAAGGCCCTGGACTGTCCGAACGTCGCGCGCTACCTGGATTCGGGCTTTGCGGCCGGCACGCATTTTCTGGCTATGGAACTGGTCCACGGTCAGCCGCTCGATGAATACTTGGCGGAACATACGCGTACGCTGGGGGAGCGCTTGGTGGTTTTTGAGAAGACCGTGGCGGCGGTGGCGCAACTGCACCAGGCCGGCGTGATCCACCGCGACCTGAAGCCCAAGCACGTGCTGGTTGATCGCCACGGGGCGCCATGCATTGTCGATCTGGGGCTGTGCGCCGCCCGGGGCGAGGACTGGCCCACGGAGATCCGGCGGACGCAGACGCGCCTGGGGCGGGTGATGGGCACGGTTAAGTACATGTCGCCGGAACAGGCCTGGGGGGGGCTGATCCGGACCGATTACCGGGCGGACATCTGGGCGCTGGGCGTGATGCTGTACGAGATCGCGACCGATGGTGCTTATCCCTATAGCCTGGCGCCGCTGGAGGGTCGGACGCCGGCCGATAGCCTGCTGATCCGCATTCGCGACGAGACGCCGCGGACGCCCCATATCAAAGACGCGCGGTTTGCGGCGCCCTTGGCGACGCTGATTGCCCGGTGCCTGGCGACGGATCCGAAGCACCGGTTGCCGTCGGCGGCGCAACTGGCGAGCGATCTCGGGCGATTGCAGACGCGGATGCGGATTCGCACGCGTCCGCTGCCGGTGCGCTACCGTTTGCAGCGGCTGGGGATCGGGCTGGCGATTCACGCCCGGTCGGCGCTGTGGACGGGAATCATCGCCGCAACGCTGATGATCCTCTTTGGCCTGGTGCTCTTGGGCGACGTGCACTGGGTCACGACGGGAGACGCCTACTCGGTGGAAACGCAGACGGAGCTGATCAAGGCGGCGCATCCCCATGATGAGATTCCGTTTGCGTTCGTGGCCATTTCCGATGAGACCGTGCGGGCGGTGCCGGCGTTCGCGGCGTCGCACGGGATACCCGACGTGTCGTGGGCCATCACCTCGTGGCGGGCGGTGCACGGGCAGTTGATGGAGCGACTGGCGCGGGCGCGGCCTCGGCTGGTGGTTTGGGATTACTACTTCCGCACGCCGCGGGATGCCGACGCGGCGTTCGTGCGCGGGGTGCGGGCGCTGGATGAGGCGGGCGCACCGGTTGTGCTGGCATGCATCGACTACGATACGAACGGGGGGCCGCAGTTGAGCCCCCAGATCCTGGAGCCGCTTGGCGACCGGGTGCACCACGGGCTGATCGTGGGCCGCGACCAAGTGAAGGCCCCGGGGGGTTACGTGCTGGCGTTGCAGCGCGAGGGGCGCACGCATCCGGCACTGATCCTGACGGCGTTCGGGGCGTTGGCCCACCCGGATTGCCAGGCGGAAGTGCGCTGGCCCAGGCGGGATGAGAATCTGCAACTGCGTTACCGGCGCAACGGCACGGACGAGTACCTGGGGGTGATTGACGACGTCGCATTGTCGTCGGCGACGCGGCTGACAGAGGCGGAGTTTCCGGCGAAGGCGGGGGACGTGTTGGCGCTGGCGGCTTATCCCCTGCTGCCGCCCGAACGATGGGCGGACAACACGATCGCGTACGAACGGCTGCTGGAGGCGGATGATGCGGAACTGGCGGCGATGACCGGAGGACGGATCCTGGTTTTTGCCGATGCACGCGAACCCACGCTGTTTACCCGTTACGACTGGCACAAGGTGCGCTACCCGGATGCGGGCGTGAAGCTGGTGCCCGGGGGCTACGTGTTGACCAACGGGATCGCGGGGCTGGTCAACAACCGCCAGAAGGTGTTTCGGCTGGGGCTGTTGGCGCGGTCGTTCGCCATTCTGCTGGGCGCGGCCCTGGGCGGCTGCTTGTTGGCTGTCCCGCTGGCGCGGCGCGTGGCGGGCGCGTCGACTGCGGCGCAGCACGTCGCCATGGCGGCGGTGAGCGCGCTGGCGGCCGGGGCGATCGGCCTGCTGCTGCTGGGCGAGGGGCAGAACCTGGTTGTGGCGGGTCTGTGCGGGGCAGCCCTGTGCCTGGCGTTGGTCGGGGCCCTGGGCGTGGAATACACCCGTAACCGACGCCGGCTACCCCCAGCAACGGTCTGACCCGTTGGGGTGATGCGACGTATGGTCGCACCGGGCGGACGAACGTGATGGGACACCTGACTTCACGTAATCGGCCACACACGGAGGTCATCGCCGCGGTTCGATGGAACCGGGCGACGCCGTGCGCGAGTTTGTGACCGGTTGATCAGCCGGCCCCACATGCGAAGGCAGGCGGTCCGGGTGGATCAGGCCGCGGCGAGCGCCAGGACGCCCATCGCCGCCAGCACGCCGACGGCCGCAACCGTCAACAGGCGACCACCCCAAACCACGAAACGCTGTTCTGTACGCGTGAGAGGATAAGCAATCATCTCAGCCTCCTTTCGTTAGCCTTCGAGGCCGTAGATGATCAGCGGGACGAGGTTCTCGAACCAGTCCATGAAGTGAATGAGCACTTTGTCCGCGACGTGAATGACAGATTCAGTCATGGCCATGGTGATCTCCGTACGATAGTACCTACTGCAAGCTCGAATGACGGTGCACCGTGCAACCGCCGTCGTAAACGCGAGCGCAGTCCAACCCTGCGCCGCGAGAGTCGGGGCACATCAGAAAAAGCCGACGTTTTTCACGCGCCGACGAAGCCGGACCGCCCCTCCGCGGGGCTCCGATCAGAGCGATGTCATCAAGTGAAGGCCGGGGCCGAACTGTCCGCTAAAACTCTTCGGCCGCCAACGAACGTCACCATGTTCTCTCGAATCGGCTATCCATGTCAATGGGCATTTTCGCCCATACTGTCCGCAGGCGTTGGGACTTCGTCAACGACAAAGTTCCCAAATTCACACGGCCGCGCCATTTCACAACCAGCGCGCGAAGCTATACGATGAACTGGGTCGATGGCTGACGCGTGAAAGTGTGTCGCGTATAGTCCCCATGGGCAGACTGACCAGGATCTGCAAAGCCCGGTGAGACAGTGCAAGCAAGGAACACATGCCATGGCGAAAACGTCGGAACAAGGATTTCACAGTGTGGAATGGATCGGCGGGCTCGACGGGCATCTGCGATTGATCGATCAGACCCGGCTGCCGGACGAACTCGCCTATCTTGACTGCCAGGATGTGCAAACGGTCTGGCAAGCAATCAAGCAACTCAGTGTGCGCGGGGCGCCGGCGATCGGGATCGCGGCCGCGATGGGTCTTGTCCTGGCGGCGCGCAACCTGCCGGAGGACGACCGGGCCGAGTTTCTAGCGGGCGTGGATGAAGCGGCGGACTACTTGGGGGGATCGCGGCCGACGGCGGTCAACCTGTTCTGGGCGCTGGAGCGGATGCGCCGCGTCGCGCGGGAGTCGACGGTGGAGCGCGTCGGGGCGTTGAAAGAGCGCCTGCTGGCCGAGGCGGAGCGCATCCGGGCGGAGGATGCGGCGATGTGCCGGGCGATCGGCGAGCATGGTCTACCGCTGATCGGCGACGGAGCCGGGGTGCTGACACACTGCAATGCGGGCGGGCTGGCGACGGCGGAGTTAGGCACGGCGCTAGCGCCGATCTTCCTGGCGCATGCCCAGGGTCGCCGGGTTCACGTGTATGCGGACGAGACCCGGCCTTTGTTGCAGGGGGCCCGGTTGACTGCGTGGGAGATGCAGCAGGCGGGGATCGAGGTGACGGTGCTGTGCGACAACATGGCGGCGCAATTGATGCGCTCGGGGAAGGTAGACGTGGTCATCACGGGCGCGGACCGGATCGCGGCGAACGGCGACACGGCGAACAAGATCGGCACGTACGGGGTAGCGGTGTTGGCGAAGGCGCACGACATCCCGTTTTACGTGGCGGCGCCGAGCAGCACCTTTGACCTGGCGACGCCTGATGGAGACGGCATACCCATCGAGGAGCGGAGCGACGAGGAGGTGCGGCGGGGGTTCGGGCGGCAAACGGTGCCCGAGGGGGTGGCGTGCCACTGCCCGGCGTTTGACGTGACCCCGGCGGGGCTGATTCGCGGGATTATCACGGAGCGGGGCCTGATCAGCCCGGTCACGGCAGAGAATATCGCCAAAACGGTGGGCTAGACGGCTTGCGGGGACACTCGCGGGGGTGGAGAATCTCGGTTGATGTGCGCGGTCATGCGGTCCCGAATGGGCGCCACTGGGGGCCCGGGCGGCGGCCGAGGGCTCCGGTCGGGCCGGTCGGTGGCCGATGATGGGAGAGGTGGATTGCACGCCGCGGTGCGGCGGCTATACTAAACGGTGCAGTAGGTTGACCTGGGATTCTCGGCTGTTGTCGCCGTATCGTGCGCGGATCCCGGCGCATTCATTCCAGAGGAGCTTCTCATGCGTACTACTTCCATCCGCCGTTGGGCTGTGGGCGTCGCCGCGATGGCGACGATGGGCGCCGCGTATCAGACCGGCTGCATGGCGTTCGGGGGCGATCAACTGCTGAGCACGATCGATTTCTGCTTTGTGTTCGATTGCCAGAACGGCATTCTGGGCGGCGTGATTGACCCGTGCGCCGGAGTCAACGGCTCCGGTGATGATGTGGGGCGTACCGGCAACCTTTTCATTGACTGCCCCGTGGAAGCGGACGAATAGGGGCGAATCGACAATATCCCTTACGGTCTCATCCGGCCCAGCGCCTCGTCGACCGAGCCGGACCAACCCAAGGAGTCACCTGTGATGAACTGCTCGAGCCAATTGAAGCGACGTGCGTGGGGCGCGCTGGTGGTGCTGGCGGCCGGCGCCACGGTGTTCGGCATTCCGTCGTGCCAGGGCATGCTGACGACGTTCAACCCCTGCGGGACGGTGTTTGATTTCTGCGAGCCGTACGAGATCGATGCGCTGTTCGCCGACTCGCCGGACTGGTCGCTGGATCCGACCTGCTCCATTCCGTTCTTCGGCGTGTACAACACCGACGTGGCGGGAGATTGCAGCGAGTACGTGATCTATCAGAATACGCCGGGCTGGCGTCCGTAGGCTGGTTGACCCGCCAGGCGAATCGCGACCACGGCCGTTCACGAAGCAGGAAAGCGTCATGCAGCGCACGCGCTGGAAGAAATCGATGTTGGTATTGCTGAGCGGCGGCGTGCTGCTGCAAGCGGGCGGTTGTGCCGCGACGTTTGCGCCGGTGTTGCTGAGCCTGGGTGAGTCGGCGTTGCTGACATTTCTGTTCGGTCGGGCGCTGCCCTTCTGAACACACTCTTTCGATCGGAATACTCATCTCGCCCGCGGCGTCCGTTGGAGGCCGCGGGCGTTCTTCGTTGCTGGAAGGGGCGGGTCGGGGCTGATCACTCGTGGCGCAGGGCGTCGATGGGGTGGATGATCGCGGCCTTGAAGGCGGGCATGATCCCAAAAAAGATGCCCACCCCGGCACTGAAGCCCATGGCCAGTCCCACCGACCAGAGGGGCACGTGCACTTCGGTCATGCTGGGATGCATGGCGGCGAGGGTGCTGACGGCGTAGCCGAGGGCGATGCCGATCGCGCCACCGACGGTGCTGAGCACGACGGCCTCGGTGAGAAATTGCATGAGGATGTCGCGGCGGCGGGCGCCGACGCTCTTGCGCAGCCCGATCTCGCGGGTTCGCTCCGCCACGGACACGAGCATGACGTTCATGATGCCGATGCCGCCGACCAGTAGGGAGATGCTCACGATGCCGGCGAGCACGCTGGTGGCGATCACGCGAATGCGGTGGAACTCCTGGAGAATCTGATCCTGCTTGAAGAGGCCGAAATCGTTGGACTCGCCGGGCTTGAGGCCATGGCGCTGGCGGAGGATGCGCACCAACTGCCCTTCGGCTTCGGGGATGCGGTCCTCACTGACGGCTTCGACGTAGAAGGCGAGGTAGTCGCGCAGCAGGGGATACATGCTGCACGCGGTGGTCCAGGGCACGCAGATGAGTTCATCCTGGTTGTCGCCCATGAAGCTGCCCTTGGTTTCGAAGAGCCCCACGACCTGGAAGCGCTGCCCGTCGATGATGACGTAGTCGCTGACCAGCGACTCGTCGCACTCGAGCTTGCGGAGCACCTCGCGGCCGAGGACGCAGACGCGGGCGTTGCTCTCCACGTCGACGGCGCCGAAGAAACGGCCGACGTCGACGTAGAAGTTGCGGATGGGCTGAAAGAACTCGTTGGTTCCGCGGAGGTTGATGCCGGTGAGTTGCCGCCGGCCGTACTCGATCGTGGCGTTGTGGAACACGACCGGAGAGGTGCGGCGGATGGCGTCGGCGTGGGTGTCGACGGCGCGGACGTCTTCGATGGACATTTCGGCCGGGCGGATGTATTCGCCGCGCGGCCCGCGAATCCACTCCGGGTAGCAAACCATCATGTTGGTGCCCAGACCGCGGAGAAAGTTGGTGACGTAGTCGCCGAAGCCCTGCACCAGCGACACGACCACGATGATCGAGGTCACGGCGATGATGATGCCCAGCACGGTGAGCAGCGAGCGCACCTTGTTGGCCCAGATCTGCACCAGTGCCGTGGCGATATTGCCCAGGGCGGCAAGCAGACGGTCGGGCACGGAGAGCAGGGCGCCAAACAGCCAGCGAATCGCGGTCATGGCGTGCCCCCCTGGACAGCGGGCGCCGCATCGGGCGCGGCGTCGGACTGGACCTGCCCGTCGAGCAGGCGGATGACGCGGCGGCAGCGGTTGGCGATGTGGTCCTCGTGGGTGACGATGATGATGGTCTGACCTTCGGCGAAAAGCCCGTCGAAGATGTCCATGATCTCCTCGCCGGTGGCGCTGTCGAGGTTGCCGGTCGGCTCGTCGGCCAGAATGATGGCCGGGCGCTGGGCGAGGGCCCGGGCGATGGCGACGCGCTGCTTCTGACCGCCCGAAAGCTGGTTGGGACGATGGTGGACGCGGTCGAGCAGGCCGACGCGCTCGAGCCCCTCCAGGGCCCGCTGGCGGCGATGCCGGGTGCGGGTGTAGGTCAGGGGCAATTCGACGTTCTTCAGCGCGGTGGTGCGCGGCAGCAACTCAAAGGACTGGAAGACGAAGCCGATCTGCCGGCCGCGAACGCCGGCCAGGCGCGACTGCGACAGTCCGGCGACGTCCTGGCCGCGGAGGAGGTAGGCGCCGCCGGTGGGCACGTCGAGGCACCCGAGGATGTTGAGCAGGGTGCTCTTGCCCGAGCCCGAGGGGCCCATGATCGCGACGTACTCATTTTCCCGAATGACCAGCGACACGCCGCGGAGGGCGTGGACGAGTTCCGTCCCCACGCGGTAGACCTTGTGCAGATCGACGAGTTCGATGACGGCCGGCGACTGGGAGGAATCGACGATCATGGGGCGGCATCCGCGCGGGCGGTGGCAGGGGGGTCGGTGTCGGCGTTGGCCGTGGCCGGCTCGCCGGGACCGGGCGCCGCGGAGGGCGCCGCTTCAGCTTCGGTCGGCGGATCGTGGGTCACTCCGGAGCCGTCCTTGAGTTGATCGAGGCTGCGGTACGGGCCGGTGATGACCAGATCGTCGAAGGCGACGCCGTCGAGGACCTCCACCCGGCGAGCGTCGCTGATGCCGGTTTCGATGAGGCGCGGGCGGGCTTTGCCGTCATCGGCGCAGAAGACGAGCTTCACGTAGAGGGCGCGGTGCTCGTCGGCGACGGCGGCGTCCTCGGCAGGGTCATGTGCGAGCGTGGCGAGGATCTTCTCGGAAAGGTCGCGGCGCTTGCGATAGACGACGGCCTCGATGGGGACGGTGAGGGCGTTCTCTTTGCGGGCGACCTCGATTTCGACGTTGGCGGTCATGCCGGGTTTGACGCGTTCGTCCTGCTCGGTGATGAGGACGAGGGTCTCAAAGGTGACGACGTCGCGGCCGACCGGTTTGACGCCCTTGGTGGCGATGCTGGTCACTTCGCCGGCGACGCTCTGGCGGGTGTCGGACTGGAGGAAGATGCGCGCGGGTTGGCCCTCGCGGACGAGGGCGGCGTCGGTCTCGTCGACGCGGCAGCGGACGATCATGCGGGAGAGATCGCTGAGCACCATGATGCGGGTCCCGGGGTTGTTCATGGTGCCGGTGACCACCACCTCGCCCTCCTTGGCAAAAGCTTCAGAGACCACGCCGTCGATGGGGGCGGCGATGACGGTCTTGGCGAGATCCTCGTGGGCGGACTGGAGGAGGGCCTCGGCCTCGATGAGTTCCTGGCGGCGCATCTCGAGGGCGGTTTCGGCGCGAATGTGCAGCGTGCGGTAGTCGGCGAGTTCGAGCGGCGACGTGGAGGCGGTCTCGCTGAGACGAATCTGGCGCTTGAGATCGCGTTCGGCCTTGGCGAAGTCGGCTTCCGCCTGGCGGACAAGGGCCTCGAGCTTGGCGACGTTGGCCTCGCCGGAGCGGACCCGGGCGCGGAAATCGGCGTCGTCGAGGCGGCAGAGCAGGTCGCCCCGCTGTACGACGGAGCCGCTGCCCACGGGCATTTCCACGATCTTGGCGACAAGTTCGCTGCTGATGTCGACCTCGCTGTAGGCTTCAACGTCGCCGGGGGCCTGCACGGTGCGCACGATGCCCGCCTGGGTCGGCCGGGCCACGTTGACGGCCAGCTCGATTTCGGGGGCGACGAAAAGCACGCTTTTGCCGTCGTCGCGCCGCAGGTGATGGTTGAGGGCGACGAGGCCGGCGACGACCAGCGCCAGCACGAGGACGCCAAGGATTTTCTTCATGCTCCGCTCCGATCGGGCGTTCTCGCCCATTGCCTATTGCTATGCTCCAGCCGCCCCGGCCGATGCCGCAAATACCAGCGCCCGCCCCACCGCAATGACCAGCCAGCTTCCACCGCAGGCCAGCCACACGCGCCAGCCGGTCAACTGGGAGGTCGCCCGGCAGCCCGCCATGACCAGCCACCAGAACCACAACTCGAACGGATCCATCGCGGACAACAGACCGCCCAACGCGGCGAGCGACTGAGGATTGATGTCGGGACGGCCGGCCGCCAGCGCCGCCAGGGGCAACAGCGAGGTATCCACTTCGAGGGACTGGAAGTGCAGCATGAGTCCCAGACGAACGACGAGCCCCAGAACCAGCGTGCTGGAGGCCAGGACGGTAATGGTCAGCAGGGTGTGCCACTCCGGCTTGCGCCCGGTGAGGGCGACGATGCCGTAGAGCAGGGCGGCGACGAGCAAGGCCGCGGCGAGCAGGCGCGCCGGCATGGCCGCCAGCACACCGATGCGGCGGAGGACGCGCTCGAATTCGCCGGCCTCGATGATGTCAGCGATCTGGTCGCGAAGCACGGAACGCTCGACGACGTCCTGCTGAGCGACATCGACGGCGCGGATGCGCACCTGGACGCGCTGATCGACGGCGCGATCGACCAGTCCGGTCTCGACCTGGGCGTAGCCGATTAGCGCGACGCAGGTGAGGAGGATGACCAGGGGCCAGCCGTAGCGCGGCACGTCCTCGACGCGGTTGAAGACTGCCCGGGGAGCCCAGAGCACGCGCAGGACGTCGGCCGGGCGCACGATTTGATGCGATCCGGCGGAAGCGACGGTCGAGTTGGCGCCGGGCATGGTGGACATGGCGATTTGACGCGCTGATGGCGCGTCCGCGGCCTTGACGTAGAAAACCCGTGGCACAGACGAACGGCATTATAACGGCGGCGCAAGGCGTTCGGTTCGTATTCGTCGTGCGGGCGTTCTTATTGCACCAACGGCGACAAGTTTCGACAAGCGCCCGGCAGAGACATGGAATGCGGCGATTGTGCAGGCGTTTGTACGGTGTTCGGTGGTCCGCTACACTCGATCGGGTAGGCGTTGGCGGCGAAGTGGTTGGTGAAAGGGACGAAGTTTCATGGGCGCAGCGGAGTTGTTCATCAAGGTCTGCAACGATCCGTTCTACGGCGAGAACGGCATGGTGGTATCGTTGGGGGACGGGCGCCCCTGCTGGATCGTGGATCCGGGACTCCCTCCGCAAGCAGAGCAGATTCTCGCCCACATTCGAGAGCACGAGCTCAAGCCGGAGGCGATCGTGCTGACGCACGCCCATGGCGACCACATCGCGGGGGTGGACGAAGTTCGGGCGGTGCATGCCGATCTGCCGATCTACCTCGCGGAGCTGGAGTGGGGCATGCTCAGCGACCCGATGGAAAACCTGTCGGCGCGCTTCGGGGCCAATGTGACGGTGCAGCCGGAGAACCTCCACGACCTGCCGGCCGGAGGGGAATTGCGTCTGGACGGCACAACCTGGCGGGTCCTCGACACGTCGGGGCATTCGCCGGGCGGGCGTACGCTGCACTGTGCGGAATTGGGCGTGGCGTTCGTGGGTGACGCGATTTTTGCAGGCAGCATCGGCCGGCACGACATCCACCACAGCAACGGCGACCGGCTCATCCGGAATATCCGCGAGCAGATTCTCACGCTGCCCGACAAGACGACGCTAATACCGGGACATGGCCCGTCCACGACGGTGGAAACGGAGCGGAAGACCAATCCATTCGTGGGGAACTGGGGCGGCTGAACCGGCCGGAAGACCATCGCGGCCAAGCATATCGCACCACGACAGAACCTCCGGCGAGATCCGCAAGGCGACCCCGCCGGAGGTTCGGTTGTCACTCGATGGATGGCAGCGGACGCGCGGTTAAATCTCGCGGGTGATGTTGACGGCCGACTCGGCTTCGCGGGCGGCGGCGACCGCGCGGTCGGCAGAGGACTGGGCGTCGAGTGCCGCGGCGTCGCTGCGTTGGCGCGCCCGGGCGGCGTCGTCGCGGAGGTTCTGCATTTGGGTCTGGATCGTGCGGGCTTCGCGGCGCGCGGATACGATGTCTTCGCGCATGGCGTGCAACTCGCGATGCAGGGCGCCGATCCGCTTGGCGGTACGACGGATCTCGTCGCGGTAGGTGAGGATCTCTTCGAGGGCGTCGCGGGCGTCGTTCCACGCACCGTTCACCTCGCCCTGGAGAAACGCGGCCAGTCCCTGGATGGCCGATTCGACCGTCCGCTCGGGGCGCCGCTGGGTGCGCGGACGGCCGCGGGTCGCGGGGAACGGTTCGGCCGCTTCCCGGACCGCGTCGGCAGACATTTCATCCTTCCAGCCGGAACCAGCGGCGCTGGCGCCGGCGGCGGCGATGTGGGACGCTGATTCATACACCTCAGCTTGGGCCTCGTCGTCCACCGGAGTCGAGGCTTCGGCAGGCGGCTCAGGGGCGGCGGCCGAAAGTGCAGCGTCACTTGGGGCCTCAACGTCGGCGAGCAGGGCCTCGACCTCGGCGTCGTCGGCTTCGGCCATCGGAACCGGCTCAGGATCTGCGACGGGCGCGTCGGTCATGGCTTCGTCAGGCACGTCGGCAGCATGATCGGGCAGCGCGTCGCCGTCGACGGCAGCGGTTGCATCGTCATTCTCGAAGGATGCGATGTCGTCTGCTGCCGAAGCGGGTTCATCGGCGTCGGGCGCGGCGCCATCGCCGGCGGATTCATCGGCCGCGGCGTAGGTGTCGACCTCGGTCTCCCCTTCGCCGGCGATCATGTCGGTCAGGCCTTCCAATTCGGATTGCATGGACGCGAGGGTGGCGTCGAGATCGTCGGCCTGGTTCGCACCCGATGCCGGGGAAGCCGCCGCATCGTCGGCCGCGGGCGAGAGCTGTTCGTCCTGAGGCTGGTCCTTGGGATTCGGGTCGGCCATGCTGAACTCGCTTTCCGCGTCCGGGTCGGACGCCAGGTGTTCGTCGGGAGAGCTTGCGTGATCGGCGCGGGGCAACAGCGTGCGAAGACGCCCCGGGAGCGGGACGCGGCGTAGCACGTCGAGCACCCGGCGCAGCCAATGCTGCAATTGCCTGAGCACACCATCCATGGACATCTGCACATCCGTGACCGGTCACGATTGGGAGCGATAACGCGCCCTATTCAGTGTGTCGGCCCGGGCGCGGATGGACTTTCACTTGGCTGCCCGGGGTCTGAGCGGCCGCAGGTCGGCGAGCGGCGGATCGGGTGGCGAGGTCCAGCCAACGTGCCATGGCGTTCAGGCAAATGCGACGATATGCGCGGGCAATGGCCGATAATCGTGGAGCGCACGCGATCGGGTGCAGATTTCGTGCATTGAGGCTACCATGCGGCGAGGTGGTTGAATTGCTTATAGGACGTGGCGATGGATGCACATGTGGGGCGAATACTGGATGCCAACGCGAATCGAGCCCGCGAGGCGTTGCGGGTGATGGAGGAATATGCCCGATTCGCGTTAGACGATGCGGAGTTGGTCCAACAGGCCAAAAACGCTCGGCATGCGCTGGCCGACGCGTTGGTCTTGGGGCGCGTCGCGGACGCGGTCGTTTTCCGCGATACGCCCGGCGACGTGGGGACTTCCCTCACGACGCCGCAGGAATACGAGCGCGGCGACGCGCAGGCGGTCGTCTGCGCGGCGGGTAAAAGGCTGAGCGAAGCGCTGCGGGTGATCGAGGAATATGGCAAGATCACCAGCGCGGAGATGGCCGTGCGCGTCGAGCAACTGCGCTACCGGGGCTACGAACTGGAGAAGCGCTTGCGCTGGGCGGTCGGCGCGCGCGAGCGCTGGGCCGACGTGCGCGTGTACGTGCTGGTGACCGAATCGCTGTGCGTTGGGCCGTGGGAGGTGGTCGTGCGGGCGGCGGCCGCGGGTGGGGCCGACTGCTTTCAACTGCGTGAGAAGGGCCTGGACGACCGGGCGCTGTTTGCGCGGGCGGAGGTTTTCTGCTGGCTTTGCCGGGAACTTGGAAAAATCGCTATCATCAACGATCGCCCTGACGTGGCGGCGGCGGTGGGGGCCGACGGGGTGCATTTGGGGCAGGACGATCTTTGTGCGTCGGCCGCCCGTCGGGTGCTGGGCGCGGGGCGAATCATCGGGGTGAGCACGCACAGCCCGGAGCAGGTGTCGGCCGCGGTGGGCGCCTGCCCGGATTACATCGCGGTCGGCCCGATGTTCAGCACGCCGTTGAAGCCGGAATACGGGGTGGCGGGGCCGGCGCTGCTGCGGGCGGCGCGGGGGCTGACGTCGCTGCCGCTGGTCGCGATCGGCGGGATCACCGCGGAGAACGCGGGGGCGGTGGCCGAGGCCGGCGGGCGCTGCGTAGCGGTGTGTTCGGCCGTGATCGGGGCGGCGGACCCGGCGGCGGCCGTCGGGGCGATTCGGAAAGCACACGCTGAAGCCAGATCGTGAGGGTGCGCTGGACGGGCGAGCGCGGCTACGCCACGGGTGGCGGCACGGCCATTCGGAGAAGGTCGGCCGGCGAAAGTGTGGCGCATTGCGCGGGGGCGAGGAAGGGGTATTGGGCGGGCTCGCGCGCGCGGCGCTGGACGATGAGCCAGCAGGCATCGACCATGGCCTTGGACAAGGGGCCGTCGGTGGGGTCGGGGCGGCGGCGCAGGTTGCGGAGCACGCGTTCGGCCGACGCGGTTCCGTCCAGTATGTCGAAGCGCACATCGCCGTTGAGCAGAACCACGGGGCGGGCCTGCTCTGCGCCGGGCAAAAGGACCAATCCGCCGCGCAACTGCTCGGCCTGGCGGAGCATGGCGCCTTGGTCAAACGCCTGCCGCAGGGTTTCGGCAATGCGACGGCAGCGAGCGGCGCAATCGTCGGCGCCGGCGGCGCGTTCAGCCTCGACTTCCTGTGCCGCTACCACGGTTTCGTCCTCTCCGCGCAGCAGCGCGTGGCGCGCCCGCAGGCGGGCCGCGTAGTCCGGTTCGGTAATCCGGCCGGCGCACGGGCCGGAACATAGCTTGAGATAATACCGATCGCAGAGGCGCGTGGCGGGCGCGTCGACCAGGAACGGCAGCAGCGGCGCGGCGCTCGGCGCGCGCTGCTCCCCGGGACACTGGGCGACGGCGAACACCTCGGCTAGCGCGTCGATCAGCGCCTGGGCGGCGAAACGGCTGCGGTACGGGCCATAGCTGCGACGATTCGTGAGTGGCGTTGACGACACCGCCAGGCTGCCGTGGGCGTCTGGGTCTTCCACAACATAGCAGTAGTCAGCCCAGCGGCGCATACGGCGATTGAACGGCGGGCGCAGCCGGCGAATCCGATCCGCCTCCACGAGCAGCGCCTCCAACTCGCTGTGGGCCGGGCGGGCCTCCACGCGGGCGATCTGTCGGGTCCAGCCGTCGAAGAAGCCGCCGGGCGCGCCGCCACGCACGTGGGACTGCACGCGGGTGCGCAGGTTGGCGGCCTTTCCGATGTAGAGCAGGCGATCATCCGCATCGTAGAGCGCGTAGACGCCGCGCAACTTGGGCAGCGCGTTCAGCGCGTCCACGCGGGCATGGTGGGGGTCGTCGTCGCCACGTGGCAGACCCGAGAAGGCGCTGCCGCGATGGCGCGGCGCCGCGGGCGCGCCGGCGGATTCGTACTCGACGGAGCGGGTGGACGAAGCGACCAACGCATCGGGTCGGCGGCGGCGGGCTAGGTCGGCAAATCGCAGGCCCGTCAGTGCTCCGGGCGCGGCGCGACCGGTGAGCCGGAGCATGGCCATGGCGCCGGAGGGCAAGGCGTCGAGCGCGGCGATCACCGCTTCGCGGACCTGGCCGTTGCGCAAGCCGGTGACGTCGATCGGGGTCAACTGCATCGGTCTGACCGGGTGCTCGAGGAAGCGATGGGTCAAGCCCGCGCCGTTGGTTTCGATCAGGACGCAGCCCTTGGGCTCGTCGCGCTCGGCGAAACTGATGCGGTCGGGCGAGCCGGCGTAGACGATCGGCGGGCCGGCGCTGTCGGGGTGAAGAACCTGGTGGCGGTGAATGTGGCCGGCGGCGACGTAGTGAAACGCGCGCGGGACGGTCGATCGCTCGACCACGTTGTCACCGCTGCGGAAGCGGTAATTGGCCGGTCCGCATCGGGCGGTATCGAAGGTCTGATGCACGGTGAGGATGCGCCAGTCGGCGTGGACGCGCTCCCAATCGGTTGCCTTCAGGGCGTCGGCAAAGAGGGCATCCGCTTGTCGCCGGATGCACGGCAGGCCGGTCACCGCGAGGGTCTGTCCGCGAATCCGAAAGCAGCGCGTGCCCGGCTCGGCGAGGATATGAATGTGCGGATGGGCCATGAGCAGCGAACAGGGAATGGCGGAACGCTCGTGATTGCCCGGGACGATGACGATCGGGATGCCGCCGGCGGCGAGTTCAAGGAGCGGCGCGGCCGCGGCGGCCAGGGCCGCGCTGGTTGGTCGCGGCGTGTCGAAAACGTCGCCGGCATGAATGACCAGATCGACGTCGTGGGTTCGGGCCTGAGCCAGCGCCGTGCGGTAGGAGGCGACGATGTCGTGGCCGCGGCGCGGACGGTCCACGCGAGGCCGGCGCGGCAGACCCGCCCCGATGTGCGAGTCCGCCAGGTGCAGAATGCGCAGACCGTCAGCCATGGCCTCAGGATAGCGGGACCGAACGGCTGCGCCCAGAGCGTGTTCGGGTTATGTTAGGAAGCGGGGTTCACTGTGGCGCGCCTGGCACACCGGGCTCAGTTGGTCAGTTTGGCAAAAATGTCAGCAGCGCGGCGCTCGATGGCCGCATAGTTGCGGTCGGCCATGTCCTGGGGACCGAAGAGGGAACTGACGAAGCCGACGCCGAAAGCGCCGGCCGACAACACGTCGCGGAAGTTGTCGGGCGAGACGCCCGCGGTCGGAAAGATGCGGAGATCGGGCAGCGGGGCGATGATCTGGCGGACGTAGGTGGCGATGTCGTGGGGCGCGGGGAAGAGCTTGACCACGTCGGCGCCGGCGGCGACGGCCGCCACCATTTCGCTCGGCGTGAAGGTTCCGGGGACGCTGACCACGTCGCAGGCGTTGGTGGCGGCGATGACGGCCGGGTCGAAGTGCGGCGAGACGATGAAGCGGGCCCCGGCGTCGACGGCCTGTTGGACCTGCTCGGGCGTCCGCACGGTGCCGGCGCCCACGACCAGTTCGAGTTCGCCGCTGAAGCGGGTGATGAGCGAAAGCGCGCCGGGAGTATTGAGGGTGAACTCGATAAGGCGAAAGCCGCCGTTGACGGCGGCGCGCATGGCGTCGTTGGCGGCCTGCTCGTCGTCGGTGCGAATGATCGCGCCGAGGCGCAGGCGTTGCATGTGATCGAGGATTTCGTCGCGTTTGCGCGTCATGGGCATCTTCTCCGGGCAGTACGGTACGCGAGAGACGGGGCAGCGGCAAGTTGCCTTGCGTGCGGGGCGAAGTTGGCGGAAACTACCGCGGAGAGGGTGGGGCGCGAACCCGGATTACAGGATCACGTGGTGAAAGGGATGCTGGCGGACATGGCGTGGGTGGCCCTGGGCGGGGCGGTGGGCAGTGCGAGCCGCTTCGCGGCGGCCCGCGGCGTGCAGCAGCTCTTCGGAGGCACGTTTCCCTACGGGACGATGTTCGTCAACGTACTGGGCTGTATCACGATCGGTTTTCTGGCGGAGCGATTCAGCGTGACGCTGATCGCGCCGCACTACCGGCTGGCCGTGCTGGTGGGCCTGCTGGGCGGCTTTACGACGTTCAGCACGTTCAGCCAGGAAACGCTGACGCTCTTGCAGCACAAGCAGAACTTACAAGCCGCGGCAAACGTCGTGGGTACCGTGCTGGCGTGCCTGGCCGCATGCTGGCTGGGGCACAAGCTGGCCGAGGGGATGGCGTCATGACCGTGCCGACGGAAGGGTGCCTGCTGCGGGTGTTCGTGGGGGAGAGCAGTTGCGTGGACGGTACGCCGGTGTACGCGGCGATCGTGAACAAGGCTCGGGAGTTGAAGCTGGCGGGGGCGACGGTGGTGCGCGGCGTGCTGGGGTTTGGAGCGAACGCCCACATGCATTCGGCCCACCTGCTTAGTCTGTCCGACGACCTGCCGATGGTGGTGGAGATCGTGGACGCGCGCGAGAAGATCGAAACGCTACTGCCTTACGTGGAATCGGTGGTGCAGGACGGGTTGGTGACGCTGGAGCGGGCCGAGGTGATTTGCTACCGCCCGCATGCACGCGATTCCCAGGCCCAGGCGCGCAACGCGGAGGAGCCCAATTCGTGACCGAACCCATTGAAGCCGCCGACTACCCCGCGACGCCCGCAGCGCCGGCGCGCCCGCGCAGCAGCCGAGGCGTCTGGCAAGCCCTGGCGGTCGGCGTCCTGGTCGCGACGGCGCTGGGCATGACGCTGCTGACCTGGGCGCTGGCGTTGCTGTTCATGCTGGGGTTGTTTTTCTTCATGCTGTTCGGGCTGCTGATCGGCGCGTGCATGTACCGGGCCGGGCGAAGCGCCATGCCGATGCGGCGGCGGACGGTGGTGCTGATCACCCTGGGGGCGGCGCTGGCCGGCTGGGGCGTGGCGGTGAGCAAGGAATGCCTCGAATTTCCCCGCGACTTCGCCTTCCGGGTGATCGACAAGCGCAAGTACGACGGCCGCAACCGCATCTATATTCCGCCGGTGGAGCATGGGGTCGAGCAGGTCACCCAGCAGGTGCGGGCATTCGCCGCCGCGCATCTGCTGGAGCACTACCCGCCGGGCGGGGTGATCGGCTATGTCCGGTACATGTCATCGGGCGATGCGATCGCGATGAACCTGCCGGGCCAGCCGCGAACCATCACGGTGCCGCCGCCGGCGTTGCCCTGGGTGTGGTGGACACGGGTGCTGCTCTCGCTGCCCCTGCTGTTTCTGACCATCTACTCGGTGACCAGCGGCCTGGCGCGCTCGCCCGAGCAAGCGGACAGGATCCGCGTCAATGCCGGCCCGGGTGAGGGTGCGGCAGACGCGCCACCGACCGAGGAACAGTCGTCGGCGCCGGCGGAGCGCTCCAGACCCGGATAGGCGCACACGGCATCGGCGCCGGTGGGCGCACACGAGCCCCTTTACAGCAGATGCATGGGACGATGCTGCGGTTGTCATGGGATGGCCGCCGGCCCGAACCGCGCGGCTGTGCTTGGGGATTCTCTAGACCTGGGCGAGTTCGCAGGCTGCGGTGAGGGCCTTGAGCTTGTCCTTGAGCATCTCGGCGGGGATGATCACCACACCGGGTTTGCCTTTGGACGTGATCAGCATGGGGCGGCCGTTGTTGCGCACCTTGCGAATCAGGTGGGACGGCTGGCGCTCAAACTCTTCAAGCGTGCGGATATCTTGTTCGATGTCCATACACTCTCGCTCCACAATGGTAGAAGAAATGAACGGCTCCTGACTCTAAGTCGAGCCTACCACACGTTTTTCATCGGCGTCAAGCTACTTCTGCGTAAGCTCAGTGGCGCGCATCGCCGCACCCACCGGTATTCGCGGTGCGGGCAAAGCCCCCGGTCCCCGGCAGGCGTACAGTCAGAGCGGATTAATTACTCCCATTCGATGGTGGCGGGCGGCTTGCTGGAAACGTCATAGACTACCCGGTTCACCCCCGACACCTCGTTGATCACCCGCGATGAAATCCGTTCAAGCAGGGCATAATCGACCCGCACCCAGTCGGCGGTCATGAAGTCGGTGGTCTCGACGAAGCGGATGGCGGCGATGTGCTGAGCGGCGTAGGTGCGGTCATCCCCCATCACCCCGACCGTGCTCACGGGGAGAAGGACGGCAAAGGCCTGCCCGATCTTGCCATACCAGCCGGCGGCGCGAACTTCCTCCAGCACGATCTCGTCGACATCCTGGAGGAGGGCGATTCGCTCGGGGGTGACTTCCCCAATGATGCGTACGGCCAGGCCGGGTCCGGGGAAGGGATGGCGCCAGACAATTTCTTCGGGCAGGTCGAGGTGTTCGCCGATGCGGCGCACCTCGTCCTTGAACAGGTCGCGCAGCGGCTCAATGAGTTCGAAGCCGAGCTCGGCGGGCAGTCCGCCGACGTTGTGGTGCAGTTTGATGTTGGCGGAAACCCCGCCGGCGCCGTGGCCCGATTCGATGACGTCGGGATAGAGGGTGCCCTGGGCAAGGTAGCGGGCGTTGGGGACGGTGCGGGCCTCGGCCTTGAAGACCTCGATAAACTCGCGACCGATGATGCGCCGCTTCTCCTGGGGATCGCTCACGCCTGCCAGGGCGGTGAGGAAGCGGTCGCCAGCGCGGGCGACGCGAAGGTCCACGCCGAAGTGTTTGCGGAAGGTGGATTCGACGAGGGCGATCTCGCCTTTGCGCATCAGGCCGTTGTCGACGAAGATGCACACCAGCCGATCGCCGATCGCCCGGCCCAGCAGGGCCGCGGTGACGCTGCTGTCGACGCCGCCGGACAGGCCGCAGATGACCTGTTCGTCGTCCTTGACGCGGGCGCGGACGGCCGCGATGGCGTCGCTGGCGACGTTGCCCATGACCCAGTTCATGGGCGCGCCGCACACCTCGGCTAAAAAGTTGCGGAGAATGCGGGCGCCCCGCGGGGTGTGGGCGACCTCGGGGTGGAATTGCAGGCCGTAGATGGGGCGGTCGCGATGACGAACCGCGGCGATCGGGCAGTTGTTGGTTTTTGCAACCGCGATGAAATTGTCCGACACGCTGGTTACGGCGTCGCCATGGCTCATCCACACGTTGAGCGGCGAGGGGATGAGGTTGAACAGATGGTCGGACTGGAGCACGTGCATCTGCACGCGGCCGTACTCGCGCCGGGGCGACGAGGCCACGTCGCCGCCGAGCAGACGGCAGAGCAGTTGCATGCCGTAGCAGATGCCGAGGATGGGGACGTCCATATCCAGCAGGGACGGATCGCAGGTAGGCCCGTCGGCGCGGTAGGTGCTCGACGGTCCGCCGGAGAAGATGATGCCGATGACGTTGTGACGGCGGAGTTCGTCGGCAGTGACCTGGGGGGCGAAAATCAGGCTGTGGACCTGCTGCTCGCGGATGCGCCGCGCGATCAACTGGGTATACTGGCTGCCGAAGTCCACGACAGCGACGGTTGCGATGGCCATGGTCGCCTTCCTACTCGATCAGCCCCAGCGCCGGCCCGATCTGCGCGGCGCCGACGTACAGCCCGTAAACCGCCCCGCCGCCCAGCAAGACGACCCAGAAGGGCGCTCCCACCAGAAAATACCGCACCGCTCGCCGGCGCACGCCGCGCGGCGTGGCCTGCCCGAGCCGGATGAGCCAGAACCACCACAAGCATACCCCCGCAACCGCAACAAGCACGGCCGCGCCGCGGAATATGAGGGGCGACACTTGCGCCCAACCCGCCACCGCGGCGATATCGGCCAGCGGAGCGGGAAGAAGAAGCAACGCGGCCAGGGTAAGCAGGTGAATCCACGCCGTTCCATAGTGAACCGCGCAGCGCAGGCCGGTCGCCGGACCGCCCGCACGCATGAGCGTCCGCTCCGCCCGGCTGCCCACGACGCCGAGCACCAGGAAGGAGACGAGGATTCCTCCCACCAACGCGGCGGACGACACGATGACCGCATACGGGACGTTCCACCACAACTCCACCACGGCGACGTCGTCGAACCGGCTGCGTTTCTCGCTGGAGCGGTCAATGACCTGCCACCAGCCCTTGCCTTCGGGGGCTGTGGTCGCGATCGAGCCCGGACCCGTCTGCACCGGATGCCAGGCCCTGGGGTAGTTCACCAGGACGGTGAGGGCGAGCAGGAAGGCGAACAGAAGAATGTTGATCCGGGCGAACCGGCGGGACGCCGCCGACGGCCGGGCCAGGCCGAGGTGCGCGAGCCGGCGGTCCGGGGCCGTCACCACCCAGCGCCACATGGTCCGCCAGCCAGATTCACCGGCTGCCAGGGCAACGGCGTAGGGCGTGTGGTCCTCGCTGGTCACATCGTCTTCGACCACCCGTTCACCGCATCGCGGGCAGCGCCCGTCAACGAGCGTCCCGAGTGCCTGACCACACGCGGCGCACACGGCCCAAGCGCGGGGATCCGGCGGCGAGGATGCGGAAGGGTGATCGGTCATGATGCTCGCGTGTCCGCACCGCCGTCAGCAGACCGGCCTCGCGAACTGAATTGCAGCGGGTGACCAGCGCCCGCGCGGTGATAGCCGGGCGTGCAAGGGCTCACGCTTCCGGCTCGCCGGCTGCCGGCGGGATGGCGCCGACCTCGAGAACGTCAGGCGGAATCGAAGCCGGAATGCCGGGTCGCCAGTCCGCGTCATGATCGTATCCCAGCGCCTGCCGGCTGAGCACCCCGTCGCTGACCATGGCTGGCACGGGGGGATGCACCACGGCGCTGATCGGCAGGGCGATGCCGTTGAGGATGAAGCGACTGAGGCCGTAGGGCATGGCAAGGTAGTCGGCGTACGTCCAGGCGAACTGCCCATCCATGCTGCCGCGATCTTCGAAGGGATCCTGGAACCAGAGGGGGAAGTGAGCAACGGCGCCCTCCGGCGGGGTGATGACAGTGGGCTCAATGTCGCGTACGACCACGATGCGGTCGTCGAGGGGTTCGGCCCGCGCCGTGGATGCGGAAGCAGTGGTGACCAGTTCGGGCCCCACGGTTTCATCCTGCCAGGGGTAGACGTATTCGTGACAGCCGGCCGCCAGCAGGGTCGAGGCGATGATCGCGATCGCCGCGCTAACCCGGGTTCGTTGAATCGATGGCATAGTTGGGTGACTCTTTCGTAATGGTGACGTCGTGCGGGTGGGATTCTGCCATACCTGCCGCGGTTATGCTATAGAATTTCGCCCGGGTGTGCAGTTCCTCGATGGTGGCGGCGCCGCAGTAGCCCATTCCGGACTTGAGTCCCCCCACCAGTTGGTAGACGAAATCGGCGAGCGGGCCGCGATAGGGCACGCGGCCTTCGATACCCTCGGGCACCAGCTTGTTGCGCTGGGCGCTGGACGATTGGCCATAGCGCTCGGCCGAGCCCTGGACCATCGCTCCCAGGCTGCCCATGCCGCGGTACTCCTTGAAGCGGCGTCCGCGCCAGGTGACGGATTCACCTGGCGACTCCTCCAGACCGGCGAACAGCGATCCCAGCATCACGGCGCTGGCGCCGGCGGCGAGCGCCTTGACGATGTCGCCGCTCTGGCGGATGCCGCCGTCGGCGATCACGGGAATGCCGGCGTCGTCGGCCGCGGCGACTGCGTTCAGGATCGCGGTGAGCTGGGGCACGCCCACGCCGCTGATGACGCGGGTGGTGCAGATACTGCCGGGACCGACGCCGACCTTGACGGCATCGACGCCGGCGTCGATGAGGTCGCGGGCGGCCTCGGCGGTGACAATATTGCCGGCGATGAGGTCGATGTCGTGGCGGCGGCGGATCTCGCGGATGGTGTCGATGACGTTGTCGCTATGCCCGTGGGCGGTGTCGACCACGACAACGTCCACGTCATGGGCGATGAGGGCCTCGACCCGTTCGTAATCGTGGACGCCGACGGCCGCGCCGACGCGCAAGCGACCCCGGGCGTCCTTGCAGGTCTGGGCGAAATCGCGGCTGCGCTCGATGTCGCGCATGGTGATCAGGCCGGCAAGCCGCCCGGCGTCGTCGACCAGAAGCAGCTTTTCGACCTTGGCGGACTTGAGAATCCGTTCAGCCTCGTCCAGACCGGTGCCGACCTTGGCGACGACCAGGTGGTCCTTGGTCATGACGTCGTCGATGCGCAGGTCGGGGGATTCGAGGAATTTCAAGTCGCGGCGGGTCAGGATGCCAACCAATTTGCCGTCGGGCAATGTGACCGGTACGCCGGAGACGTTCTGCACCCGCATGACCTCCTGGGCCTTGTGCACGGGATCTTCCGGGCGCAAGGTCACGGGGTCGAGGATGATGCCGCTCTCGCTGCGCTTGACCTTGCGGACCTCCCGGCACTGGTCATCGACGGAAAGATTGCGATGGATGATGCCGATACCGCCTTCCTGGGCGAGGGCGATGGCGAGGCGCGACTCCGTGACGGTGTCCATCGGCGCGGAGAGTAAGGGAACGTTCAAGGTGATGTTGCGGGTGAGCCGCGTGCTCGTGTCGACCCGGTCGGGCGTCACGTTGGAGCGTTGCGGCGCCAGGAGCACGTCGTCAAAGGTCAGGGCGTGGCCCAGAAGCTTGGGATGAGACAACGGCGCGTCCGGACCGGCAAGGTGCGTTGAGGGGGAAGCGGGTGCGACGTCGGCGTGCAGATCGGCCATGGAGCGGTTACCCTTCTCATGTGGAAAAGTGAATCGCCTTTAGGATTCTTTACGTCAATAGCGCGGGGGCGTCAAGTGCGGCAACAGAGCGGCAGTGGGCGGGGTTTGACCTTCGCAATCCTGGGCGGATGGGTCGCCGGTATCGGCGCGGCCGCCGGGTGCGCCCCGTCGTGGCGCCCGCCGCAGGGCGCGGTGCAAAGCCCCGCTCTGCACGTGAACCTCATGAATCGCACCGGGCCGACGTCGAGCCGCAGAGTCTATCGCCGTACGGACCTGCGGCGGGACGTCCCGGCCGACACCTGGTTCATGGTGACCACAGTCGGCTTTCGCCGCGAGGGTGCGTTGGCGGACGCGGCCACTGGCGCGCTTGCAGCGTACCTTCAATCGCCTTCCGGCGATAAGCAGGAGAGCGCGGAGACCTTTCCCTGGCCCACATCGAAGGGGCGGGCAAGCGGCATTTTCCTGCTGCTCGACCGGCCGTTCACGCAGTATCCGCGGCATCTGCGGGGCGACGAGGCACGCACAGAAGAGACGGAGGTGCAGGTCTTCGGCGCTGACGGAAAGCGGTGGTACGACGGCGTCGCCCGCCGGACGATCACGTGCGAAGGTTACGAAACCGTCACCGTCGACGATGAGGTGTATGCCGACTGCGTGCGTCTGCGGATTGAAACGCAGGTGCGCATCTCGTGGATGGCCCGCGTGGTCTACTGCGAATACGTCTGGCTGGCGGCCGGCGTCGGCGAGGTGCTGCGGTTGCAGCGGCTGAAGGGTCGCTGGTTGTTTTTCGGATTCGAGGGCTTGTGGCGGTACGAACTGCTGGAATGTGAGCCTCTGTCAAACGCGAACATACCCGGCGCGGCGTCCGACGCGGTGGACCGGGGGCAGGGCCTGCACGCCGCGGAGGCGTGGCGCGGGGCGGCCATCTACCTTCAACCGATTTTCCCAACGCCGACAATCGCGGGCGCGGTGATCGAATTCGCCGATGGCGATCAACGCGCGGCGACGGTCACGGCCAAATCAGACACCTCCACGGCAACGTCAAGCGGCGCCCCCTCTGCGCCCGCGGAGGCGGCCACCCGGCCGGCAACGACCAGGTGATACGCGCGGTGCGGCTGGAGGGTGACGTTGACGGCGACGACCTCGCGGCCGCTGCGCCGGGTGGCGGCCCGCGGCCCCTCCAGGTTGATGAGCAGCTCTTTATGCAGCATGACCTTGTCGGAATCCTGAATGTGGAGCTTCAAGGCCATCTCCTCGGGCGGGTGGTTGAATACGTCCTCACCGGTCAGCTCATAGCGGTACGCGCAATCGAAGGTGACGACCGCTTCCACTGGCGTTGAGGTTTGGCCATAGACGACGTGGCCCACTTGGAACTCGGCGGCCGCCGTTCCGGAATTGACGACGCCGACGGCGCAGCGTCCGACGCCGGTCGGCGCCGCGGAGGACTCGGCGCGTGTGGAGTCGCTGGACTGGCGTTGCGCGTCGGCGATGGCGAAGGGCGCATCGCGGGGAATGACAAGTTTGTCACCCGGGGCCATGGCGTCGTCGATCACGGTGCGGCGGCCGGGGGCGACGCGCAGGGCTTCGCCGAAGTCCGATTGGCTGCAACCGACGAACAGCGCGGCTGGTCCGCAAAAGACGACGATCAGGCACGAATTCCGGGCGTGTCGGGCGGGGTTCATACGATATCCTTCCATCCGGCTATGATTACACTGGCGCGGCGCGTGGTGGTCGCAGGGGCGCGCCGGCGGCGTCGAGGCGGACTGGATGTTACCCGCCGCCGGGCGAGCCACAAGCAAAAGTGTCCGCCGCCACCGATCAGGAGACACCGGCCGGCGCTTTGGGATCCGCAACGAGCGAGACACCATGCAGGCGGAGTTGGAATACACCGTTGTCGACGCCTTCACCGAGCAGCGGTACAACGGCAACCCCGCGGCCGTCGTGTTCGGTGCCGACGGGGTGGACGACCGCACGTTGCAGGCGATCGCCAGCGAGTTCAACGCCAGTGCGACGACGTTCGTGTTGCCGTCGGAGACGCCGGAGGCGGCAATCCGATTTCGCTGGTTCACCCCAAGTACCGAGGCACAGATGTGCGGGCATGCGGCATTGGCGGCCGTCCACGCCCTGCTCGAGAAAGGCCGCTTTCTCGGCCTGCTCACCCAGTCCGGCACCAGCCTGGGCATCCAGACGGTCAGCGGCGTGCTTTCGGTCCAGGCGGAGCGCATGCCCAACGAGGACGTGCTCATCTGGCTGCAACTGCCACGCCCGCAGTTATCCAGCCGATCGGTCAACATCGAGAAGCTGGCGGAGATGCTGGGGATCGATACGGTGGCGCTGGTGCGGTCGCTGCCGGTGATGGAGACGCGCGACGAGGATCTGCTGGTCTTCGTCGATTCGTTCACGGCGCTGATGGACGCCCGCCCTCACTTCGCGGATCTGGGCGCCTGGTGCGTGCGGCATCGGGTGCGGGGCATCTGCCTGGCGACGCTCAATACGCTGAGCCCGGGGACGCACGTGCAGTCGCGGTTTTTCGCCCCGGCGAGCGGGGTGAATGAGGATCCGACGACGGGCAGCGTGCACGGGCCGCTGGCCGCGTACCTGATGGCCCACGAGTTGGTGAAGCACGACGGGCGGACGGCCGCAATCACCTGCGTGCAGTGTGAAGCGGGCGGTCGCGCCGGATTGGTTCGGGCCCTGGTGACGCAGGAGCCCGGCGTGGGCTTCCATGTCAAGATCGCCGGCCAGTGTCGCACGACGATGCGCGGTCACCTGCTGCTTTGAGGGCCGGGTCACCAATCGCGGCACGCAAGTCGGCGCGTCGAACCACAGCCGCTCATCCAAAACGCCCATCCAACACAAGGGCGGGCGATGGGGCGGCCGGTGGATCGCTCCCCCCACGCGGCCCGGGCCCCATACCCGCCCTTTTTGGATTCGCAGTCGAGTTCGGATTGTGCCACGTCCGCAGTGACATCTACGCGCGTCGGCGACAGCGGACGCAGGTCACGGCGCCGAGTGCGAGGAGGGCGAGGGTCGCCGGTTCGGGGACGGCGGCCATGGCGCTGGTCGCGAAGGGCAAGGTGCCCAATTGGGGACCGGCCTGTCCGGTGGCGACGTCGATTTCGAAGAGCTTTCCGCCGTCGGTCGCAAGCAGCAGAGCCGAGCCGTCAGGGGTGAAATCCAGGGCGCCGGCGAACTTGGGCAGCATGCCCAGACCCGCGCCGATGGCATCGGCCGCGCCCGTGGTCGGATCGATCTCGACGAGGCTGCGGCTGCGGTTGTCGACCGCGTAGAGCACGCCGGTGTGCGGGTGCATGGCCAGGCCGCCGATGTCGGACGAACCCGAGTCGGCCACGACGATGGGCGCCACTTCGGTGAATTCACCGTCAAGGGCGACGCGGTAGAGCGTCTGGGACTGGCCCGGGGGGTTGAGCGCGGCGAACATGCTCGTGCCAGATGCGTCGAAGGTCAGGTCGCCGATGGCCGTCGCATGGAAGGGCACGTCGGCGATGCGTTGCGGCGTTCCCTGTTGCAGGCGATAGAAGCCGGTCGGCGAATCATCAATCGCCGCCATGGACAGGTAGTAGCCGTTGAGGCCGTCGGTGAGGTCCATGCCGCGGATGAAGCGGCCTTCGAGCGCGCCGCCGGCGGTGCGAACACTGCCGGGGGAGTTCGGCTCGAACATCGCCAGCGCGGCGGGGTCAGAGGTGGCATCGACGGCGACGAAGGCCGCGAGCGCCGGCGCGCTTGCGGCCAGCATTCCAGGGATGATCAGGCTCCAGGTTTTCAACATGGGTCTTCTCCTTCTCGGTTCATTCGTTGGACAGCCGACGCCGTGCCGGCCGACACTCTCATGGGGTATGTCTCGTGATGCTGCGAACCGGCGGCGGTGATGGGATCCGCAGCGGTGCAGTCCGCACACGTCAATCAGGTCGCAGAACTCGCCCAATCCGACCGTTCTTCGGCCCCGCTTGGCCGCGGCAGGCGCGCCGGCGAGACGCACGCGGGCGCCAATGCCGGCGCCGCATCCCGCACGACGGCAGAGAGCCGCACGCCGCGCAACGCCACCCAACCGTTGAATCCAATCAGCACCAGGGTCGAAGCCATGGAAGCCAGCACCGCAACCGCGCCCGTCGAGGGCGAACCGTAGGGAATGGCGCCGGGAACGAAGTAGGCGAAAAAGCCAACCACGACGAGCGCCGTCAGCTTGCGACGATGGCTCGCGGCCTCGGCCGCAGCGAGCGCGACCAGCCACACGCTGGTGGCCGGCACGTAGTCGGACCACGCGCCCCCGCTGGCCAGCGCGGCCAGATTGAGCAAGGCGAGTGAGCCCAGGACCCGCTGAGCGCGGGGCACCTGGGTCCGGGCCGTCAACACCGCGACCGGCACGAGCAGCAGTGTGTAGACGAGTTGCACGCTCGTGCGGGCGGCCTGTCCTCCGGCCTCCCAGCCCAGCAAAGCGAGCTTGTCGATCAACGTACCGGGAGCGAGATTGCCGAGGATGACCAGTTCACGGAGCTGGGGCCAAGCCTCGCCGAAGGCGAAAGCGCGCCCGTCCAGCAGTCGAGGCAACTGGTATTGTGCAAACGCTGCGAAGGGTTCGGTCCCCACGACTGCCCAAGCGGCCAAGGTGAACACAGCCCCCCAACCGGCGGTCCACCCCACTGCCCGCCACCGCCGCTGCGCGAGCAATGGAATCAGCAGCAGAGCGGGGAACAGCTTGGCGCAAATGGCCCCGGCGAGCAGCCCGCCCCCCAGCGCGTTGCGCCGGCTGGCAAATGCCAACATGCTCAGCAGCGCGAGCACGATGGTCGCCAGGTGAAACTGGCCGTACTGGAGGTTGAACAGAACCGGAATCGCGGAACAGACCAGCGGCGTAAGCAGGCCGGCCAGCAGCCCGGTCGAGCCGCCGATCCAGCGGGCCACGAGCAGCATCGCCCCCATCAGACCGAGCAACTGCACGATGAACCAGCCCAGTTGGATCGCCTGGTAATCGCCCGACAGCGCCAGTGCCAGGCGTGGCAGCAGCAGAAACTGCGGCGGGTACTGGTACGGGTCCTCGGGGGCGAGGTGAGTGACGTCCGTCTGCGGATGAGCGTGCGGATTCAGGCCGGGGTAGTGATTGGCGTGATAGAGGTTCTCTTCGCCCCGGGCGTTCAGTTCCGCGGCGTACACGTAGGCGCTGCTGCACTGGTGGCGATGCCAAAAGGGATGCTCGGTGGTCAGCCACCAGTCGAAGGTCGGGTCGGCCATGAACGTGCTCAAGCGCGCGACCTGCACGATCATGAGCAAAGCGGCCGACGTCCAAAGCGCCGAGCACACCGGCCGGCGCGTCAAGGCGCTGTCGAGCGACTCTGGCAATCGCCAGGCCATCATCCGTCCGGCGACGGCGGCGCTCACGCCGACCACGACGAGGGCGACGGCGGCCGGGGCGGCTTTGTCCGCGAAGCCAGCCAAAACGCCTGCGGCCGCGGTGGAGGCGGCGAGACCCGCAAAAAAGTCCGCGACGGCCCCGCCGGGGCGCAGCCAGACAGCCGACACGGCCAGGCAGACGGTCGCCATGGCGAGCGTGAGGGGGAGACCCGGGACGCCATTTTCCGCACCGAGCAGAGACGCCGCCAGGGCGGCCACCCCGTGAACCACGATCACAGCCACGGTCATCATCGCCACGCAGGCGATTCCGGCACGTTCCATTCGTAATCTCATCCATCACCTCCGCCGTTGGGCACCGGGCGTTCGCTTGTCCGTCGCGGCGCATCGCGGGCATCGCCGTGGCGGCGCCGCCCCTGGCCGCGTTCCGTGCAGGCGACGGGCGATCGCGGGGATTCACGCGAATTCTGCCTGAAAGCGAGAAAGTTGGTTTCTCGAACAGCCGGACGATGAGAACCGGCGCGATCGTGGGCTGGTCTGGGGCTCGATGGCGGCCCGATCAGGGCGTGATAGGATGGGTCCATGACGGATGGTGATACAGTACGGTTGAAAGAAATGGACGTGGCGATCGTCGGAGGCGGAGCGGCCGGTTTGGCGACGGCGATATTCGCCGGCCGGCGCATGCCCGCCGCCTCGGTGGCCGTCCTGGATGGCGCCCGCAAGCTGGGGGCCAAGATCCTGGTGGCCGGAGGCGGACGCTGCAACGTCACCAATCGCCGGGTGGATGCGACCGACTTCAACGGCGGCAGTCGCAACGCCATCAAGCGGGTATTGCAGGCCTTCTCGGCCGAGGCGGCGGCGGCGTTCTTTGCGGAGATCGGCGTCGCGTTGCACGAGGAGGAGTGCGGCAAGCTCTTTCCCGATTCCAACCGGGCGCAGACGGTGCTGGACGCCTTGCTGGCGGAGACGCAGCGTCGCGGGGCCCGCATTCTGACCGGCCGGCGGGTGTCGCGCATCGCGCGGGCCAATGATGGTTTTCATATATGGTTGGTGGAGGACGATTCGCCGGCCTTTACCGCACGGCGCGTGGTGCTGGCGACCGGCGGAAAATCGTTGCCCAAGACCGGCAGCGACGGCGGGGGCTACGCCCTGGCGGAGGCGCTGGGCCACTCGCTGGTCGCGCCCACGCCGGCGCTCGATCCGCTGGTGCTCGATGGAGAATTCCATGCGTCGCTTTCCGGCATCGCGCAGGAGGCGGAGCTGGTGGTTCGCGTGGAGGGGGAGAAACCGGTGCACGTGCGTGGGCCGCTGCTGTGGACCCATTTCGGCGTCAGCGGACCGGCGGCGCTGGACGCGTCGCGGCATTGGCATCGCGCCCGCGTGGCGGGCCGGGGGGTTTCGGTCGCCGCGAGCTTTCTGCCCGGCGCGGACTTTGCGGCCGGCGAGCAGCGGTTGCGCGCGCTGACGGCCGACCAGCCGAAGGTTCAGCTCCACAACGCCCTGGCGCGGCTGCTGCCGGGGCGGGTGGCCGACGCGATCCTGGTCGAGTTGGGAATATCGCATAGCGTGCCCATGGCCCATTTCGCCCGCGACGTGCGCCGCAAGCTGGTCCATGCCCTGATCGAGTGGCCGCTGCCGGTGCGGGATGGGCGGGGGTACAAGTTCGCGGAGGCGACGGCCGGGGGCGTGCCGCTGGGGGAGATGGACCCCCGCACCATGGCGTCGCGCGTCTGCCCGGGATTGTACCTCGTCGGCGAAATGCTCGACGTGGACGGGCGCATCGGGGGCTTCAACTTCCAGTGGGCCTGGTCGAGCGGATACGTCGCGGGCAACGCGGTCGTGGCGCCAGACGCGAGCGTGAAGGCCTGCGGGCTATGAACGGGCGGGCAGGGGCGCGGCGCGGGCGGATGCCACCTGGTTCTTGCCGGCGTGCTTGGCGCGGTAAAGGGCTTGATCGGCCTGGGCCAGCAGATCCGCCCCGCTGGCTGCCGACACGTCGTCGAGCGCGGCCACACCGGCGCTGAGGGTGACCTGCGCCGGTAGCTGGGCGACGGACATGCGCTGGGCGAAGAGGCGCACGACGCGGTCGGCCGCTTCGAGCGCCGCGGCCCCGGCGATGTCAACAAAGATCACGACGAATTCGTCGCCGCCGTAGCGGATGCCGACATCGCCGTCCCGCAGGCTGCTGCGCAAAAGTTCGCCGAGAAAACGCAGCAGCGCATCGCCGGCCGGATGCCCGGCACGATCGTTGAGCGGCTTGAACTGGTCCACGTCGAACATGGCGATGGCGAGATTCACTCCCCGTTTCGCCTGCTCGGAATAGATGCGTTCGAGATTCTCGTCCAGGTAGCGTCGGTTGCACAGACCGGTGAGGGCGTCGAGGTCGGCTTCGCGTTTGGCCTGCTGGAGGAGACGGCTCATCTGCCGGGTCTGACGGGTGATGGTTTCGTCCATGGAGCGCTGCAAGCGCTGAGCCTTCTGGCGACTGCTGGCGACCTCCTGGCGCAGCGCGTCGATGCGGCGGGCGATGGCGCCGACTTCATCGGTGCGTTCGAGGGGCAACGACGTTTGCCGGGGGCGCGGGCTGTTCGTCGCCTGACCGCCGAGTTCCGCCAGGGGGCGGCATACCCGGCGGTCGAGCAGGCGCAGCGTCACGGCGCCCATCAGAATCACGACCACCAGGACGAGCGCGATGCCGGCCGCAGCCGACATGCCCATCCAGCCGGGCGCACGGGGGAGTTCAGCGGTCACCACCACATAGGCGAGCGGCAGAAGGTTCGGGCCGCGGCTGACGGGGGCAAGGGCTTCCGTCAGACCGGGCGCGGCGGCGGCGTCCGCCCGACGAACGACAATCGCGTGGCGGTCGGCGGGAAGGTCGACCGGATCGGTCGGCGTCGCATTCCGCGGCCAGGCGCACACCACCTCGCCCTGGGCGTCGGTGACCGCAATGGTGGCCAGGTCGCTGGTCCGCATCAGCGCGACGCCGAACTGTTCGAATCGTTCAACCAGGCGGTCGTCGCCGGCGCGGAAGCGTTCGATAAGGTCGGTGGGCACGCCTGAACGGCCACCATCGCTCCAAACCGCCATCTGTGCTGCCGCAAGGCGGGCAACGTCCGAGAACTGGCGGCGTGTGGCGTGATGGCCCGCGCCGAGGTCGACAGCGATCAGCGCGAGCACCGCAACCAGTGCCGGTATGACCAGGGCGAGCAGCCAAGCCCGGCGAATGTGTGTCGTCAGCGTCGTCATCTACGTCCAGCCCGTATCGAGGTTCATGCCGGGCGACGCTGAGGGCGGCGCCGCCCATGTCGTTTATCGACGGCCGTCGGCCCTCGCCGCAGAACAGGGCGGAGCCCGAGTGCGGGGACAATCCCCAAGTGACGGGTCCACCGCGGGCGAACCATTGCCCGAACCTTCGGGACCGATAGAATCGAGGCGGATGAATGAACCAACCGCGTTGCATCCGGCCAGGGGTCACCGTTCGCCTGTCATCCAGGATCGACCGACCGCGCCGGATGGCCTGCATGGAGCCACGGATCCCCGTGTGATCGCTGATGAGTATCTGGTGGTATGGACTGCTGATGTTGGCGGCGCTCGGGCAAGAGGTGCCGTTGCATGAACATTACGACCCGCTGGCGGAAGGGCCGGTGGCGTACGTGGCGCAATCGAGTATTCACGTCGGCGAAATCCGGGAGGGATCGGTCGCGCAGGCGAAGTTCACGGTCGAGAACCGCGGCACTGAGGATCTCGTCATCCTCGACGTGCGGGCCACCTGCGGCTGCACGACCGTGGAACTCACCGAGGAAGAGAAGACCATCGCCCCGGCCCAAAGCCAGACGATCGAGGTGATCTTCGACAGCACGGGCCGGGTGGGCTTGCAGCGCAAACCGGTCGTGCTGACCACCAACGACCCGCGTAACGTGCGCATTCCCCTCACGCTGGTGGCCCAGGTGCGCACGCTCTTCGAGATCCTGCCCACCGGCCTGATTCACCTGCGCTCGGTGCAACGCGGCGATGAGCTGGGACCGTATGACGTACTGCCCACCGACAAGGGCGCCGCGCTTGAGGAACTGAAAATCGACGTCTCGCCTTCGCTGCTGGAAGTGCGGCGCGAACCGATCACGGACGAGGTCGGCGGCACGGGCGTCCGCTTGTTCTTCACCGTGCCCGACGAGATCGAGCTGGGCATCGTCAATGGCCGGGTGCTGCTGACCGGCCGCGTGGGCGACGAGACGGCGACGCTGCCGATGCGCGTGACCGGCACGGTGGTGGGCGACCTGGTGGCCCGGCCGATGGTGCTCCAGTCGCTGTCCACCACGCCCCGCGGGCATCGTTTCTCGCCGGTGAGCATCGTCAGCACCAACGACAAGCCGTTCCACATTCTGTCGGTCGAGGCCAGCGAACATCTGGAGGTCACGTTCAAACCCCGGCGCGAGCGCCTGGAGTACGAGGTGCAGACCTTGCTGCGCGACACGGCGCCGGACGGACCACTGGCCAGCAACATTCGAATTCGCACGGACAACAGCGGCCAGCCCATCCTGGAGGTGCCGCTGTTCGTGCAGGTTCGCCCGCGATGCAGCATCGAGCCCAGCGTTGTGCTGCTGGGGCCGTCTGAGAACGCCCGTGTGCGCAAGGTGCGCCTGCAAGCCAGCGACGTGACGCACCTCGAGTTGCGCGACGCGACGAGCGACCATCCGCAGGTGGCGGTGGAGGTCCTCGATCAGGACGTGGCCGCCATGCCCACCGTCCGGCACATTCGGATCGGCCTGGTGCGGAACGCCGTCGCGGCCGACGATCTCCGCGCAACCGTGACGCTACGGACCAACATTCCCGGAGCGGAAGAAATCAAGATTCCGGTCGAGTACACCGCCTCCAGCGCGGCGCCGGAGAAAGGAACCGCGTCATGACCGATACGGGAAGCCGGCCTGCGCATGCCGCCGGCGGCGCTGACTCGACCGATCGGCCCCAGCCGTCGACCCGCGACTGGGGAGACCCCACGATTCCCGCGGGGAACGCCCCGCCGCTGCCGCGTTGGCCTTTGGTCGCCAGCGCCATGGTGTTCGGCCTGTGGTTGATTTTCCTGGTCGCGATGGCCTACCTGCGCGTACGCACCACGCCGGTGTGACAGCGGGGATCCTCAGGGAGGCGACCATGAACGTCGCGGTGGGCTTCGACAATGCGACCCTTCAGGGCAATCTCGAAGCCCTCGCGGTGCATCAGCCGGAATTGGCCGAACGCCTGCGGGCAACGCCGCCGCCGGAAGGCGCGCAGATCGTCACCGGCCGTGACGGCGCCACCGTGGTGCAACTCGGGGCGGACGCCGAGCGGGTGGAATGGCTCGGGGGCACATCGATGCCGACGATCAGCAGCGGGCCGCTGCTGGCCGGCTTTGATGCGCCGCACGAGAACGTGGCGTTGCCGACGGTGGGCTCGGGGTACGAACCGGCGGCGCTGGCCCGGCGGCTGGCGGCCCACGCGGCGGTCTTCGTCTGCGAGCCGAACCCTGCGCTGGTTGTTTGCGCCCTGGCCGTCGCAGACTGGAGCGAACCGCTCCGGGCGGGGCGCATCGTCGTACTCACCGACGACTTACGGAGTGCCCTGACCCGCTTCCTCGAACAGCATCCGGGCTACCTGGCGCCCAGCCGGGTCTATCCCCTGCCCATCGTCGCACCAGCCGAACTGGCCGAACGGTCGGCCGCCCTGCAATCCGCGGGGCAAGAGGCCACCGCGGCGCAACTGCAGCAGGCCGTTCGGCTGACCCAACAAATCCACCGCCGACAGTTGCGGCAGGCGTGCGGCGCGCCGCGCCTCCTGGTGCTTTCGACCGACGCGTTGGGCGGCGCCGTCGGATTCAGCCGGCACGTGGTCAACGCGCTGACCGCGATGGGCTGCGTGGCCGAAGCCTGCGTACCGGAAGCGCCGACACGATGTCACCGGCTCGCTCGGTTGACCGCGTTGCGGGATCACGAACCTGACGGGGTGCTGTTCCTCAACGCCGCGCCGGGACCGTTGCGGGAGGCGTTGCCGCCGGAGCTGCCGCGTGCGTGCTGGTTCCTCGATGTGGGCCCGTTGCCGGCAAATGCCTTTGACGGCCTGGCGGACGGCGGGCCGATCTTCGCGACGTCCACCGCCCTGGCCGAGTCGTTACGGAAGACCGGGGCGAAACAGGTCTCCGTGCTCGAGCCGGGGGTGGACGACACGGTCTTTCACCCGGTGGAGGGCGCCGCGCCGGCCGGCCTGGCGTGCGACATCGCCGTACTTGGTGATGGATGTGATCTCGCCGCCGCGGCCAACGGCATCGGCCTGGAGAGCCACGAACGGCTGTGGAAGGCGACCATCGAGTTGCTGGGGCAGGCGTTGCGGAGCGGGCCGGCGCCGTCGACCGAGGCGTTGCTCGCCCAGGCCGAATCGCGTACGGGCATTCGACTGACTGAGCCTGAACAGCGTACACAACTGCTTACATTGATGGCCGTCCGCCTGGCGCCGACGGTCATCGCCCGCACGGCTATCGAGGCCTTGGAGAAGCTGGGCGGTGTAGCGGTGTGGGGCCGTGGCTGGGAGGCGCACGAGCGGGTAAGACCGCTGCACCGCGGGCCGATTCCCGGACCCGACGAGCGAAACCGGATCTACCAGGCCGCCCGCGTCGTCGTGCTGCCGGTCGCCGATCAGGCGGCCTTGCGGCGACACCTGGAGGTGCTGGCCGCGGGTGGCACGCCGCTGGCGCCGCCCTGGCCGCGGAACGTGCGGACGTTGTATCCGGCGTTGGAGCACCTGCTGAACAGTTCCCGGAGCTTCGCGAGCATGGCGGATCTGCGGCGGCAGGCGGCAGGGGACGGACGTCAAGTCGGCGGCGAAGACGCTGTGAGTTCCCAGCGGAGCAAGGTCCTGTCACAACACACGTTGCGCGAACGGCTGGGTAGTATTTGCGCCGCCCTGAAAACCAATATCTCTTGATGGTTTGTCAGGGCAATTGCATCTAAATTCC
>NPIF01001522.1_pt1 | contig 43415 bp, 33 predicted proteins | sample 8637461 | NCBI WGS metagenome assembly NPIF01 (sample SAMN07420641, study PRJNA396082) | bioreactor metagenome | isolation source: sample BR12 brine-fed electro-methanogenic bioreactor BR | place: Japan: Kochi | collected 2016-12-09
CGCCCGCGAGGCGGCGCGCAAGGCGGGAGCGGAGGGCGCGGCGACATCGTTCGACGAAGTGCTTGGCGATCCCGCGGTCGACGTCGTCTTGATCGCGACGCGCCACGACCAGCACGCCGAGCAGGCGTGCCGGGCGCTCGAGGCGGGCAAGGCGGTGTTCCTCGAGAAGCCCGCAGCGTTGAGCTTCGAAGAGCTCACACGTCTCGAGCAGGCGCTCGCGGCGCACCCGCGGCCCTTCACGATCGGATTCAACCGGCGCTTCGCGCCCGACCTCGTGCCGCTCGCCGCACGCCTCGCGAAGCGGCGCGGCCCCGTCGTGCTCGACTATCGCGTCAATGCGGGCAAGCTGCCGCGCGACCACTGGGCGCTCGACGAGCGCGGCGGCGGGCGCTTGATTGGCGAGGGCTGCCACATGCTCGACCTGCTGCGCCACCTGGTCGGTGCGCCGGTCGTGGCCTGGCGCGTTCTGCCTCTGGCGCCGCCACCCGGGCGCGACGACCTGCCCCTCGGCGACAACATCGCGGTCTCGCTGCGCTACGCGGATGGCTCTTTGGCCACGTTGAGCTACACCTCGCTCGGTGACGCGGCGCTCGGCAAGGAGCGCATCGAGGCGCACTGGGACGGCGTCAGCGCCGTGATGGACGACTTCCGCAGCCTCGCGTTCGGAGGTGACGCCCCCGCGCGCCGCATGGCGCCGGCCAAAGGGCACCGCGCTCTGCTCGAGGCGTTCCTCGAGCACGCGGCGGGGAGGGCGGAGGCTCCGATCCCGGTCGAGGAGTGCCTCGAGACCAGCCGCCTCGTCCTCGAGCTCGCGGCCGCCGCGCGTGGCGCGGAACCCGACGCGGAGCGCTGAGCGGTGTGCGGCATCGTCGGAGTCGTCGGCGCCGCGCCGGGCGTCGCGCGTGAGGAGACTCTCCTCCGGATGCGCGATGTCATGGAGCACCGCGGCCCGGACGGCGCGGGGCTCTGGGTCGACGCGGAGCGGCGGGTCGGGCTCGCGCACCGCCGGCTCGCGATCATCGACCTCAGCGAGGCGGGCGCCCAGCCGATGGCGAGCGAGGACGGACTCGTCCAGCTCGTGTTCAACGGTGAGATCTACAACCACCGCGCGCTGCGCGCGGAGCTCGAGGCGGAGGGGCACGTCTTCCGCTCGGCGAGCGACACCGAAGCGATCCTCCGCGGCTACCTTGCGTGGGGGGACGCGGTCGTCGAGCGCCTCGCGGGGATGTTCGCGTTCGCGATCTGGGACGCGCGGGTCGGCCGGCTCTTCCTCGCGCGGGACCGCATCGGCATCAAGCCGCTCTACTTCTCCGAGGCGGGTGGTGCCTTTGTCTTCGCGTCGGAGATCAAGGCGCTGCTCGAGGACGAGCGGGTGCCGCGGGAGCTCGACCCGGTCGCCGCGTGGCACCACCTGAGCTTCCTCGTGCCGCCGGCGCCGCTGACGAGCTTCAAGGGTGTCTTCAAGCTGCCCCCGGGGCATCTCCTGACGATGCAACCGGGAGAGGCGCCGCGGGTCGAGCGTTGGTGGGCTCCGCGGGCCACGCTCGCCGAGCACGTCGACCCCGCTGTCTACGCGGACGACGCGAGCTGCGCCCGCGAGTTGCGCCGGCGTCTCGAGCTGAGCATCGAGCGGCGGATGATGTCCGACGTGCCCTTCGGGGTCTTCCTGAGCGGCGGCCTCGACTCGTCGACCAACGTCGCGCTGATGGCGCGGCTGATGGACCAGCCGGTGCGCACCTTCTCGGTGGGCTTCGAAGACGCGCCGGAGTGCAACGAGCTCGAGTACGCGCGCCTCGTCGCGAGAGAGTTCCGTACCGCGCACCACGAGGTCATCGTCGACGAGAAGGACATGCTCGGTTTCCTGCCGGAGATGTTCCGGCAGCTCGACGAGCCGCTCGCGGACTGGGTTTGTGTCCCCTTGCACTTCGTCTCGAAGCTCGCGCGCGAGAGCGGCGTGACCGTCGTGCAGGTCGGGGAGGGTTCCGACGAGCAGTTCTGCGGCTACGAGCACTTCCTGTCCCCGCTCTCGACCTACCGTCACTACGGCCGCACGCTCGGGCCGCTGCCGGCGCCGCTGCGGCACGCCGCGGCGGGGATGGCCGGCTTGCTCGGGCTCGCCTCGCCGCGATGGCGGAGCCGGGCGCGGGCGATCCGGCGCATCGCACGCGGCGAGGAGATCTTCTGGGGCGGAGCGATCTGCTTCCGCGACGACGAGAAGGGTCCGCTCTGGAGAGGCGGCGCCAAAGTGCCGCTCTACCCCGACTTCGTGCCGGAGTTCGTGAGCGGGTACGACACGGGCGAGGTCGTGCGCGGTCTCCACGAGAGCTTCCGCGCCGAGAACCCGGGGGCGAGCTTCTACCAGGAGATGCTGAACCTCGAGCTCGCGCAGCGTCTGCCCGAGTTGCTCCTGATGCGTGTCGACCGGGTGGCGATGGCGAGCTCCATCGAGGCGCGGGTGCCCTTCCTCGACCACGAGCTCGTCGAGTTCTCGATGACCTTGCCGATGCACCAGCGCCTTCGCGGGCGCGAGGGGAAGTGGGTGCTCAAGCAGGCGATGCGCGATCTCCTCCCGGCGGAGATCATCACGCGGAAGAAGATGGGTTTCGGCGCCCCGGTAGCGCGCTGGCTGCGCGGTGAGTTCGGGCACCCCNNCAGGCTCTTCGCTCACGAGGCCTTGGCCGCCATGCTCGATGAGCACCGGCGCGGAGCCGCCGATCACAGCGTGAGGCTCTGGGTCGTGCTCTGCCTGTCGCTCTGGCACCGCACTTGGGTCGAGCGGCGGGAGTTCTGACGCGATGGGCTTCGCGCGACGCGTCGTCTTCACCTACGCGGTGCGTTTTCTGCTGATCCCCGTCGGCCTCGGCATCTCCGTCGTCAACGCGCGCTGGCTCGGCGCGGAGTCCCTCGGCTTGTTCGCGACGATCGGGGCCGTGCTCGGTCTCGCGGCGCAGGTCGGCAACCTCGGCATCTCGGTCGCGGCGACCCGCTACGTCGCCGAGGACCCACGCCGCTGCCGCGGACTCGTGTCGAACGCTCGGTGGACCGGGCTCGTGCTCGGGCTCGTCGCGATCGGTGCGCTCGCCGGATTGCACGCGCTCGCGCCGACGATGTTCGGGGCGCTGCCGCTCTCCCTGCTTATGATCGCGGCGATCGCGCTGCCCTTTGGTTTCGCGGGCACCCAGTTCCAGGCGCTTCTGCTCGGACTCGAGCGCGTGCGCGCCTTCAACTTGATGGAGGGCGCGAACCGCGTCGCGTTGCTCGCCGGGACCGTGCTCGTGCTCGTCGTGCTTGGGCTAGGCTTGCGCGAGCTCGTCATCTTGACCGCGGTGCTCGCGCTCCTGCAGTTCGTCGTCTATCACGCGTTCTTCGGTCTCGACGCGGGGCAGCTCGCTCCCGACCTGCCGTTGCTGCGGCGTATGGCGCGCTTTTCGGGCCGGGTCTACGTCGGGAACCTCCTGCAGTTCCTCGTGCTGCGCGTCGATCTCCTGCTGCTGAACGCATTGCGTGGGCCGGCGGAGGCCGGGGTCTACTCGATTGCCGTGCGGCCATCGGACTTCTTGATGATGATGCCGGCGATCGCGGGCGCGTTGCTCGTGCCGCGGGTCGCTTCGGGCCGCGACGCGCGCAGCGAACACTTCACCGCGTTGGTTTGCCGTCACACCGCGGCGCTGATCGGCCTCGCGCTCGTCGGGCTCGGCGGGACCGCGTATTGGTTGGTTCCGTTGCTATGGGGCGGCGAGTACGCGGGCGCGGTGCCCGCGTTGTGGATCCTGCTGCCTGGCGTGTTTGCCATCGCGCTGCTCGGCATCCTCGCGAACGACCTGATCGGGCGCGACTACCCCCTCGAGATGGTGCGGCACTGGTCGATCGCCTGCGTGCTCAACCTTGGGCTCAACGCGTGGTGGATCCCGGAGCACGGCCTGATTGGCGCGGCGCTCGCAAGCACCATCGCGTACGTACTCGCGTTCACCCTCGTCGCGCGCACGTGGCTGCGGCGTTTCCCTGGCATCGGCTGGCGCCGCCTCGTCATGCTCGATCGCGACGACCTGCGCGCGTTGCGCGGTCGGCTGATGCGCGTGTGGCGGCCGGAGTCCGAGAAGTGAGCGGGAGGGAGCGGCGCGCGCTCTTCCTCGACGTCGTCGCCGAGGCCGACGCGCTCGCGCGCCGCGCTGCCGATCAGGCGGGCGAGCGCGTGCTGGAGTTGCCCGCGTTGCGGCGGGAGGGGCTCCGCGCTCTCGTGCGCACGCTGCGGGCGGAGGCGGCGTCGCGCCTGACGCTCCACGTCCACGACCTCGGGAAGCAGTCTCGTTGGGTGAGCCTGTGTGCGCTCGCGTTGCTCGCGCGGGCGGGCGAGCGCCGCATCCTCGCCAAGGGCGGGGAGGAGCGGGCGCTCGGGTGGGGCTCCTTCATCGTGCGCGAGTTGCCGTTCGCCTTGCGGCGGGCGCGGGCGCGGGCCGCGACGTTGCGGCGTGTGCGCTGGCTCGCTCGGCGCTTGCCTGAGGCGCGCGTTGCGCGTGCCGTCGAACCCTCGCGCGTTCTGTTCGTGCGCAGCGACCTCGGTCCGCCGCTCGTCGCCGGCGGCTCGCTTGCGCACATCGAGGGCGTGGTCTCTGGCTTGCGTGGTGCTGGCGTTACCGTCGACCTGATCACGCCGACGCCGGTTCGCGGCTTCGATCCGGGCGCCGTCGGCGTCACGCTTCTGCCTCCGGATCCGGGCCACGAACTCTCGGTCGAGCTGCCTCCGCTCGCCTACAACCTCGAGCAGCTCCCGGCGATCGCCGAGCGGCTGCGCCGTCGGCCGGTCGATCTGATCTACGCGCGCCACGCGCTCGGCGCGTTCGCCGCTGCGATCGCGGCGGGCGAGGCCGGTCTGCCGTTCGTCGTCGAGTACAACGGGCCGGAGGTCTGGATCGCCCGGAACTGGGGCGCTGCGCGCCGGGAGCTTCCGCTCTTCGAGGAGCTCGAGCGCCGGGTCCTGAGGGCTGCCGATCTCGTCGTGGCGGTCTCGGAGCCGCTGCGCAAGCCGCTCCACGAAGCCGGGGTCCCCGAGGAGCGCATCCTCGTCCAGCCGAACGGGGTCGTGCCGGAGCGTTTCGATCCCGCCGTGCACGCGGAGGCTGGGGCGCGGCGCCGCGCGGCGTGGGGTGTCGAGCCCGGGGGGACGGTCGTCGGGTTCGTCGGAACCTTCGGGCCGTGGCATGGCGCCGAGCTGCTCGCGGAGGCGGCGCGCGGGCTCGCGAGCGAGCCTGGGATGCTCTTCGTCTTCGCGGGGGCGGGGCCACGGGCGGCCGCCACCGAGCGCCTGTTCGTCGAGGCCGGCCTCGCGGGGCGGGCGCGCTTAGTCGGCCGCGTCGCCCCCGACGAGATCCCCGAGATCCTCGCCGGCATCGACGTCGCCGTGACCCCCCAGGTCCCGAACGCGGACGGCACTCCATTCTTCGGCTCACCGACGAAGCTCTTCGAGTACATGGCGGCTGGGAGGGCGATCGTCGCGAGCGAACTCGACCAGCTTGGCGAGGTGATCGAGCACGACGTCTCCGGCTGGCTCGTGCCCCCGAACGACCCCCGTGCGCTCGCCGCCGCGCTCGCTGCGCTGGCCGCCGATCCCGAAAAGCGCCGCCAACTCGGGAATGCCGCGCGCGAGACCGCTCTTGCGCGTTACTCTTGGCGCGCTCACGTCGGGGCGATTCTCGCGCGCCTCGCCGTGCCGAAGGAGGGCGTGTGATCCGGAGGGCGTGGCGTTACCTCGAGCTGTGGAACAGCTTGCCGCCCGACGAGCGGCGGATTCGCAAGGACAAGGTGCTCGACCGGTGGCGGCCCTCACGGCTGTCGATCGCGGCGTTCCGCCAGCACGTCGGGCTCGGAGAGAAAGAGATTGCCAAGGCGCTGCGCCGGCAGGATCCGCGGCGGAGCGCCCTGCATGGGGAGCTCGACGCGCGCCTGGAACTCGTGCTGCAGCGCTGTCCCGAGCACGCTGAGGCGCTGCTGCAGAGCGCCGAGGCGCTCCTTGCGCGCCGCTTCGACCTGCTCGGCTCGGGGCCGGTGGCGCCGATGCGCGACGAGGGGCACCTCGACTGGCGCCTGGATCCGGTCAGCGGGCATCGCTTCAGCGGGGGGGCGGCGTTCAGGCAGCGCCACGTTCGAGGTGATGGCAGCGACATCAAGTGGCCGTGGGAACTCGCGCGTTGTCAGCACTTCATCACGTTCGGGCAGGCGCACCTGCTCGCGCCGCGCCTGCGCGCGGGGCAGGAGGGCAAGAACTTCGCGCTGCGCTGCGCCGCCGAGGTGCGGGCTCAGCTCGAGGACTTCATCGCGGAGAACCCCCCGGGGCGCGGCGTCCATTGGGCCTGCTCGATGGAGGTCGGCCTTCGGGCGTTGAGCTGGATCGCGGCACTTGGACTCCTGCGCGGCGCCGAGCCGCTCGATGACGCTTGCCTCTATCGGGTCGCTCACGCCTTGTGGCTGCACGGGCGCCACATCCGCGCGAACCTCGAGATCGGCGAGGGGGGATTGACCTCGAATCACTACCTCGCGAACGTGCTCGGGCTCTACGCCGTGGCGTGCTTCCTGCCGGAGTCGCCCGAGGCGGCGTCGTGGCGCGGTTTCGCCCGCGAGGCGCTGATCCACGAGAGCGCGCAGCAACTCCTCGCCGATGGTGCGGACTTCGAGCGTTCGATTCCGTATCACCGACTGGTCACCGAGATGTTCCTGCACGCGGCGCTGCTGATGGAGCGCTCCGGCGACGGCGTGCACGGCCCGCTCTGGGATCGGCTCGGTGGTGCGCTTGCGTTCACGAGGGCGTACACGCGCGGCGACGGCTCGGCGTCCCAGTGGGGTGACGGCGACGACGGCCGCGCGCTCCCGCTCGACGGCTACGGGAGTCAGGCGCCACACGACCACCGGCACATCCTCGCGCTCGGTGGCGCGCTCGTCGGGCGCGCGGACATCGCGGCGGCGGGGCGGGGCCGGGAGGCGGAGTCGCTGTGGCTGCTCGACGCGCCGCCCGAGGCGCCCGAGAGGCCCCGCGTGCCGCGTCCGCTGACGCTCTTCCCCGACGTGGGCTATGCGGTGCTGCGGGACGAAGGGCTGCACGCCGGCATGGCCTTCGGTCCGGTCGGCACGCGCGGCGAGGGTAACCACACCCACAACGACCTGCTTGCGCTGGCCCTGTGGTGCGATGGGCGGGAGCTCGTCGTCGATCCTGGGACCGGCACCTACTCACGCGACCCAGAGCTGCGCAATCGCCTGCGCGCGACGGCGGCGCACGCCACCCTGCAGGTGGGGGCGCTCGAGCAGCAGCGGCTCGGCGATGGACTCGACGGGCTCTTCCGGGTCTTCGACGAGGGGGCCAGCCCGCGTCTCGTCGCTGCCGAGGACGACCGCGTCGAAGCGGTGCACCACGGCTATCGCGAGCCGGGTGGGGCGTGGGAGCACCGGCGCCGGTTGCAGCTCGTCGAGATCGGGCGGGCGCTGGTCGCGGAGGACACGCTCACCTGGAACGGCGGGGGTGAGCCGCGCGAGAAGCAAGCGACGCTGCGCTGGCCGCTCGGGACGGGCCTGCGCGTCGCGCGGCTCGGACGGGACGACGCGCCCGAGGGGCGCTGCCTTTTCACGCTCGAGATCGTCGGGGACGGATGGCCGGGCGCAACGCTCGAGCTCGAGCTTCCCCCGGGGGCGCGGCTGGAGCTCGACGAAGGACTGCTCTCGCCGCGCTACGGCGTGACGGAGCCCGCGCTGGTCGTCGTCGTCGAGATGCCGCTCTCGGTCAAGACCGTGGCTACGACGCGCTTCGTGCGCGGGGCGGAGGAGGGGAGTCGGTGAAGCGGCTGCTCCTGGTCGCGTACCACTTCCCCCCGATTGCCGGTTCTGGAGTCTTTCGTCCGCTGCGCTGGGTGCGTGCGCTGCCTCGTCATGGCTGGCAGGTCTCTGTGCTCTCGGCGAGCGAGCGTGTCTACGCGCTCAAGGACCCATCGCTGATGGACGAGCTGCCCGCGGAGCTGCCGCTGCGTCGCGCCCGCTCCCTCGAGCCGACGCCCGCGCTGATTGCGCTGAACAAGCTTGGGCTGCGAGGGCTGTCGCGATGGGTCGGGAGGCAGCTCGCGCTGCCGGACGAGCAGATCGGTTTCGTGCCCTTCGCCGCGCGGGCGGCCGAGCGCTGGCAGCGCGAGGCGCCTTTCGATGCGGTGGCCACCACATCCGCGCCCTACTCGACGCACCTCGTGGGCCGTCGGCTCAAGGCGCGTTGCGGCATCCCCTGGCTCGCCGACTTTCGTGACGAGTGGACCGGCAACCCTTACATCCGCTATCCCTCGCGCTGGCACGGGCGGCTCAATCGGCGGCTGGAGGCGGCGGTGCTCGGCGAGGCGGATCGAGTGCTCTCGGTCTCCGAACCTTGGACGGCGAACTTGCGCGCGCTCGCGCCGCACGAGCCGGCCGAGAAGTTCCTCGTGCTCGAGAACGGCTGGGACCGGGCGCACTTCCCGGAGGGCGTGGCTGCGTCGCCCGACCGTTTCCGCATCGTCTACACGGGGATGTTCTACGGTCCACGCAGCCCGCGTGCGTTCCTCGAAGGGGCCGCGCGTTGGCTCGGTGAGCCGGGCGCACCCTGGGACGAGGTGGAGATCCGGCTGATGGGCCACGGTGGCTTCGGGGAGGGCTTCACCGTGCCGGACGTGCTCGAGGGGCTGGTGCACGTCGAGCCGCAGCGGCCGTACCGCGAGGCGCTCACCGCGCTCGGCGAGGCCGCCCTGTTGTTGCTCGTGGTACCGCCGGAGGGCGGCGCTGGGAACTTCACCGGGAAGGTCTACAACTACCTTGCCTCTGGGAGGCCGATCCTCTGTCAGGCGCCCGAGCCCAACGCCGCCGCGAGCCTGATTCGCGAGAGCGGGAGCGGTGTGGTCGTGCCCCCCGACGACCCGGCGGCGGTCGCCACGGCGCTCGCCCAGCTCTACGCGGCGTGGAAGGCGGGGCGCGGGGCCGGAACGGGGGAGCTCCCCGAGCAGCGGCGCGCGCTGATCGATGTGCGCGAGGCCGACCCCCAGGCCGCGCGGCTCGCGGGGATCTTGGATGGGATGCTCTCCGGCGCAGTTGCCCCGAGTCCTCGGAGCTGAACGCTCCCGTCACCCACGTGGCTGCCCCACGACCCGGCCGCGGTCTCGTCACCGGCGCCCAGACCGGCTCACGCCGTCAACGCAGCTCGTTGCGAAACGTCTCCGAGAGTTCGGCCCGGCCGAGCTCGATCACCACGTCCTCGCCGGCCCGGCCGCTGGCGCGGATCAGGCCTTCGTGGATGCCGCGCTTGTGATGGAAGCAGCACAGGCTCAGCACATTCTCCGGTTCGTCCGTGCCGCCCGCCGAGCGGTATCGCAGGTGATGTCCCTCGATCTCGGCGCGTGAGGTGCAGCCCGGCGCCATGCACCGGTAGCCGTCCCTCTCGTAGATGGCCTCGGCTGGGCTTGGGGAGACGTCACGAGGCTGATCCCAGGTCTCGGCGTAGTCGATCAGCATCCCAAACAGCGCTTTCGAGAGGTCGGCGCGGCTTGGTTGCGGTTCTGCCGGCGCGCCCAACTGCGAGGGCCTGGAAAACGTCTCTTCCTGTCGCGGAAGTGCGGCGCTCACGGCGTCGATCGCGGCGAGGAAGCCGTAGGCGAGAGCCCGCGGGAGCCGCAGCAGGAGCCTCACGGGATGCTGCCGCCGGCTCTCTGACTCCTGTGCGAGCGCGACGATCTCCTCGAGCGTGCGCCCCGGCGTCCTGCGCAGCGAGCTGTACCACTCCGCGTCGTCGAGCGGCTCGCGCACCGGCTCTTCGGGACGCTTCGCACTCTCGAGATGCGAGACCCCCACCTCGTCGCGCAGGCGCTTGACCGTCGACTTGCAGGCGCGCTCGACCCACTCCGCGGTGGTCTCGTTGTCGACCTCGCTGCGCTCGATGGCACGCAGTACGAGCAGCGCGGACTCCGTGCTCAGCCTCCCCGCACGATAGGCTTGCTCGAGTGGGGGATAGTTGGGCGCTCGATCGGCGAGACGGACGAGGCGCTCGGCCTGAGAGCGGGAGATGTCGAGCCGCTGCTCCGCGTAGGGCCCCACCGCAGTGAACGGGAGCGCACCGCGGTCATTCTCCCCGAAGGCACCCATTCGGCGCATCGTGAGCAGCAGGTCGCCGAGCGTGCGAAGCAGCGCATCCTCGAGTCCAAGCAGCTCGCGGAGCTGCTGGTCGCATTCGGCCGCATCGCCGTGCCCCGCGCTCTCGATCAGCGCTCGGGCCTGTGCGACGAGCTCCTGCGCCGCCGCTAGCGCCTCGACTTCCTTCGCACCCAGTTCCGGGCGGGCGAGCGGGCGCCCCGAGGGCTCCCAGGCCGCCGCGCGCTCCGCTACCGCGACCGACTCCTCCTCCACCACATGGCGCTCGAGCGCACGGATCAGTGTGTTGCTGTCGTTCCCTGCTTCGCCAAGTGGTCCGGCGCGGTGCTCGGCGATCAGGGCTTCCACGAACGAGGCCGGCCCCACCTCGGCACCGACGACCGCACGGTGCAGCTCGAGGCCGAGGTGGAACGCGGCCGACGCGGCCGCGTCGATCGTCGCCTTGAACAAACAGGGCGCCTCGGGGTCGTCGGGCTCGCCGTCGATCTCGGACTGCGCGCCCGGCGCCCCCACCGCGTCGCGGCCGATCGAGTACTCGAAGTGCTCTTGCGGAGTCAGTTCGCAGCCGATCCTCAGATCTCGATCCGCAGCTCCCACGGAGTTCGCCCGCCGGAAGTCCTCCCGGAGTACGCGTACCGGAACGGAGCGCGCGCGGCCGATCCAGAGCTCGAGCGTTCCGGGGCTGGCATGTTTGAAGATCCCGAGCGTGGCCACCATGCCGAGCGGTGCGCCGCCATCGGTTCCCGCATACGCCGACGCGAGGCGCTCAGAGAGATCGATCGCCTTCGCGAGCCGCGCCCGATCCCGGACCCAGCGCCCCGAACGGCGGAGTCGCTCCCGCGCATAGTCGTCGAGTCGGGCGTACCCGAACTCGGTCCAAGCCTCTTTCTCGCGAAGGACACGCGCCAGGAGGGAGATGGGCGCTTCGAGCTGACGGAGCAGCTGGCGCAGAGCCCGCGCGTGAGTGTCCACGTGCTCGATGAGAGCGAGGTGGTGGCTATTCGCACGGCGCCGCCGCGGCGCCCTGCGCGTGCGCGCGTCAGAGCGAGTGTCAGAGCGAGTCTCGGCCTGTGCTCTTGCGGTCATGGCCCGCATGTTCCGAGCAGCCAGGACCCTCATCAAGAACGTGCGGCGGCCCGCCTCCCGCTTCCGGGATGGGCGTGCGGCAGGGAGGGGGGCCCCGCACCCCACGCCGCGGTGCGCCGAGCAAACCCCGCGGCGGATTCACTTTGCTTTTCCGCCCTGCCGAGCCCTATCGTTGGTTCTGAGTTGTTCGCAGCCTCCCGCTCGCTGTGGCGGGGGGCGCTCCAGCCGGCAAGGGATCGAAGAGCACGTGGATACCAAGAGCCTTTCGCGATACCGCTCGGCGCTGCGCTCGTGGGGCGGGGATGGCCCGGCCGAGGGCTTCTCCGTCACGCTCGAGGTGGCGTTCCGCTGCAACGTCCGCTGCGTGTTCTGTTCGCGCTGGGCGGACCCCACGGACCTGAAGCTCGAGACGATCGCCGAGATCGCCGAGGACATGGCGCGCCTCGGCGCGGCCTACGTCTCGTTGACCGGCGGCGACCCGTTCGTGCGCAAGGACATCCGCGAGATCATCGACTTGTTCCGCGACGCGGGCGTGCCGATTCACATCAACACGAACGGCGTCCTGCTCGGCAAGTTCGCGGAGTTCCTGATCTCGCGGAAGGAGGCGATCCGCGGCATCACGGTCTCGATCGACTCGCCCGACGCGGGCGTACACGACGAGATCCGAGGGATCCCCGGCACCTTCCGCCGCGCGATGGCCGGCATGGCCGCAATCCGCGAGCACATCCCCGTCTCGCTCGCCTGCACGCTCAACCAGAAGAACTTGCACGAGATCGAGGAGTACGCGGAGTTCGCAGAGCGGGAAGGGTATCCGTTCCGTTTCCAGCCGCTGCACGACGACGGCGACAACCAGCTCGCGCCCCACGAGGAGGGCGTGTCGGTCGAGCTCGACGGGCTCTCCGGGCTGACCTCGCGCTTGGTCAAGACCCTGGCGAAGGACGACGGCTACGACAAGCAGGTGTACTACCGCCTCTTCGAGCCTTTTTTCCGGAACCGGGACGCGCTATCCTCGCTGCGCTGCAGCACGGCTGCACGTCTGATCTACTTCATCGACCCCGAGGGCCAGGTCTTCCCGTGCGACACGCGCCGCGACGTACCGCTCGGCAGCGTCTACGAGCGCCGCTTCGCGGACATCGTCGCCGGAGACGAGAGTCACGCGTTCCGCGAGACCTGCCGCAAGGGGGAGAACGGCTGCTGGTGCATGTACGCCTGCGTCACGCCGACGAACCTGCGCCTGCAGGATCTGCCGGCGCGTCCGCTGAGCAAGGGCGGGCTCGGCGTGAAGCGGCGCTGGGAGGAGCGACTCGAGGCGATCGAACGCACGACGATGCTGCCTGCGGCTCCAGTCGCGGCGGCACCGGAGACCGAGCCGGAGTGGCCTGCGGTCTCGATGGTCGTGGCCAGTCTCGACGGCGGAGACTTCCTCCTGGAAAACGTCGCCGCTCTGCTCGGGATGGACTACCCGGCCGAGCAGCGCGAGCTGATCCTCGTCGACGATGGAAGCCAAGACGGCTCGATCGAGCGCGCGCTGGCCGCGCATCCACGCGAGGTCGAGGCGGGGCGGCTGCGCGTCGTGCGTCACGAGACGCCGCAGGGGGTACCCGCCGCCTACAACGCGGGCTTCCAAGCGGCCCGCGCCGAGTCCCGCTTCCTGATGAAGTCGGACAACGACGTCATCCCGGATCCGGGAGCACTCAAGGCTTACGTGCGCCAGGCGGTGGCAAATCCTCATGCGGGGATCCTCGGTGGGCGCATCTACTTCCATGCCGATCCGAGCCGCATCCAGTTCCTCGGCGGGCTCCTCGACTCCGCGCGGCGCGGGCCGGGCAAGCTCCACACGCCCGACGCGCTGCTCGCGGCGGGAGGCGATGCCGCGCCGACCTGGCTCGACGTGATCAACTCCTGCCTGTGCCTGATCCGCCGCGAGGCGTACGAGCAGGCCGGCCCGCTCCCCGAGAGCTACGGGCGCTACGAGTACGAGGACTACGCGTTTGCGTTCCGCGCGCGCGAGCTCGGCTGGGGCAGCCTCTATTGCCCGGAGGCCGTCGGCTACCATGCCGTGTCGCTGACGTCACGTGGCAACGAGCTTGCCGGACTGCGCCTCGAGCAACGCGCGCGCAACGGCGTGCTCTTCATGGCGCGCTACGCGCCGCGCGGCTGGCTCGCGCGCTACCTCGCGTATCATCTGGCGAAGCTGCCCATCGACGTGCTTCGCCACGGCCACAGCCCGTGGCGCCTGTTGCGCGGCTACTTCGGTGGGCTGCGCGCGCGTGAGGCTCGCGGCTAGCGCGGGCGGGCAGGGGAGACGGTAGCCGTGGAGATCATGCCCTACCGGGCGCGGCACCTCGAAGAGAGCCTGGCAGGACTCGAGCGCTCGGACACCGCGCTCGTCGCCTGGGACGGCGCCGCCTACGGTCCCGCCGGATTCACCGACGACCCCGGCATCTATTATTTCATCCCGAAGCTCGCCCAGATCACGGGCCTGAGCACGATCGCGGCGACGGAGCTCTTCTTCAGCGGGATGCTGTTGGCCGCGTGTCTTTCTGCGATCGTTCCCATCTTCCGGCTCGTGCAACCGTGGTGGGCGCGGGCCTGGGCGGTGCTGCTCACTGCCGTCTTCTGCTTCGTGGCGCGCGGCTTCGGCGACGTCTACGTCATCCCGGCCGCCCTCGTCGCGGGACTCGGCCCATGGCTGCTCCTGCTGGTTCGGGCGCAGCGGTTGAGCTGGCCGGCCTACACCTACTGCGCTCTCTTCGGCTTGCTCGTCGGCATGGCGCATCTCTGCCGCCACCACGCCGGCACGCCCCTCGTCATTCTCCTGCTCGCGACCTTGCCCTTCGCGAAGGCGATCCCGCAGAAACAGCGCCTGATCGCGCTCGCGCTCGTCGCCGCTGGTCTGCTGCTTCCGATCGCAGGATTCCAGGTCATGCTCGCGCAGCGCGACGCGTTCCTTCGCGCCGAGGACCCGGCCTACGTCCCGGTCCTCACTGCGCACCCGCTCTGGCACTCGGTCTACATCGGTATCGGTTTCCTCGGCAACCCGGACGGCATCGTCTACCTCGACGAGGTGGCCACCCGCCGCGTCGCCGAGCTCTCTCCCGACGCCGCCTACCTCTCCACCGAGTACGAAGACACGCTCCGCCGCGAGGTCTTCCGCCTGATCAAGCGCTCGCCCTTCTTCTTCCTCCGCCTCGCGACGGCGAAGACGGGCGTCCTCGTCGGCCTCTTCCTCCTCTGGGCCAACCTCGGCCTCGTCGCCATCGTCCGCCGCCCGCCTCCTCTCCCGCTCCTGCTCGGCTACGCGGCGGCGATGGCATTCGCGGCGCTGCCGGGCCTGCTGGTGATGCCGCTGGCGAAGTACCTGCTGGGCTTCGTGGGGTTGTCGGCGATGGTGGGGCTGAGCTTCGCGCCCGCGAAGGAACACCCGAAGACGGCCTAGAGGCTCTTGAACCCCGCTCGCGTATCAGGCTCAATACCGCCTCGGTCGCGCATCGCCGGTTCCCGGCGAGTTGGGGTGCAGCCGAAATCGGGGTGGGGACCCTTTGAGAAGAGAAGAGGCCATCGTTCGATTGGCCCAGCTCATGGCGCTCGAGGCACCGCTGGTCGAGGGCAGCGACAACCGTCGTCGTCTGCCCGAGCTCGGCGCCCCGATGGCGCACACGAGCTGGTACACCGTTCCCGCTGAGTTGCGGTGCACGTTCTATTTCGGCCTGAGGCATCAGACGCCGGCCAGAGAGCTGCCTGAACGCGACTTGATCAGCGGCATCCGCAAGGAACTGGAGTTCGTGGCGAATCGCTACTTGCTCGATCAGCTCGCGCAGCGCGGCACGCGCATCGAAGCGCTCGACGGCAAGCCCGGCGAACGCTACGGCTGCCCCTGCTGCGGACGCCTGACTCTCTGGAAGCGGGGCTACCACGACCTGTGCCGCGTGTGTTCCTGGGAGGATGACGGCCAGGACAACTGGGATGCCGACGATGTCCGGGGCGGTCCCAACGGGCGCCTCAGCCTGACACAGGCTCGTGTGAACACGATCCGGTGGGGAAAGACCTGGCGCGGGGTGAGGAGGGGAGTTTGCTTCGCCCAGCCCGCCAATGCCTTCGAGCGCGAGCGTCGATTCGTGCTCGAGCCTGACCGGCGGCGCATTCGAGAGATCGGCAGAGACTGGGAGAGCACGGCCTTCGTCTGATGCGGAGCTTCCAGCGCGGCCGCGTCGGCGCCAGCCTCAGCGACCAAACACACCCAACAAATCCACCGCCGTCCAAACCAACGCACCCGCCAGCACCACGCCCAACACCCGCGCCCGCAGCGGCGTGTTCACCGCGCGGCGGATCACCTGGCCCGTGGCGGCCCACGTGCACACCGCGGTGAACGCGACGGCGGCGAGCAGCGGAGGGGTGAGCAGCAGGACGACGCGGCTCTCGATCAGCGAGGAGAGGAACACGGAGTACACCGTGAGCCCGAAGAACGCTCCCTTCGGGTTGACGAGCTGGAGCGAGACGCCGGTCCAATAGGGGAGCGGTTTGGCTTCCGGGCCGGGTTCGAGGAGCGTGCTGCTCGAGCGGTAGACACCGTAGGCGAGGTAGAGGATGTAGGCCGCACCGATCACCCGGAGGACGGGGGCGGCAGACGGGAGCCAGGCGGTCAGCGCGGTGGAGAGGCCGGCGCACGCGAGCGCGAGGCCGCAGAAGCCGGTCGCGACGCCGAGCATGAAGGGCAGCGTGCGGCGGAAGCCGTGGAGCGCACCCATCGACCCGCTGAGGATGTTGTTCGGTCCCGGCGTGAAGTTCGTCACGAGGATGAAGGTCAGGGCGGCGGTCCATTCGGAAGGCATCGGGGCTCCACGCGGCGGGTCAGTCGAGACGCCGGAACAGGATGTGGTGCTCGACGCGTTCGCCGCTCGGGAGCTCGAAGCCGTCAGGGATCGTGCCGACGACGCGGAAGCCGAGCGCGCGCCACAGCCGCAGCGCGGCCGTGTTGGTTCCGACGACGATGTTGAACTGCATCGCCGCGTAGCCGAGCTCCTTGGCGATCTCGAGCGACGCTTCCCCGAGGCTCCGGCCGATGCCGCGGCCGCGCGCGTCGGCACGCACCGCGTAGCTCGCGTTGGCGACGTGGGCGCCGGGTCCGGGGTGATTGGGCTTGATTACGACCACGCCGACGAGCGCGCCGCCCTCTTCGGCCACGTAGCCACGGCCGGGTGCGGCCGGAGCCCAGTACGCCCACAGCGCGTCGTCGCTCACGTCGGGGTCGAACGCGTAGGTGTTCGCATCGTCGACGAGCGCTCGCGCGAGCGGGAGGATGCCTTCGCGGTCACGCGCTTCGGTCGGACGCACCGCCAGCGATGTCACCAGGGGCGCGCGCGGCGCCGATTCGCTGGCCGCGTGCCGCGCGAGCACACGCGCGTCGAGCCCGTGGCGTGTGAGCAGCGCCTCGAGCGCGTCGAGCTCCGCGACGATCCCAGGCGCGCCCTCGGCGACGAGCTCCTCGAGCGCGCCGCGGAACGCCGCCCACACGCGCTCGAGCTCGGGAAGGCGAGCCCGCGCCGAGGTGCTGAGCGAGAGCAGGCGGCGGCGCGCGTCGCCCGGGTCCGCGCTCGCGACGACGAGGCCCGCGTTCTCGAGCTTGCGAGCGAGCGTGATCACCGTCGGGTGCTTGAGACGCAAGCGCCCCGCGAGCTCGGTGACGGCGAGCGGCTCGTGCTCTGCGAGCAGCATCAAAGGCGCGTACCAGCTCGGCTCGAGCGGGAGCCCGAGCGCGGTGTAGACCTGCCGTCCGTCCTCGAGCAAACGGTCGGAGAGGCGGCGCAGCCTGAGCGAGAGGCTGAGGGCGTCGAGCTCCGCGATGAAGTCCGTCATCGGGCCTCCGTGGAGGGGTTGCGTAGATAGCTACAGAAAACAGCGTCGGCGTCCCGATGTCAAGCGCCGCGTCCGAGTGCCGGCGTCGGCGCTTCTCGCCCCCACGCTCCGTCTCGCCAGCGCCACCCGCGCGCACTGAACACCGTTAGAACACGAACCCGAACACTTTCGGAGCTCGCCCTGCGAAAAACTGACCGGAGAAAGCGTCATTTCATTGTCCTAAATTGGTCCTCCGTCTAGGGTAGGTGTCAGCGGCCAGGAACTCGGGGACAAGCGCCTCGGCCGCCGATACGGGGCACTGATTCCAAGCGGCATCGCCTGACCGATTCGATCGCCACACGGTGCGCTCGCGGCGCGCGGCGCTTGGACTGTGCCCGGACTCAGCTTGGAGAATTCATGAAGACGGCCCGGCCTTCACGGCACACCCTGTCGCTGCAGAACCGATTGCTGCGCACCCTGTCACTCATCCTCCTCACCCTCCTGCTCGCTGCGCCGAGCTTCGCTGCGCTCGAGCTCTCCGTCGCGCCGAGTGCGCTCGACCGCGAGGCGATCGACCCCGTGCGGCTGACCGCGACCGGCCTCGCCGGGTCCGAGCTCACGCTGACGCTCCACGTCGACGTCGACGCGGACGGCACCGTCGACGCGGAGGACTGGATCGTCTGGAGCGACCTCGTCCCCGATGGCGTGACGGAGTGGTCGCCGGCGATGCCGGTGGACGTGGCAGCCGCGGCCGGCACCGTGGCGGTGGACGTCGAGATCTTCTCGCCCTTCGGCTACCCCCACATGCGCGGCAGCTACGTGTGGGAGGCGCGCGACGCGTCGAACGGACAAGTGGCGCGCACATCCTTCGCGGTCACCGCCCTGCCTGGGAGCCAGTCGGTGTCGGGGCGTGTGCTCGAGGCGGGCAGCGCTCAGCCGCTCGCCGGCGCGATGCTTCTGCTCCTACCGATCAACGAAGACTGCGACGGCGCGTTCCTGACGACCGTCACCGACGCCGCGGGGCAGTACGAGTTCGAGCTGCCGGCCGATGTCGCGTGCTCGGATCGCATCGTGCTCGCCGCGCGTCCGGGCTACGTGGGTTCGCTGACGAATCAGCCCCACGTCGTCTTCGGCGGTAGCGATCACTTCAGCGGGGTCGACGTCGTCCTCACGCCGGGGAGCCACGCGGTGAGCGGGCAGGTGCGCTACGCGAGCGGGCCGCGCTCGGGGCAGGGGATCCCGGGTGTCACCGTCTTCGCCGAGTCGGACGCGGGCTTCGCGCTGCTCTCGACCGACAAGGACGGCACCTACGCGATGACCCTCCCCGAAGGCGAGTGGGAGTTCCGCATCGACGACACGCTCCACCTCGCGACGCAGGGCGCGATCTCGGACGAGGACGCTCACCTGGCCGAGCTCGAGGTGACGGGGCCGGGCGCGGTGCCCGCGATCGAGGTGCCCGCGGCCAACGCCTTCGTGCGCGGCGTCGTGCGCGACGCGAGCGGCAACCCGCTCGCGCGGCGCTCGCTCTCTTCGTGGCGCCAGGGCGGGAGCTGCGACGGCGACTGCTACGAGATCAGCGTGGTCTCGTCCGCGGACGGGAGCTACACGCTCGGCCTGATCGGCGCGCCCGCGGGAGAGACCTGGCGCTACGAGATCGAGCTCGACGGCCTCGAGATGGGACAGGTCGCGCGGGCGCTCGACGTCGACCTGACGGATGGCGCCGAGCTCACCGGGCAGGACGTCGAGCACGTGATGCCGAGCGCTTTCGTCCACGGGAGCTTCAGCCAACCGAACGGCGAGCCCCTCGCAAACCTCTGCCTCGTCGCCGAGCTCTGGGGCGAGGAGCGCTATCGCGCGCGGGCCCGCGTCGGCTGCGACGGCAGCTTCGTCATGCCCGCGATCGATGGCACTTGGCAGATTCGCACGGGCAACGAGGACTTCCTCGGGCCCTATCGCGACGTCGACGTCACCGAGCTGAGCCGCGAGGTCTCCGTCAACGGCGCCGACGTATACGGCGTCGACTTCATCCTCGGCGGATGGTCCGAGGCGCCGAGCCTCCACGATGTCGAGCCGATGTGGGCCGACGCCGGCGCGCAGGTGCTGCTCAGCGGCGCGGGCTGGCCGAGCGGCTCGGCGCCCGTCGTGCGCATCGGCGGCGTCGTCGCGCCGGTCGTCGCGCACCGGCCGGAGATCGGCAAGGTGGTCGTGGAGATCCCGGCCGGGCTCCCCGACGACGAGCTCGAGATCGTGTTCGAGAACGCCGAGCTGGGCATGACGAGCAACGCGCTGCTCTTCGAGCCGGACGGCGGCACCCACGTCGGCGTGTGCTCGATCGACGGGCGGCTGACGACGGGCGGCGGCGCGCAGTCGGCGGCGGGTGCACTCGTCATCGCGATGAACGGCGCCGGCTTCGTGCGGGCGAGCGTCGCCGACGCGAGCGGGCACTACGCGCTCGCGCTCGCCGACAACGCGCCGCACGACCTGCTCTTCATCCCGCCGGTAGGCGAGGAGCTCGTCTGGAGCGTGCGCGGCGGCGCCGCGTGCGCGTCGAGTATCGACCACGACTTCGTCGGCGGTGTCGTCCTCACGGGGCGCGTCGAGTCGAGCGATGGCGACGAGGTCGCCGGAGCCTTCGTCGAAGCCGACAACGACTCGGGCAGCTTCTTCACCTTCACGCTGACGGACGGCGAGGGGCGCTACAGCCTCGTCGTGCCGAACGGCGAGACCCTCAAGATCGAGGTCCAGGCGCCGTACGAGAGTCACCTCGTCAGCGGGGCCAAGCAGCAGCACACGGTCAGCGGCCCGGCGGAGCTCGGCACGACGCGCCTGACGCTCGGACGCCTCGTCGTCGGCCACGTCGTCGATCGCGACCGCTATCCCTTGCGCGCGATCGTCGAGGCGTGGAGCCGCGACAGCGGACAGGACAGCGGCGAGGCGATGAGCCGCCGCGGTGATGGACGCTTCGCCCTCGCCGTGCCGAACGATGGCAGCTACGGCCTCTCGCTCTTCGACGAGCGGCAGGACGACGCCCCCGAAACCCGCGTCCAGTGGATCGTGGCCCAGGGCGACACGCGCACGAGCTTCCCGTTCCCGGTCGCACACCAGGGGATCTTCCCGAGCGATGACGGCGAGCCCCGCATCGGTAGCGACCGCCTCGCGCGGGGCCAGGCCGGTGCGCTGCTCCACCTGCGCGCCGAGGGCATCGCGGGCGACACCCTCGACGTGCTCTTCAAGAACGCGGAGGGCGACTGGATCCTCGGCGAGGACACCGACGCCGACGCCGCGCGCGGCCTCGTCGTCACGCGCGTCCCCGCGGACGCTGCCAGTGGCCCGATGCGCTTGCGCGTCGACGGCAACCGGGGGCCCAAGGTCGCGTTCGAGCGCCTCGCGGGCACGGCGGCACCGGGGAACCTGACGCTCTCGGGTCAGGTGACGGGCAGCGCCGGCGCGCCGCTTCCGGGCGCGCTCGTGTTGCTCTTCGTCAGCGATCCGGCGGACCCGGACTGCGACACGGAGCCGACGCTCTTCGACGTCGCGCGCACCGACGGGAGCGGGCATTACACGCTCTCGCATCCTGGCGGCGATCTGTTCGGCGCGGTCTGGGCGGACGCCGCGAGCACGGACGCGCCCGGCCTGATCGACCTCGCCGGCGTCACGAGCGACCGCACCGAGAACATCGCACTCCAGGCGGGACAGCCCGTGCACATCCGCGTCGTCGCGGGGGACCCGGCGCAGCCGGTGGCCCGTGCGCGCTTCGAGCTCGACGGCGACACCTTCGACTTCAGGCTGACCGACGCGAACGGCGAGGCGACTCTCTACGCCCCGCCCAGCGTCGAGCAGGACTACGAGGTCCAGGGGCCGATTGGGGGCCGCCTGCCGCTGAGCGAGGTTGCGGCGACCGCGCCGCACGACTTCGGCGACGTCGCGCTGCCGGTGGGCGTGATGCTCTCCGGAGCGTTCGTCGACGAGAACTACGCACCGCTCGTCGGCGCCGAGGTCTCGGCCTACGGCGACGGGCAGGGGAACCACCACGATCACTTCTACGGTGTCACCGGGCGCTGGGGCCTCGGCTCCGGTCCCGTGCCGCGCGACGTGCTCACCCGCCTCTTCGTCAAGGGGCCGAGCGACGAGGTCGCCGACTTCCTCGGCGATGTCCCGACCGGGCAGAGCGACCTCGTCGTGCACCCGGCCGTCGTCCTGCCGGCGGGCGGCGTCGTCGAGGGGACGGTGTCGCGTGCCGAAGGCGGGCCTGCGGGCGATGTCGGAGTCGCCGCGTTCGATTACGACAACCCGCCGTTCCACCAAGCCGTGCTCGACGAAGGGAGCTGCGACGACGGCTTCTACCGGCTCAAGCTACCGGTTGGTGACTACGCGCTCTCGAGTTGGGGCGACGCCGAGCACCTCCAGGGCTGGTACACCGCAGGGGGCGCGGATACCTGCGTCGACGAGGCGGCGCGCGTCAGCGTCACGCGCGGCGCTACCGTCGCCCATGTCGATCTCGAGATCGCGCCGCGCGCCTCGATCACCGGAGAGGTGCGGCTCTACGAGTCGCTGCAGCCCGGCACGCGGGTGACCCTCACCGGCCCGGAGCTCGGGAGCTGCGGCATCGAGCTCTGGACCGACGGCGCCGGCGCCTACGCGGCCGAGGTACCCGCAGGTGCCGACTACCGCGTGCGCTCCGACGCGCCGGCGGGCTTCACCGGGCCGGATCAGTGCTACTCGGGTTTCGACGGTTGCACGAACTACACGCCCGTCTCGGTCGACGCAGGGGACACGGAGCCTGACATCAGCTTCCGCTTCGGCCTGCGTCCGGACGAGGTCTCGGGCGATCACCAGCCGCCGCTCCTGGTCACGCGGAGTGGTGACGAGTCGCTCCGCCTGCGCTTCGCGCAGCTCCCGCCGGATCCGCCGATCGTCGGATACCACGTGTACCAGGGCACCTTGGCCAACACGGGGACGGCGAGCGACCGGGACTGCGGCCTTCACCCCGACAGCTTCATCAACAACGGTGACGGCACGCTGACCCATCTGTTCACGCCGGTGCCGGGGGCGCAGTGGTTCCTCGTCTCGGCGAGCAGCGTGATCGGCGAAGCGCCGCTCGGTTCGGGGCGAGGGCTGAGCAACGCTTGTGGCGTCCCGGGACGTCGCGAGGCCACCCCCTGACGCCTGGGGAGGGGGCTCAGCGCGACGCGTCGCGTGGAGCCTCCTCCGCCATTGTCGCGCTGCACTCTCGATCGCCCATTCTGCTGCGGCCGGGAGCGCTCCGTGCTGCGCGCGAGATGCCGAGACCACTCTGGGTCTCGACGATGTAGTAGAAGCCATCGCCTGGATCGGGAAACTCCGGATCGAGGTGCCAGGGCGGACCGGGCGCGGCGTCGGCGCGTTGCCGGCAGGCGCCGAGGTAGCCACGGGGTAGCAGGCTGAGTTGGCCGCGGATGAGCGAGTAGCGGGGCGGCTCTTCGTCACCTTCCGGTTGGGGCGGCATCCAGCAGAGCTGGGACGAACCGTCGTGCGCGCTCCAGACATGAAGCGAGAGCGGGGCGAGCCGTGGAGCCGTGCGTGCACCGCTCGTCTCTGGTCGACTCGCGTGACGGTCACACGCATCGAGCACCGGCTCGATCCCCTCCAGATACTTCGTGGACACCAGCGTCGAGTGCCATGCGTCTGCGGCTGGGTAGCGCTGCTCCAGCTCGGCCGGGCCGTGCGTTGCTCTCACTCGTACGAGTTCGAGCTCGCCGTTGCGGCAGGCAAGGGCGAGTGCGTCGCCACCGAATGCCCGCGCCGTGGAGAAGCCGATCCTCCAGGTGAGCTCTTCGATGAGGGGGTCTTGGGGCAGCGCGCGTGGGCGCTCCTCGTTGCGTCTCCGCGCGATCGCCTCGCTTACGGACCGCGGCAGGTCGCGTGGGTGCGCCTCGTTGCGTCTCCGCGCGATCGCCTCGCGCATGGACCGCGGCAGATCGCGGGGGTGGGGAGACTCCACGAGGAACGGCTCGGCGGGCTCGAGCCGCACCAGTACGGGACCCGCATTCCCAAGACTCGCAGCGAGGTCCCGCGCGCGGTGAGCGCCGCGTAGGGACGCGCCGCCCGCGTGGCCCCCGACGATCCAGCGTCGCGTGTCGCCGGGCACGCGACGAATCCACCCGCGCTCGTCGTCCTCCCAGGCGGGCAGATCCACGAGCAGATTGGCGAGCATGAGGCGCAGCGGGGCGAGCTCGGGCAGGCCTTGGAGTTCCACGATCAGGTCGAGTACCGGGCGCGGCGGGACGAGCAACACGCCATCCTCGCTCGCTCGAGGGCGCGGGGCGGGCGAACTCACTCGCGTGATCTCGTGGCCGTCCGCATCGAGGATGCGCGCTAGTACGACGGGCGATGTGGAGCACCAGCTCAACTCGAGTGTCTGGGCCCAACCGCTGGATATGACCAGCGCGAGCGAACCCACGACGAGGGCGAGCGTGACGCGCGACATGGAGATCCCTCCCGGGCGGGGTCAGGACAGGCGTGTTCGGCTCATGCCGCCTGTCCGCGACCTCTCGACCCAATAAACCCCGCCGCGCGCAGAAGGTTGCCGGTTGGTTCGAGGCGCGCGACCCCGCTGTGGGTGCGCCGATGTCTCGACTGGGGACGACTTCACGGTGACGAGGACGTGCAGCGTCTTGGATTCGAGGGAGAGCTCGTCGTCGCCCGAGAGCGGTTCCATCCGGAGTCACCGCTCGGTCTCAGGGAGGAACGCGACGGCTTCGGTGCGTGGCGTGGAGAGATTGCGAGCCGCGCTTTCGGCGGGGTCCGTCTGCCCCTGGGGGTCAGGCGCTGATCGTCTCCGCGGCGCCTGCTTGCCGCGCCGCGAGCAACGCCTCGAGATGCTCGCACAGCCACGAGTCGTCTTCTTCGAAGCCGAATTCGACGACCGACCCCCCGACGGCGGCTGCGAAGCGCATCGTGATCTCGCCGTCGAAGTGATTGCGCCAGTCGCCGGAGACTCCCTTGCGCAGCATGTACCCCGTGCGCAGTGTCGGGCCCGACTCCCCCCGCTTGCGGCCAGCGACGTTCTCGAAGCTGTGTTTGTCGACGGCGGCGGCGAGCACGTCGTCTGCGACCTCGAGACCCGCGAACTCGAGACAGCGGCGCACGGTGCCGGCCGTGTCCGCCTTCATCGCGTCGAAGGTGAGGGGCATCACGCGGGTCTGGTCCTGGGCCAGCCACGCGCGCGCGACGTCGACCCAGCGTGGGAGTTCCGCCTGGAGCAGCGAGAGCATGACCTGCTTCTCGCCCAAGCCAGGATGGAGCTCACGGTGCATGTGGTCCTTGGTCAGCGAGACGAGCACGTCGCGGGGGTCGCGGTAGAGATAGACGACGCGGAGTTCGTGTTCGTTGAAGAGTGGCGCGAAGGTCTCCACCGGGTCGTGCGACCAGTGGTAGACGGGATGCGCCCCACCGAGTTGCTCTGGGAGGCGATGGCTCGCCTCGGGGCCGAACGGGGTCAGCGCGTAGCCGAGGTCGGGCAACAGCTCCTTGAAGATCGGGTCGATCGCCGAGGAGCCGGCGCAGACCATGTTGCAGAGCACGACGTGGGGCGCAGCAGGCATCAGCCGATCTCCGGCAGCTCGATGCGGCGGGCCGTCCAGGCGCGGGTCTTGTACGGCACGACGACGTTCGGCAGCGGCGCGATGATCGCCTCGATGCGCCGCAGGATCTCCGCGAAACGCTCGGGGCCAGCCTGCTCCTGAATGTCACAGACGGAACGCCACGCGCCCATGTAGCGCTCGTGGGTCATCGCGATCTCGTGCTCGGCCTCGAGGAAGAACGCGTCGTCGAAGTGGCCGGTCGAGATCAGCTCGTGGGCGTAGTTGCGCGCGTGTTTGCTCGATCCGGAGGAGACGCGCTTCAGCTCGGGCACCATCTCGTGGATCACGCCCTCGATCTCCTCGTGGAGCGGGTTGCCCTCGATGTTGCGCGGGTTCCACAGCACCGTGACGTGGCCGCCGGGGCGCACGACGCGGTGGAACTCGGTCAGCCCCTCGGGCTGCTTCACCCAGTGGAAGGACGAGGCCATCGTCAGCCAGTCGACGCTGGCGTCCGGAAGGCCCGTCTCCTCGCCGGAGCCCGCGCGCCACGCGACACCCGTGCCCTCCGAGGTCAATACGCCCTGCTCGCGCATCGCGTCGTTCGGCTCGACGGCGGTGACGTCGAGTCCCGTCTCGGCGAGCATGCGCGACCAGATCCCGGTCCCGGCGCCGACGTCGGCGACGCGGAAGCCAGCGCGATCGGCGCCGATGAAGCGGGTGAGTGCGCTGAGCACCGTCGGCGAGTAGTCGGGGCGGTTCGTCGCGTATTCCTTGGCGAGGGTGGTGAAGTCACCGGACGGTCTGGTCATGCAGCCTCCAAGATTCATCGAGTATCTGGCGCGCCATGTCGTCGAGGGACGGGTAGGGCTCGCCGTTGTCGATCACGAGATCGGGGTCTTCCGGAACGTGGTAGGGCAGGTCGACGCCGCACACGTGCTCGGCTTCGCCGCGGAGCGCGCGGGCGTAGAGACCGCGCGGGTCGCGTGCGAGCAGCTCAACCCACGGGACGCGGACGTAGACTTCGAAGAGGGCCGGGATGTGCTCCCGGTTCCAGCGTTGGACTTCCTCATAGAGCGACATCGTGGCGCAGACGACGTGGATGCCCTGCGCGCTGAAGTACTCGCAGAAACGCGCGATGCGGTAGGCGTTCTTCACGCGGTCGGCCGGGTCGTGGCCGAGCTCGTCTTCCATCAGCGAGCGGAAGAGGTCGCCGTCGACGAAGACGGTGTGGGGGCACCGCGCCTTGAGGGTCTCGTAGAACGCGCGCGCGATCGTCGACTTGCCCGCCCCGGAGAGCCCGGTGATCCAGTAGACGACGCCCGGGTTGGCGGCCCGGGGCCGCTCCGGCGCTGCCGCGCGCTGGTGCTCGAGCTCGACGAGCAGGGTCACGATGCGCTCCTCCAGTCGTGACTCCAGGCTCCGGAGCTCTCGGCGAGCTTCTCGTAGAGCCTGAGGTCGGACTCGGCGTCCACCTCGCACCAGCCGCCGTCGATCCCGGCGGTGTCGATCGTCACGCCGGCATCGAGCAGGCGCTGGAGCAGGGAGGTCATGTCGAGGCGGTCAGCTTGGGCGGGGGCGAGCTCGCCGAGCAGTCCCGCGACCTGGCGCCAGCCTTCGGGGGTGAACTTCAGGAGGCCCATGTACTGGCCCTCGATTCTCGCGAGGTCGTCGACACGCGCGCCGATCTCGGCGAGCCGGCCGCCGGGACCGAGCACGAAGCTCTCGGCGTCGCTGAGCGGGTCGTCGAAGCGCGCGGACCACAGCGCGTGCCAGTCCTTGTCGTAGGTGATCGCGAGCGCGCCGGGCGCCGCGGCGAGGCGGCGGACGGCTTCGGGCCCGTAGACGATGTCGGAGTAGGAGACGACCGTCGGCCCCTCGAGCAACCACTCCTGGGCTGCCGCGAGCGACATGACCATGTTCGTCTCGGACCAGCGCGGGTTGTCGAAGAAGGCGCAACCCGGCGCGACGAGCGCCTCCGGGCGATAGCCGCGGACGACGGCGATCTCATCGACGCCCGCGCCGCGCAGCGCGGCGATCTGCCACTCGATCAGTGTCTTGCCGCAGAGCGGCGTCATGCACTTCGGGCTCTCCTCGGTGAGGTCGCCCATGCGCGAGCCGCGGCCGGCGGCGAGAATCAGTCCACGCATCGTCAGGAGTTCTCCGCTCGGAAGAGCGCGCGGACGAGCGCCACGTCCTGAAGGACGGGCGTCTCCTCGCGCTCGGGGTGCCACATGGTCGCGGCCCAGGGCAGCTTCGGGTGCCGGCACGCTTCGACGACGCCGTCCTCGCTCTCGGCGAGCGGGACGAGCGGCGCGGCGAGTGTGCCGGTGAGCACGGCCTGGTCGTGGAAGGAGTTCACGGTGCCGCTCGGAAGCGGCAGGGTGTCGCCGCCGCAGCGCACGAGCGCGTGGCGTGTGCCGGCATGGCCCCCGCCTTCGAGCTCGGCGAGCTGCCCGCCGTGGAGGTGTTGGAGGAACTGCAGCCCGCGGCAGACGCCGAAGAGCGGCCAGCGCCGCTCGCGCGCGAGTTCGACGAGCTTGCTCTCGGTCGCATCGCGCACGGCGCTCGTGCCGATGTCGTTGCCGCCGGACAGGATCACGCCGTCGAGCTGCCAGCGCTCTGCGAACTCGACGATCCCTTCGCCGAGGTTCGGGAGCGGCATCCACGCGCACTCGGGCAGAGCGTGGGCGAGGAAGGCGCCCCAGTCTTGCGCGAGGCAATCGCGCGCCTCGCCGTAGTGGGCGAGGGCGACGCGGGTCGTGATGCCGAGGCGCTTAGCCATGGGCCGGCCGCACGAGCTTCTCGGCGCCGCTGAGCTCGACCGCGTCCGCGCGCACGAGGCGCTCGAAAGTCTGCTCCCCGACACCGATCGCCGCGGGGAGCCCGAGCTCGGCGCAGCGGATCGTCATGTGGGAGTTCGCGCCGCCGAACTTGCTGACGAGCCCGGCGATGCCGCGGGTGAAGATCCAGTCGAAGCCGGGGTCGGCGTTCTCGATGCAGACGATCTTGCCGCCGAGCTCGACCTCCGCCGTCGTGCGGCCGTCGAGCTGCACCGGCTCCGCGCGCACGGCTTTCGTCGTGACGAAGTTCGGCGCCGCGCGGTGGAGCGGCACGACGTAGATGTCGCGTTCGCCGCGCATGATGTAGCCGAGCGCGACGTGGCTCGCGAGCTCGGTCGAGGCGCAACGGCGCTCGACGATCTCGCCGAGGTGCGCGCGCGTGTCACCCATCACGGGGCTGTCGAGGTAGGCCGTCAGCTCGCCGAGTCCGAGGTAGGAGACGTCGTCGCGGCTCAGTCCGAGCTCGCTGCCCCAGTGCGCGACGATCTCGAGCACGGCGGACAGGTGCTTCGTGAACACGAACTTCGCGTGCTCGCGGTGCACGATCGCCTGGCCGGCGTAGGCGAGCAGCTCCTCGGGCGTGACGTGGTCGAGGCGCGCGCCTTCGAGCAGCCCGGCGAGGGCGGCGCGTTCGCTCTTGGTCAGCGTGAACGCGTGCTCGCTCTCGTCGGCCGCGGGCGGCGCGTCCTCGCCGAAGAGGCCGTGCCGCTGGTCGTAGCGCGGGGAGAGGATGTCGTAGGTCCCGGGGCGCAGGTGGCCGTAGCGTGCGAGGAAGCGGTCCTCGGCGAGCTCGCCGGCGTGGACGGCGGCGAAGTCGCGGGTCAGCTCCCCGGCGACGGTCTCGAGCGAGCGCTTGAACGCGTCGAGGCGGCTCGCCGCGAGGGCGCCGCGCGCGACCGCGGAGCGCAGCAAGGTCTCGGCGATGAACGCGTGGCGCGCGATGATCGAGAAGGGCAGCGTACCGAGGCGGCGGCACTCGTCGAGCAGCACGCGCGCGCGCCAGAGCGGCACCTCGAAGTCGTCGAAGTGAGGGGCGGCCTGAAGCGCGGCCAGCTCTTCGGTCGCGGCGATGGCCTGGGCGAGGCTCCCGCCTTCGCCCGGGTCGAGGTTGGCGACGGTCAGCGCGTGGAGCCGCTCCGCGTAGTCCGCGGCCTCGTCGGCCTCGAGCACGCCGGCGTAGCGATGGTCGAAGGCCTCATCGAAGGAGAAGTCGTAGACGGTCTGCGCGACCTGGAACTCCACCTTGTCGTGGAACTCGGGGTGCGCCTCGAGGCGGGCGAGCCAAGCGTCGACGAGACGCTGCTCGACGTCGTGCGGGAGCCCCGGCGGCAGGAAGGAGTTGAAGCTGTTGCGCACGTCGATGTAGGGCTGGCCGGCGAGCACGAGCATCAGCGAGCTGTCGGCGGGCAGCGCGCGGTAACCCATCGCAGTGCGCGCCTCGTGCCACACCCGGTCCGTGATCAGGTCGCGGTAGAGCGAGACGGCGAGCGGGCGCGGGTGCGTCCCGATGATCTCGGCGGGGTTCCAGTCCGGCATCTGGCCGAGGATCGTGCGCGAGCCGGCGAGGTCCGGGCGCGGGCGGGAGCGCTCGGCGAGGAACTCACGGATCTGGGCGGTCGCGTAGGCGATGCGGTCCTGGATGCCGCGGTCCCAATTCTTCTGCACGGCGATCGCGCGCACCTGCAGGAGGTAGAGCGCGCCGTCCTTCGTGCGCGCGAACTCGATGTCGAGCGGCTTGTGGCCGCCGCAGATCGTCTCGAGCTCACGGGTCATTGCGAGCATCTCGCGGACGCGGGGCGAGTCGATGTGCTCGGTGTGGTGATCGCGGTGGATGACGATGGTCTTGTTCGCGCCCTTGCCGCCGGTGATGCGGTCGGTCTCGCCGGACTCGTCGTCGTAGTTGAGGACGTAGTACGGCGCGCCGCTCGTTACGTCGTGGGTCATGATGACGCCGCAGGAGTCGACGTCGTCGAGCATCGGCTGGACCAAGACCTGGTCGCCCGGGTTGCCGTCGTAGGACTCGACGACGGCGTCGATCGCGGAGCGAAGCGCCTCGACGTCGGTGCTGCTGACGTCGAGGAAGGACTCGTGGGCTCCGGCGAGGGAGGCGAGGGCGCCGTCCTCGTCGAGGGCGCTCGAGCGCACGACGAGGCGCCGTCCCTCGAAGACCTTCATGATCGTCTCGACGATGATCTCGCTCGACTGTTTCCAGTCGCCGACCTGGAAGTAGTAGAGGTCGAGGACCGTCGAGGTCTTGACCAGGCGCTTGAAGCGCTCGAGCGTCTCCGCTTTCGTCCCGAAGAGGATCACGCGGGCTGTCTCCCATCAGTGGTCGCGACGGCGGGGGTCGCAGGCTTCGAAGTGCGTGTGCGCGCGTACATCCCGGGCCGGAACGCGGCCTCGGTGGAGTGCGGGTCTTCGCTATCCGTGGCGCCGAGCAGGACGCGCTGGATCTCCGGCGCCTCGACGAAGCTGTGCATTAGAAGCGTCCAGTGATCGAACGCGATCTGCGCGGGGCGGCTCACCCGGCGCGTGGCGCTGAAGACGGACTCGGTCCAGCGCAGCGCGACGAGCATGCCCGCGGCTGCGAAACGCGAGTGCAGCTCGGAGCCGGCGTGGTCGACACTGGCGCGGAGGATCCCTTCCGCGCGCGCGGCGTCGCCCTCGGCGTAGTGCTGGCGGGCGAGCTTGAGCGCGGCCCGCGTCGCGGGAAGCGCCCGCTCGAGCAGATCGTCCTGCTGCCAGATGCCGCTCGTCGGCGGCGGGGTCTCTTCTGGGAGCTCCGGGTACCCGAGCTCGACCATCGCGACCTCGGCGAGACCGCGGAACGCGGCGAGCTCCTCTGGGGCGAAGGCTTCTTCCCACTCGCCGACCTTGCCGGCGCGGGCGGTGCGGAAAGTCCCTCCTGTCTCTTCTTCGAGCTGCTCCATCCCGGCGCGGGCGCGCTCGAAGGTCGAGGCGGCGAGTGCGCGCTCGATCGCGGCGTCGTCGCGCTCGAGGCCGAGGAACTCGAGCACGCCGCGCACCTGGCCGAGAGCGTCGGCGCGCATGTCCTCGAAGCGCACGAGCAGCACGGGGGAGACTTCGCTCACCGCGAGCCAGAACAGGTGGAAGAGCGCCCAGGTCTCGGCGGGCGGGAGGCCGAAGAGTCCGGGGAAGTGGTCCGGCCACACGTCCGGGCGTTCGAGGTACCGGCGGAACGTGAGTTTGCCCTCGTAGTTGCGGCGATACAGCGAGTACACCGCGTCCCGCGGGTCGCGGGTGAAGAGGATCGTGCGGCGCGCGGGCGAGCGCGCGAAGCTCAGCCGGTGCTCCCAGAGCACCTCGAGCTCCTCGAGGAAGGTGAAGCTCCGGCGCTCGAGCAGGCTCGGCAGGTGCCAGCGCAGGTGAGCGAAGGCCTCCGGGCGAAGCTCCTCGCCGCTTTCGGTATCCAGCCAGTGATCCTGCTGGAAGCCGTGGTGGGTCATCCGCACGTCGAGCTCGAGCAGCACGTTGACGAGCCAAGCCACGCCCGAGCCGAAAGGGGCCGATACGAGTTGAGCGCGCCGGGGCACACCCGCCGGTGGGGCCGTCATCCGCGCGCCTCCTCGTGCCGGGATCTGCACTGTCTCGCCGCCATGTCGCTCACTCCGGTGTCGCGCCGCCTCCAGCCGAGAGCCGGGCGGGACACCGCACGGACGCCTCGCAAGGAGACGCCCCTCACGTTCAATGTTGTTCCCGAGATTCCGGGAGGCAACCTACGGAACCGCCCGGTTCTTCTGGGGTCCCGGGCGTTTTACGGATGCCCGTGACTTTCGTGTCGCTGGCGGGCTCGGGCCGGGCGCGTCGGCTGCGCTCAAAGAAAACGGCCGCCCCGGGGGGCGGCCGCGTTCATGGCGTTTCTGACTGGCGGTGGGTCAGGCTTCGGTCTTCTTCGCGGCGCAGGCGGCGCACTCGGTGCCGGCGATCGCGGCCTCGATGCAGCCCTTGCAGGCGACCTTCTCGCCCTTGACGAAGCCGACGCCGCAGGTCTCGCACCAGCCCGCCAGCTCGGCGGTCGCGGCACCGTAGCAGTCCTTGCAGGCGACCTTCTCGCCCTTGACGAAGCCCATGTTGCAGCCTTCACACCAGGCGGTCTCGCCGGCCTCGCCCTTGGCGCAAGCCTCGCAGTCGTGTGCAGCCTTCTCGACCGTCGCCTCCTCGGCGGGGGCGGCGGCCTGCTCGGCGGGCTGCTGCTGACATGCGGCGAGCGCGAAGAGCGCGAGGATCACGATCAATGCTGCCGAAAAGCGCTTCATTCTGACCTCCTTCGAGTCCTTCCAGTCCCTTCGGGCCGGACCCGGAGCCACCTCGGCCGCCCTGCTGGAAGGGCGGGGTTCCAGACTCCCGATCCTAGGAAGGCGATAGGTTAGCTCGGAGTTGTGTCCCGAGTCACCTGCTCGTCACCCGAAAAAACGGCGGAAGAAACCGAGGCAGCCGGGCGGAAACTCGTCTGCTCGACGAGGTAGAGCGGGCGCCCCTTGACCTCCTCGTAGACCCTCCCGAGGTACTCGCCGAGGATACCGAGGCCGAGGAGCTGCACGCCGCCGAGGAAGAGCACGGCGACGATCAGCGAGGTCCAGCCCGAGACGGTCATGCCGGTAACGAAGTGCGCCACGACGGCGAAGCCCGCGTAGCCGAAGCAGAGCAGCGAGATCGCGAGCCCGATGAGGGTCGCAAGGCGCAAAGGTAGGTAGGAGAAGGAGATCGTCGCGTCGGCAGCGAAGCGGAGCATCTTCCTCAGCGGGTACTTCGTCTCGCCGGCCGCGCGTGCGGCCCGCTCGTAGCGCAGCGCCGTCTGGCGGAAGCCGAGCCAGGAGATCATGCCGCGGAGGAAGCGGTGGTGTTCGCCCAGGCGCTGGAGTGCGTCGACGACACGCCGGCTCATCAGGCGGAAGTCGCCGGTGTCGACCGGGATGTCGATCGGGGTCAGCCCGCGCAGGCCGCGGTAGAAGAGCGCGGCGCTCGCCTTCTTGAACAAGGACTCGCCCTCACGGCTCGCGCGCTGGCCGTAGACGACGTCGAAGCCCTCCTCGCGCCACAGGCGGAGCATCTCGGGGATCACTTCCGGCGGATCCTGGAGGTCGGCGTCGATGATGACAACGGCCTCCCCGCGCGCGTGGTCGAGCCCGGCGGTGACGGCGAGCTGGTGGCCGAAGTTGCGCGAGAGGGCGACGAAGCCGAAGCGCGGGTCTTTGGCCTGGAGCTCCTCGAGCAGCGCGCGGGTCCGGTCGGAGCTGCCGTCGTCGACGAGCACGACCTCGAAGGGCTCGCCGAGCGCCTCGAGCACATCGGCGAGGCGGGCGTGGAGCTGCGGGAGGACCTCCTCCTCGTTGAAGCAGGGGACGACGATCGAGAGGGTCGGTCGCATGGCGCTCCTCACGGGCCGGGCCGACGCGCGGCCACGTAGTGCTGCGCGCCGAAGGGCAGGGGAGCCAGGCCGCGCTCGAGTGTGCGGAACAGACCGCCCCGCCAGGGGAAGAACAGAATGTATCGCGCTTCGACGGGGGCGAGGCCCGCGCCGGCGAGCAGGGAGCGCGACTCGCCGCGCCGAAGGAGCACCGCGTCGGCGTCGAAGGGGCACTGATCGACCGCGCGGCGGGTCAGCGGGTTGAGCGGGTTGTGCTCGAAGATCGCCGCGATGCCGCCCGGCGCGAGCACGCGCGCCATCTCGGCGGCGACGCCGGTGCGCGCCGCGGGCGGGATGTGGTGGAAGACGTTGATCGCGAACACGAGATCGACGGCAGCGTCGCCGAGGGGGAGGCGTTCGCCCTCGTACGCGTGGTACTCGACGCCCGGATTGCGCGCGCGGGCCGCCGCGATGGAGTCGGCGGAAAGGTCGACGCCGACGAGACCGCCGAAGACCGGGGCGACGCGCGCGTCGGTCAGGCCCACGCCGCAGCCGAGATCGAGGGCGCGCCGCTCGCCGAGGTTCCCGAGCCGCCGCCGCGCGAGGTCGACGAGCAAGTCCGCCTTGACCTCGGTGAAGAAACCGTGGTCCTGGCCGGAGAAGGCGATCGAGTCCTGGACGGCGTCGCCGTAGGAGCCGGAGTACTGGTCGAAGTCGCTCAAGCTTTCCTCACCTCATGCGGCGCCCAGTCTACGCGGTTTGACCGCCGCCGGAAGGTTCCGCTTTGGCATCGAATCACCTAGAATGCGCGCTGTGACGAGCTCGGGGGAGTGCATGACGCAAGGCGGTTCTTCAGGGAAGAACTCTGGGATCGACTACGCCGCCCGCGGGGCGGACGGAGCGCTCAATCCCTATCGTGCCCCCGTCACCGAGGCGCGCACCGCGTTCGAGCCCGACGACGCGCTGGCGCACACGGTGTTCGCCGAGGAGGCGTCCGGCGCGAAGCTGACGGAGCGCTATTTCGGCCACGTCATCGACAACCTCGTGCTCTGCGGGCTCCCGCAGCTCGCGCACATCCTGCTCGACTCCGGTGTGCCTTGGGGCTTGGCGGGTGCCAAGCGGGCGTGGTTCCTCGCTCTCGCTTGGGGGCTCCCCGTGCTCGCGCTGCAGTCCTTTCTGATCGCGTGGCGCGGGCAGTCGATCGGGAAGCTGGCGCTCGGGACGCGTATCGTCGACGCCGGGGACGGCCGGCGCGTCGGGTTCGTGCGCGCGGTGCTCGTCCGCACGTGGCTGGTATGGATGCCCGCGCTCCTTTTCAACGATGCTTGGATCCAGAGTCTGCCTCGCGCCTTGGTGATTCCCGTCATCGTTGGGTGCGGGCTCCTCATCGCGGATGGGCTGACCATCTTCGGGAAGCCGCGCCGCTGTTTGCACGACTATCTCGCTGGAACCCGGGTCGTCCGAGTCTGAGCCGGACGACGGATGCGGAGACGATGAACGACTACGAGAGCGACGCACGGAGCGACTCCGCAGCGAACCCCTACGCGGCTCCGACGGCCGACGTCACCCGCGTCACGGCGGGGGCAGAGTGGGACGACATGGTGCTTGCGGGGCGCGGAGAGCGCTTTCTCGCCAAGCTCCTCGACACCGCGCTGTTCTACGGGCCGGCCACCGCGGCCTCGATCATCACGATGTTCTTCCTCTTTGGGTTCCGCGAGAACCCGACCGAAGAGTGGATCATGCTCACGGTCGTGTTCACGGGTATCGGGGTCACCCTGATCGTGACCGGTGTGCAGTGGTTCTTCCTCGCTCGCGACGGGCAGACGATCGGCAAGAAGGCCCTCAAGATCAAGATCGTGCTCGTTGCGGACGGCAGTAAGCCTGGTTTCGTCAGAGCGGTCTTGCTGCGGAACCTCGTGCTCCGCATCATCAACTTCGTGATCGGGCTCGTGCCCATCCTCGGCCCGCTGGCCAATCTCGCAATCGGACTGACGAACCCGCTGATGATCTTCGCGGAAGATCGCCGCTGCCTGCACGACCACATCGCCGGCACACACGTCGTCGACGCCGAGTGATGGACTCGGGCTCCCGCGTCACGACCCGGCTCGCGGTGGAGACACCGGAGAGCGTCCACATCGAGCTCCAGCTCGCCGGGCCGGTGCCGCGCGCGCTTGCCTTCGTGATCGACATCTTCGTGCGTTGGGCCATGGTGCTCGGCGGTTTCACCATCGTCGTCATCGTCGCTGCCATCCTGGGAACGACGGGCTTCGACCTGGGGCTTGGCTTCTGGTCCGTGATGATCTTCTTCGTCGAGTGGGGCTACCCGTGGGTGTTCGAGGCCTACGGCGGTGGGCGCACGCCTGGGAAGAGAGCGCTAGGCCTGCGCGTCGTGCGCTCGAACGGCGCGCCGGTCGATCCGCTCGACGCGCTGCTTCGCAATCTCCTCCGCGGCGTCGACTTCCTCCCGTTCGCTTACGGGCTGGGGCTGGCGAGCATGATCGTCGGGACGCGCTTCCAGCGCCTCGGGGATCTCGCCGCCGACACCGTCGTCATCCGCGAGCGGGAGCGCTTGCCCGTGCTCCCGCCGGGGGCGTTTCGAGACCTCGCGCCGCTCCCCGCCCGCGCGGCGGCGCGCGCGCGTTTCCTCTCGGCCCGGACCCGGCGCGCGATCACGAACTTCCTGGTGCGCCGCGAGCGCATCAACTACGAGCGAAGCGACGAGATCGGGCGCTTGCTCGCCGTCCCGCTCGCCGAGTGGCTGCACGGGGACGAGGAGGAGCACGAGCAGGCGCGGCGCACGCCCGAGCGCCTTCTCGCGCGCGTGCTCGAGGCGCGTGGTCCCAATGTGAGGGGGGGCGCGGAATGACGCGCGAGGAGTTCGTCCGCGAGCGCCAGGAGTCCTGGGACGCGCTCGAAACCCTGCTCGCGGAGCTCGAGCGGAGCGGCGCGCGCTCCGGCGCGAGCGCCGAGCGGGTCTTCGAGTTCTCGCGGCGGTATCGCGCCCTGTGCCACGACCTCGCCCAGGTGCGCACGCACGACTTCGGAGACGACCTCGAGCTCCGGCTCAACGCGCTCGCGATGCGTGGGCACCACGTCCTCTACCGCAAGCGCTCGGCGAGGGCCGGGCATCTGCTCGCGTTTCTCCTCGGCGGCTTCCCCGCGCTGTTGCGCAACTACGGGCGCTACTTCGCCCTGGCGTGCGCGGTGTTCCTTCTCCCGGCGCTCGTCACCGGAGTGCTCAGTTACCACGACCATGATTTCGCGCGCCGCGTCCTCCCGAGCGCGATGATCCACCAGTTCCAGGAGATGTACGCCGAAGCGCCTGATGACGGCACCGGCAGGGAAGCGAGCGCCGCGGGCTTCTACGTGAAGCACAACGTGGCGATCGCGTTCCGCTGCTTCGCGTTCGGCATGCTCTTCGGACTCGGGAGCCTCTACATCCTGTTCGTGAACGGCGTCGCGATCGGCACCATCTTCGGAATGCTCTGTGCCTCCGGTCGCGGCATGCACCTGACGACCTTCGTGATCACCCATGGCGCTTTCGAGCTGACGGCGATCGTCATCGCCGGAACGGCGGGGCTCGTCCTCGGCGACGCCTTGCTGCGCCCCGGAAAGGGAGGCCGGATCCGTGCGCTCCAGGAGCGCGGTCTCGACGCGGTGCGGCTCGCGGGAGGCGCCGCCTTCTTGCTCGTGCTCGCTGCGGTGATCGAGGGCTTCTGGTCGCCGTCGATCGCGCCGGGCTGGCTCAAGCTGAGTGTGGGGGCGGCGTGCTGGATCCTCGTCGCGTCCTACCTCGCGCTCGCGGGGCGAAGGGTGGCGCGATGAGGCTCGACGCCGTCAACGTGCCGATCGCGGCGCGAGGGGTGATCGAGAACTCCGACCTGGCGCTGGCGCTCTACCGGCGCCACGCGCGCGTGATCCTCACCGAAGTGGCGCTCGTCGCGGGGCCTCAGCTCGCGTTGATCTGGTGGGGAGTCGCGAGCGGTGCGCTCAACCTCGTCGCCTCCTTGCTGATCTCGGTCGCGACCACGCCGCTCCTGAGCGCGTGGCTGATCGCCGGTGCCGGCCCCTTCGTATTCGGCGAGGAGTTCGAGCTCGGACGCTCGCTTCGCCTGGTTCTCCGCCACGCGCGGACGCTGTGTGCGGTCTACCTCTTGAAACGCCTCCTGGTTGCGCTGCTCGGGTCGTGTTTCGTGCTGCCCGGGTTCTTCATCGCCGCACGCTGGTCCTATGTCGCGGAGGTTGCCGTTCTCGAGCGGCTTCGTGGCGCCGAAGCCAACCGGCGCCACGAGTCGCTCTCGAAGGCGATGTACGGCGAGCTCTTCCTCCAGGGGCTCGGGGTCGTCGCGTTCGGCGTCGCGCTGATGGCGCCGCTCTACCTTCTCTTCGACGTGGGGCTCCACCTTCTCTTCGATCTCCCTACGCTGAGCGCGCTCTCCTTCCGCGATCCGCTCTGGTGGGAAGCCATGTGGCACAAGCTCGGGCATGACCCGCTCGTCGTGTGCCTCGTCCTCGCGACTTTCTGGCTCGTCTTCCCGGCGCTCAGGCTTTGCTGGTTCCTCTGTTATCTCGACTCGCGCATCCGCGGTGAGGGCTGGGACCTCGAGCTCGACTTCCGCCGCGAGGCCCTGCGCCTCGGGGGTGCGCCGTGAACCGGGCATGGCGCGCTCTGCTCTTCGCGTGGGTCTTGGTCCCGGGCGCCCTGGTCGCTTGGGCGGAGCCGTCGCCGAGCGACGGGCCTAGCGTGGCCTCGGCCGAAGCTGCCCGCGAGGAGGAGTCGCCTTCCGGCGCTATCGAAGAGCCGGAGATCCTCGAGGCTCACGAACAGGTCTTCGAGATCCCCGAGCTCGCGTACCTCCGGGACGATGACCGAGAAGAGGGCCAGGAAGACGGCGAGAAGAGCGCCTTCGCCCGCTTCCTCGATTGGCTGTTCGGTGATGGGGAGGCGCCGGAGCGAGAGCGCGAGCCCGAGCGCGAGGTGGCGGAGATCGGGCCGGTGGTCGAGGCGATCGGCCTCATCCTCGAGGTCGTGGTCTGGTGTGTGGCGATCGCCGTCGTCGTTCTGCTCGTCGCGCTCCTCGTGCGCGCGCTCCTTCGCCGGGGCAGCCGGGTGCGTGACGAGGCCGAGGCGATGACGCTCTCCCGTCGCTCTGCTCCCGAGCGGGAAGAGGAGTTGGTGGGCGACCCGCTCACACTGGCGAGGCAGTACGTGGAGTCCGGACAGCTCGCAGAGGCGTTGCGCATTCTCCTCCTCGGCGCGATCGCGGCGATCCCTCTGCGGCGGCGCCAGCAGAGGCCGGGGCTGACGAACCGGGACTACCTGCGGGCCCTCGAACGCGGCTCGGCACGGCGCCGGGTCTTCCTGGAGATTGCGCGCGCGTACGAGGCGGTGCACTACGGGGCGCGCCCCGCGACGCGCGAGCAGCTCGATCGCTGCCTCGCGGCCTTTGCGGACGAGTTCGTCGTCGGGGAGTGGGAGGCGTGAGGCGGCGCCACACCACGCTGCTCTGGTGTGCGCTGGTCGCGCTCGTCGCGGCGGCCTACTTCATGCCCGCGCGGTCGCGGACCGGCAGCGCGAGCACCTACAGCGCCGCTCCCGGCGGGACGCGCGCGTTCTTCGAGCTCACGGCGCGTCTGTTCGAGGACGTCGGCCGCTCGACCGAGTCGCTCGTCCCGCACGGGGCCGTCGACACGCTCCTGATCGTCGCGCCGGCGGTCAACCCGACGCGCCGGCAGTGGGAGGAGCTCGCGAACTGGGTGGCGCGGGGGCACTCGCTGATCTTCGTCGCGTCGAGCCGCGACCCGGTACTCGATCTCGCGCCCTTTCCCGTACGCCTCGTGCCGAGCGTGTACGTCCCGGCGCCGAGCGACGGCGCGGAGAGTGGCGACGCGGAGAGCGACGAATCGCCGGCTGCGAATGAGGAACTCGGGACGAAGCGCGAGGACGCTGGCGCCGCGCACGCGGAAGAGAAAGTGGCCCGGCTCCCGGAGCCCACGACGTGGCGCTCGTGGGTCGAGATCGAGTTCGACGGCGAGGCGCGGGAGAACGCGGAGATCCTCCTCGGCGGCGAGAGATGGACGCACGGAGTCTGGCTCCCCGTCGGTGACGGATGCCTCGTCGTCCTCGCGAACGAGAGCCCGCTGCTCAACGCGCCGTTGGCGGAGCTCGCCAACGCGCGCTTCGCGGCGAGGCTGGTCGAGGCGGGCAACGTAATGGGCCCGGTGCGCTTCGACGAAACGCTGCACGCCGCCGGCGAACCGAGCGAGCTCGGGCTGCTGACCGGGACGGCGATGCGTCCGCTCGCGTTCCAGCTCCTCGTCGTCTTCGTGCTCTATGCCTGGGCGCACGCCGGGCGCTTCGGAGGGCGGCCCGCGCCGCGCCGCCCGCCGCGCCGCAGCGCCCGGGAGCACGCGGAGGCGCTCGGGGGGCTCCTGCGTCGTCACGGTGGAGGCGGTGCGGGGGCGCGCGCGTTGCTCGAGCAGATCCTGGGCGAGCTGCGCGGCGGGGCGTCCGCCCACAGCGTGGACCACGTGCAGCTCCTGCAGCGGAACGCGGGGATCGGGCGCGAGGAGGCCCGCGACCTGCTCGCCGAGATCGACGCGCTCGAGGCGACGCCCCACCAGGGGCGCGCCAAGGGTGCGGCGTTGATTCGTCGCGTCGCGGCGCTTCGCCTGCGCCCGACGAAGAAGCCGACCCGTCGCACGCCGAGGGGTTCAAAGCCGAAGGGCTCGTGAAGAGTCCGGGTTAGGAGATCGAGGGATGGAGCTCAGCTACTGGACCGAGAAGCACGAGGCGGCGCTCGCCGAGATCCGCAAGGTCGTCGTCGGCCAGGAGGAGCTCGTCGAGGGCGCGCTTCTCGCGCTCTACGCGGGCGGCCACGCATTGATCGAAGGGCCCCCGGGCCTCGGCAAGACGATCCTCGTGCGCACGCTGGGCCGCGTGCTGGATTGCCAGGTGTCGCGCATCCAGTTCACGCCGGACCTGATGCCCTCCGACATCGTCGGCCACAGCGTGTGGGACATGGGGCGCCGGGAGTTCACCTTCAACCCCGGCCCGGTGTTCACGAACCTGCTGCTCGCGGACGAGATCAACCGCTCTCCGCCGAAGACGCAGTCGGCGATGCTCGAGGTCATGCAGGAGGGGGCGGTCACCGTGGACGGCCGGACGATGCCGCTCGACGGCCCGTTCCTCGTGCTCGCGACGCAGAACCCGCTCGAGCACGAGGGGACGTACCCGCTGCCCGAGGCGCAGACCGACCGCTTCCTGTTCAAGCTGCGCGTCGACTATCCCGACGTGGACGACGAGACGCGCATCCTCGAGCACTACCACGCGGGGCGTGACCCCTGGGATCTCGACAGCATGGGCGTGCGCCCGGTGCTCGACGCCGCCACGATCGCCGAGCTGCGCGGCACGGTGACGAAGGTGCACGTCGAGGCCGAGATCCTCACCTACATCGCGAACATCGTGGCGCGCACGCGGGACTGGCACGCGGTCTCGGTCGGCGCGAGTCCACGCGCGAGCATCGGCCTGTTGCTCGCAAGCCGCGCGCTCGCGGCGGTTTCGGGGCGCGACTTCGTCATCCCCGAGGACGTCAAGGAGCTCGCCGCGCCGGTGCTGCGCCATCGCTTGAGCCTGCGTCCCGAAGCGGAGATCGAGGGCCTGAACGCGGACCTGGTCGTCGCGGAGCTGCTCGAGAGCGTCGAGGTGCCGCGCTCGTGAAGCCGAGCCCCCGCTTGGTGCTCGGCGCCCTCGTGGCGGCGCTGCCCTTGCTGGCGGCACCGTGGTGGCCGGCGTACGCCTTGCTCGCGCTCGTCGCGGATCTCGTCCTCCTGCTCGTCGTCATCGTCGACGTCGCGATGACGCCCCGCCCGCGGGAGCTCGTGGTCGAGCGCGAGATCGCGCACGTGCTCAGCGCGGGGACCCGCAACCCGATGACGCTCTGGATCGAGAATCGCGCGCATCACGCGCTCGAGCTCGAGCTGGCCGAGGAGGTCGAGGAGGACGCGCAGTTCCACGGACTCGAGGAGCGGCTCGCCCTCGCGTCCGGTGAGGAGAGGTCGCTCACCTATCACGTGGTCCCACGGCGGCGGGGGAGGCTCCGCTTCCGCGCGTTGCACCTCCGCTACCGCTCGCGCCTCGGCTTGCTCGTCGTCGGGGAGCGCCGCGCGCTCGAGGCCGCGGTGGTGGTGTACCCGGGCGTGCACGCGATCCGGCAGGTCGCCATGCGCAGCCGGCAGATGCGCACCGGCGAGCACGGGGCCCACGCGTTCAGGCAGCGCGGGAGGGAGGGGGAGTTCGAGCGCCTGCGCCCCTACCGCCTCGAAGACGACCCGCGCGACGTCGACTGGAAGGCGAGCGCGAAGTGCGAGCGCCTGATCAGCCGAGAGTTCGCCGTCGAGCGCAACCAGTCGGTCGTCATGCTGCTCGACACCGGGCGCTCGATGTCGAACGAGGTCGACGGCAAGAGTCTGCTCGACCGCGGCCTGGACGCGACGCTGGCGCTGGCGTACTCCACGCTGGTCCAGGGCGACTACTTCTCGCTGCTCGCGTTCAGCGACCGCCTCGAGCGCGCGGTCGGCCCGCTGAGGGGCCGCGCCTCGGTCTCGGAGCTGATCCGCCAGAGTCACGACCTCGAGGTCCGCCCCGTGATCGCGGACTACCGCCTCGTCTGCCGCGAGGTCGACCGCAGAATCCGCAAGCGCGCGCTCGTCGTCCTGCTGACCCACGCCCTCGACGAGCACCACATCGACGCGGTGCGCGCGATGCTGGCGCGCAGCTCCCTGCCGCACCTGTTCCTGTGCGTCTTCCTCCGGGACGCGAGCCTGCTCGAGCTCGCCCGCACCCAGCCGGAGACCGAGCTCGAGGCCTACCAGGTGGCGGCCGCAGCCGCGATCCTCGAGACCCAGGCGCGGAAGATCGCGGCGTTGCGCCGGGTGGGGGTGAGGGTGCTCGAGGTGGTTCCGGAGGGGTTGGGGGGGGATTTGGTGAATGCTTATCTGGAGGTCAAATCCCGGCATCTCCTCTGAAGTAACCCCGGAATGGTGCGTCGTTTCTCTAAGTGTTGTCATTGAAGGGCTTGTGGTTGTGGTTCTCGCGCCGCCCGCGTCGTCGCTCCGCGCTCCGCCCGGGCCCAGTCCCGGCGCGGGCTCCGGGCGCTCCGGTCTCTCGAAGAACGCACCATTCCGGGGTCACTTCGGGTGAGCTCGGGGCATCGCGGGTTGACGACCCCGATCCTACGGACTATCGTTCCATCCGGATGGAGCGATGGAAGTCTCCTCCCAAGGATCCCGATGACCCGCAACGGCACCCACACCCCAGCCCTACTCGCGTGGATGGACGGCCTGACCGACCCCACGCGTCTGCGGCTGCTGCTCCTGCTCGAGAGCCACGAGCTCGGCGTCGCGGAGCTTTGCGAGGTGCTGCAGATGCCTCAGTCGACCGTGAGTCGACACCTCAAGGTGCTCTCCGACCAGGGGTGGGTGGGGCACCGGCGCTCGGGCACCGCGCACCTTTATCGGATGCTCATCGGTGAGCTCGGCGGGGACGCGGCCTCGCTCTGGGCGCTGACGCGCGAGCAGGTGGCGGGCTGGGCCGAGCGGGAGCAGCNNGAGGATGCGCTTCGCCTCGCGGAGCACATTGCGCGGCGCAAGGAGGGCGGGCGGCAGTTCTTCGCCGACGCCGCCGGGCGCTGGGAGGGGCTGCGCGGCGAGCTCTACGGGGAGCGCTTCTACCGCGCGGCGCTCGCGGCTCTCGTTCCGGCCGCGTGGACGGTGGCCGACCTCGGCTGCGGCACCGGCGACATCGCGCTCGAGCTCAGTCACCGCGCGCGCCACGTGCACGCCGTCGACGACTCGCCGGCAATGCTCGCGACCGCGCGCCGCCGCCTCGCCGGGCGCGACAACGTCACGCTGCACGAGGGGGAGCTCGGCGCCCTGCCGCTCGCCGACGCGAGCTGCGACGCGGCGCTGCTTCTGCTCGTGCTCAGCTACCTCGGCGACGAGCGCGGCGCGCTCGCCGAGATGGCGCGGATCCTCAAGCCGGGCGGGAGGGCGATCGTCGTCGATCTGCTCGCCCACGACCGCGAGGACTTCCGGGTGGAGATGGGCCAGCACCGCCTCGGTTTCGAGAGGGAGGAGCTGGAGGACGCATTCCGGGTGGCGGGGCTCGACGCGTGCCGCGTCGACGTGCTGCCGCCCGAAACCAAGGCCAAGGGCCCGGCGCTCGTGCTCGTCACGGGCACACGGGTCTCGGGGTGAAGACAACGCCCGCGCCCGGCGCGGGATCGAGCTGGAACTGAGCGCGAAAGGAGACGCGATGGCAAAGAGCGAGGCCAAGAAGACTCTCGAGTATCAGGTGGCGGACATCTCCCTTTACGAGTGGGGCCGCAAGGAGTTGGAGCTCGCCGAGAAGGAGATGCCCGGACTGATGGCGGTCCGTGAGAAGTTCGCCGCGGACAAGCCGCTCGCCGGCCTGCGGATCTCGGGCTCCCTCCACATGACGATCCAGACCGGCGTCCTGATCGAGACCCTGACCGCCCTCGGCGCCGACGTGCGCTGGGCGAGCTGCAACATCTTCTCCACCCA
>NPIF01000236.1_pt3 | contig 43201 bp, 35 predicted proteins | sample 8637461 | NCBI WGS metagenome assembly NPIF01 (sample SAMN07420641, study PRJNA396082) | bioreactor metagenome | isolation source: sample BR12 brine-fed electro-methanogenic bioreactor BR | place: Japan: Kochi | collected 2016-12-09
TCGTGCCCTTCGTGCCTTCGTGGTGAGAATTGATTGGGCAGTCCCATTGAACGCATGGCGCGAAAGGTTACCAGGTACGTGCCCGAAAAATCCTGTAAATCCTGTCCATTCACCCCCCCCTCAGCCCTCGATGACGTTCCCGGGCTTCTCCTCCTGCACCAGGCTCATGCCCTCTTCGTCCTGCATCGCCTTGCGCCCGCCCTGGAGGCGGATGAGCAGGGCGAGGTTGTTGGCCGACTCGGCATTGCGCAGAGCCTCCTCGCGGCTGATCTTGCCGGCCATGTAGAGCTGGAACAGGTAGCGGTCGAAGGTGACGGTGCCCTCCACCGGGCTCTTCTCCAGGGCCGAGCGCACCAGCTCGATCTCGCCCTTCTGGATCAGGTCGGCAATGCGCGGGGAACTGATGAGAATCTCCATCGCCGGCACCCGCTTCCCGTCCACCCCGGTGATGAGGCGCTGGGAGACGATGGCGCGCAGGTTCAGCGACAGGTCCATGAACAGCTGCCGGTGCATGGACTCGGGGAAGAAGGTGACGATGCGCTCCAGGGCCTGGTGGGCGTTGCTGGCGTGCAGGGTGGTGAGGCAGAGGTGGCCGGTCTCGGCGTAGGCCACGGCGTGCTCCATGTTGGTCCGATCGCGCACCTCGCCGATGAGGATGACGTCCGGCGCCTCGCGCATGGCGTTCTTCAGGGCATCGGCGTAGGAGAGGGTGTCGAAGCCCACCTCGCGCTGCTCCACCACCGAGCGCTGGTAGCTGTGGACATACTCGATGGGATCCTCGATGGTGACGATGTGGCCGGTCGTCTGCTGGTTGCGGTAGTTGATCATGGAGGCGAGGGTGGTGGACTTGCCCGAGCCGGTGGCGCCCACCACCAGCACCAGCCCGCGGGGATCCATCACCAGCTGCTTGAGGATGGGCGGCAGGTTCAGCTCCTCCAGGCTCGGGATGACCTCCTTGAGGTAGCGCACCACCATGGAGACCTCGCCCCGCTGGCGGTAGATGTTGACCCGGAAGCGTCCCCCGTGCTCGCCGGCCAGCGCCAGGTTCATCTCCGGGCGCTCGTGGAACGCCTCCGCCTGGCGCGGGTTCATGATGGATTGCGCCAGCGCCTCCACGGAGCCGGGCGGCAGGGGCGCGTCGGTAATGGGGCTCATCACCCCCTCGATCTTGATATGGATGGGCGCGCCCACGCTCAGGAAGATGTCCGAGGCGTTGCGCTCCATCATCAGCGCCAGCAGTCGCTTGAGGTCTATCATTCCGGTTAACCTGTGAAAAAGACTATATAAACCGTAGATTACGCTTATTTTCGCAGATTCTGCATTAACCATTCCGGGGCCCCCGGGCTGACTCTACGAGGTACGAGTCAAGTGGACGTCCGGATGGGGCGCACCGGAAAATCAACGCAAATAACGTTAATCTGCGGTTCCTGAAAAGATACTAGCAGAGCGTTGGAGATGTCCGGTTGAAGAGGAGTGAACGATGGCGGCACCGGTGACCCCGCGCGTGGCGGTGGACATCATCATCGAGCTGGAGGATCGGCCCGGGCGGCCCGTGGTCCTCATCCGCCGCGGCCATCCGCCCCTGGGGCGGGCGCTGCCGGGCGGGTTCGTGGACGTGGGCGAGACCCTGGAGGCGGCCGCCATCCGCGAGGCGCGGGAGGAGACCGGTCTCGAGGTCACGTTGCGGATCCTGCTCGGCTGCTACTCCGACCCGGCGCGGGACCCGCGCGGGCATACCGTGAGTCCGGTCTACGTGGCCACCGCCCGGGGCGAGCCGAAGGCGGGGGACGACGCGGCGGCGGTGGAGGTGCACGCGGCCGAGGCGCTGCCGCGCGACACCGTCTTCGACCACGGGCTCATCCTGGAGGACTACCGCCGCTGGCGAGCCACCGGCGAGCCCGCGCCGCTGCACCGCCGCATGCAGCGTGGAAAAAGTTCGCACTAGACTGACAAAAACAGTAAGGAATAGGTAATATTGGTATTCAATCCAATTCTTATAAGCAGACGACGGAGGAGGCATGCGCCCGGCACAGGTCCTGACCATTCTTGACCGCGAGTTCCTCGGGACCCGCACCGGACACCACACCCCGGTGATGATGTGGGGCCCGCCCGGCGTGGGCAAGTCGCAGATGGTGGCCCAGGTGGCCGCGAAGCATGATGTGCCGGTGATCGACATCCGGCTCTCGCAGATGGAGCCGAGCGATCTCCGCGGCATCCCGTTCCGCTCCGGCGAGCACGTGGTGTGGGCGGTGCCGGCCCTACTGCCGGACGTGGAGCGCCACGGCGCGGAGGGAATCCTGTTCCTGGACGAGATCACCTCGGCCCCGCCCAGCGTCTCCGCCGCCGCCTACCAGCTGATCCTCGACCGGCGGCTGGGGGACTACGAGGTGCCCGCCGGCTGGGCCATCTTCGCCGCCGGCAACCGCCAGGGCGACCGCGGCGTCACCTACTCCATGCCCGCCCCGCTGGCCAACCGCTTCTCCCACTTCGAGGTGGAGGCGCACCTGGACGACTGGGTGGCCTGGGCCTACGCCAACGACATCGACGACCGGCTCATCGCCTTCCTGCGCTTCCGGCCCGAGTTGCTGTTCTCCTTCGACCCGGCCCACAACCCGGTGGCCTTTCCCTCGCCGCGCTCCTGGGAGTTCGCCCACCGCGCCCTGCAGAAGTTCGCCGACGTGCCCGACCTCATGACCCGCGCCCTGCAGGCCTGCGTCGGGGATGCCGCCGGCATCGAGCTGGCCGCCTTCGTGGAGAACCTCGACCGGCTGCCCGACATCGACGCCATCCTCCGCGGCGAGGAGGTGCCGGTGCCGAGGGACACCGATCTCCAGTACGCCGTGGCCAGCGCCCTGGTGGCCCAGTCCATCCGCGCCCGCACCCGCGAGGACGCCCAGGAGACCTGGGGCCGCATCCTCGACTACGCCGGCCGCTTCCCCCACCGCGAAATGGGGGTGATGCTCGTCTCCGACATGCACCGCGCCATCGGCCAGGACATCTTCCGGGTTCCCCAGTTCAACGACTGGGCCAAGGCGGTGGCCGACGTGATGCTTTTTGAACAGTGAATGGGGGAATAGACAGGATTTACAGGATTGACTGGGTTTTCGTGTCGGAACTCCGGCCTGGTTATTGGTCGCCCCCGCTTCTCAGTATTCTGATGCGCCTGCTGGGGAGATCGTGAGGCGAAGCACTGGTGAGTAGGGGAGAGCAATCGGTTATCCGGCCATATCCGGAGAATTCGTACACTCGGAGGGCGCCATGGATGGAACCCGGGACCGGGAGTTGACGCACCGGATCATTGGTTGTGCTTTCAAGGTGCACAATGTGCTGGGTGCAGGCTTCCTCGAGAAGGTCTACGAAAACGCGCTGGTCATAGAACTGCGGGGCTGCGGGCTGGAGGTGTCTCAGCAGGTGCCGCTCAAGGTCATGTACGGAAGCGAGGTGATTGGCGAGTATTTTGCCGATCTCCTGGTGGAAGGGCGAATCCTCTGTGAACTGAAGGCGGTCCGACGAATAACGACGGAACACGAGGTACAGTTGGTCAACTACCTCACGGCCACGGGGACAGATGTGGGATTGCTCCTCAACTTCGGACCCAGTGTCGAGGTGCGCAAAAAGTTCTTGCGCTATCAGCCGGGAACGCGTGGCCACACCGCACGGTTGCCCCATTAATCCTGTGAATCCTGTAAATCCTGTCCATTTCACAACAAACCATGAAAAGAGACATCGAGACGAAGCTCAGCGCGGCCCGCACGCGCCTGGTCCTGGACAAGCCGTTCCTGGGGGCGCTGGTGCTGCGGCTGCCGATGATCGAGGCGGATCCGAAGTGGTGCCAGACCACCGCGACGGATGCACGCAGCTTCTACTACAACCCCGACTACATCGACGCCCTCAGCCTCGACCAGACCCAGTTCGTGCTGGCCCACGAGGCCCTGCACTGCGCGCTCTCCCACTTCGCCCGGCGCCTGCACCGCAACAAGTTCCGCTGGGACGTGGCCTGCGACTTCGCCGTCAACCCGCTGCTCGTCAACGACGGTCTCACTCCGCCACCCGGCGCGCTGTTCGAGGAGAGCTACGAGGGGATGACGGCGGAGGAGATCTATCCCTACATCGACGAGAACAACTCCGACGAGCCCATGGACCGGCACGTCTACGACGACGAGCAGGAGAGCGGCAAGGGCCAGGGGCGGAACGATAGCCGGACCGAGCGCGACGAGGACCGGGAGCAGGGTGAGCAGCCCGACCAGGGCGGCGACCGGGGGTCCGGGCCGGAGGAAGGCGGCGAGCAGGCCGAGGAGGACAGCGAAGGCGGTGGCGCGCCCCAGCCGCCGCCGCTCAGCCCCACGGAGACCGAAGCCCTCAGCACCCAGTGGCAGCAGCGTCTGGCGGGCGCGGCCCAGACCGCCATGCAGGCGGGCAAGCTCGGCGGCGCCATGGCGCGCATGGTGGAGCACCTGCTGCAGCCCCAGCTCCCCTGGCGCATGCTGCTGGCCCGCTACATGACCGCCGAGGGGCGCGAGGACTTCAGCTACTTCCGCCCGTCCCGGCGGGAGGGCGACGCCATCCACCCGAGCCTGCGCAGCAGCCAGCTCAACGTGGCGGTGATACTCGATGTCAGCGGCTCCATCAGCGAAGGCGAGATGACCGAGTTCCTGGCCGAGGTGAACGCCATCAAGGGCCAGATGCGCGCCCGGGTGCTGCTCCACGCCTGTGACGCCGGGATGGTGGAGGACGGCCCCTGGGAGTACGAGCCCTGGGAGGAGTTCAGCCTGCCGCGGGAGTTCACCGGCGGCGGCGGCACCAGCTTCAAGCCCCCCTTCGAGTGGATCGAGCGGGAGGGCCACCGTCCCGACCTGATGCTCTACTTCACCGACGCGGAGGGGGAGTTTCCGAAGCATCCGCCCCTGTTCCCGGTCATCTGGCTGGTGAAGGGCAAGCACAAGGTGCCCTGGGGCCAGCGCATCCAGCTCAATTGATGTCGCCGGTTGAACGTTTCCCCCCTTGGCGATGCCCCCTCCCCCGTAGGAGCGGCTTCCAGCCGCGAACCGGCCGGTGCCAACGCCCATCGCGGCAGGATGCCGCTCCTACGGGGGGGAATGGTCCGGTGCCAACGCCCATCGCGGCAGGATGCCGCTCCTACGGGGGGGAATGGTCCGGTGGCAACGCCCATCGCGGCAGGATGCCGCTCCTACGGGGGATAAGGGCTGATTGAAGCCCATGGGAGACCCGCCCCGGGACGGTTCGGCCGGGTCTGTCGCGAAAGCGCCGGCGGGAGGCGCGGAGACAACGCGGCCGCCCCTTGATAAGGTGTGAACACGGCACCCGACATCTGCCATGCATCACCATCACAGAACCGGCCCGGTGCCGGTCGAAGGCAGAATCCAAAACTGACATGATGGAACTTTCCCCGGAAGACAACCTGCGCCTCAATGTCCTGCTGGCCCAGCAGCTGCAGGCGGTGCGCATCGATGAATCCTCCATGACCCTCTACGGACTGGCCGAAACCGGCGAGGCGAAGGTCAAGCTCAATCCCAACTGCCGCGACGAGCTCTACGTGCGCCGGGTGCGCGAGCTGCTCTCCGGGCAGGTGCTCGGCTCCCCCGAGGGCTACCCGGTGTTCCTGCGCCGCTGGACGCGCATGGGCCAGATCTCCGGCGTGCGCCTGGAGGACATGCTCAAGCTGGGCGAGCCAGAGGCGGTGGTGGCGGTGGCCTGCTCGCCCAACCTCAGCGACGAGCTGGCGCGGCGGGTCTGGTGGGCCTACCCCGATGCCGAGGTGGCGCGGCGGATGCTGGCGTGCCCCGCGGTGGCCGCCGGCAGCATGGGTCCGGAGCTGGCCGGGTACCTGGTGGAGTTCCTGCCCTTCGAGGAGGATCCCGCCCTGGTGATGGAGAGCGTGCGGCTGGTCCTCCAGCCCGGGCTCATCAACGACGCCCAGGTCGAGCTGCTCTGGAGCCGCGGCAAACGCAAGAACGCCTACCTGGTGGGCTTTCTCGCCACCACCCCCGACAACCTGCCGGAGGCGGCGGCGCCGCGGGAGCCGGGGGAGGCGGGTGCCGCCCTGGAATCGCTGGCGGAGGCGGGGAATCCCTATGCCGCAGCCCTGCAACGGGTCTTCAGCGGCCCCGGCCAGGCCTTCCTCGACACCGCCGAGACGGTGATCCGCAAGCCCCCCAACCAGGAGGTGGTGCTGGGGCTGTTCGAGGCCATCGCGGGCTACTTCGAGTCCATCGCGCCGGCGCGACCCGTGGGCGGGGACATGGATGCCCTCGCGCAGACCGCCGCGGCCCTGGCCGGCGGCCGGGCGGACCCCGGGCAGGAGGGCTGGCCGGAGGGCCTGGCCGCGTTCCGCGCCGCACTCCCCGGACTGGAGGCAGAGCTGGAGGCGCTGCTGGTGCTGGCGCGCCTGGGCGAGCCGGTGCTGCGCTCCATCTTCGCCGGCACCGACGCCATCGGCTCACTCATGCGGCGCAAGCTGGAGCCGGTCACCGGTCCGGTCCTGGAGCACCTCCGCGTGCTGCGCGGGCGCGCCCAGGCGCCTGTCGGACTTGAGCGATCGTAGCGAGCCGAGTGGAAGAGCGGGAACAGATGGAGCTGATTCTGAGGCGCAGAGTGGGTCTGTTTGACGAACGATCGTCCCCCTATGGGTCGCTGTGCCGCCTGCGCAGTGGCGCAGTACACTAGACCATGTCGCAGATTCACATTGCCCGGGTCTCCCTCGTCCTGCAGCTGACGGTGCCCACCGCGGTCTACGCCCAGCACCTGGCCGCCTCGCCCGAAGTGGTGGGAGGCGAGCTGGCCCGCCAGGTGGACGAGTACACCCGCACCAACCGCCTGGGCTACTACCCGCCACTCGACTTCTTCCGCCGCCAGGGGGGCATCGACCCGGAACTCATCCAGGCCGCCGACGACATCGCCTGGTTTTCCGCCCAGTACGCCCGCAGCGAGATCACCCGCCGCCTGCGCAGCGTCTTCTCCACCGTGGCCGTGGAGGCCGTCACCCCGCAGGCCTTCAGCATGCCCACCATCCGTCCCAGCCAGCCCAACGCCCTGGACAACCTGACCCGCCACTACACCCCCGACACCCTGCGCATCGAGTTGCGGGTGAGCATGATCCACCGCGACCCCGAAGCGGAAAACATGGACCGTCTCGCCGTCCGCCAGACCCTGCGCATGCTGGGAACCGGCGTGGGGACGGTGGAGGTGATCAACGCGCGGCTGGTTTGATGGGGGTAATGGATGATGGATAAGGGTGAAGGGTGAAGGGTCATTGCAGCCCGACCGAAGCCTGTGGGAGACCCGCCCCGGGGCGATGGGGCTACCGGCCAGAACCCCGAACCCGCATATACCCGCAGCCCCTCAACCCTGAGGGAAACATCCTGTCAATCCTGAGAAATCCCGTAAATCCTGTCCATACTCAATCAAACATAGTGCGGGTGGCCGGATGACTGAAACCCGGTTGGCTGCAGCCAATCGGCCACCACCTATACTTTCCTGTAGGCCTTCCGGCCGGTTTCGCCGGCTGGCCATCGTGCCGTTTCGCTGACAGGGACAAGGGTGTGATGGGATACCTGCTGCTCACAGTCGCGCTCACCTTCAACGCCGTCGCCAACATCCTGTTGAAGCTTGGCGCGGGGCGCCTGGGCGCGCTCGGCGAGCCGGGATTCGCCGGTCGTCTGCTGGTCAACTACCAGCTGCTGGCGGGGCTGGCCCTGTTCGCCCTGAACGTTGTGTTCTACGCCGCCGCGCTCAGCCGACTGAACCTCTCCGTCGCCTACCCGGTGATGATGGGGGGCAGCCTCTTCATCGTGGTGACCGTGTCCATCCTCCTGCTGCGGGAGCCGGTGTCGGCAACCCAGGTGACGGGCCTGGTGCTGCTCGTCCTCGGCATGACACTCGTCACCCACAGGTAATGTCCATGACCTCTTCCCTCTATCTGGTCACCGGCGGCGCGGGCTTCCTGGGCATCAATCTCTGCCGCCACCTGCTGGCCCACGGGCAGCGGGTGCGCTCCCTCGACATCGCCCCCTTCGACTACCCCGAGCGCGACGCGGTGGAGGTGGTCCAGGGCGATATCCGCGATCGCGAGACGGTGGAGCAGGCCATGGCGGGGGTGGACCTGGTGGTGCACTGCGCCGCGGCCCTGCCGCTGGACAGCGAGGACAACATCCTCTCCACCGAGGTGGACGGCACCCGCATCCTGCTGGAGAGCGCGCTCGATTTCGGCGTGTCCCGCTTCATCTACATCTCCTCCACGGCCGTCTACGGCATCCCCGACCACCACCCGTTGCGCGAGGACGACCGCATCGAGGGGGTCGGTCCCTACGGCGAGGCGAAGATCCGGGCCGAGGCCCTGTGCCGGGAATACCGCGGCCGGGGGTTGTGCGTTCCCGTGCTCCGGCCCAAGACCTTCGTCGGCCCGGAGCGGCTGGGTGTCTTCGCGCTGCTCTACGGCTGGGCCGCCGAGGGGCGGAACTTCCCGGTGCTCGGTTCCGGAAACAACCGCTACCAGCTGCTCGACGTGGAGGACCTGTGCACGGCCATCGAGCTCTGCGCCACCGCCGACGACGAGGACAGGGTCAACGACACCTTCAACGTGGGGGCGCGGGAGTTCGGGACCATGCGCGAGAACTTCCAGGCGGTCCTCGACCGGGCGGGCTTCGGCAGGAAAATCATCGGGTTTCCCGCCCGGCCGGTGATCTGGACCCTGAAGCTGCTCGAGCGCCTGCATCTCTCGCCCCTCTACCGGTGGGTCTACGAAACGGCCGCCGAGGACAGCTTCGTCTCCATCGAACGCATCGAGAGCCGGCTCGGGTTCCGGCCGCAGTACTCCAACCGGGACGCCCTGATCCGCAACTACGAGTGGTACCTGGCCCACCGGGACGAGTACCGCGGAACCACCGGCATTTCCCACCGGGTACCGTGGAAACAGGGCATCCTCGGATTGGTGAAGCACTTGTTCTGACGCTGTGACCACATGGACAGGAGCAGGGCGGGTGGAAACCGGACACGTTCCAGACAGCCATGACCCGGGTGCACAGGCGGTGCCGCTCGTGGTGGATCTGGATGGTACGCTGGTGCGTACCAACCTGTTGCTGGAGTCGGTCTTCATGCTGGCCCGGCAACATCCCGCACGCATCCTGCAATTGCCACTGTGGCTCGCCCGGGGGCGGGCGCACTTCAAGCAGCAGTTGGCGAAGGCGGTTCTGCCCGATGCCCATACCCTGCCGTACCACCCCGGCCTCATCGCCCTGCTCGAGGCGCAGCGGGAGGGGGGGCGCCCCCTGGTACTGGCCACCGGGGCGGACGAGCGGGTGGCGCGGGCGGTGGCCGCGGAAATCGACATATTCACCGAGGTCCTCGCCAGCGACGGCCACACCAACCTCAGCGGCGGGAACAAGCGGGAGAAGCTGGTGGCGCTCTACGGCGAGCGCGGGTTCGACTACGCGGGCAACAGCTACCGGGACCTGCCGGTGTGGCGTTCCGCCCGCCGCGCCCTGCTGGTCCGGCCCGTGCCCGGCCTGGCCGCCGCCGCCGCCCGCACCACGCCCATCGAGCGGATATTCGAGGACGGTGTCCACCATCCGCGCGCCTACCTGCAGGCCCTGCGCCCCCACCACTGGCTTAAGAACCTCCTGATCCTCGCCCCCCTGGCCGCCTCCCACAAGTTCTATGACGGCCATCTCCTGGGGCTGGTGCTGCTGGCCTTCGCCGCCTTCACCCTGTGCGCCTCCGCGGTCTACCTCTTCAACGACCTGCTCGACCTGTCGGCCGATCGCCACCACCCCCACAAGCGGGAGCGGCCCCTGGCCTCCGGGCGCCTGCCCCTCGGCCACGCCCTGGCGCTGATACCCCTGCTGCTGGCCGGCGCCGTCCTGATCGGGCTATGGCTGCCGCCGCTGTTCCTGGCGGTGCTCGGGCTCTACATCACCCTGACCCTGGCCTATTCACTGGGGCTCAAGGATGTGGCCATCCTCGATGTGCTGATCCTGGCGGCCGGCTATACCCTGCGGGTCCTGGCCGGCGCGGTGGCGGCCGGCATCCCGCCATCGCCCTGGCTGCTGGCCTTCTGCGTCTTCATCTTCTTCAGCCTGGCGCTGGTGAAGCGCTACGCGGAGCTGATGGCCATGCGCGCCGTGGAGGGCCGGCGGGCCCACGCGCGGGGCTACCTGCTGGAGGACAGCGAACTCATCGCCGCCCTGGGGGTGGCGAGCGGCTACCTGTCGGTGCTGGTGCTCGCCCTCTACATCACCAGCGATCTCGCCCACAGCCTCTATCGGCACTACGAGCTCATCTGGCTGGTCTGCGTCCTGCTCCTCTACTGGGTCAGCCACATGTGGCTGCAGGCCCACCGCCGCCGGATGCACGACGATCCCCTCATCTTCGCGGGCCGGGATCGCCTGAGCCGGGTCCTCGTGCTCCTGATGCTGCTGCTGCTGGTGCTGGCCATATGAGCGACCGGATTCCACTCCAACGGGATAGGGGGGAGCATCTCCGCCCCGGCCGGAGCCGGCCCCGCCGCGGGGCGGTGGCGGCCTGCCTGCTGGTCGCGCTCCTGGCGGTACCCGTTGCCCGCGCCGCGGAGACCGGCACGCCGCCGGAGGATCAGGCCCGGGAGTACGCGGCGCCGGGCCCGAAGAGCATCCTCCAGCTGCAGCCCTTCCGCCAGAGCGAGACCCGCCCGTTCGGGGCGCCCGGCGGGCGGCCGGGCAGCGCCACCCTCGTCAATCTCAATCCCCGCCTCAACAGCTGGTTCCTGCTGCTGCTGGACCGGGACGGGGGTGACGCTCCGCTGGCCTTCCACCTGGAGAACCCGGACCCGGGGCGGCAGCGGATCCGGCTGGCGGATGCGCCCGCCCGGGGGGTGGTCATCACGACGGCGGGCGAGAGCCGCGACTGCGTTCTGTGGACCGACGACCTGCGCGGCCCGCTGGCGGAGGCCCGGCGCAGCGCGCTGCCCTACGCGCCGCTGTGCGGCGACCGGCTCTACCTGCGCAACCCGGTCAGCGGTGCCCGGACCCGGCTGGAGAGCGTGACCGACTTCCTGCGCGACCACGTCTGGGGGGGCGAGCGGATCGTCGGCTTCGTGCGCCAGGAGTTCTATCGCGACGCCTTCCTGGTCCAGGGCGTGCCCGCGGAGGACGGGGAGTGCCCGCCGGTGCCTGGCGGTGCGCCGCCCCAGGCAGCCATGGGCGAGGCCTACGCCCGCCGCAGCGTCGTGCCCGAGCACCTCGGCATCGAGGTGGCTGCACCGCGGGGCCCGCTGACCCTCGGCTGCTGGTATCCGGTCCGTGACCTTCCCGGTGTGTGGCTGAGCGCCATGCAGCCGCGGGCGGTCGATCCCCTGATCCTGGGCAGCCACCGGCGGCGGGTGAGCAACCTGGACAGCGTGGAGTCGGCCGCCCTCGACTACCTGGTCGCCTTCGATCTCGACGCCTTCGAGCTGGAGTTCGAGCTCGGCACCGACCACCCCCGGCTGGGCTGGTCCGATCGCACGCTGCCGGCGCAGCGCGACGAGAGCCTGCCGGGTCCGGACGGCGTGGGCGGCCCCGCACCCCTGGTGACCACCGGCATGGTCGCCCCGGCGCTCGCCAGCCGCACCGTGGCCGCATTCACCGGCGGCTTCAAGCGCGACCACAGCGCCTTCCGCTACGGCGAGCTGTCCCTGCGCAACCACGGCAGCCACTACGGCTTCATCGAGCACGGCGTCGTCTTCAGCAAGCTCCAGCCGGGTCTCGCCACCCTCTATGTGCTCGACGACGGGCAGGTGGGGCTGAAGACCTGGACCGAGGTGGACAACGGGCTGCTCGGTCGCATCCGCCTCGCGCGCCAGAACGGCGTGCCGCTGATCGAGGCCGACCCGGAATCGGGCGCCGCCGTGCCCGGCGCCCTCGTCACCCGCTGGGGCGCGGGCAACTGGTCCGGCTCGGCGGAGGGCAAGCTGCGCACCCTGCGCGCCGGCGCCTGCCTGCAGGAGAGCCCGGCCGGCCGGTTCCTGGTCTACGGCTACTTCTCCAGCGCCACCCCCTCGGCGATGGTGCGGGTGTTCCAGGCCTACGGCTGCAGCGGTGCCATGCTGCTGGACATGAACGCCCTGGAGCACAGCTACCTCGCCCTCTATGCCCGCCAGGGCAGCGAGGTGAAGGTCATGCACCTCATCACCGACATGACCGAGGTGGACAAGAGCGTCGGCGGGCGGCTGATTCCACGCTTCCTCGGCTTCCCGGACAACCGGGATTTCTTCTACCTCGTGCGTCGGGAGCAGACGCCATGAAGCGATTCCACGCCTGGATCCTGATGACGGCCCTGCCGGCCTGCCTGGCGCTCACCGCGGCCGGGGCCGAAACCTTTGCCGAGCAGAACGAGCGTCTCTTCGCCCGGCTGCAGGCGGTGCACGGTCTCAGCGACGGGCAGATGACGGAACTGCGCGCCATCTTCGGGCGCTCGGGATTCGTGGGGCAGGGCAACCCGGCCGTGGCGCGGCACCCGCAGACGGAGGAGCAGTGCCAGGCCCGGCTCGAGGCGCAGTCCATCGACTACGCCAACACGGAGTACGAGCGCATCTGCGGGGCGAAGTACATGGCGCCCCTCTATGATCCCGGCACCGAGCGACCCGAACAGGCGCGGGCCTGCATCGACCAGTTCGAGTTTCCGGACATCCCCTGCGCCTATCCCGTGGTCTGGGTGCGGGCGCGGGAGGCGGAGGAGATCTGCGCCGCGGTGGGCAAGCGCCTGTGCGATGCCCACGAGTGGGAGGGCGCCTGCGACGGGGCGCTGGAGCCGCCCGACTACCGCTTCGACCTGGCCCGCGGGGTGAGCCCGGAGGCGGCGGTGGGCCGCATGCGCGCGGCCCACAACCGGGCCCATGGGGCGGACAAGCGCTGGAGCTACGGGCCCGCCTACCGGAAGGGAATCTGCGCCGCGGGCAGCAGCAAGAGTCCCGGCTGCGACGGGGGCGGCTGGAACCGCTGCGGGTCCAACACCTACCCGACCGGCGCCTTTCCCGAGTGCCGCAGCCCGCTCGGGGTCTACGACCTCAACGGCAATGCGGCGGAGCACATGAACCTGCCGCTGAACGAGGCGCAGATGGCGAGCCGCGGCAGCAGGGAGCTCGGCTACACGGAGATGAAGGGCAGCTGGTTCATCTTCGACAGCTACCGGGCCCACGAGGACTGGTGCCGCTGGCGCGCGCCCTACTGGCACGGCAGCCGGGTCATGGATGAACACAGCCACGCCAACTACCACCTGGGCTTCCGCTGCTGCAAGAGCATCGGGCCGCCCTAGCCGGGATTTTTTCTCGCCAAGATCGCCAAGAACGCCAAGGCTAAAAATGATCAAGACCTGACGAATGGAGCGTCGAGCATCGTCCCGGGCGAGGGCCGCTGCGGTACAAGACCATCAATCCTTTGTTTTCCGGGCGTTCTTCGCGTCTTGGCGAGAGATATTAAGAAGTATTGGGGCTGGGAAGCGAATGAAGCGCCGCCCGCCCGGAGGAGCCCGGGCGGGCGGGGAGAAGCGGGGGTGATGCGGCGGATCAGCGCAGCTGGCTGGTCGACACCGGCAGGCTGGCGAGCTGCTCGGCCTTGGCCGGGCCGAGGGCGGCTATCAACCGGTCGAGATCCGGAATCGGCCCCTCGTCGTTCAGCACCGGGGCGAACTGCGGATCCTCCAGCAGGTGGACGAGGGGGCGCGGCTCGCCGTCCACGTAGGCCACGTCGCTCACCAGGCGCACGCCATGGCTGTAGTCGGCGTAGCGGGCCCCGTGCACCGTGCTCAGGGGCTGGATCGGCTTGCCGTTGGTCCGGTGCCAGCCGTAGATGGCCACCCGGCCCGGAATGCGCCGCAGCCGCTCGGTGATGACCAGGTCCTTCTTGTGGCCGGCGATGAGGGCCCCGGGGGCGGCGGTCCGCTCCTGCATCTGCGCCTCGACCCGCTGCTCATGATCCAGGTAGTAGGCGGTGGTGCGCATCCGGCTGCCCGGCGGGAGGGGCTGGGGCGGGAGCTTCACCGCCGCCTGCCGGTAGATGGCGTCCACAATCTTCGCGGTGGGCAGCACGAAGCCGAACCGGTCCGCAACCACCAGGGCCGTCTCCAGCCCCATGGGGATGCGCAGGAAGTCCTGGTCCGAGCCGATGGCGAGATAGTCCGGCAGGACGCAGAGCGTCACCTCCACCGGCCGGCCGTCGGCGCCCTTGCCGTTCAGGGTCACCGGGGTGAGCCGGCGGAGAAAACGGGGGAGGTTGCCCGCGAGCAGCTCGGAGCGGATGACCTTCTCCCGCCCCGCCTCGTTCATCCCCTTCACCTGCTGGACGAAGCCCTCGGCGGGCAGCGCCGCCGCGGAACGGACGGGAATCTGACGCAGCTGTGATGGATTGCAGAGGGAATCGGCGGCTGCCGTGCCCGGCAGACCGAGCAAGCAAAACACCAGCAAAACACCTGCCCGGCTCAACAAAGCGCGTGCCGTCACCCTCACCCCCAGGATTCACAATATTTCCACAGATGCCCTTTTAATACAAAAACATGAGCAGAGTCAAGCAGTTCCGTCACGTGTGCGAAATGAGGGATGGGGCGTGGGTCGGAGCCGGAGCGCGCGGACGGCCCCCGCACCAACAGAAGCAACCCGACAGAAAGCCTGTCCATCCTGAGAATCCTGTCCATTCAAAACCAATCGCTGCGAGAGCGCCCCTCCCGTAGGTGCAGATTCATCTGCTCACCCCCGCGGCCCGACCGAAGCCTGTGGGATGCCCGCCCCGGGGCGATGGGGCCTCTGCTGCATCGACCACGCAGACTGGTGACTGGTGACTGGTGACTGGTGGCCGGTCAGGTACCACCCGCCGCTGCATTCTCCAGCACCGCGGCAATTCGGGCCACGCCTTCCTTGATCTCGCTCTCCGCGAGAGAGGAATAGCCCAGCATGATGGAGCGCCTGGCCGCCTCCTCCCCGGGCTGGCAGTAGGCCGCGCCGCCGGGGAGGGTGTAGACGGCCACACCCGCATCCCGTACCCGGCGCTCCACCTCCGCCGCCGGGGGGAAGCCGGCCGGGAGGTGCCAGACAATGTGCATGCCTCCCTCCAGTCCGGAGATCCGCACCTCGCCGAAATGCCGCCGCAAGGCGCTTACCAGGCAATCCCGGCGCAGCAGGTAAACACGGCGTATCCGCCGCAGGTGGTTGCCGAATCCACCGCCGCTCATGAACTCCGCCACCACGGCCTGCTCAAGCCAGGGTTGGCCGTTGTTGAGCAGCGTCTTGACATCGGTGGCGGGTTTCACCAGCGGCCTGGGAAGCACCATGTAGCCCAGCCGCAGGCTCGCCCCGATGGACTTGGAGAATGTGCCCAGGTAGATGACTGAATCGTAGCGGTCCAGGCCCTTCAGCGCCGTGAGCGGTGATCCGTGATGGCGGAAGTCGCTGTCGTAATCGTCCTCGATGAGGTAGGCGCCGGTTCCGGCCGCCCACTCCAGCAGTCGCAGGCGGCGCTCCAGGGACAACGTGGCGCCCATGGGGTACTGGTGCGAGGGGGTGAGATAGGCGAGGGTGACCGGACTGTCGGGCAGCCGGTCCACCTGGATGCCCTGGTTGTCCACCGGTATCGGATAGAGGTCCGCGCCGTAGCTTTCGAACAGGAAGGCCGCGCCCTGGTAACAGGGGCATTCCGTGACCACCTGCGTGCCTTTGGTCACGAACAGCCGCGCGACGATGTCCAGGGCCTCCTGGCAGCCGGCGACCACCAGTACCTGTTCGGGGGTGGTGGCAATTCCGCGTGCGGGGCCGAGATGCTCGGCGATGGCCTGGCGCAGTTCCCACAGCCCCGCGGGATCGCTGTACTCGGTGAGGTTCTTCCCGGCTTCCTCCAGCTTTTTCACCAGCAGGCGTTGCCAGAGCCGGGCCGGAAACGAGTTCGGATCGGGGCGGCCCACCTTGAAGTCGATGGACACGCGCTGTCCCGGCGGCGTGTATACGCCATGGGGCTGGCCGTGGAACAGGATTGTCCGGTGACGCAGGGCCCGGTCGTGCCGATCGATCGCCCGGGCCGGGCGCTCCGTCAGCATGAGTGAATCTTCCGGCAGGTGGGCGGATACGAAGGTGCCCACCGCCGGTTCGGTCTCCAGGTAGCCTTCCGCGATGAGCCGATCGTAGGCGAGCAGCACGGTGTTGCGCGAGACCTCGAGCTGCCGGGACAGTTCACGGGTGGCCGGCATGGAGGTCCCGGGCTTGAGCTGGCCATCCAGGATAAGCCGCCGCACCCGGTGGAAAATCTGGTCCTGGAGCGATTGGGCCGCGCCGTGCTCCACGTTGAACGGGAGTTGCATGGTGGAAAATCCTCCAGCCTTGCCGAGCCGCCTTGGTCCCATTATAGGAATGGAAACGCGCTCATGAGTAATACCAGTCTGGAGTAGGGCAATAGGGCCAGAGGCAATAAATATCAATTAGTTGGAGATTCCATTCCGAATACCGCAAAAAATGCCCTGGTACCAGCCCACCGGTTGGAACTGGTTCTTTACCCGACCGGACACGGGGTCCCCAATGGCACTGCATCATCGCGCAATTGCGCATGCCAGATGAGGCGAGTCACTCGCCGAGGAGGGGGCATCATGGGAAGCAGTAGGGTGTTCAGGATCCTGTCCACACTGTGCATTGCACTGTCCGTGGCGCTGTTCTCGGTTCCCGCCGTGGCCGACATTCCCGCCGAGACATTCGAAGCGCTGGGCGTGTCGGAGCATGCGGCTCCGAAGGAGCTGTATGACAAGCTGGTGGAGAGATACGAGGATCCGAAGCAGGGCGCCGGCAAGGGCAAGTACGCGGACAAGTGGCAGCCGCTGGCCATCGACCAGTACTTCAATCCCAATCTTTTCTACCAGCCGCCGACCTCGGTGACCAAGACCACCGATGGAGCCGGTTGCATCACGTGCCACGAGGACTCGGACGAAACCCCGGGGGCCGTGGCGGCCTGGCGCAAGAGCGTCCACTCGAACCTGACCGCGATCCGCAACCTGCCCGCATCAGATCCGCGTTTCTACAAAAAGGAGCTGCTGGAGAAGGCGGAGGAGAATTTGCGCTCCCTGGGCAAGCTGGGGCAGCACGAGCAGCTCACCCAGGTGGGCTGTATCGACTGCCACGTCGGCATCGGCGCGAAGGAGGGCAAGCACGACAAGGACCTGCGCATGCCCGATGCGAAGATATGCGGAACCTGCCACCTGCAGCAGTTCGCCGAGCGTGAGTCCGAGCGCGACACCATGAACTGGCCCCATGACCAGTGGCCCGCGGGGCGGCCCTCCCACGCCCTGGGATACCAGGCCAACGTGGAACTGGCCACCTGGGCGGCGATGGAGGAACGGGAGATCGCCTCCGGCTGCACCATGTGCCACATCAATGCGCCGAAGTGCGACACCTGCCACACCCGCCACCAGTTCTCCGCGGCGGAGGCGCGCAAGCCGGAGGCCTGCGCCACCTGCCACAACGGCGTGGATCACAACGAATACGAGCAGTTCCTGCTGTCGAAGCACGGCACGGTGCTCAAGGCTCATGGCGACTCCTGGAACTGGGACGTGCCGCTGAAGGACGCCATCGCCAAGGGCGGCCAGACCGGGCCCACCTGCGCGTACTGCCACATGGAGTACGAAGGCAAGTTCGGCCACAACGTGGTGCGCAAGGTGCGCTGGGCCTTCAATCCAACGCCCGCAATAGCCGACAACCTGGACCACGAGTGGTTCCAGAAGCGCAAGGCCGCGTGGGTCAAGACCTGTACCACCTGCCACTCGGAGAAGTTCGCCAAGGCCTACTTCGACATCATCGACGGCAGCATCAAGCAGGGCCTGTCCAAGGAGCAGGAAGCGAAGGCGGTGCTGGACAAGCTCTACGAGGACGGCCTGCTGGTGGGGCAGAAGACCAATCGGCCCACGCCGCCGGAGCCCATGAAGGACGCCCCCGGCGGATTCTTCCAGCTGTTCTGGGCCAAGGGCAACAACCCCACCGCCATCGAGCGCGACCACGCCCAGATGTGGGAGCACGACCTCATCAAGCTCTACAAGGGCGTGTCCCACGGCAGTCCGGGCGGATACACCTACACGGAAGGCTGGTCGCCGCTCATCGGCGACTATGCCCGCATCATGGACGAGAACACCAAGCTGCGTGAAATGGCCGCGCTGCAGGAGCGCGTGGATAAGCTCGAGGCCGGCGCCAGGCAGACCCTGCTCAACCTGGATTCCACCGGAAAGCAGGCCTCGGTGGGCGGCATCGGCGGCGGCATGCTGCTGTTCGGCGGCCTGGCGCTGTGGGGCTGGCGGCGCCGCAACAGGGAGCTTGAAAGCTAGTGCCATACGCGAACCCGGCCCTGCCGCGCAGGGCAAACCCCCTGGTCCTCCCGCTCACCGGCGTGCTGCTGGTGACGGGAGGACTGTTCCTGTTGGTGTGGCTGGGCTGGACGCTTGTCCAGCCCGCCCCGCCCCTTTATCGCTACGTGCTCGACACCCGGGGCGAGGCCGGGGATTTCCCGGAGCTGAAGCCAGAGGGCTTCGAGACGCTGCCGGTCAGCCGCTACCGGCTCATGACCGAGGGAATCGATGAGCCCCTGGCAAGGGCCTACGTGACCGATGGTCCCGACGGCCGTCCCGTGCTGCTGCACTGGGACAACCGTGTGGCCGCCCCCCTGCTGTACACGTCGACCGCCCCGGCCGAACTGAAGGCGGTGGCCGCTACGCTTGCAGCGCATGAGACGGATAGCGCCGGGGTGCTGGGCTGGTGGGATGTCTTGCAGCGTCTGGGGGCGTTCACCGGACAGCAGTACCGGTTTGGTGAAACCCTGCTCGAGCCGCTGCTGATCCCGTCACATTGGCAGCCGCGCAGCGGGGATATCGCGGCGCTGGAGAGATCCTTCTGGCGCATTCCCGAGCCGGGGACGGAGGACACCGGTTTCTCGGCATTCACCGAGGCGCTGCTGGCAGGGGAGGACGAGGCGGCCGAACGCCTGTTGCAACTCACCGGCACCGATACGGTGACGCTGGTTCTGCACGTATCGGACATCTACAAGCTGGGCATGCAGTACCCCGGGCGCCTGGGCGTGGGATACAAGGATTTCCCCAATACGGGAGACATGCACGGACTCATACAACGGGTGAAGGACTGGCTGCAGAGCGAAGGGTACGGCAATTACCTGGTGGAAAACCGGGGCGCGGAGGTGGTCCGGGTCTATTTCCTCACCGACGAGAAATCGACACGGACGCTGATTGCGAAATTGCTGCCCTTCAGCAAGGCGGGCCCCATCCACCTGGAGCATTTTGAACTGGTATACCAGCAGGGTGGTTTCTGGGTGTATCAGTTGACCCCCGTTCCAGGGTAGGGCGCCCCTCCCGTAGGTGCAGATTCATCTGCACAACCCGGCGGCTCGACCGAAGCCGGTGGGAGGCCCGCCCCGGGGCGATGGGGCTTGAACAATCCGCGACTCATCCCGGTTTCCGCCGACCGGCGGCTGGAACACCCCCCTCCGCCACCTGCCATAATTTCCCCATGCGCCTCTCCCACGTCATCGGCTTCGACGACGCGCCCTTTCCCCGGGAACGGCAGGCGCCGGTGCTGGTGGTGGGCGCGGTGTACGCCGATGCGCGCCTGGAAGGGGTGATCAGCACCTACGTCCGGCGTGACGGCGACGATGCCACCCGGGCGCTCGCCGGGGCCGTCGCCGGCTCCCGCTTCGCCGCCCATCTCCACTGCATCCTGACCCAGGGGATCGCCTTTGCCGGATTCAACGTCGTGGACCTGCAGGCGCTCAACTGGGAGCTGGGAGTCCCGGCCATGGCGGTCATGCGCAAGGCGCCCGATCTCGACGCGGTCCGATCGGCGCTGCTCGGCCATGTGCCGGGCGGAGCGGAGAAGTGGGCCATCATCGAGCGCACCGGCACTCCCGAACCCCTGGCCGGCGTCCTCGTCCAGCGCGCCGGCATCGACCGGGAGACCGCCGCCGGACTCATCAAACGGCTGGCGCTGCACGGCGCGCTGCCCGAGCCTCTGCGCACGGCCCACCTGATCGCCGGCGGGGTGGTACGGGGCGAGAGCCGCGGCCGGGCCTGACAGCGCCGGCCGGGCGTGGTCAAATAACCGGCAGATGCCCGTACAAAAACCAGATGGAGACACGATCATGCACAGAACACTCAACCGCTGGCTCGCACTGGCGCTCTTCGTCCCGGCCCTGGCGCTGGCCGAACCCGACTTCCGCGCCGTCTACAGCACGCAGGGCAGCTTCGAGGACGTCAAGCAGGGCGTCGAGCTCGCCATCACCGGCCGCGGCCTGGTCATCAGCCACTACTCCAACATTGGCGAGATGCTCGCCCGCACCGGCGAGGACGTGGGTTCAGACCGGCAGGTCTATCTCCAGGCGGGCGTCATCGAGTTCTGCAGCGCCGTGATGTCCCGCAAGATGATGGAAGCCGATCCCGGCAACATCATCTTCTGCCCCTACGCCATCTCCCTCTATGTCCTGCCCGATGCGCCCGACACCGTCCATCTCAGCTACGAGCGTCTTTCGAAGGTCGCCGAGGGCGGCACCACCGAGGTGCTGGCGGAGATCGAAGCCCTCCTCGACGGCATCGTCCAGGAAGCGATGGCGTTCTGAGCAGCTACAGCCAGCGGCACGACCGAAGCCCGTGGGAGGCCCGCCCCGGGGCGATGGGGCACTGGCCGGAACCCATGGGCTCGCCAACATCTGGCCCTGCCCAAAGCCCCCACACTGAATCCCGTCAATCCTGTAAATCCTGTCCGTTACCCGTTCCGGAATGCCGCCGCCCCAGCGTCAGCGCCAGCCATGGCAGCCCCATCAGCACCATGAACAGCGCGGCGTTGGCCGGTATCTGCAGGTTGAAATCCACGCTACTGTGGATCAGCAGGGCCATCAGTCCCATGACGGCGGAAAAGGCCATTCCCCGCAGCAGCGGGTCACGCCGGCGGCGCATGGCGAGCAGCGCCGCGCCGAGGGAGAGGAGCACGCCGCCACCGAGCGGGAGGGCGCCGACGATGCCCGACTCGGTGAGAATCTCCAGGTAGTCGTTATGGGCATGGTCGTAGAAGGCGGTGCCCACGTCCGGTTGCCGGTAGCGGGGAAAGACCGCGGCGAAGGTGCCCGCGCCGCTGCCGGTGAGGCGGAAATCGCCCCACAGGTCCCAGGCATAAATATCCACCTCGTCGCGGGTTTCGGAGCTGAGCCGGGTCTCCTCCAGCCGCTGCTTAACCTTCTCGATGCCGAACCAGGCCCCGACGATGAAGGTGTCGATGACCACCAGGCTCACGATGAGCACCACCACCGGCCGCGGCGAGTTGCGGAACAGCAGCAGCGCCAGGAGGCCGGTGACGAGCATGCTGGCGAAGAAGGCGGAATTGCCCATGCGCGAGTGGGTCAGCACCAGGGTGATCACCATCACCGCCAGGTAGATGCGCAGCCGCGCCTTGGGCCCCAGCAGCAGCCGCGCCCACTCCCGCAGCCGCTGGCGCCAGTTGCGCCGGCTGCCGCCACCGGCCATGGAGGCGATGAGCAGCCCGATGCCGAGCGCCAGGCTCATCTCCAGGAACCCGGCCAGGTGGTTGCGGTTCACGAAAGTGCCGTGGGCAACCCCCTTGTTCTCGATAAACAGGAACTCCCAGCCGCTCAGTACCTGCATGCTGGCGAGCATCCCCTGGAATACCGCCGCCAGGATAAGGGTCGTGGCGAGCGTCCGCAGGCGCCGGCGGCTCTCGACCAGCGCCAGCACCAGCACCAGCACGCCCGCGTAGGCCAGCCCCTTGAGCCAGGCGGCCAGGGTGGCGTGCACGTCCAGCGACAGGGGCTGCCAGCCGTCGGCGGGGAGCCCCGCCGCCGCGCGCAGCGCCGCAGCCGCCGGCGAGAGCAGTTCCACCAGCGGCGCCGGCAGCGGCATGGCCTGCAGCAGCCCCCAGCCGAGCCACACCCCGAGCAGCGTCAGCACCCAGCGGGCCTCGCGCAGGGCCGGCGTCGGCTGCCACCGTCCACGCGCCACACCCGCCAGCCACAGGGCGCAGAGCAGGAACACCGCCGTCTCCATCAGCGACCAGGCCCAGGGGCGGTTGCTGCCCAGCGGGATGGGCAGCCACACCAGCAGCGCCAGCAGGGCGAAGAACAATCCCCGCGGTGTCGTTGCCTCCGGCCGCGTGCTCATCGGGCGTTCCCCGCCGCGGCCCGTCGTGCCTCGCGCTCCAGCTGCTTCTCCAGGGCCTTGTCGCCCGCCAGCCGGGGACGCAGCCGATCCGCCTGACCGAGCCGCGCGGCGAGCCGGATGACCTCCCGCGGCTGCTGGCGCAGGGCCCGTTCCGTGGCCGCCGCCACCCGGGCGCTGGCCGTCTCCGACAGCAGCGGCTCCGCCAGCAGGTCGATCTCGGTCAGCGCCAGCAGCACCTCCGGCTCCCAGGGGCCCAGCGCGCCGGCCCGCTCCACCGCCCGCTCGAACTCGGCGTCCAGTTGCAGCAGCCGCAGCTTCGCCCGCGCCAGCCCGGCCCAGGCATAGGGCCAGGTGGGCCGCAGGGCGATGGCTTCACGATAGGCCGCCAGCGCATCCTCCAGGCGGTCGCGGGTCCCGGTCTCCCAAGGCGGCAGGCCTATGGCCGCCCATTCCCGCACCCGCGCCGACTCCTGCACATAGCGGGGGTTCAGGGGATCCAGCGTGCGCGCCAACGCCAGCGCCGCCCGCGCCTGTTCCAGTGCTTCGGCGCCGGGCGCGCTGCCCGCGGCCTCCCAGCGCGCCAGGGCCGTTCGCGCCGGCTGCCACGCCACATCGGCCACTCCATTGGCCAGGGCCCACAGCGCCAGCACCAGCAGCAGCGCGGCCCCGCCGTATCCAAGGTTTCGGCTCAGATTCATCATCCGAGGGCTAATCGTCCATGTTCGAAAACCGTGCGGGCATTGTAGGGTCTCGGGCAAAGATGGGAAGAGATTGGGTCACTGAATTCGCATTTCCCCGCAGAAGTCATTGCAGGATGCGACGAGGGACGAACCCCATTCAACGTTCGACCCGGTGCAATCCATTCCGAGAAAAGAAATCGCCGCGAGGGCACGCCTCCATGTAGGTGCAGATTCATCTGCACACCCCGGCGGCCCGACCAAAGCCTGTGGGAGGCCCGCCCCGGGGCGATGGGGCCCGGGTCAAAGCCCCTGAACTCTCATCCACCCTCAACCCAGAGGGGAAAATCCTGTCAATCCTGTCTATTCAACAAAATCGCTGACGATCGCCCATGACTTACAAACCCGTCATCAATCACCCATTTTGAACAGGTGAATCGGTGTGGTACTAATCGGCACATCAAGCCAGCGGTCCGGAACGGATTCCGGTCCGCCCGGGGACCGGGTGTGTCCTTGGAAAACCGTGAACACAGGGAACGTGTCATGAAATCACCGCTGCATCTTCTGCCCCGTCCAACCTGCCGCCGGTCCCGGCCGATCCACCGTTCCCGCGGAGGGCTGCGCCGCTGTCCGGGGGGATCAGCAACGGCACGCCCGCTGAATCCACGCCACACCTGACCTCCGGCACGATGCTGTCCGGACTCCGGCGCCAGCGGGGCGCCGTGCTCGCGGAGACGGTGGTGGTGCTGCCCGTCCTGGCGTTGCTCGGGCTCAGCGTCATGCAGTGGGCGTTCATCTACGAGGCGAAATCCGCCCTCAACCACGCCACCTTCATGGCCACCCGTGCCGGCACGACGACCCAGGCCGATCCCGCCGCCATCCGGCTGGAGCTGGCCCGCAGCCTGGCGCCCCTCTACTCGCCGGACCGGAACCTGGCCGGCCTGCTCAGGGCCCGGGCGCGCGCCGCCGCGGACATTGCCCTGAGTGCCCGACTGCGCATCCTCAACCCCACCCGCGAGGCCTTCGACGACTTCGGCGTGGACAGCCAACGGGACGGTGTGCGGGAGATCCCCTTCGAACGGCTGCACGTGGCCGACACCCGGGTCGGCCCGGCCAGCGGCGTCAACATCCAGGACGCCAACCTGCTTAAGCTGGAGGTGGTCTACGGCTACGAGCTGAAGGTCCCCTTCGCCGGTCCGGTCATCGCCACCCTGGCCAGCTGGTTCAACCGCGATCCCTATGCCCGCACACTGCTTGCCCGCGGCCGCCTGCCCATCCTCGCCACCGCCACCGTGCGCATGCAGAGCGCCGCGCGGGAGAACGACCTGGTCGCCGAACGGGCCGAAGTCAGGGACGCCTACCGCAGTGATCCCACTGTTGTCGCCGATGCCTCGCGGCCCGGCCACCGACCCTGGGAGAGCGGCCCCACGGGCAGCGGTTCGGATGGCGCCAGCGGCTTCGTTCCGGTGGCGGACGGCCCCGGTGGTGCGGAGGGGGGAGGGACCGGCGACAGTGATGGCGACGACAGCGCCGACGAGGGGGATGCCGGCGGCGGCACCGGCCTCGGCTCCCCCGACAGCTGCGACGAGAACGACGCGCCCGCCGCGACGGCCGCGCCGGGCCAGGGGCGCACCGTCGGCAACCCCATCGACGTGGTCACCGGCAACAAGTACCAGGCCGAAACCGACCTCTCGCCCCTGCCGGGTCCGCTCGGCCTGCGCTTCGTGCGCCACTACAACAGCCGCCTGGAGCAGGACGGCGCGCTCGGTTACGGCTGGCGCCACAGCTACATGGCGGCGCTGGAGCGGATCGATGGGGAGATCATCCGCCTGCGCCAGTCCGACGGACGGCTTCTCGTATTCCGGCGCGAACCCGGCGGGCGGGTCTACCGTGCCACCGCAGCCACCGACGGCGCAATCGAACCGCTGTCCCACGGCTACGACTGGGTCTGGCACGACGGCCGCCGGTTGCTGTTCGATCGTGAGGGCCGCCTGACGGATATCCGTCAGGCCGACGGCCGCAGCGTGCGCCTCGCCCACGACGCCGAGGGGCGTTTGGCCGGCATCACCGATCCCCAGGGTCGGCGCCTCACCTTCCTCTACGGCGACGGGGGTCGCCTCGCCGGCGTCATCGACCCGGGCGGGCGGCGAGTCCTCTACCGCTACGATCGGCACGGCAACCTGGAGTCGGTCACCTATCCCGACGGCGCCGTCCGCACCTACCACTACGAGGACAGCAGCGATCCCCACAACCTGACCGGCCTCACCGACGAGCGCGGCGTGCGCTTCGCCACCTGGGCCTACGACGGGTACGACCGGGCGGTGCTGAGCACCCATGCGGAGGGCGTGGGGCGGGTGGAGCTGGAGTACCGGTCAGGCCAGACCCTGGTCACCGACACCACTGACCGCACCAGCCGCTACTACACGGCACTGCGCGGGGGTATTCCCTTGGTGACACGCGTCGTCGGCCCGGGCTGCGCCGTCTGTAGCCGGGGGGACGTGGCCTACAGCTACGACGAGCGGCTGCGGCTGACGCAGATCACCGGGAAAGGGGGCAGGGCGCAGGCGTTCGCCTACGACGGGCAGGATCGCCTGAACCGGGTCGCCACACTGCTTCACGGTGAGGTCCTGGACTGGACCGCCTTCGAGTATAGAGGGGGCGCTCGCCACCCCAGCGCCATTGTTCGCCCCAGCGTGAAGCCGGGGGCGGAGTACCGTACCGAGATCAGCTATAACGACGACGGCCAGCCGGAGGCCATGACGGAGACCGGTTTTGCTCCGGCCGCCAGGGAATTCGTGTCCATCAGCAGAACCCTGCGCATCGAGTACCGGGAGGGGCTGCCGGTGGCCGTGGACGGCCCGCGCGAGGTGGCACCGGATCGCATCGGCTTCAGCTATGACAGCGCGGGCCGGTTGGTGGCAGTGGAGAGTCCCATCGGAGTGGTGGTGACAGTGCGGGCCTTCGATGCCTACGGGCGTCCTGAGCGCGTGGTTGTGGCGGGGCAGCCCGAGCGGCACTTCACCTACGACGTCCGCGGCCGCCTCAGCAGCATCGACGACGGTTCGCGGCAGCGGGTCTACGCTTACGACCCTGCCGGGCGGCTCCAGGAGTTGGGGGAGCAGTGGGGCACGGGTTACCAGGGCTTGGTTCGCTGGGGTTACGACGCGGCGGGCCGCAACACCTGGATCGCCGAGGCGGGCGGTGTGCTGCGGCGTTTCGTATTCGATGACGCCGGCCGACTGCACGAGGCGACACGCCTCTCCGGCCGGATACTGGAAAGAGAGCGCTATGGCTACGACCAGGAGGGGCGTCTCAGCCGTGTCACCGACGCCTCCGGGGCCGTGCGGCGTCTGGCTCACGATGACCTTGGGCGGCTGGTCGGGCTTATCGATCCCCTGGGGCGCGCGACCCGCTACAGCTACGATCGTCGGGGCCGGCTGGCCCGGGTGGTGAAGGCCGCCAACACCCCCTTTGCCGCGCTGGTCGCCTATGGCTACGACAGGGCCGGACGGTTGGCCTCCGTGACGGCCCCCAATGGTGCGCTGACCAGCTATGAGCACGATGACTTCGGGCGCATCGTCGCCGTCGACTCGCCCGACAGCGGACGGACCGTGCTGGGCTACGATCCTGCGGACAACCTGGTGGCGCGTACCGATGGGCAGGGCAATCGCGAGACCTGGCGCTACGATGCCGCCGGGCGGGTGGTGGCCGCCACTGTCGCCACAGCGGGGGAGGCGGAGGCCACGGAGACCACCGCTTATCGCTGGTGCGGAACGTTGCTCTGTGCCGTAGTCCATCCCAATCAGCGCGAGCACTACGAATACGATGCCCGCCAGCGACTGGTCCGCAAGACCGTCGCTCTGACCCTGGTTTCGGGCCGGGAGGTGGAATATGCCACCCGCTACCGTTGGGACCCAGAGCGCGGCACGCTCCGGGCCCGCACGCTGCCCGACGGCACGGAGCTGCGGTACGTGGCCGATGGCCTGGGGCAGATCGTGGCCCTGGAACGCCGAACCGAACCCTTCACTGCGCCGCGGGTGCTGGTCTCCGGCCTGGAGCGCGACCTTGTGGGCATGCGCACACTGCGCTACGGCAACGGTGTCGAGGGCCGGTACGAGCGCAGTGCCCAGGGCCGGCTTGCCCGCCTGCTCTACCGGAACCCCGGCCCGCGGGAGCCGGTCCTGCGGCCTGCTGTGCACAATGGGCCGGGCCTAGTTGGAGTTGAGGGCTCTCTCCCGAAGTGGCGGTGGGCGGGCCTCACCGGTCCAGCGCCAGGGGATGATGCACCCGGTGCACTCAGCCTGCCGCCGGCCGCCAACGCCCTGGCGGACACCCGTTACCTCTGGGACCTCAACGGCAACCTGCTCCACACGGAACGGCTGCCGGGCAAACGTGCCGGCGACACCCGCCGGGACTACGCCTACGACCCCCACGATCGACTCATCGGTGCCCGAAGCGAGGGGCGGGCCACCGATGCCACGTTCTGGCGCTATTTCCACGATGGCAACGGCAACCGGTTGCTCGCCCAGGAGGGCGGGGGCAGTGAGGACGGCCAGAACCCCACGGAGCGGCTGCGCTACGCCCCGGTGAGCAACCAACCGATTGTCCTGGCCGGCGACGCGCGCAGCGACATGCCATTCACCCACGACCGCGCGGGTCGCCTGGTGGCGCAGGCGGGCAGGCGCTACGCCTGGGATGGCGAGGGTCGGCTAACTGCCGTGCGTGAGGGTGGCCGGACCCGGGCCACCTACCGCTACAACCACCGCGGGGAGCGGATCAGCAAGACCGTCTGGCAGGACGGGGCGCCGATTACTACCCACTTTATCTATGAGAACCGCCGGCCGGTGGCCGAACTCGACGGCGAGGGCCGGATCCTTCGCCAGTATCTCTACGTCGCTGGTCACCCACTGGCCACAGTGGACACGCCCTGGGGAAAACATCTCAGCAGTGATACACCGGCAACGGGCTTTGACTTGAACGGAACCCTGCGTACCGTCTTCAATCGGTTGTCGGCAAGGAACGAGAGAATTACCTACCTCCACCTGGACCACCTGGGTGCGCCCGAGGCGGCGACCGACGCCGATGGCAACGTGGTCTGGTGTGCCGACTACAGCCCCTATGGCAGGGCGAAGATCGATATCCCGGACGGATCTTACCAACTCAACCTGCGGCTCCCGGGCCAGTACGAGGACCTGGAGACAGGCCTCCACTACAACGACCACCGCTACTACGACCCGGACCAGGGGCGCTACCTGAGCCCTGATCCATTAGGTCTTCGCGGCGGTATAAATCCCTATGGGTATGTGTCAGGAAATCCCTTGCGGTATGTGGATCCGCAGGGGTTGGTGCTATTCGCCTTTGACGGGACGTGGAACGACCGGAACAAGGTGCTGACGAATGTGGAGCTGTTCAGGCGGCATTATTTGGATGATGGCGAGATGTCGTTTTATTCAGTAGGTGTTGGGACTGGGCGATTCCCGGATCCCTATATCGGTGGCGGATTGGGGCTGGGTGTGTTGAGGCAGGTACAGGAACACCTGAACAATTTGGACGAGTATTTAAGAGAGGGCGCACCTGGGTCGCAAAATGGAACACAGGTGATGATAGATATTGTCGGTTTCTCACGTGGGTCTGCGGCGGCCCGGATGTTCGCCAATCAGGTGCTGTCACGCCGAGACGCAGGATATTACATAAAGAACCATGGATATTGTATATCAATCCGGTTCATGGGATTGTTCGACACTGTGCCAATGACAATTGAGGAAATTGATACCAGGGTTCGGCCGGAAGTGATGTACACCGCGCAGGCAGTGGCGCTGAACGAGCACCGTAAGCTCTTCGCGCTGTATTCCATCGAGTTCGACCAGACCCTACCGGGTTTCGGTGCGCCGATGGTAGGTGGCGTTTCACCGGGGGTTATTATCGAGCGGGGGTTCATCGGGGCGCACTCGGATATCGGCGGTGGCTATTGTGGAAAAGACATCGTTAATTGTTCCGGTGGCGATCTTTCCGACGTGGCCTTGAACTGGATGGTGGAACAAGCGGAGAAGGCAGGTGTTCTCATGAGGGAATTGACAGAAGAATTGAAAACAATCAGCAATCCCATATTGCATGATGAAAGCTCACGGAAGAGGGTGTTGAGCCAGCCGCATACAGGCTTTGAATATGTATACCCAGAGGACCGGCGAATCTATTATCCCAATGCCGATAATCATAATGGCAACCCGAAGGTGTACCAGGATTCCATGGAACTGTTCGGTCTGACGACCCGGGATACGATTCGATATCTCACAGATCGAGTGAATCCAGTAAATGCAGGTTACAGCTACAGTCAAGTGGCTGATGTAAAAATGAAGGGGGTGGACGGGTATGCAGAATGGTTGCGGAAGAACTATGGAGTCACGGTCAATGTGCAGTGAAGACGGTGAGAAGGGTGTGCAGCGACACTGCCTTGCGCGGAGAGGCTTTCTGGGGTGCTTCGCAATCGGATTGGGTCTGCTCCTCGCGGGAGGCTGTTCGGTGTATAGGCTGGCAGTCGGTGAGCACTTCGCCTACGCGTTTACGAATGCCGGCGACGAGGAGATCGAGGACGTGAGTGCGGCGGTGCCGGGACACGGTGAGGTATACGGGCAGGCCGGAATGTCGGGTCACTCGAAGGCGTTTCACCTGATCAATGTATGGGCCGAGGAGGGCCGCAGGGTGCCGGAGGTGCTGCAGGTTCGCTGGCGCAAGCTGCCGGAGCCGGGGGGAAAGCCCTATACTGGCAAACCGGTGGGCCCCTACACGGTGAAGGTGAGGGAGCGCATTCCCCCGGAGATCCTGAAGCAGGTCCATAGCTCGGCTGATCTCCAGCTCCGGTTGATATTCGCCATTCAGAACCAGGGTGTCGATTTCCGCTGGGAGCTTCGAGAATATGGCTGGGAGGTTATCGGCACGAAACTGCTACGCAGCGGCGAATAGTCCGGTAGGATGGGCAAAGCGGCAGCGTGCCCATCGGATGCCCATCCGTCGCCGTGCCCGTCGCGCCAGGATGGCGCTCCTACGGGCGGGGTAAACGAGCTTTGTAGGGTGCGCTGTGCGCACCGCCTTACCCGGAGCTTCGGTTCGAACAGCGGCAACTCATGCTACGTGGCTTCAATAATCTTCTCCGGCACCTCCCTCACCATCCCCCACGCCGCCTCCTCACCCACGATCCTCGCCGCCGCATCCCGCCCGTGGTCCAGCCGTGGTGGGCGTGCTCCGAGGTTGTGGGCATCCGAGGCTAGTATCGTTACCCAGCCGTTGTGAAGGAACTGTTCGGCCCGTTCCCGGGCATAGGGACCGAAGTCGCCGGCGACGGAGCCGGCGGTGACCTGGAACAGGCAACCGAGCTGGACGAAGGGTGCGATGCGGTTGAAGTCGCGGATGATGTCCTTGTTCCGTTCCGGGTGGGCGATCATCGGGCGGATCCCACGGTCCAGGAGCCACTTGACCAGTTTGTCGCTGCCGGGCGGGATGTGACTGTGGGGAAGCTCCAGCAGCAGCACTTTCTGACCCTGCCAGCTGCCCAGGTAGGGAATCCGTTCTTCCGCCACCATCCCGAGAATCTCGGCGCCGATACGGACCTCGGCGGCCATGCCGATCTCCAGCGGTATACCGGCCTCGTTAACCGCCTTCCGGAACGACTCCACGGAGACCCCGATGTTCTCCCGCTCGTTGTCGTACATCCCCGGCTGGATGTGGGGCGTGACCACGGACTTGCGGATGCCGTTGACCACGGCCGTGCGGGCGAGGGCAAGCGCCTCGTCCAGGGTGGCCGGGCCGTCATCGATGCCGGGCAGCAGGTGGCAGTGGAGATCGATCATCGACACGCTTCGTTGTTGTCAGGGTGGAAGGATTCAGGAACCGGCACGCATAGGTCAGTGGCAAGGTTAACATTTTTGGCCATGGCAGTGATGGGAGGAGATCGCCGCGAGGGCGCGCCTCCCGTAGGTGCAGATTTATCTGCACACCACAGCAGCCCGACCGAAGCCTGTGGGAGGCCCGCCCCCGGGGCGATGGGGCAGTGGCCGGGGCCCATGGGCTCATCACAACTCAGCCATTGCAGGATGCGGTGAGAAACGAACCGCATCGTTCGGGTTGATATGTTACCCCCTCCCCCCAACCCCCTCCCGCGAGGGGAGGGGGAGCCGGCTGTGCCGCAGCCCGGCCGCGAGGCTCGGGCTTTTACTCCCTCCCCCTCAGGGGGAGGGCTGGGGAGGGGGTGTGCGGCGTTCGAGTTGACGGGCAATCTCCTCCAGCACGGCCCCGGGATCCCGCAACACTTCGTCGTTCCAGAACCGCACCACCTCGAATCCCTGGTTGCGCAGCCAATCATCCCGTTGGCGATCGTGGTAGCGCCGTTCCATGTGTTGCCCACCGTCCAATTCAACGATCAGCCGTTTTTCATAGCAGAGAAAATCTGCGATATAGAGACCCACCGGCACTTGGCGGCGGAACTTATGCCCGTCTAGCTGTCTGCGTCTCAGACGTCGCCAGAGCAGTTGTTCGGCGTCCGTCATGTTTGCACGCAGCTTCCTTGCTTGCGCGATTCCCATTTTCTTTCCTGTCCCTTCCCATTACGAAGTGAATTGTACAATCCCCCTCCCCCCAACCCCCTCCCGCGAGGGGAGGGGGAGCCGGCTGTGCCGCAGCCCGGCCGCGAGGCTCGGGCTTTTACTCCCTCCCCCTCAGGGGGAGGGCTGGGGAGGGGATGTGCAGCGTTCGAGTTGACGGGCAATCTCCTCCAGCATGGCCCCGGGGTTCTGTATTCTGCTTATTCCGGCAACTCGCCCCGAACCACAGAAAATCCTGTCAATCCCGTCAATCCTGTAAATCCTGTCCAATCAAAGAAAAAGGGAGGCCGAAGCCTCCCTCTCTATTCATCAGATACTCACTACGCCTTCGAGCCGTAGTAGTCGTAATGGTAGTAGCGGTCGTACCCGTATCTGCCGTATTTCCCGTAACGGCCAGCTTTCTTGATGTCCACCTGGTTGAGGACGGCGCCGACCAGCGGGGCATTGACGTGGCGCAGGCGCTTCACGCCGGTCTGGGCCAGGGGGTAGGGGGTGGAGTCGGCCTTCACCACGTAGACCACGGCGCTGGCCTGGGTGGAGAGGACGAGGGCGTCGCTCACCGCCTGGGTGGGGGCGGTGTCGATGACGATGCGGTCGTAGGCCTCGGAGAGCTTGTCCAGCAACTCGCTGAAGCGGTGGGAGGAGAGCAGCTCCAGCGGATTGGGGGGGATGATGCCCGCCGGCAGCACGTGGACGCTGGTGCCCTCCACGGGGTGGATGCACTCGCTGGCCTTGGCGGTGCCGGCCACCAGGTTGGACAGCCCGGGGGTGTCCTTGGCGAAGCCGAGCTGCTGGGCGATGGAGGCGCGGCGCATGTCCGCGTCGATGAGCAGCACCTTTTCCAGCTGGCCCAGCGCCAGGGCCAGGTTCATGGAAACGGTGGTCTTGCCCTCGCCGGGAATGGTGGAGGTCACCACCACGATCTTGTGGGGGTTGTCGAGGCCGGAGAGCACCACGCCGGTGCGAATGGTGCGGATGGCCTCGGCGAAGGTGGACTTGCTGTCGTCCGCGAACACCCGCTCGGGCTTGAGCTGCTCGCCCTTCTTCAGCCGCAGCAGGGGCAGGGAGCCGAGCATGGGCAGCCCCAGCCGGTCCTCCAGTTCCTCGCCGCTCTTCAGGGTGTTGTCCAGGTGCTCCAGCAGGAAGGCCAGGCCGATGCCGGCGAACAGCGCCAGGACGATGGCGATGCTGACCATCAGCGCCTTCCGCGGCTTCACCGGCACGGTGGGCACCACCGCCGGGTCCACCACGCGGGCATTGGTGGAGTCCATGTCGCCGGCGACGTTGGTCTCCTTGAAGCGGGTGAGGAAGGTGTCGTAGAGCTGGCGGTTGGCGGCCACCTCGCGCTCCAGGGCCTGCAACCGGAAGCCCTTGCGGTTCACGTCCTGCACCTGGCCCTTGAGCTGGTCGTACTCCCGCTGCAGCTGGGCGGCGGTTGCGCGGGCGGCGGCGAGCTCCTTGTTCACCCCGGCCACAACGTTGCCGAGTTCGCCGCGCAGCTTCTGGCGCGCGGCCTGCAGGTCGCTCTGGGCGGCAATCATCTTCGGGTGCTTGGGCCCGTAGCGCTGGGAGAGCTCGGCGATTTTGCGCTCGGCCTCCGCCTCGGCGGTTTTCATCTGCACCACGAGCGGGCTCTGCAGGCTGCTGAGGCTGGTGGCGCCCTGGCTCTGCAGGTTGCGCGCCTGGGCGTACATGCTCTCCAGCTCGCCCACCTTGGCGCGGGCCGACACCAGGCGCTCGGAGATGGACTGCAGCTGGGCGCTGGCCAGGTCGCTGTCGCCGGCCATGTCCACCAGGCCCTGCTGCTCGCGGTAGGCCTGCAGCGCCTTCTCGGACTCCTCCACCTTGGTGCGCAGACCGTCGAGGCGGTCGGTGAGCCAGGAGGTGGCCTTCTGCACCATGGAGAGCCGTGCCTCCAGACCCGCCTCGATGTAGGCGTTGGCCACGGTGTTCGCCACCTCGGCGGACAGTTTCGGATCGTTGGCCTCGAAGGTTACGTCGATGATCTGGCTGTTGCGCACCGGCTCCACGCCGAGCCGACCCATGAAGGCGTCGACGGTGGCCTTGCGGACGGCCTCCTCGGTGGGGGGCTCCTCGTCCTTCGCCAGCCAGGGCAGCCAGTCGGCCAGCTTCAGGTTGAGCCGCGCCCGGCTCGGCGCCTCCCGGGTGGGATCGAACTCGGGGTGGGTCCAGAGCTGCAGCCGGTTCACCACGTCCTCGGCCAGGGTCCGGGACTGGATGATCTCCTTCTGGGTCTGGTAGTACTCCCCGGCGCGGCCGACGCCCTCGGGGCCGTAGAGATCCTCGATGGAGAGGAACTTCGCGGCCTTCGGCTCGATGAGCAGCGAGGTCTTGGCCTGGTAGACCGGCTCCAGGGAGAAGGCCACCAGCGCCGTGACCAGCCCCACCACGAAGGCGAGCCCGAGGATGCCCCACTTGTGGGCGTAGATGGTGCGCCAGTAGGCGAGGAGGTCGATGGTGTCCTCCTCGTAGTGATCGTCGTCAACGCGCGGGGCGAGCCCCATTTCCCTGGGATTGTTCATGCGGCCTTCCATCAGAAGAAGCTTTCCTCAACGGTGAGGGTGTCGCCGGGGCGCACGGGGTCGTTCAGCTCGACCTTCTTGCTGGCGCCGGCGGGGTCCTTGTCCCGCACCACGAAAATCTTGTTGCGCGAGGCCCGCTCGGTGAACCCGCCGGCCAGCGAGACGGCCTGGCGCACGGTGAGCCCGGGCTGGTAGGGGAAGCCGCCGGGGCTCTTCACCTGGCCGTTCACGTAGAACTGGCGGTACTCGAGGACGCTCACGCTCACCTGGGGGTTGACCAGGTAGTCGCCGCGCAGGCGGTTGGCGATGAGTTCCTCCACCCCGCGGATGGAGAGCCCCACCACCTTCAGCTCGCCGAGCAGGGGATAGGGGATGGTGCCGCGGTCGCTGACGCGGGACTCCGCAGAGAGATCGTCCTCGCCGAACACCTGCACCCGCACCAGGTCGCCGGTGCCGAGGCGGTAGCCGGACAGCCCCTCGCCCTCGGCGGCGTGAGGCGCGCCGGCGGGTGCCAGCGCCATGAACAGCAGCAGTGTCAGGAGGTATGCAAACGGGGTCTTGCTCATGCTGATGACAGCGCTCCTATCAGACATCGTTCAATGCAGTTTGATGCGAACAAGGTACCATCATGGAACCATCCCTGGTGTGGCCGGCGTCTCTCAGGGCCGCCTGGCTGAATTTCTTCCTTTCACTCCCGGAGGGCAAATCGCCGCGAGGGCGCCCACCCGCAGGTGCAGATTCATCTGCACACCCCGGCGGCCCAGCGAAGCCTGTGGGAGGCCCGCCCNNCCCCGGGGCGATGGGGCACTGGCTTGTGCCAATGGGCTCACAAACACCTGGCTCTGTCCAAAGGACCCCCCACAGGATCCTGTCAACCCTGAGGGAAAAATCCTGTCAATCCTGAGAAATCCCGTAAATCCTGTCTATTGAAAAAATCATTTCGCAGCCAGCAAAAAGAAGCCTCCCCGCGGGGAGGCTTCCCTGCACAGCCCGTTCCGGTTACGCCAACAAACCTACAGCGCCGCCTTGACGGTCAGCATGAAGGTGTTGTTGTCGTAGTCCTTGCCGGCCGCGCTGGAGTCGCGCTCCAGGTAGCGGTAGCTCGCACCCAGATCCAGCCAGCGGTTGAGGGCGTAGGTGAGCCCCATGCCGTAGGTGGAGCGGTCGTCCTCGCGGTCGGTGGTGTTGTACTCGTCCCAGGCCCACTTGGCGTCGAACTTCGTGCTGAGGCGCACGCCCCAGTCGTGGGTCCAGGCGATGCCGAAGTCCTTCGTCAGCACGTAATCGTCGGTGCCGGTGGTCTGCTCGCTGGTGGAGCGGGAAGTGGTCAGGTCCACGGCGGAGTAGGTGAGGGGCCGCCAGGTGACGCCCACTTCCCAACTGCTGCCGCTGAAGTCGTCACGGCTGCCGTCGTCGAAGTCCTTGGTCAGGTAGCCCACCTTGGCGGTACCGGTGGTCTTGGCCGTGGCGTCCCAGGTGACGCCGGCCAGGTAGCGGCGCTCGGTGCTGTCGAGGCTGGTGGATCCCGGAGGGGCAGCCCCTTCGTTCACATAGTCAATGTCGGTCTGGGCCACCTCGAACAGCAGCGAGGTCTTGGGCATCACCCGGGCGTAGAAGGTGGCGCCCAGGGTGGTGGCGTCGCGGTCGCGGTACTCCTGGCCGTTGTTGTCGTAGCGGCGCCAGGCCTGGTCGGCGTGCAGCTCCAGCCGGCCGCGATTTCCAGGGGTACCGAAAGCATAGGTGCCGCCCAGTTGGTGCTGGTGCCACTCGTCCACGTCGGTGCCGGCAGCGGTGTCGCGCACCACGTCCACCACCTCGTCGGCCCCGAAGTCGGTTCCGCGGGGATCGGTTGCATCCTTGAACTCGTAGTTCAGGTCCAGGTGGTGGCGGGTGGCGAACTCCAGGGCCGCGTTCGCATAGAGTCGCTGGTGGAGGAAGTCGTTCCGGCCGCCATCCTCGCTGTACCAGGCCTTGCTGAGTTCATAGCCGAGCACGTAGGCGTTGGGGCCGCTCAGGCCGCGCAGCTCGATGGCCGGGGTAAGAACGTTCACCCACGCATCCTGCTCGTTGCTCTCGGTACGGTAGACGTTGTCCTCGTACTTGAGGTCGTAGGAGAGCGAGGGGTAGGCGCGGAAGGGGCCGAAGGGAATCCCGTTCGGCTCCAGGGCGGAGGCGGCGCCGGCGCTGCAGGCCAGCGCCACGCCCAGGGCAATCTGTTTCTTGATCATCACGGCGACTATTCCTTTAGGCTGAGCGTCGGAAGCGTACTGGGTCATGGGGCCTGTCAGCTATCGCTGGCAACGCCGCCGGGGGCGCCGGCAGCCGGCTTCATGTCGTTCACGCCGGCCTGGGCCAGTCCTTCCTCCACATCGCCGCTGTCCGCGCCCGCGTCGAGCGCCGCGGTGCGGATGATCTCGATGGCGGAGGTGCCGGTCAGGAAGGCGGCGCGGCTCACCACCTCGATGGTGGCGTCGTTTCCGGCGAGCCCGATGACCGTGGAGACCACTTCGGCGACGCCGAAGCCCGCCTCGAGCAGGGCCTGGGTCACGTCACCGGGGCTGATGCCCGCGTCGAGCAGCGCCTGGGCAATGGAGGCGAGGGATTCGTTGGCCGCCTTGGCATCGGCCACGGCCGCGGTGAGCGCCGCCTGGTCCATGCCGGGTGAAACCGTGATGGCCTGCGCCGCAGCAGGCAGGCCGAAGGCCAGCGTCCCTGCAAGCAGCCAGCCGGGAATGCGCGATTTGTTCATATCCTGAACTCCCGTGGAAAATCCATGTTTACTGGTAGACCAAAGCCTAGCATGTCGTGGCAACGAGATCAGTGTTTCATGTTGCTCTGACGGTACATACATAAATAAATTTGCGACATGTCACAAAAGCGAAACGCCGATGTTTCAATAGCTGTTTACAAACCTGTCCATTCAAAAACAATCGCGGCGAGGGCGCCCCTCCCGCAGGTGCAGATTCATCTGCACACCCCACCGGCCCGCTCGAAGCCTGTGGGAGGCCCGCCCCGGGGCGATAGCGCGCACCACAACCACTATTTCCCTGGGCACCGCTTCTCCCGGTCCATCCACTCCAGCATGGTCCCGGCAATCTCGAATCCCTGCGCCTTCGCCCGCCCGAGCCAGCCGCGCGCCGCGCAATCATCCCGCTTAACCCCGGTGCCACCGGCTATCATCCGCGCCAGGTTGTACTGGGCCGGGGCGTACCCCTGTTCCGCCGCGCGGGTATACCAGCCCACCGCGGTGCCGGGGTCCTTCGTCACGCCTTCGCCGGTCTCGTACAACTCGCCCAGGTTGTTGCGGGCGCTGGCGCTGCCGGCCTCGGCCGCCTCGCGGTAGAGGCTCGCGGCGCGCACCGCATCCTTCTTCACTCCATGCCCGCCGGCGAACATCCAGCCCAGCAGGCTCAAGACACTCACCCGGCCCTGCGCCGCCGAACGCTCCGCCCACTGGAACGCCTCCTCGGTCCGGGGCGGCTGCTCCGCCAGCAGGCGCTCGGCCAGCAGGTGCTGGGCGGCGGCATGACCGCCCGCCGCGGCCTGGCGCGTCAGCTCCAGCGCCCGGGCCGGATCATCCGCGGAAACGCAGAGCGCCGCGCGATACTGGCCCGCCGCCACACCGGACTGCGCGGCGCGGCCGTAGGCATCGCACGCCTTCTTCTCATCGGCCTCGGCCAGCAGGCCGTGCCGGAGGAAGACACCGAGCGCAAGCAGGGCGCGCCCATCGCCCGCCTCGGCATCATGCTCCGTGCGCCAGAGGGTGTCGGCCAGCTGCTCCACGATGCGCGCCTCGTACTCCAGCGCAGCGTGCGTCTGTTCGATCGCCTCCGCCGCCTCGATTTTCGCCGCCAGCGCCCAGGCCGTCTCCGCCAGCGCCTGGCGCGCGGCCTCGTTCTTCGGCTCCAGCGCCACCACCGCCCGCCAGGCCTCGATCAGCGCCACCGACCCGGCCTCCGCGGCATCTGCCTCCAGCGCCCGCGCCGCCGCGATACGCCGCTCAACCTCACCCGCCGCGGCGACGGTACAGACGAGCAGCAACACAATTTCCGGCAACAACTTCATCCCCGCAGCTCCAGGCAGACTGTTCTGCAGGAATTGTAGGGCCGTTTCCAGCGTTGGTGCATTCCCGCACCACCAGGGCGCTGTTTCCCCTCCATTGGGTGGAAATCGCCGCGAGGCCACCCCACCCGTAGGTGCAGATTCATCTGCACACCCCGGCGGCCCGAGCGCAGCCTGTGGGAGGCCCGCCCCCGGAGCGATAGGGCCCGGGCCAGAACCCACAAACCCTCATCCAACCGCAGCCCCTCAACCCAGAGGGAAAATCCTGTCAATCCCGCCCATTCCAGAGTACTGCGATGCCCCCTCCCCCCAGCCCCCTCCCGCAAGGGGAGGGGGAGCAGAGCATGCCGTGCCCCGGGCGTGTGCCTCAGGCTTTTACTCCCTCCACCTCAGGGGGAGGGTTGGGGAGGGGGTGAACCATGCCCAGTCTCTACCACCCGCCTCACATCCTGTGGGGCACCCACGCCCAGCACAAACATCAACAAAAAATCCTGTCAATCCTGTCTATCTACAAATCCCGTCAATCCTGTAAATCCTGTCCCTTCAATTCATCACCCGAATCACTCCACCTCCCGCTGCGCCAGCGCCCCATGCGCCTGCCCGGCCCCTGCCACCTGCCGGCCTCCGGGCTTCGGCAACACCCGCATCACCCTCCAGGCATGCCGCACACCCCAGAAATAGAGCAGGAACAGGCCGGCGAAGGCGTAGAACATCACCCACTGATCCACGGACGACCACAGCCCGGCCAACCCGAACAGCGCCAGCAGCATGGAGAGCACCGCGATCATCAGCACCGCCCGGGAGACCGAGTAACCGGCCACCAGCAGGATATGGTGGAAGTGCTCCCGGTCGGGGGCGAAGGGCGAGCGGCCCTTCATCACCCGCCGCAGCATCAGGCTCACCGTGTCGAGCAGCGGGATGGCCACCAGCCACAGGGCGGTCACCGGGGCGATGGGCGCATTCGGAGCCTGGGTCAGCGCCACCAGGAACCACGCCAGGCAGAAGCCGAGGAACATGCTGCCGGCATCGCCCAGGAACACCAGCGCCCGCCGGCGGCCCGGGATGCGGTAGTTGAAGGCGAGAAAGCCGAGCACCGCCGCGGCCAGGATCATCAGCAGGGAAGTGTGGGCGCCGTCGCCAGCGGCAAAGGCCGCCAGGGCCATGAACACCAGCGCCAGCAGGGAGAGCGTGCCGGCCAGCCCGTCGAGGCCGTCGCACATGTTGACGGCGTTGATGACCCCCACCACGCCGAAGACGGTGAACGGCACCGCCCACGGGCCCAGCGCCAGCTCGTCGCGGCCGAGGAGGAAGCCGAGATCCTCCACCACCACGCCGCCCCACTGGGTCATCATCAGCGCCGCGGCTATCTGGGCCGCGAACCGGATCCAGGCCGGGAGCTCGCGAAAGTCGTCGAGGATGCCGACGATGAGCAGCAGCGCCCCGCCGGCGAACAGCGGCTTGTAGGGCGCCAGCGCCCCGTCGACCAGGAGAACCGCGAAGAAGAAACCGCAGAACAGCGCGATGCCGCCCACGAGCGGCGTGTCGTGGGCATGATCCTTGCGGCCGCCGGGTTCGTCCACAAGCCCGATCCGGAACGCCAGGGGACGCAACACCAGGATCAGCAGAACCGTCACCCCGAAGGCAACGGCAAAAGGCAACAAGTCCATGTAACGGACATCCATTGTCACGTCTCCAAAGGCAGTCAAAACGCACCCCACTGTGCGGTTGCCATGTTAACCGAATGTGTCAATCCGTAACAGATGCAAAAAATGATGACCGCGCCCCCCGCGGGTGGCTGGAGACGACGTCGTGATGGGGGAGAGGTCAACAGCCGCTCGTTGGCAGCCCATCGCCCACCCTGTTGCTACAACGAAAGAAGGGACGGGAGCCATCCCCTGTGGATCTCAATACACAGTCCGAACACGGTGAACTGCTGGAATGCACAACAGCTGCGGCTAAATGCCGCGGGACCTGTTTGCCGCTCTGAAGGGAAAGGATAGTTGACAAGGGCAGACGGACATAGCCTCAGCCCTCCCAATCTTTCCTGTTGTGATTGAATGCACATCCTATTCGCATCTATCGCCGGATCTGCCCTATATCTGCCATCTCTGCTGTGAGAAATCGCCCATTGACACTCTCCCTGCGCCCTTCCTATTGTGTTCACTCGTTGAACGGACTCGAGCGCTGACTGCCCATGGAACACTGGTACGCCATCCACACCAAGCCCCGCCAGGAGCGCGAGGCCGAGGCCCAGCTCTGCCGGCAGGACTACCGCACCTACCTGCCGCTGCTGCGCGCCTCCCGCCGCGTCCGGGGCCAGTGGCTGGAGCGCATCGAGCCGCTGTTCCCCCGCTACCTCTTCATCCGCGTCGATCTCGAGACCGAGAACACCGCCCCCATCCGCTCCACCCGCGGCGTGGCCGGCCTGGTCAAGTTCGGCATGGAGGTCAAGCCCGTCTCCGATCTCATCGTCGACGGCCTCATGCAGGCGGAGGAGGGCGGCTGCCACACCCCCGATGCCCCCGTGTTCAACCGGGGCGACGCCGTCACCATCCTCGACGGCAGCCTCGCCGGCCTGCAGGCCATCTACCAGGCCGAAACGGCGGAGGAGCGTGTCCACCTCCTGCTCGACCTCATGGGCCGCACCAACCGCATCACCCTCAGCCGCCACCAGATCGCCCCGGCCGGCGCCTGATACACTCCAACAGACCACCGCGGACGCCGCCCCTCCCGTAGGTGCAGATTCATCTGCTCGTTCCGCGGCCCGACCGAAGCCTGCGGGAGGCCCGCCCCTGGGGCGATTGCGCATCAACACGATATCTGTCGCCCCTTTGCAAAGCGGCAAAGTGTTGCGATGATTGCAACATGGATGGCGACCACCTATCAGCACTTAGTCAATTCCTGCGGGAGGAGCCGGCTGTCCTGTTCGCCTACCTCTTCGGCTCCCGCGCCCGCGGTACTCATGGACCCATGAGCGACTTCGACATCGCGGTCCATCTGGCGCAGAATGTCGATCTCTTCACCTTTCGATTGCAGATGCTCGAACAGCTGAATCGGCTTCTCAAGACAGACAAGGTCGACCTGGTGGTTCTCAACGACGCACCTCTATTATTGCGACATCGGGTTATCCGCGATGGCCGGTTGCTCAAGGAACATCACGATGAGCGTGTCCGGTTCGAATCACGTACCTTGCGCGATTATCTCGATAGCGCCTACCTGCGCCGCACGCAGACACGTGCCCGCCCGAACCGGGTCGCACCGGAGGTTCCTCGTGGTCGATAAGGACCTGGTGGCGGAGCGGCTGCAGCGGCTGGATGAATACCTGCACCACCTGCGCGACATCGAAAAGAAGGGAAAGGTAGCCTACCTGTCCGATCCGCTCCTGCGCGGGGCTGGTGAACGCTATCTGCAGCTTGGTCTGGAAATTCTGCTCGACATCGGCAGCCATATCATCGCCGACCGGGGTCTTTCGAAACCAGAGACCTATGCCGATATCTTCCGGCTGCTCCATGAAGCGGGACTGCTGCCGGAACCTCTCAACCGGAAGCTGCAGGGCCTGGCGGGTTTCCGCAACATCCTGGTTCACGACTACCTCAAACTGGACTCCGAACGGGTCTTCCAACTCATCAGAGACAAACTCCCCGTACTGGAAGAACTCGCCGACCACTACGCCAACCTCAACCAGAGCGATCTGCACTGACTCCGTGGTTCGGCCGAAGCCCGTCGAAGACCCGCCCCGGTGCCACAGGCAACCGCCGGTGCGGAAGCGCCTGCCGCCTTTACCAGAAAGAGCAATCGCCGCGAGGGCGCGCCTCCCACCAGGCTCCCCAACCCCCACGGCCCGACCGAAACCTGTGGGAGGTCAGCCCCCGTGGCGATGGTGGCTTCCCGCCTCGCCAACGGTCACACACGGAACACGGAACACCTGAATCCGTCTTGATCCCGTAACACCAACGCGTTTTAATACCCCCCAGCCCTAGCGTTCAACCATTGAACAAACCCTCCATCCCACCGGAGGACAGGGCACAGCACCAAATCGGACCAGCCCCATGCTGTGCAAGGAACGCACCGGCAGGGCGGTAGCGTGCCCGAAGCCCCAACAGCCATTGATTCCAGGGAAGGAAACCCATGGCCTACAAGTCCTTCGAAGACCTGGACGTTTGGAAAAAATCCGCACGTCTGAGCGCGGACCTCTACAAGCAATTCGTCAACCTCAGGGATTGGGGTTTCAAAGACCAAATCACCCGTTCTGGTCTCTCAATACCCAGCAACATTGCTGAAGGTTTCGAGCGCAACTCAAACAAGGAATGCCTGCGATTCCTGAACTATGCCAAAGGGTCCTGTGGCGAATTGCGCACCCAGGTCTACATCGGCATGGAAGCAGGATATATCGACAGGCAGCAGGGTAGTGTCTGGATCAAGGAAACGATAGCAATCGCAGCAATGCTTACGGGACTCATAAAGGCACGTCGTGGTTTCACAGGCAAACAAGACTGAAGAAGGCACGCTTACCTTTATCCTTTAACCATTATCCTTTATCCAATCATTTCAATGCCCGACGATATTCATCTCAAACTCCTGAAAACCCTGGAGTCCAACCCCTCCGCCACCCAGCGCGAGCTGGCGCAGGCGCTGGGCATCAGCCTGGGCAAGGCCAACTACTGCCTCCGGGCCCTGATCGACAAGGGGCTGGTCAAGGCCAACAACTTCAGGAACAACAGGAACAAGCTCGCCTACGCCTACCTCCTGACCCCCAAGGGCATCGAGGAGAAGGTGCGCCTCACCTCCCGCTTCCTGAAGCGCAAGATGGCCGAGTACGAAGCCCTCAAGGCGGAAATCGAACAACTCCGCCAGGAGGTCGAACAGGCAAATGAAGTCGAGCCGGTCAAGACCGCTGACTGAAATCCTGACGGAACACGGAACACGGAATCTAAAATGCACAAGGAACTGGTAGCAGTCGTCGGCCTCGGCTACGTAGGCCTCCCCCTCGCCGTCGCCTTCGGCAAGACCCGCAGGACCCTCGGCTTCGATATCGAACCGAAAAAACTCCAGGCCTACCGGGCGGGAGAGGACCCCACCGGCGAAGTCGGCCCCGTGGAGCTCGGCAAGGCTGTTCATCTCGAATACACCCACGATCCCCTCCACCTGCGCGAGGCCGACCTGGTGG
>NPIF01002876.1_pt1 | contig 42508 bp, 31 predicted proteins | sample 8637461 | NCBI WGS metagenome assembly NPIF01 (sample SAMN07420641, study PRJNA396082) | bioreactor metagenome | isolation source: sample BR12 brine-fed electro-methanogenic bioreactor BR | place: Japan: Kochi | collected 2016-12-09
TTTAATTATCTCACCATCTAACATAATGGTAGTGTTATGTTTATACCACGTGGTATAAATTTAGAAAGCTATAAAGCAGCGGTTACTAATAAAGCAATATGGATTGCTTTAGGAAATACTATATTCTATACAGTATTTGGTGTTTTGGTTAATTTGTTTTTCTCTATGACAATAGCCTATCCATTGTCAAAGAAGAGATTGTTCTTAAGAAAACAATTAACATTGTTCACTGTATTTACTATGTGGTTCTCTGCTGGAATTATTCCATTATTCTTAGCATTTAAAGATTATGGATTATTGAATACACGTGTAGCTGTTATATTTGGATTTGCAATTAATACTTATAATATGATTATTTTAAAGAGTTTCTTTGAGCAAGTACCTGCATCATTAGAAGAAGCTGCTGTAATAGATGGGGCTAGTAATATAAGAATATTATTTAGTGTTTATTTACCTCTTTCAAAACCTGCATTAGCCACAGTTGGTATGTTCTATGCCGTTAGTAGATGGAATGGTTATTTCTGGGCAATGAACTTATTAAGAGACGATAATAAGATGCCTCTTCAAGTGTTATTGAAAAAGTTAATTGTAGATAGAGTTGCTAATGAAACAGAAGCTGCAATTATCACAGATCAGAGTTTGAGCTCTCCTCTAACAATAATTTATGCAATTATTATTATCGCTATTATTCCAATGATGATAGCATATCCATTTATTCAAAAATACTTTAAATCAGGATTAACAATTGGAGCTGTAAAAGGCTAACAATTTTTAAAATAAAAATTAAAATGTATAACTTAAAAGGAGTGTTATATGAAAAAAAGATTATTAGTAGCATTATTAGCTACTTCTATGGTATCCAGTTTATTTGCTGGTGGGAATGCTGAAGAAAGCTCAAAAGCAAGTGAAACAAAACCTTTAGTTGGTAATCAACTAGTGAGCGAACCTACAGAATTAACAATATTCTTAAATTTTAATAATATGCCATTCAATAAAGAATGGGCAACATGGAAAGCTATCGCTGAAGATACTAATGTATCTCTTAACGGTGTTATTCCACAAAGTAGTTCAAATGAAGAAGAAGCTTATAACTTAATGTTAAGTTCAGGGGATTTAGCTGATATTATTGGTTATAAAGATCCTGCAGTATTAGAACAATTAGGAAGAAATGGTGGTTTAATACCTTTAAATGATTTAATTGATCAACATGCCCCTAACTTAAAAAAATATATGGAAACTCACCCTGAATTTGCAAAAAAATGTTATGCTTTAGATGGCAATATATATTTTATTCCTAAAGATTTTGAATTAAAATCAGCAGAATTTTGGTGGATTAGAAATGACTGGTTACAAAAGTTAGATTTAGAAATACCTACAACAGTTGATGAATTATACACAGTATTATCAGCATTTAGAAATGAAGACCCTAATGGTAATGGTCTAAAAGATGAAGTACCTCTATTTGATAGAGCAGGTTACAAAATGCCTGATGAATATCTATATCTTTGGGATACTTCAACTGAATTTTATGCAAGAGATGGTAAAATTGAATTTGAACCAATGCAAGAGAACTTTAAAGTTGGTGTTGCAAATCTTGTTAAATGGTATAAAGAAGGTTTAATTGACCCAGAAATCTTTACACGCGGTCCAAAAAGTAGAGATATTTTATTCTCAGGTAACCTTGGTGGTTGTACACATGACTGGGTAAGTACAGGTAACTATAATAAAAACTTAGCTGATTCTATTCCTGGTTTCGAAGTAGCTCCAATGGCACCACCAGCTGTTCCATCTGGTGAAATTGTAGAGAGAACATTTAGATCACCAGGGACCGGTTGGGGTATTTCTTATCAATGTGAAGATCCTGAATTAGCAATTAAATTCTTTGATTATTTCTTCTCAGAAGCTGGTTCAGCTTTCATAAACTGGGGTATCAAAGGTGATACTTATGATGTAGATGCAAACGGAGATAAATATTTCTTAGATTCAGTATTAAACAGTGGTAAAAGCCCAATTGGTTACTTAAGAGGTTATGGTGTTCAATACAGAATTGGTATGGCTCAAGAAGCTGCTTATGAATATGCATTTATGAGTGATGTTGGAACAGTAGCAACAAAAATGTATAACTCTAATCTACAATGGTATAGAGATAATGTTCCTCCATATTTAGATGGTGCTTTACAACTTAAATATAATGCTGATGATGAAGCTGAATACTTAAGAATTATGGGAAGTATTAGACCTTATGTTGCTGAAAGATTCCAATCATGGATGTTAGGAACATCTGACTTTGAAGATGATTATGATGAATTCATTTCACAATTAAAATCTAGAGGTATTGAGAGAGCAATTGAAATTAACCAAGATGCTTATAATATCTATTTGGGTAACTAATATAAAATAATGGTTTTAAATATATCTTAGGAGATAATTTAAGTTATCTCCTAAGTATTTAATAAGAGGATAAAATGTCTAAAAAAATAAACAATGCTATCAAAAATGCTATAATTCAAATTGATTCTTGTTTTCCGGAATTTGAAGAAAAATTTCCATATTCAAATAGTAAAAACAATTTTTATGAAAAGAGTGAAAATATTGAATGGACAACTGGATTTTGGACTGGAGAGATTTGGTTAGCTTATGAATATACTAAAAATGAAAAATATAAAGAAATTGCACTGAAGCAGGTAAAGTCTTTTAAAAATCGTATTGAAAAAAGAATTGATGTTGATAATCATGATATGGGTTTTTTATATTCTCCATCTTGTGTAGCTGCTTATAAATTAGTTGATTCAGAAGAGGGAAAAGAAGCTGCATTATTAGCAAGTGAAAACTTAATCTCTAGATATCAAGAAAAAGGTGAATTTATCCAGGCTTGGGGAAATTTAGGAGCTGATGATAACTATAGATTAATAATTGATTGTTTATTAAATCTACCTTTATTGTTTTGGGCAACCGAAGTAACGAACAACGACAAATATCGTGAAATTGCATTAAAACATATTACTGCAGCAATGAAAGTAGTTTTAAAAGATGATAATTCAACATACCATACATATTTCTTTGATAAAGAAACAGGACTTCCACTAAAGGGTGTAACAAGACAGGGAAATAGAAATGACTCTGCTTGGGCTAGAGGTCAAGCTTGGGGTATTTATGGTGCTGCTTTAGCTTATAGTTATACTAAAAATGATGAGTACATTGATAAATTCAAGAGAATGACGGACTTCTTTATTTCTCATTTACCAAAAGATAATATCCCATATTGGGACTTTGATTTCACTGATGGATCAAGTGAGCCTAGAGACTCTTCTGCTTCAGCAATAGCCATTTGTGGTATGTATGAAATGATTAAATATTTAAATGAGGCTGATAAAATTTATTACAAAGAGATGGCTGATAAATTATTAGATGTATTAATTGAAAAATGTGCTGCAACAAACCCTAAAGACTCTAATGGCTTATTACTTCATGGAACTTATGCTAGAAAAAGTGAACATAATCCATGTAATAACCGTGGTGTTGATGAATGTAATACTTGGGGTGATTATTTTTATTTTGAAGCTTTAATGAGAGCTTATAAAGATTGGGACTCTTATTGGTAAAAAAAATGACTGACAATTGGATTTTAGAAGATGCAAACAGACTATTAAATAATATATTTATATTTGATCATCCTTGGGATATGGAAGCTTGTTCTATCCCAAGGCAGTTTCATGAAAAAATAGAATGGGATAGTCCATTCAATGATGATGATGAATGGACTTTTATGTTATCGAGATTTCGTTTTTGTGAAACTTTAACTCAAGCTTTTTTAATAACAAATGATGAAAAATATATTGTAAAAGTAAAAGAGTTATTATTAGATTTTATTACTAATACTAATATTGAAGAGAATTCTAAACTCTATAGAAGTATTGATGCTGCTCTAAGGGCTATGCATATTTTAAAATCAATTCCACATTTAAAACTTACTATTGAAGAAAAAAAGAAAATTGAAAAGTTTTTAGAAAATCAATTATTTTATTTATCAAATTGTGATAATCCTTTTTTAAGAGTTTCAAATTGGGGTGCAATTACTGATAGTGCAGCTTTGTCTTTATCATTCTATTTTGAAAAAAAACTATCTTTTGATAATAAGTCTTATTCTCAAATAGAAAATAGATTAATTAATAATCTTGAAATGAGTATTTATGATGATGGTTATCATTTTGAAATGAGCCCTATGTATCATGTAGAAGTATTATTAGCATTACTTCAATTAATAGAAATTAAGAGAATAAATAAAAATGATTATTCTTTAGATAAAATTGAAGAATATGCTCTTAAATTATCTAAAATGCTGATTTATACAATGAAGAATAATTATAAGATCTTTAATCAAGGGGACAGTGATGATACTAGTTTAGTTGATTTGATGACTTATATTTCCTTCATTTTAAATTCTCCTTTTTTGAAGAGTATAGCAAGAGATAAACTACCTTCATACTTTTCTCAAGCAGACCAAGAAAAATATAAAAAAATAAATAAAGAAAAGATATTTAATGAAAGTGTTTCTTTAATTGAAAGTGGTAATTTTTATTTAAGAAATAGAGATTTAACTACTCATTTTAGATGTGGCTTTATAGCAAGTGGCCATTGCCATAATGATATACTTCATTTTGATGTAGTAAAAAATGGTATTGATATTTTAGTTGATAGTGGTAGATATACTTACACAGAAAAACCGCTTAGAACTGTTTTGAAACAAGCCGTTTCTCATAATACTATAGTAATAAACGATGAAGATTGCTTAAATCCTGTAGATAGTTGGAAATTTTATAATAGTATTTCGTATGATAATAAAAATATTGTAGAGAAAAATGGAATTAGTTTTGTTGAAGGTGTAAATTTTAGTTACAACAAACTTAATAATTCAATAATTAAAAGATCTATACTTCAAATTGAAGATAATATGATATTTATCATTGATAAGATTTCAAGTTCTCAAAAAGTTAAAATTAATAGATATTTCCATTTTGATAATAAAGGTAAAACTACATTAGAAGAAAATAAAGTTACTTATGCTCTAAACGAGTTTAAATGTTATTTAAACATTTTAGATGATGATACTTTAGAAATGATTAATACACCCTATTCTAGAAAATATAACGAGATAGAAGAGAAGAAGACTCTAAGAACTGAAATATATGAAGCAGATACATTAAAAGTAAGTATGCTTTACTTTGATAATGATTTAGAGATTGAAGATCATCCTGTATATCATGGGGCTACTAATGAAATATTAGATAAAAATATTGCTAGAGCTTTTAGTATTAAATCAAAAGAAGAAATAAATATATTAATTCAAAGTGAAATAAATACTTTAGGTGTTTCAACTATATATTCAAAGAATATTGAAGGTTTTGGAAATATCTTAGTAAAAAAAGATAATCAAATAGTGAGGTTGAAATAATTATAAATGAAAAAGAATTTATTATATATATTTGCAGATCAATGGAGAGCTCATGCATTATCTAATGCAGGAGATGTTAATTTAAAAACTCCTAATATGGATGAGTTTGCAAAGGATAGTTGTAGAGTTGTTAATGCAATAAGTACATATCCTCTTTGCTCTCCACATAGAGCAAGTTTAATGACTGGAAAATATCCACTTAATTGTGGATTTTGGACTAATTGTAAAACTGGTCTTTCAATTAGTCCAACTTTAAACCCTCAAGAAGTTACAATTTCTGATGTACTTAAAGAAAATGGATATAATACAGCATATATTGGTAAATGGCATTTAGATTCTAGTACTCTAAATTATAGAGGTGAAGGAGATACTCTCTGTAAAGGGTGGGACAGCTTTACACCACCTGGGGAAAGACGTCATCATTTTGATTATTGGCATAGTTATGGAGCTATGGATGAGCATTTATCTCCTCATTATTGGGAAGATGATAAAGAACCTATAGTGATAAATAAATGGTCTCCAGAACATGAAACTGATGTTCTAATTGATTATTTTGATACTCAAAAAAATGAAGAAAATCCATTTTTTGCAATGCTTTCTTGGAATCCTCCACATCCACCATATGATAAAGTCCCTCAAAAATATTTAGATTTATTAGATGATGAGATAATATTTAGAGATAATGTAAGTGAAGAGTGGAAAACCAATGAAGAAAATATAGCATCTTTTAGAGAATACTTTGCTGCAATTATGGGACTTGATGTACAATTTGGTAGAATTATTAAATATCTAAAAGATAATAATCTATATGACAATACTACCATTATTCTATCAAGTGATCATGGGGATTGTATGGGAAGTCATGATAGAGTTGGTAAGAATATCTGGTTTGAAGAATCAATTAATATCCCTTTTTATGTCAAAGATGATTCTATTAAAATAAAAGAATGTGATGCTTTATTTGAGAGCTGTGACCATGCTCCAACAGTATTGGATTTATTGGATGTTAAAATTCCTAATACTATGGAAGGTAAAAGCATAAAACCTTTATTAGAAGGTAAAGCTTTTCAAGAAAAAGAATATGCTTTTTTATGTATGATTCCTGGAATGCCTAATTTGGTAGAGCCTTATCTTAATAAAGGCTTGAATTCAAAGGGATACGGATTTAGAGGACTTAGAACAAAAGATTTCACATATATAATCGATAACAAATTGAATCCTAGTGAAAAACAAGAAAGATATTTTTATGATAATAAAAATGATAAATATCAACTAAATCCTACTGTATTAAAAAAAGATGATGATATTTGTAAAAGATTAGATCCAATTCTAAAAGAGATTTGTAAATCACAAAAAGATTTCTTTATTTTTAATAGGGAGGAAAATGATGAATAAACCTAATTTTTTATTGATACAAGTAGATCAATTACACAATAAATTTTTAAATAGTTATGGTGGAAATTCAAATTCTCCAACAATAGATACCCTTTTTGAAGATGGTGTTAGCTTTGAAAACTGTAACTGCCCATTTCCTCTTTGTCAGCCATCACGTGCTAGTTTATGGAGTAATAGATATCCCCATGAAACAAATGTATTATCTAATGGAAGAAAATGGCCTTGTGATGATGTAACTACAGATTATAAAACTTTTGGGGAAGTCTTAGTTGATAATGGATATAGTGCATATCATTTTGGAAAACGTCATGATGCAGGGGCACTAAGAGGTTTTAATTGTGCAAAAGAGGAAGAAGTTAAAATTGAAGATACTGATGAGAGATTCCCTTTTAATTTTGATACCTATAATGATAGAGACTGTACAATAAAAGCATTAGATTTCTTGAAAAATTATAATGAAGATAAACCATACTGTACTATTGTTGACTTAATTAATCCTCACAATATTTGTGGATGGATAGGATTCAATAAAGATAAAACAACACTTCCATTAATCGATAATCTTCCTGAGCTTCCAGATAATTTTGAATTTGGAGATATAGAGAATAGAGCGAAATCTATTCAATATATTTGTTGTTCTCATAACAGACAAGCTCAAGTCTCTTCTTGGTCTCCTATAATGTTTAGATATTATTTAAAAGCATATAATCATTACTTAAAAACTGTTGATGATGAAATAAAATTGATTATTGATACTCTTAAAATGAGGGATGATTATGAAAATACAATTATAGTATTCTTTAGTGATCATGGTGATAGTTTAGCCTCTCGTGGTTGTGTTACCAAACAGGTTGCAATGTATGAACAAACACTTTGTGTTCCTTTATCTTTTAGTGGGCCTTTAATAAATAAAAATAAGAATATGATTAAAGGATTAGCTGCAACTCTAGATATTATTCCAACGGTTTTAGATTATGCTAAGATTGAAATTCCTAAATATTTTAGAGGAAAATCTTTAAAGAGTAATATTGAAAATAATGAAGATATTAATAGAAAATATGTATATTCACAATGGCATACTGAATGGGGATATACTGTATCTCCAGCTAGAATGGTGAAATCTTTAGATTATAAATATATCCATTATTTAGAAGATAATTTTGAAGAATTATATGATTTGAAAAATGATTCATTTGAAAAAATTAATATCGCTAAAAATACAGAATATGAAGATATTTTAAATGAGATGAGAAGGGAATTCAAAAAATATATTAAAGAAACAAACGATCCTTATTTCTCTCTTAAAGTTAATGTTGATAAAAAATGGAGAAATCATGATGTCTCTTATTTTAAACATGAAGGTATTGCTGCTCCTATGGAGTCAAAATAATCAATTTCTGTAAAGATTGCTATATTTTTTTAGACAAATACAATAATAAACACCTCTATAAAAATTTAATATTATTAAAAATAGAGGTGATGAATATTATAGTATTAAGGCATCAGCAATAATTTTCTAGGTTGATGCCTTAATTTATTTTTAGGTTGTTAAATAAATACTACCATTTTTATATATTTACCTTGGCCTTTACAAAGTGATACGCAACTAGGATTATTAATTTCTATATCACTTGAAACTTATAAATCCATTTATAACTTATTCTTGCGTTAGCTAAGTATAAGTTCTTATCTTCATATTTGAAGCAATAAATATTGTTGCCTAGCTTTTAGTTCTAATTTATTTACTCTTTTTTCATGTTTGGGCTAAATATGTTTAATTTATAAAAATAGGTTTATTTCCTTCATCAATACCGCATGAAGTAAATACATCACCATATCTAACAACATTATCTACATTCCAATCAGAAATATCTTGATTAAAATTAGTAGCACCTTTGAACATAGATCTCATATCAGTAACATTTTCTACATTCCAAGTAGAAATGTTTTGATTGAAATTAGTAGCACCTTCGAACATAGATTTCATATTATCAAAATTACTTACATCCCAACCAGAAATATCTTGATTAAATGATATGGCATTTTTGAACATTTCGCTTGTAGAAGTACAACCGCTAATATCCCAAGTTGTAATATTTTCATTAAATGAACTCGCATCTTTGAACATGCCATATATTTTTGTAACTTTTTTAGTATTCCAAGAAGATAAATCACTGTTAAAGACTGATGTAGAATAGAACATGTACCTCATATCAGTAACATTGCTAACATTCCAAGTAGATAAATCACTGGTGAATGAATTAGCATCATAAAACATACAGTACATATCAGTAACATTTTCTACATTCCAACTTGAAAGATTGCTTTCAAATACTTCAGCACTTTGAAACATTGAATTCATTGTTGTGACATTATCTACTTTCCAATTTGAGAGATCTTGATTAAATGCTGTTGCTTGATTAAATAGATAACTCATGTCAGTAACATTACTGACATTCCAATTTGATATGTCACTATTAAATAATGAAGCTGATTTGAATAAAGAACTCATGTTAATAACATTTCCTACATCCCAATTAGAAATATTACCATTGAATGAAGTAGCTTTATAGAACATATTATTCATATCTGTAACACTACTAACATCCCAACTTGAAATATCACCATTAAATTTTGAAGCAAACATAAACATTTTACTCATATCAGTAACACTGCTAACATTCCAATTTAATAAATCTTTAGAAAATTCTGGTGCAGAATAGAACATTTGACTCATATTAGTAACACTACTAACATCCCAACTTGAAATAACACCATTGAATGAATTAGCTCTATTGAACATATTATTCATATCAGTAACACTACTAACATCCCAAGCAGAAATATCACTATTGAATGAAGTAGCTTTATAGAACATATTATTCATATCAGTAACATTGCTTACATCCCAATTAGAAATATCCTCATTAAAAGTTGAATTCGAATCAAATAAATGATTTAGGTCAGTTATCCCAAATACTTCTATATTATTACAAATGCTACCATTAGTAATTAAAGTGCTTAATTCATCCTTTGTCATTGGACTTTCTATATCTTTATCTACAATTTTAGTTTTAGTTCCTCTTTTTATTAATTTTGCGGTTTTTATTCCATTTTGATATATGTAATAATAATTATCTTCAAGTGCATTAGAAAATGAAATTGAAGAATAATTAGATCTTGTTATAGCATTAGTTATTTTAGTTTCTGTTTTGTCATATACTTCAATATTTGAAACATCACCTAAATTTATTGTGCTTTTTGCTGATATGCTACAATCATTATCATGAGTAATATCCCATTTTGCATAAAGAGTTATATTATTTTTTGAAATATCTTTTTCAAAATCCCAATTATTTGTACAATTTTCATCACAGAACCAACCTGAGAATATAAAACCTTCTTTTGTAGGATTTGTTGGCTCTTGAATATATCCAATAATATTTTGATTATCTATTGCACTTCCACCTTTGCTATCAAAAGTTACTATAGCACCATCTAATATTTGCATGTATTCACCACAGCTTGATAATAAGATGGTCATTATTAATAATTCTATAATATATTTAATTTTATTTTTTTTAGATTTCATATGATATTCCCTTTATAAAAGTATGCTTGTTCCGGCTGTTAATGCTGTTTCTAATGCTATCTCATCAGTTCCTGAAAAGGCCAAAGCATTTCCTCTAACAAATAATTGTGTTTCTTTATTTACTTTTGAAGAAATACATAGACCTATTTCTCCAAAGGCATCGAAACAATAAATTGCACCGTTTGTATTATGGATAGGTATTTCAACTAAAAGTCCTGCACCTAGTTCTGGAATAATTGATATAAAATCATAATCTAGTTTATATCCAAGTCCTAATCCAAAAAGTCCTGTATGAATGCTATCAATTAAAGCATTATTAGAAGATCCATACCAATAAGTAAATTCTCCATATAAATCTAATTCATTATTAGAATTATCAAAACGAACATTACCTCCATATCCATAATCATATAGATTCTCTGAGGTATTGATACTTGGAATTATATATGTTCCTCCGACTGAAATTTTATTTGTTTTATTCTTTTTAGTATTTGAATTTATATTTTCTATTGATTTTTTTTCATCATGAACTTCAATTGATGTTGTTTCATTATTGATAATTTTTTCTTTTTTGCTTTCCCATGTTTTTGTTTCTTTATTATAAGAAATACTATAACCACTATGCCAAATAGTATTATCAATTGAGTACTGATAGTGAATTATATTTTTTGTTTTATCACTAGTTATTAATTGAATTTTTGGATTTTCAATATCTAAATAAATCCAATTGTTACCTTCAATATCATCAATATGATATCTACAACTTTTAATGTCATCTCTCAGAATTACTTTAAAATTTATAGTAGTTAGATTATTTTCAGCGAATAGCTGAACCGGCATAAAAAATAAACACACTAATGCTAGTGATTTAATAATTGTTTTCATATATTTGTTCCCCTAAATATAAAATACTAAATTTATATTACTTATTTTTTATAATATATACTAACTTATACCATGTAAAGAAAAATATAATAAATTTATTTTTTTTAATATGTATTTGATATATTTATTTTATAATAATATACATTTTAATTTATAATTGTTTATTAATTTGTAATAATTTGCAACATTTTATAATTTAAAACTTTTTATTGTAAATAAATTAATAATATTTTAATAAACTTATTCAAACTTATTACATTGAATTTATAAATATTTGCTTATTGGTAATAATTTCATAGATAGATACAGAACTGATTTATTAATATCAATATGTTTTTGCACAATTTCTGGAAAATATTTATGTACTACCGGCTCTAGATAAGCTATATCAGGGACAGGATGTTCTTAATTCTTTCAGGAAATTGACTGATGGTTATGTCTTGATAGAGCAGTATGAGCTAGCTATCTATGCATATCACTACCTCCTATTCCGATTTCTAGTGATAAACCTTTCAAGTTTGATCAGGATATCATCGCAAATATTCATTTGTGTCTTGAGGGGTTGGGGATGGGAAATGTATCTCTCTATGTTGATGAGTTGCTGAAATAATATTTATGGTACTCGAGAGGTGTACCTAATTACAATCGTATTCATTACGAGTTCGTTATTCTTCAGATAGTATGATAAATGGTTATACCATTTTATTAACTTAAGATAATTAATACGTGAGACATACGGGAAAAGGATAAAAGTGTTTTTATATGCAAAATAATTTGTTTAAATAGGAACTTATATATTATGAACAGATATAAAAGAGGCTTGTTATGATTATTAGTTTTTTACTATTGCCTTTTTATTTTAATTATTTCTTTAGTGAATTGCATTCTTGGTATTTTTATGTAATTCTTTTCTTACTTTAGTTTGGAATAACTAGTTCTAAATGGTGGGAAGATTTTTTAGTTGAAAATTCTAAAAGAAAGATTAAAACAAAATATAAGGAATAGATTAATTATGGAAAAAATAAAAGCATTAGTATTAATTACTCTAAGTGATGGAGAGAAGAAGATGTTTTCTCAGTTTGAAGATTCAATAGATTTTACTTTTAAAGATTCTGATAAAGAGATTATTGAGAGAGAAGATGTATTATCTTCTGAAATTATTATTGGTTATCCACCAAGAAAGTATTTGAAAGAATCTACTAATCTTAAATGGCTTCAAATGATTTCATCTGGTGTAGATAAATATTTACAAGGTGGGGTGTTACCAAAAGATGCTATTATCTGTAATGCTAAAGGTTCTTATGGACAAGCTCAATCAGAGTTTATGTTTGCCATGCTTTTATCATTAATGAAGAAACTTCATGTCTATAGAGATAATCAAAACAAAGCTTTATGGAAAGATGAAGGTAATGTTATGGTCCTTAGAAACTCTACTGCTTTGGTTATGGGATTAGGTGATATTGGTAGTGAATTTGCTAAAATCTTAAAAGCTTTTGGTGTTCATGTAATAGGAGTAAGACGTGATGCTTCTAAAGAATGTTCTGTTGTTGATGAAGTTCATTCGTTTAAAGATGTTGATTCTTTAATACCTAGAGCTGATATTGTAGCGATGGTAGTTCCTGCAACACCAGAAAGTAAGAATCTTATGAGTAAAGAAAGAATTGCTTTGATGAAAGAAAATGCTGTTCTTGTTAATACTGGTCGTGGTCTAACTGTTGATAATGAAGCTCTTTGTGATGCTATAGAAAATAATAAAATAGCAGGTGCTGCTATTGATGTATTTGATCCAGAACCTATTGATGAAAATCATAGAGCTTGGAATATAGAGAATTTAATTATTACTCCGCATGCTGCAGGACAAGACTATATGGAACATAACTGGAAGAATACTTTAAAACTAATTGAAGATAATCTTAAGTTATATATAGAAGGTAAAGAATTAATTAATGTTGTTGACAGAAATATTTACGAATTCTAGATTTTTATTGTGTTATTTCTCATAAATAAATTATTTATCTATTAATTGAGCATTTGTACTTGAAATATTATTGGTAAATTATTTTGATGAATTTTTTGAAATTTAATTTATTTATTTTGCAGAAATCATTTAGTTAGAATTGATTTTTAAATAGACTTTTTTTGTCTATTTTTGAGGCTTAAGAAGTCTTTTTTTTTGGATTACTTTATAACCGGTTTAAAGCTTAAAAAAGTTGACAAATTTAATAATTTAGACTACAGTTTATATGTAACTGATTACATAACAAATGTAAAAAGTTTTATTATTTTTAACGTAACGAGTCATAGAGAATGTCTGCTTTTATTAGTATTCGCTCTATGACTCTTTTTGTTTGTTTATGATTTCTTGTGCTTTTTCTCCATATTTTAAATAATCATATATTCTTATTGCTTTCCTCAAATATGATTTATCAGAAGAACTTAAACCTCCTTTATTAATAGGTTGAAAAGCATTAGGGTATTCTTCTAGAATATTGAGTAAATTTAATTGCAATAAGTCTAAATCTTTTAGAATAGTTTCTTTTGAAAGAAAATGTAGATAATTAAGTTTTTTAAATACAGAATCTTCATCTTTTTCAAAAATCCAATTAATAGTTTTATTTTTATTTAATTCTTGATAGTTATGTTTCTTATTTTTAATTGTTGCTGGGATAAGATCCTCAAAAGTGTTAGGAATTGATATATCCTCAGGAATTATTTTTTTAGCACAAACAATATATTTGCAACATGGGGTTTTGGTTTTATTATTTAAAAAAGAAGGGAAAGCTTTGGATAAAATTGCATCAGGAGTATATTTTAAATTATCTAATATGATATCAATAAAAACATCGTCTCTAGAAACTCCAACTAAGCCAATTATAGAGTTTTGAGATCCAATATAAATAGCATAATCAGTATCTTCTAGCCTTTCATCATCAATGTTTAGAACTTGAATTGTTTCTGTTGGTACATTTGTTTCAGTAAATTGACAAAATTCAGCTTTTAATTTTCTAATTATATTTATTGGAATCTTTTGTTTATGTTCTGATAGCAGTGAATATAATTTTTTAAAATCATTTGTAATAATTTTGGTAAATGCAAAATTTGTAGAATATTCATATTTTGAAATTTCTAATTCTGTTTTTTCGTTAAATTCTACAAAAAATAATTTATGTGCAAATTGTTCTAATAGTTTTGTTTCTGATTTTGGAAAACAATTAATTATGGTATCTATAATATTATTAATATTTATATCTGATAAACTATACCCAATGAAAAAAATAGGATTTTCTATAAAAAAGGTTATTAATTTAGCCGATAAGTATTGAGCCCGTTTATCAAATTCTTGATAATCTTCCATAGTTAAAACTATTGAATTAGGATCATTAAGAGTTCCATGGATTTTATATATTTCTCCAAATCCTGTTGGTGATGCTGCTAATAATTCTGTTTGTCCCACATAAGTTGTATAACTTGTTAAATTTTCTAATAATTCGTCATAATTTGTTGTAATAATTGCTGAAATACTTTTTTTTGATAATTCTTTAAATAATTCTATTTCTTCAATATGAGAAGGTTCAAGTTCTTTAAATGATTTTAAGTATAATGATACTGCAGCACGGAAAGGTGTACATTTTAAATTTCTAATCAAATCTTTTATTTCTTGTGGTTGTGTTTCTCTAAACTCATTTTCATTAAACCAGAGATTATCATAATCTTTTGAAATCAATTCACCAATTTTTGGTTTATTATTATTGGCTAATGATTTATATGAATCATATGCAAATTCATCTTTTTTTATAATTGAGGCAAAATGTTTTAATAAGTTTTCCCAATTTGGAGTGTTTAAATATCTTCTAGATAATCCACTGCCAATAAATAAATAGGGTGCATTAGTAAAATTTTTTATAGTTTCTATTAATTGTTCTGTATAAAATTCAGCTTGAGTCATTTTTTACCTTCTCATTATAAGTATTCTATATAATCGTATCATATTGTCATTATTAAAACAAAGTGTTCTTTTTGAGATTATAAAAATACTAGTATAAAGTAATGCCAAATTAGAGCTAAGACGTTTACGAATTATAGAGAAAAAAAGTAACCCACAGGATTAAATCTTGTGGGTTATTTGTCGTCATTGAGATTGTTTATTATTAGCTATTACTTTCTGAACTACTTCTTCCATGAAGATAAAGAAGAGTGTTCTAGATTGTTCATAAGGCTCTAATTCACTAGGGTTTTGCTTATTAGTTAAGTAGAAGATATTATCACATTGAGAAGATAAATCTAAGTTATAGTTTTGAGCTACTATTACTACTTTTGCCCCTTTATTTGATGCAGCACTATATATGTTATCAAAGTTCTTATAAGCTCCAGTTGCTGTAAATATTATTACTAGAGTCTTTTCATCAGTAAGGGAGGCTAAACTAAGTGCATCTACTACTGCAATAACTACTTTTGAACTTACTGTTCTAAGTCGATATTCAAAATATTGTGCAAGTAGAAGGGAAGGCCCATATCCAAATAGGATTATCTTATTATGCGAATCAATATCTTTTGTGATTTCATCAACACGAGATTCATCAAATGTATTTATAAATTCTTGTATTTTAGAGAATTCATTTGATTCATTCACTTTTAAAGTATCTCTTTTATGTAAAAACTCAACATATTGTTTGAAATTAGTAAAACCAATCTTTTTAGATATCTTAGATATTTTAGATACTGAACATCCACATAAAATAGCAGCATCAGATATTTTTAAAGTTTGAGTGTTTTTGCACGCTTCAAGTAATGTTTGATGTATTTGTTTTTCAAAATCATTTAATTTTGTGAAATCTATATGTATCATTGTCTATCCTTTCTAAATTGATAATAGCATGATAAATTGATTATGAAAATAGAATAAATGGAAAATTTTCCACTTTTTTGTAAATTTTTTATTAAAATTGGAAAAAATTTCCAAGAAATGCTTGACGTTTTCCATTTTAGCTCTTAATGTTAGAAGTACAAATACAAATAACATAGAAAAAAAATTTTAGGAGAAATAATCTTGGATACAAAAATTATTCTTAGTCAATTAGAAGAAATGCTTTCAAAAGAGCAAGTAAACACAAATGTAGATGATCTTTACGATGCTGCAGCCGATAGGTATAAAAAGTATGCCAAGGCAAGAAAGGTATTAAATGTACCTTCTCCAATTGCTATTGTATATCCAAAAGATACAAATGAAGTAAAAGATCTTTTAGTATACTGTAATGAAAATGATATTAACGTAATTGCTAGAGGTGGTAAAACAGCTACTGAAGGTGGATTAGAAAACTGGAAAGATGTAACTATCGTAATTGATGCTCTACATTTAGATAAAATTATCAAAATTGATACTTACAATTCACAAGCAACTGTACAAGCAGGTGTTGCACTACAAGACTTAGAAGATGAATTAAGAAAAGTTGGTTATACAACTGGTCATTCACCTCAATCAAAACCTGTTGCTAAATACGGTGGATTATTAGCTACAAGAAGTATTGGTCAATTCTCAACTCTTTATGGTGGAATTGAAGATATGGTTGTAGGTCTTGAATGTGTATTCCCTAATGGTCATATCTCAAGAATTAAAAATGTACCTAGAAGATCTGGTGGGCCAGATATACGTCACATTGCAATTGGCAATGAAGGTACTCTTTGTTACATTACAGAAGTAACTGTTAAAATCTTTAAATATTACCCAGATAATAACAAATTTTTAGGTTACTTAGTTAAAGATGTTGAATCAGGTATTAAAGTACTTCGTGAAGTTATGGTTAATGGTTTTAGACCATCAGTTGCAAGAACTTACTCAGAAGAAGATGCAGCACAACATTTCTATCATTTCTATGAAAATAAATGTGTATTACTATTTATGGCTGAAGGTCCTAAAGGTATTGTAGATGCTACTATTGAAGCAATAGAAGATGCTGTAGAATTATATAAAGATGGTATTGTTAAACAAGTTGATAGTTCATTAATTGAAACATGGTTCAACCAACTAAACTGGTCACAACAAGATATTGATGATGAATTCAATGGTATGATTGAAAATGATTCACACAGTGGTTTTACAACAGAAATCTCAGCAGACTGGGAAACAATTCCTAAAATCTATAACAGTGTAATTGCACGTGTTAAAGCTGAATTCCCTAGAGCAAATGATTTAACAATGCTAGGTGGTCACTCATCCCACTCATATTTAAATGGTACTAATATGTATTTTGTTTATAACTATAAAATCTTATGTGAACCAGAAGATGAATTAATGATTTATCACCACCCAATCCAAAAGATTATTGTTGAAGAAACTCTAAAACAAGGTGGTTCTATGTGTCACCACCATGGTATTGGAAAATATAGAAGTGAATGGGCAAAAGAGGAACATGGTTCAGCATACTATATGCTTGAAACATTGAAGAAAGCTTTTGATCCAAATGATATTATGAATTATGGCACAATTTTCCCTAAAGAAGATGGCCTTAAATATATTGAATAATTCTATTTTCAATTTATGCATGGTTTGACAATTAGTTATTCCATGCATATTTTTTTTGAGGAGATAAATAATGCACTTAGCTTGTATAGTGAAATTTGTACCTGATGTAGATAATTTCAAATATAACTATGAAACACATACCATAGAAAGAGAAAATAGTTCAATGCTTATTAATGCAGATGATGCTAAAGCTTTAGGCTTTGCTCTTGCTTTAAAAAAGCAAAATCCTCAAATATTTTTAGAAGTTATTACTATGGCCCCTAAATCTATTTTACCTAAAGTTGAAGATATTCTAAGAGTTGGTTTTGATAAAGCTACATTAATTAGTGATTCTCTTTATGCTGGTAGTGATACATACGTTACTAGCAAAATACTATCTTCTTATTTAAAAACAGTTTCATTTGATTGTATTCTAAGTGGAACCCATTCTATAGATGGGGATACATCTCATGTTCCATCTCAAATAGCACAACAGTTAGATTTAGACCATCTAAATCATATCATTAAAATTGATGAAGAGAGTTTCTTAAACTTAAATGCTATTGTTAGAGTTGAAAGTGAAACATCTTTAATGGATTATCAAATTAAACTTCCAGCCCTTCTTAGTTTAACTCGTGAAGCAAAGTACAGACTTCCATATGTTAGATATAAAAATCTTAATTTGGATGTAAGTGATAAAATGAATTTTATAACTAATGAAGATTTAGGATTTATAAACGATGAAGTAGGACTTAAAGGTTCTTTAACAAAAGTAAAAAACACCTCTATTAAAAAGTATGAAACTAGAGCAAAACAATTAGTTAAAGCTGATGATAATGGAGTTGAAACTATCTATAATTTCTTAAAAGAAAAAGGATTTATCTAAGTTATGAAAAAAGTATTATTATATATTGAAGAAAATTTAGATGAAAAAGTTTTAGAGTTATTAGAAGTTGTAAATAAGTTATACCCTAATGAAGATACAAATATTTACGCTCTTAATATCAATAATGAAATTCCTTTTATTTTAGAAAATAAAATTGATTGTTTTCTAAATATTAAAGATGACAAATTAAAAAGCTTTGACCAAAGAGCTATTAGCTCTATATATTTTGAATTACATAATAGATATAATTTTGATGCTATATTATTTTTAGCAACCGATATGGGTAGGTGCTTAGCCCCAGCTGTTGCAATGAAATTACATAGTGGTCTTGTCGCTGATGTTAGTTCAGTTTCAAATATTAATGGAAAAATTGAATTAATTCGACCAGCATATAGTGGTAAAATTATGGCTGGTATTGAAATTATATCTGACGGTCCAATAATGATGAGTGTTAGATCTGGTATTTTTAGCTATAGTGAGAAAAAAGAAGTAAAAAGTGAATATATAACCATTAATGACATCTATTATAATTATAGCAACATTCAACTACTTAAAACAGAAAAGAAAGAAATACCATACGATATTAGAAAAAGTGAAGTTCTTGTTTCAGCTGGAGCAGGATGTAAGAAAAACTTAGATTCTGTAAAAGAATTGTCTGATTTACTTGACGCTAAAGTAAGTGCATCTAGAGCTGTTGTTGATGAAGGTCTTGTTTCAAGATCTATTCAAGTAGGTCAATCTGGTAAAACAGTAAGCCCAAAACTATATTTAGCATTAGGTATTCATGGAGCAATACAACATGTTGAAGGTTTAAAAGATATTGATTATATAATATCAGCTAATATTGATGCAAATGCTCCAATATGTAGTATTTCAGATATGGTTGTAGAAGGTGATGCAAACACTTTTATTCAAAAATTAATTAAAAAAATCCAAGATAAGAAATAATATTTTTTTAAAAATAGAATCAATCAAATGATTTTTAAACTATAGGTAACAAATTCCCTTTATATGATCCTTTGCTACTGCAAGGGATTTTTCATTTTTTATTAATTATAATTTTGATATAGTTTACTATAGTTTAGTATAAATATAGAGCAAATGTTTCTTAATTGTAATATTTGTAATAAATAAAATTTGCATTCAAAATTTATATTATATATAAAATAATTTAAATATTTTATAAATTTTTATAAAATTGTATTCATTTTTTATTTTTTTTCACGATAAATGTAAAAAAAATACAATTATTTATGTTTGTTTTGTTTATTTTAAAATAATAGGTTAAATAACATTGTTATATTTAAAAATAAGGTTGATTTTTTCTAAAAGTATTATTATTTTAAGGGTGAAAGTTAGCAAAGCTTAACTTAGTTTGATGATAAGGAGTATCTATGAATCAAATAAATCCTTGGAGAAGTTTTTCAGGTTCAGCTTGGAAATCAGAAGTAGATGTTAGAGACTTTATACAAAAAAACTATACACCATATTTAGGTGATGATAGTTTTCTTGAAAGTGCTACAAAAGATACAAAGGACCTTTGGTCTATAATTCTAAAATTGGATGAACAAGAAAAAGCAAATGGTGGAGTATTGGATATGGATACGGATATTGTATCTACTATTATTAGCCATGGGCCTGCTTATCTTGATGAATCTAAAGAGAAAATTGTTGGATTTCAAACAGATAAACCTTATAAAAGATCCTTACAACCAAATGGTGGTATTAGGATGGCAGAAAAAGCTTTATCTGAGAATAATTATCAAATAGATCCTAAAATTAAAGAGTTTTATTCTAAACACAGAAAAACTCACAATGCAGGTGTTTTTGATGTTTATACAAAAGAAATGAGAGATTGTAGAAAATCTCATATAATTACAGGACTTCCTGATGCTTATGGTAGAGGAAGAATTATTGGTGACTATAGACGTGTTGCTTTGTATGGTGTTGATTATTTGATTAAAGATAAAATTAATCAAAAAAATGATACATCTTCAATAATGGATAGTAACAATATTCGAGACAGAGAAGAGTTAAGTGAACAAATTAGAGCTCTAGAGGAATTAAAAGAACTTGGTAGTATCTATGGTTATGATATAAGTAAACCTGCGTCTAACACTCAAGAAGCACTTCAATGGTTATATTTTGGTTATTTGGCTGCTGTTAAAGAACAAAATGGTGCTGCAATGAGTCTTGGAAGAACTTCTACTTTTATTGATATATATATTACTAGAGATATCAATGAAGGATTAATTAATGAAAAACAAGTTCAAGAATTAATTGATCATTTTGTTATGAAATTAAGACTTGTTAAATTCGCTAGAACTCCTGAATATAATAATTTGTTCTCAGGAGATCCAACATGGGTTACTGAAGCAATCGGTGGTATGGGTGTTGATGGAAGAACTTTAGTTACTAAAACTAGTTTTAGATATCTTCATACATTAGAAACTTTGGGAGCTGCACCTGAGCCAAATTTAACTGTTCTTTGGAGTATCAACTTACCAATGGGATTTAAACGTTTCTGTGCAAAGACATCGATTATTTCTTCTTCTATTCAATATGAAAATGATGATTTAATGAGAGTTAATAATGGTGATGATTATGCTATAGCTTGTTGTGTTTCTTCTATGAAAGTAGGTAAAGAGATGCAATTCTTTGGAGCAAGAGCAAATTTAGCTAAGTGTTTATTATATGCAATTAACGGTGGTATTGATGAAAAAAGTAAGACTCAAATAGGTCCAAAATATAAACCTATTGAATCAGAATATTTAGATTATGATGAAGTTATTGAAAAATATAATGATATGATGAAATGGTTGGCTAGTGTATATGTTAATACATTAAATATCATTCACTATATGCATGATAAATATTCGTATGAAAGAATTCAAATGGCTTTACATGATAAAGAAGTTAAAAGATATTTTGCAACAGGTATAGCTGGATTATCTGTTGTTGCAGATTCTCTCTCTGCAATAAAATATGCAAAAGTAAAAGTTATTAGAGATAATGATGGATTAGCTGTTGATTATCAAATTGAAGGAGATTTTCCAAAATTTGGTAATGATGATGATCGAGTTGATTCTATTGCAAGAGATATTGTTAAAACATTTATGAAATATGTAAAACAAAATGGAACTTATAGAGATAGTATATCAACAACATCTTTGTTAACAATTACAAGTAATGTTGTATATGGAAAAGCAACAGGGTCAACTCCAGATGGAAGAAAAGAAGGAGTTCCTTTTGCTCCTGGTGCAAATCCAATGCATCATAGAGATAAAAAAGGTGCTATTGCTTCTTTAAGTTCAGTTGCAAAATTACCTTTTAATGAGGCTCAAGATGGAATTTCGAACACTTTTTCAATTATTCCAGAAGCTTTAGGAAAAGATGATGATATTAGTATTACATTCACAAATAAACCTCTTTGTGCATGCGAAATTCCAGATGAAGAATAATATTAGCAGATATCATCTTTAATTAGGTGATAATTCGAAATTAAATATAATGGTATTATACCAATAAAAATATTAGGAAAAAATTATGAAAGTAAATGACTCACAGATAGATAATCTAGTTACAATGTTGGATGCTTATGTGGAAAAAGGTGGGCATCACTTAAATGTTAATGTATTTAGAAAAGAAACTTTGATAGAAGCTCAAAAACATCCAGAATTATATCCTCAGCTTACTGTTAGAGTTTCAGGATATGCAGTAAACTTTAATAAGTTAACAAAAGAACAACAAGATGAAGTTATATCAAGGACTTTTCATAAGGAAATATAAAATTGGGTAGAATTCATTCAATAGAAAGTTTTGGTACGGTAGATGGACCTGGAATTAGATTTGTAGTTTTTTTTCAGGGCTGTCCTCTTCGATGTAAATATTGCCATAATCCTGATTCTTGGAATCCTAAAATTGGTAAAGAGGTAAGTGCTGAAGAACTTTTAGATGAATATGAACGAAATAAAGAATTTTATAAAAATGGAGGGCTCACTGCTACTGGTGGGGAGCCCCTATTTCAATTAGATTTTTTAACTGAATTGTTTGTAAAAGCTAAAGATAGAGGCATTTCTACTTGTCTTGATACTTCAGCGGGGTGTTTTGATATTAATCACAAAGAAAAATATGATCTTCTTTTAGATAATACTGATTTAGTCTTATTAGATATTAAACATAGTGATGATTTAAAACATAAAGATTTAGTTGGAATCGGTTTATCTAGACCTTTAGAGTTTTTAAAACTTTTAGATGAAAAAAATATAAAAGTATTAATTCGCCATGTCTTAGTTCCAACAATTACAGATAATGAAGAACATTTTAAAGAGCTAGGCAAATTATTATCTCCTTTTAATAACATTTATGGAGTTGATGTGCTTCCATATCATAATATGGGGATTAGAAAATATGAAGAATTAAATATGAAATACCCATTAATGGATATTCCTAATGCATCTTCTACTGAAGCTAAAAAAGCACAGCAAATAATAATAAACTCATATTTAAAAAATAAAAAGAAAATTAAAAAGTGAACTAATAGTTTAAAATAATATTTATATAAAAAAACAGATTGCATTAGTAGTCTGTTTTTTTTTATATCATTTTTTATAATTTAACTCTTCTAATAGTAATAAATAGTAATGAAAATAATTAATAATTTTATATCTAATAATTTTTTAATTAAATTCATAAATATTACATATTTATTAGTATTAGTGTAAAATAAGTAACACTTTTTTGTGTTGAAAAACATAACTGTTTTAGGTATAATTTAAAAGATAGCGCTAAGAAAAATTTAATGTTTTCTTTAGTACTCTATATATTTATTTCTGCAAAATTCTGATATAATAAATTTTGTGGTTTAATAAATATTTATTTTCAAAAATAATGTTTTATAAGTTTTTCATTGTTTTGTTGAATTATTCTTTACTCAATTTTTTGAGCCTTTTAAAAACTTCTAATTAATAAAGAGTACTAAGAAAATTAAACTCTTTAAAAAATTTAAGGGAAATTATGAATAGGATAGTACAAATAATTTTAAAACGTATTGGGTCTTTGTTATTGACTCTATTAGTTATGTCTTTTGTAATCTTTATGTTGGTAGAAATTATGCCGGGTGATGTAGCCCAAATGATTTTGGGGCAAAGTGCTACACCTGAAGCTGTTGAAGCTTTAAGAGAGGCAAGAGGTTTAAACGATCCTGCACTTACAAGGTATTTTCGTTGGATTGCAGGAGTTGTTACAGGGGATTTAGGTGAATCGATTTATATGCAAGGTGTTGCAATTAACTCGATTCTATGGCGTCGTGTTGGTCATTCAGGACTATTAGCATTAACTGCTTTTATCATATTTGTTCCTTTATCAATAATTTTAGGAATAGTAGCAGGTGTTAAAGAAAATTCAAAAACTGATTCAATTATTTCATTTTTAGGTTTAGCTACAATGGCTTTACCAGAATTTGTATCAGGGGTTTTCTTAATCTCAATATTTGCAGTTGGACTTGGTTGGCTTCCAATTGTAAGCGTTATCCCGATTGGAGAAGATATTTGGAGTAATTTACAAATTTTAATATTGCCAGCATTATCAGTTACATTTGTTATGTTTGGTTATATTTCTAGAATGCAAAGGTCTTCAATGATTCAAGTAATGCACTCAGATTATATAAGAGCAGCATCACTAAAAGGGATGCCTAGACGTTATGTTATTTTTAAACATGGTTTAAAGAATGCTATGCTTCCAACAATTACTATTATTGGTATGAATATGGGGTGGCTATTTGGTGGTTTAGTTGTTGTTGAAACTTTATTTGGCTTTCCAGGAATGGGACAATTATTAATGACTGCTATTAAAACTCGTGATATACCTTTAATAGAAGCCTGTGTATTATTAATTACAGTAATATACTCTCTATCTACAATGCTTACAGACATCCTTTATAGTTATTTAAATCCTAGGATTCGTTTCCAAGGAGGTCAAAGATAATGGATTACTTTATATATAAATTAAAGAAAAGCCCTCTGGCTATAATTGGTATAGTTGTTCTAGTTTTATGGATTATTGTTGCTATATTTGGTCCATCACTTACTAGTTTTACTCATACAGCAATAGACTCTGAACATCAAATGGTTGGTGTTGGACAAGCTGGACATTTGCTTGGAACTGATGCTATGGGAAGAGATATATTATCAAGAATAGTATATGGTAGTAGATCTATTTTAACAGTTGCTTTAATGACTTCAATTTTTTCAACAATAATTGGTGTTATTTTAGGGTTTTCTGCTGGATATTTTAGTGGAAAATTTGATTATGTATTTTTAAGAGTAATGGATATTTTAATGGCTATCCCTCCTCTTGTTCTTGCAATGGTAGTCTTAGGTATTTTAGGAGATTCTTCAATTCTTAGTTTGACGTTAATTGTATCAATTGCATATATTCCTGCAACTGCAAGAGTATCTAGAGGTGTTATGCTTAGTGAAAGAAATAAAGAGTATGTTGATGCAGCTAAAATTAGAGGTGAAAATAATTTTTATATAATGTTTGTTGAAATTTTACCTAACACTACAGGTCCAATTATTGTAGAAGGAACTGCTAGATTTGCTTATTCTATTATGATGGTTGCTTCTTTAGGTTTCTTAGGTGTTGGTTTACAACCTCCAACTCCAGACTGGGGAATGATGGTTATTGAGAATAAAGCTATTATTTCACAAGCTCCTTGGGCAGTATTGTTTCCAGCTTTAGCTATCGCTTCATTAGTTATAGCTATATCAATATTCTCTGACTTTGTAAGTAAGGTGTTAATCCATGAGTAAAATATTAGATATTCAAAATTTAAACGTATATTATAATACCTTCGATGGTAAATTTTCTGCAGTAAGAGATGTTTCTTTCTCTCTTGAAAGAACTGAATCCTTAGGTATTATTGGTGAATCTGGTTGTGGAAAATCAACTACAGCCTTTTCTGTAATGAGATATTTAGCTCCTAATGCAGAGGTTGAAGGTGTTATTAATTTTAATGGTGAAAATCTATTAGAAAAAAGTGAAGCAGAAATAACAAAAATTAGAGGAAATAGAATTGCGATGGTTTTTCAAAATCCATCAACAAGTTTGAATCCTTCTTTAACTATTGGAGCTCAACTTGATGAGGTAAGTATAATTCATCAACATCTTGATAAAAAAGCTGCTAGAAAAGCTTCAATTGAAGCTTTGGAAATGATGAATATTGGTGATGCAGAAGGGACCGCTAAAAGATATCCTCATCAAATAAGTGGTGGTATTAAACAAAGAATATGTATTGCTATGGCTATTTTATGTAAACCTGATATTATGATTCTTGATGAACCAACAACAGCCCTAGATGTAACAACTGAAGCAATTATTCTAGATTCAATTAAAGACTTAAAAGAAAAATTAGATATGTCTCTTATTTATATATCTCATGATATGGGTGTTATAAATAAAGTATCTGATCAAATAGCTGTTATGTATAATGGTGAAATTGTAGAAAAAGGTCCAAAAGAAAAAATATTTAATTCTCCATCACATCCTTATACTAGAGCTCTTATTAACTGTATGCCTCGAGGAGGAGTGGTAAAAGAAAACGCTAAACTAAATACAATTAAAGGATTTGTTAAACGTCGTGGTGCTGCTCAAAAAGGTTGTCCTTATCAAGATCGATGCGATGTTAAAAATAATACTTGTTTAGAAGATTATGGTATTAGAAATATTGATGAAGACCATATCACAGCTTGTGATAGAGCTTACGCAACAGATGTTGAAAATGATATAGTAAAAAAACTTAAACCTCATGCAAAAGTTAAAAAAGTTGAACAGATTGAAGAAGTTAACCCTGAAACAATTTTAGAAATAAAAGATTTATACAAAATTTATGGAAATAAAAGAAAAGTTTATGCCGTAAATGGAGTCGAAGTTGCGGTTGATAGTGGAACCGTATTAGGTATTGTTGGTGAGTCGGGTTGTGGTAAATCAACTACAGGTAATATGGTAGCAGGTCTTCATAATCCAACATCTGGTAATATTATCTTTAATGGTGTTGATATTTCAGGTGGTTGGAAAAATAGAAGTTCTGAAGTATTAAAAGATCTTCAATTAATTTTCCAAAATCCTGGTAGATCATTAAATCCTTCTCACACTGTTGAACAAATTATTGGACGTCCTATGCAAAGATTATTAGGTATAGAATCCAAAACTGAACGACGTGAGACAATTATTAAAATTTTAAGAAAAGTTGATTTAGGAAAAGAGTATTTATTAAAGAAACCTAGACAATTATCAGGTGGAGAACAACAAAGAATTGCTATTGCAAGGGCTCTTTCTATTTCTCCAAAATTAATTGTATGTGATGAACCTACTTCAGCATTAGATGTATCAGTTCAAGCTTCTGTTCTAAATTTACTTAATACTTTGCAAAAAGATACAGATATTACATACCTATTTATTTCTCATGATTTAAATGTAATTAACTATTTAAGTGATAATATAATGGTAATGTATGCTGGTAGGATTTGTGAATACGGACAAAGAGATGAGATTATGAATGATACATCTCATCCTTATACTCAAGCTCTTTTATCAGCAGTTCCTGAAGTAGATCCTACAAAACAAAAGAAAACTATTCACCTAGAAGGTGATTTACCTGATCCATCATCACTAACAAAAGGTTGTCCTTTTGCTAGTAGATGTCATAAAAAATTGGGGAAAATTTGTGAAGAAGAATTTCCTCCAAAAGTTAGCTTAAGTGACACTCATTATTATTATTGTCATATACATGATTAATGTATAATTAGTAATTTTTAATGAGTTTGATATAATAAATTTATTTGATTTTTTTATTAATAATGTAGCTTATACTATTTATTAGAAGTTTTTTGATAACTGTATTCGCATTAATTATTAATAATGATTTTATTTGTAAACATATCATTTGAATTGAATGATTTAAATGATAATTCATATAGATTATCTATTTATTTAGATGACAATTAGGAGGAAAGAATGAAACGAACTATAAGTGTTACTCTCATGCTTATATTTGTTATCTCTATGGTTTTCGCTGGTGGTGAAAAAGAAGAAGCAAAAGAAGAAAAAATGATTCGAATTGCAGAACAAGTTCCTGGTATTATCACACCTGGTATTTGGGATGGACAAGCCTTCTCAATGAATGGTTCAATGTATGAATATTTAGTAGAGATGAATGCTAAAACTGGAGAACTTGAGCCATTACTAGCTACTTCATGGTCTACAGAAGATGGAAAAACTTGGGAAATTGAATTACGTCAAGGTGTTAAATTCCATGATGGTAGTGATTTTACTGCTGAAGATGTAAAATTTACTATTGATAGAACTCAAGATCCATCAATTGGTCACTTAAAGAAAAAAGATTTTGAAGTAGTTGATAATGTAGAAATTGTTAATGACTATAAGATTATAATTCATCTTAAAGAATCAAGACCTACTTTTATTTACCAAATGACTGATTATAATATGGCTATTTTAGCTAGTGATTATGACTATGCAAATTTAGGTGAATCAAAACCAATGGGCACTGGTCCATTTATGATGAAACAATTAATGCCTAAAGAATCTGCATTATTAGTTAAGAATCCAAATTACTGGGCAGAAGGTTTACCAAAAGTTGACAAATTAGCAATTTATTTTGTATCTGATATCGATGCTAGTATTTCAATGTTAGAAAGTGATAAAGTTGATGTTGTTCCTTTTATTACACAAACTATTAAAACTCGTTTAGCAGATAATCCTGATATTAATGTTGTTACAGCTTATCAAGAAATGAGATTTATCGATATGACTTATGATATGGAACCTTTTAACGATAATAGAGTTCGTCTAGCTCTTAAATATTGTATGGATCCTCAAATTATAGCAAGAAGTGTAGCTCAAATGGATTTAAACGATGGTGTTGATTATAGTGAAAGTCCAATTATGAAGATTCAAGCTGAATATAAAGATATTCCACTTCGTGGTCGTGATACAGAAAAAGCAAAAGCATTATTAGCCGAAGCTGGATATCCAAATGGTGTAAGTGTTGATTTACATTATGCATCAGATCATCCTTTCGGAAAAGAATTAGCTCAAACTATTCAAGAATTAGCTAAAGATGGTGGTTTTGATATTACTTTAAAAGGTTATCCACGTGATGTATATTTATCTCAATACTGGATGCAAGTTCCTTTTGCTATTACTGCTTGGGCAGCACGTCCTGATCCATCTGTATTATTATTATTAGCTTACAGAGGTGGTGGTGCTTGGAATGAAACTCACTTTGATAATGCTGAAGCAAACGTATTAATGGATAAAATTGCAGCAGAGCCTAATGTTGAAAAACGTTTAGATTATTATCATCAATTACAAGAAGTATTCTATGAAGATGGATCTATCATCAACGTACAAGTACCTCTATTAATTGCAGTAAGTGCAGATATTGAAAATTATAGTCACCCACTTACTCAAATTCCACAATATAAATATATGGATATTAAATAATAAATTATTTATTTTGGATATAAAAGACTCCTTTTTAGGAGTCTTTTATTATTAGATAAACTCTTAGAAAATTATTTAATGAATTAATAATTTTGTAGGAATTCTTATTTCTTTATAAGGTTCGTTATTATTATTAATAATTCTACTAAGTAAAGTTTTACTAACAGTATAACCTATTTTAGACCAATCTTGTTCAATAGCACAAATTGAAGGATATGTAAGTGTTAGCCATACTGGATCATCAAAACAAACTATATCAATATCATTTGGAACATTTAAATTGTTATCTTTAAGATATTGTAAAACACTGATTGAAGTTATATCAGTACTGCAAAATAAAGCCTCTATATTGTTTTTTTCAATTAATTCTTTTGTATTGCTATAACAATCTCCATATTTTAATTCTTTTAGTGAAAGGTTGTGATTATTTGAAATTTTGACATAATTTTGATTTAAGATAATTCCACTTTCCATAATTGCTTTTTGGAATCCTTCTAATCTTTCATTCATAGTTTTATCATTGTGAGATCCTATAAATCCTATTTTTTTATATCCTTTATTTAATAAAATTTTAGTTCCTTCGTATGCCCCTTTTATGTTAGTCGACATGACAAAATCACTTTGATATCCAAAAGGCTGTCTATCTAAAAATACACATGGGCATCTATGATTTATAACTTGGTTCATATAGCTACATTCAGAATCTACAGGAGCAATAATTAATCCATCGATATTTTGCATTACTAAGCGTTGAATATTCTCTTTTTCTTTATTTTTATCTTCATTAGAATTTAAATATATAAGTTTATAGCCTTCTTTTTCGAGTATTTCTTCCATTTTTAGTCCAATATCTAAAAAAAATGAAGACAAATGAGCTACTACATATCCTATTAATTTGGAATTCCCGCTTCTTAATGTTCTAGCCAAAGGGTTTACATTGTAGTTTAATTTTTTTATTGCTAACAGAACTTTAGCTTCAGTATCAGGATTAACGTTTCTTGTCTTGTTAATTACGTGGGATACTGTAGATGTTGAGACATTAGCAAGTTGAGCTACATCTTTGATTGAAACTCCCATTATTAGAACACTCCTTTGGTATATAATATATAAAAACGTTTATAATTGATATTATTGTACATATTAGTAGTTGTCAATAGAATAATAATTTTTATATAAAAAAATATCTATTTAAGAGCTTAAATGCATAATTTAAAAAAAATAAAAAAAAAGTTGACATAAAATAAAATTCATTTTATCCTTATCGAAAGGATTGCGCAAACGTTTCGATAAAATAGATTGTTTTTATTTTATCACATAATATAATTTTAGATTATTTATAAAATTGTATTATTATTATTATTTAAAGATAGATGGAGGATTTATCAAATGAAAAAATGTTTAATTACTATTTTAATGGTATTAATGATCTCAATGGGTATTTTTGCAAACGGACAAACCGAATCAGTTGTTCAAGATGATGGAATTATGAAAGTTGGTTTAACTGTACAAGATTTGACAAACCAAGTATGGGCATCTAGAGCTGTTGCTTTGGAAAAAGTTATTAAAGCAAATGGAGGAGAATTTACATACGTTGGTTGTGATAGTAATGCAACTACTCAAATAAGCCAAATAGAAAATTTAGTTTCTAGTGGAATAGATATTCTTATGGTTCACCCAGCTGAAAAATCTTCTATTAACTCAGCTTTAGAATTAATCAGAAAAAATAATCCTAATTTAAAAGTTTTTATATATGATGAAGAAATTGAAAATGCTGATATGTGTTTCTTAGCTAATAACTATGATTGTGGTTATATGATTGGAACTACAGCTGCTGAATGGATTAATGAAAAATTAGGAGGCTCTTGTGAAGTAGCAGTTATTGGATGGCCTCAAATTGAAGTATTATTAGAAAGAGAAAATGGTATTAAAGATGCAATCAATGATTTAGCTCCTAATGCAAAAATAGTAGCAACTGGTGCAGCCATTAACAATGTAGAAGGAATGGCTCTTGCTGAAAATTTCTTACAAGCTCATCCTGATATTAAAGTAATTGCTTCTATTGGTGGTAATTCTGCTGTTGGAGCAAATGAAGCAGTAAAAGCAGCAGGGAAATTAACCTCTGATTTTGGTATTTTTGCTTCTGATGCAACTGATGGTGAATTAGATGCAATGGATAAAGATGAAGCAATTAGATCTAGTATCATGTATACAGGAACATCTGATGAAGTTGCTTTAATTATTTATGATTGGTTATCATTAATGTATAATAATGAACCATACGAAAAGAATGTATATCATAAATTTGTTCCAGTAAACAAAAGTAATTATAAAAAATACATTTAATATTTTATCCACAGAGATTAATAGTCTCTGTGGATTAGAAATAAAGTAGGAGGTGAGTAATGCAAAAAGAAAAACCAATTTTAGAGTTAAAGAATGTGTCAAAAAGATATCCGGGCGTAATAGCCTTAAATAATGTTTCTCTGAAAATTAATAAAGGTGAAGTGCATGCTCTAATTGGCGAAAATGGTGCTGGAAAATCAACTTTAGTAAAATGCTGTAGTGGTGCGATTAGACCTAGTGATGGTATAATTAAAATTAATAATGAAGAATTTAATGAACTCACTCCTGAATTATCAGAAAAAAAAGGTTTAGCTGTAATATATCAAGAATTTAACCTGATTAATGAATTAACAGTTGCTGAAAATGTATTCTTAGGAAGAGCAATAAGAAAAAATGGTATTTTTTTAGATATGGCAGCAATGGTTGAAGAAATAAAAAAAATTTTTGAACAATTACATATTGATATTGATCCGAATGAACAAATAAAGAATTTAACAGTTGGATATCAACAAATGGTAGAGATTGCTAAAGCCTTATCTTTAAATGCAGAAATGATTTTTATGGATGAACCTTCAGCTTCATTAACTACAACTGAAGTTCAAGATTTATTTAGAGTTGTTGAAAAATTAAAAAAAACTGGGGTAACTATAATTTATATTTCCCATCGTTTAGAAGAAATATTTGAAATATGCGATAAAATTACAGTATTGAGAGATGGGGAGAGTATAGAAACTTTAAATGTAAAAGATACTACTCAAAGGAAATTAATAGAGTTAATGGTTGGTAGATCATTTACTGAAACTTTTCCTCCAAAACCAGATTGCATTAAAGATAATGTTGTGCTTGACGTTAAAAATTTATCAGGTAATGGAGTGCATAATCTTTCATTTCAAGTTAAAAAAGGTGAAATTTTAGGATTTGGTGGATTAATTGGAGCTGGTAGAACTGAAATGGCTGAATTGGTTTTTGGCGTTAAACCTTTTTCTTCTGGAAAAATATTATTAAATGAAAAAGAATTGAAAACAAAAAATCCAGAAGTAGTTATTAATCAAGGTATAGCTTATGTTTCTGAAGACAGGAAGCAAAAAGGAGCTTTGCTTGATATTGATATTAGAGAAAATATTGCAATTTCTATATTGAAAAAAATTTCAAAATTTTCCTTTGTGAATGATAAAAAAGAAGATGAGATAGCTAATACATATATGCAACAATTAAGTATTAAAGCTCCTAGTTATAATCAAAAAGTAAAAAATTTAAGTGGAGGTAATCAACAAAAAGTAGTTTTAGGAAAATGTCTTTCTCCTAATCCTAATTTAATTATTTTAGATGAACCCACTAGAGGAATTGATGTTGGAGCAAAATATGAAATATATAAATTAATATTTGAAATGGTAGAACAAGGTAAAGGAGTTATTTTAATTTCATCCGAAATGGAAGAGTTGATAGGAATGTCTGATCGTATTTTAGTTTTATCTGGAGGTAAAATTACAGGCGAATTAAATAGAAAGGACTTTAATCAAGAAAAAATATTAGAATACGCTTCAATGAATTTAGGAGAAAAATAATGAAAAAAATAGATTTTGCGAGTTTTATAAAAAAATATGGAATTTTTTTAGCATTATTGCTTTTAGTGTTTTATTTTACATCTGTGAGCAATGTTTTTTTAACACCTTCAAATTTATTTAATGTAGCTAGGCAAGTTTCGTTTTTAGGAATAGCTGCTGTTGGAATGACATTTACATTATTGTTAGGTGGAATAGATTTATCAATTGGTTCAATTATTTCATTAGTGAATGTTGTTTGTGCTTCATTAATGGTAAATCATGGGATTTCACCCTTTTTAGCATGTATAATTTCATTAGTGATGAGTACTTTATTAGGGTTTTTAAATGGATGGGCTATAGCTAATATAGGTATTCCTCCACTAATTGTAACATTATGTGCAATGACAATCTGGGAAGGTGTTGCTTATATTTTATCGAAAGGATTACCTATTTTTGGATTCCCTTCATCGTTTTCTGTTATAGGACAAGGTTATTTGGGAGTTGTTCCTGTACCAGTAATAATTATGATTATTGTTTTAATAATTGGTTCCATAATACTAAATAAGACATATTTTGGTCGATATTTTTACGCTGTTGGTGGTAATGAAGATGCTGCTTTTTTATCGGGTATTGTCGTAAAAAAAGTAAAATATTTAGCATACACTCTTTCTGGTTTTTTTGCTGGAGTTGCTGGAATTGTTATATTATCTCGTACAAATTCAGGGCAAGCTCTTGCTGGTAAAGGTTTTGAATTTAGTGTTTTAACTGCAATAGCACTTGGTGGGGTTAGTGTAAATGGTGGAGTAGGAAAAGTATTTAATATAGTTGCTGGAGTTTTTATCATTGGTGTTTTAACTAATGGCTTAGTAATTATGAATGTTAGTCAATATGTTCAATTAGTGATAAAAGGATTAGTATTATTTACAGCTGTAGCATTTGATATGTTGCAAAAAGACGGGAAATTGAATTTTAAAAAAAATCAAAATTAATAATTAAAATAATAAATATTTTACAATTTTAGGAGCATTACGTGAAAAATTATAAATTAAACGCTAAGGCTTTAGGAAGCTTATGCGAAAATGAAATTCCAAATTATAAATTAACCGATTGCAAAAGTCAAATTCTACATATAGGTGTAGGTAATTTTCATCGATCTCATCAAGCTAATTATTTACATAAACTATTACAGCAAAATGATAATAATTGGAGAATTTGTGGTGCTGGAATTATGCCACAAGATTTATTAATGAAAAATAGATTAGCAGAACAAGATTATCTTTATACTTTAATTTCTCAAGAATCAGAATTAGAAGATATTAAAATAATCGGTTCAATTAGAGATTTTATTCATATCCCAACAGAATATGATAAATATTTAAAAAAGTTTTGCGAATCTGAATTAAAGATTGTTTCATTGACTATTACTGAAAAAGGTTATTGTAATGATACAAATTGGGATTTAGACATTAAGAATGAATTAATCCAACATGATTTAACTAATAATGATGAGATCCCATTAACAGGAATAGGCGTATTAGCAAAAGGTTTGAAAGCTAGGATGAATAGTAAAGTTTCTCCAATTACAATAATGTCATGTGATAATATTCCAGAAAATGGTAATGTACTAAAAAAATTATTGTTACAATTTATTAATCTTTCAAAAGATTATGAGTTAATAGATTATATAAATAAAAATATTAAATTTCCTTGTTCTATGGTAGATCGTATTACTCCAATAACAACTGATGAAAAAATTAAATATTTATATGAAAAATATGGGATTGAAGATTCTATTCCAGTTTTTTCAGAAAAATATATTCAGTGGGTTATTGAAGATGATTTTAATGTTGATAGACCTAGATGGGAAGATGTGGGTGCACAAATAGTAAAGGATGTAAAACCTTATGAATTGATGAAAACTAGATTATTAAATGGTGGACATACAGCTTTAGCTTTCCCTTCTTTGTTAAAAGGTTTTATTTTCGTTGATGATGCAATGAAAGATAAACAAATTAAAAAATTTGTAAAATCTTATATGAATGAAGTGAAAGTAACACTAAAAGATATAGAAGATGTAGATTATGATGAATATATTGAAAAATTAATCATTAGATTTGCCAATCCAGCAACAAAAGATCGTATTTTAAGATTAGCAGAAGATACAAGTGCAAAATTTTTAAATTTTGTAATTAATCCATTAATGTTATTGTTAGAAAGTAATAAAAAAGTCCCAATGATAACAACTGTTTTAGCTTCATGGATTATTTATCTTAATAAATCAATTTCAAATGCTGATTATATTGTTAAAGATCCGTTAAAAGATAAAATACAAAAGGCTGCATCGTTATCAATAGAAAATGTAACAAATTTTTTATCTTTAAGTGAAATATTTCCAAATAAAATATTGGAGAAAAAAGAATTTGTTGAAGATTTACAAAAAACTATTAACAGTATATTAGAAGATGGTATAATTAGTGTTATATAATAATTAATATTTTTTCAGAGAAAAAATATGTCAAAGAAAAGTGAGAAATATTTAATGAATTTAATAGGATTAGATATTGGAACTACATCAATTTGTGGTGTTTTATATTCTAAAACTCTTCATAAAAGTATGAAGGTGTCTACAAGGAAAAATGAATTACTAAATTGTTCTGCAGGAGAATATCAACAAGATCCAACTACAATACTCGAAAAGGTAATAAGCATTGTTGATGAATTAATTTCATATTCTTCTGAAGATATTGTTGCAATGTCTTTAAGCTCTCAAATGCATGGCGTTTTATATGTTGATGAACAAGGTGATGCTGTATCTCCTTTATATACTTGGCAAAATCAAATGGGTTTGAGACTTGTAGAAAAACAAACATTAGAATGTTATCTTTCAAATATACTTGGATATCCCGTTTATACAGGATATGGTATAACTACACACTATTGCTTATATTTAGAAAATCGAATACCTAAAAAAGCAAAAACTTTTTGTTCAATTGGTGATTTTGTTTGTATGAAATTAGCTGCTAATCAAATTCCAATAACAGATATTACTTTGGCAAATAGTATGGGAATTTGTAATCTTAAAACTTGTAAAAGAGCTGAAAGTTTAAATAAATTAGGAGATGATGTTACTAAATATATTCCAGAGATAAGTTCTTCAATTAAAAAACTAGGGTTTTATAAGGATATTGCGGTTTATCAAGCATTAGGTGATAATCAAGCTAGCTTTATAGGTTCTGTTAAAGATAAAGAAGAAAGTGTTTTACTTAATTATGGAACTTCAGGTCAAATATCTTTTTATAATAAATATTATAATGAATATCAAGGTTTTGAGCTCAGACCTTTAGGTGTTGATGAAGGGTTCATTAATGCAGCATTTTCTCTTTGTGGTGGTAATTCGTATAAAGTTTTATCTTCTTTTTTTGAAAAAATAGTATCATTATATACTGATACAAATGAAATAAATATCATGAAAGAGATGGACAACATGGATTTGGATTTATCAATTAAAGATATTGAGTGTATGCCTTTTTTCTTAGGACAACGAGGTATTGATAGTAATAATGCTTACTTTAGCAATATTACTGAAGCAAATTTTACTCCACAAAATATAGTAAAGAGTTTAGTGCAAGGTATGGCTAATGAACTTTATTTTTATTATAAAAATTTACCTAAAGATAAAAAAGATTCTATCAATTATATTATTGGATCGGGTAATGGAATTAGAAAAAATCTCCACCTTCAAAAAGCCGTCGAATTAATTTATGAAAAACCTCTTCATTTATTTAATTTGCATGAAGAGAGTTGCTTAGGTGCAATAATCCATGCAGCAAAAGGTGCTGGTATTTATAAGAATTATAATGAAGGTTCTTTTGATATAGTAAAATATTAAATACCACATCTCCTATAAGTAAAGACTCCGAATTGGAGTCTTTGCTATTTTCTACTATGCTATTTATATATTTAATTAAAAATATTATTTAAATCAGTCACTATTTTTATATCTGAATTTGTAAAAATAGGTGCATCTTCATCATTGTTGATACTTATTATTTTTTTAGCATCTTTTACTCCTTCATAAAATGCAGGAGCTCCTGATAATCCTATACAAATTAGTAAATTAGGAGCAATTTGTTTTGAAGAAACTCCAACCATATTCTCCATAGGTATAAAAGTATTCATTGCGGCTAATCTAGTTCTAACTATTTTAATTTTATTATATTTTGCAAAATTTTTAATATGTTCTAGAGTATGTTTATTGCCAACACCTTTACCAATAGCTATAAGGACTTTCTCATTTTCAATAATCTCATCATTCTCTATTTTTGTTATATTAAGAACTTCATTTATTTCTTCTTTATATTTTTCAATCTTTTCTTTTTTAATTTCTATATTCAATTCATTAAATATTTTATTTATAGTTTTTTTGTTAGAGCAAATTGATATGAGTCCATTTTTATGAGGTAGAGAATTAACTGAAGTTAGATTTTCTGAGTAAATCTTTTTCTTAATAATGACTTTGTTATCTTTAAATATAAGATCAGAAATATCTAAAATTTGTTTAATATGATTTTCAATATTCCAGTTAATAAATGAATTATAATCCTTATTTTCTTTGTTGCAGAAATATACTTTTAATCCATTATATTTAAATGAATTAATACCTTCATAATTAATTTGAGTTTTTGTATTAGTCAAATCTATATTATTTGAACAGTTGATTTGGTAATTTAAAAATTGTTGTGTATCTTCTTTTGAATTGAATTTATAATTTATAGTATTTCTAGAATGATTTTCTTTTATTATTTCATTTTCTATAACTTTAGAGTTATACACTTTATTTGAGGAATTAAAGATTTCAATAGTTTTTTTCTTGCCTTGGAGTTTATTTTTTAAAGTTGGAACTCTTAAAAATAAGTTAGGTACATCAGAGACTATCCCAACCATTGGGAGTTTTATTTTGATATCTTTTATGTGATTGTTTTCTTGGCAGGTGACTTTTACATAATTGTAATCGTTTAAGGGTTGGATGTTAGTTATGTTATCGATTATTTGATAATTTAGCCTATTTGCAACTTCATAAGGAGTTAAAGAGCTTCCATCAAGCATTCCTTTTTTACCCATTAATATAATATCAAAGTTATCATTTTTAGAAATATATTCTTTAATATCCATGCTAATGTTTTTAGGAGTAATTTCTTTTTTGTTTTCTCTATTAATTCTAACAACTTTATTTACATCAAAGGCATAAATATTTTTAAGAAAATAATCTATTTTATCATTATTTACGCTAAGGATAGTAATAGAATTATTATTGTTTAGTTTTTCCTTAAATCTTAAAAGCATTTCAAGAAGGCTATCATTATAGATATCATAAGTTTTTGGAAGAAATGAAGTCTCAAGTTCATTATTTTTATTATTATTAAATTTATTAAAATCTAAATTTTCAATATTCTCAACTATATTGATTAATGCTGCAAGTCTCATTTCACCGCCTTTAATAGAAAATGATGATATCAAAAGTAGAGGTCTTTTGATATCATCAAATGGTTTTATTTATTTAGCAAATAAAGTTTCTGGATTCATAATATTATTTGGATCGTAAGCTTCTTTTAATTTAGCTAAGATAGGATATGCACTTTCATGCTCCTCTTTAATCCAAGGTACTCTATATTTTCCAACACCGTGGTGATGTACAATTGATCCACCATATTTTAGAGTTTCTTCTACAATTATAGTATTAATTGGATTGTGATATTTTGTTATTTCTTCTTCAACTTTACAATCCACAACATTATAATAATACATAAAATATAGGTTCGTTCCATTTAAATAACTATGAGATGAGTGTCCTCCAGCCATTGTAATATCTGGAATTTCATTATGAATTCTATCAATCACATTTTTATATATTTTATATATATCACTCCAAAGTGCAGAGATTTCAGTTGTAAAACCAATGTTGTTAGTTTTTTCAATTAGTTCATATTCTTCAGTTATTTTTGCAGGTGTCCAGTTGAGTCCAGAATACCAAGTATTAATATATTCTTCTTCAACTCTTTTATAAGTTTTAAATTGAGAAACAATTTCTTCAATAGCTTTACCAGTTGCTTCAGCAATAGTTTTTGGACCTTCAACCATAAAGATTAAAACAGGTTTTCCTTCACAAAAATGTGAGAAATAATATTCACCATCTTCAAAATCATATAAACGTGCAAAAGAAGGTTTTAGCCCTTGAACCATTACTTCACGTAAGATTTTAAAGCCCATCTCCATATCATCTAATAACCAAGAATAGAATTTATTATTTTCAGGCATATATTTAAATATTTTAACTGTTGCTTCAGTTACATAGCAAAGAGCGCCTTCATTGCCAACTATGATATGTCTAATATCTGGACCTGCAGCTCTTCTTGATTGGTTTTTGATTTTAGCAATTGTTCCATCAGGGAAAACCGCTTCTACACCTACTATCATATCTTCAATAGCACCATATAGTGTTGAGAATTGACCAATACTTCTTGTAGCAACTAAACCACCCATTTGAGCTAAAGGTTTTGACTGAGGAGAGTGGCCTGTTGTGTATCCTCTTTTTCTTAATTCATTTTCTAAGTATTCTAGATTAACACCACATTCAACAGTAACAAACATGTTTTCTTCATTAACTTCAATGATTTTATCCATTTTAGATCCATCAATTACTACTGAATTTTCAACTCTGCATTCAAGTCCACCTTCTATAGAAGATCCTCCGGTTCTAGGGATTACAGCTACTTGATTGTCATTACAAAATTTTAAGATTTCTGCAATTTCTTTAGCACTTTCAGGATACACTAACGCTGAAGGTAAAGGGGATGAATAAACTCCATTGATGAATTGATATTTTTTGAATCTATCGACACTGTTTTCTTTTAATACTTCGAGTTCAGTAATTACATTTTCGCTTTTTAATATTTTATTAAGATTTTCTATTATGACTTTTTTTTCCATTATTATTTCCTGTTTTATTTATGAAAAGATTTTATATGTTCTTTCTAATAGTGGGTCTGTATAACTTGTAACATCTTTATAAACTTCAAGAAGTTCACTATATAATTCTACATTTTCTTTTATTGGATTGAATTCATCTTTTATTTGAACCATATTTTTTACAGCTTCATCAAATGAAGTATATTCATTTAGTGCAACAGCTGCACATATTGCAGCACCAAGTCCTGCTGCTCCATTAACAACATTTCTTACAGCTTTTAAATTAAATACATCACTGAAGATTTGCATAAAGGTTTCACTATTAGAGCCACCACCTGATACAATAATTGTTTCAGGTTTAACTCCTAACTCATTAACCATATCATCAACTTTATATTTTAGTGTTAAAGCAATCGATTCAAGAATTGAGCGATACATATGAGCTCTAGTATGACGGCCATCAAAGCCTATCATCATACCTTTTTTATATAATTTGTCAGTTGGAGCTAACCATTCAGGAATAGTAATTAAGCCTTCAGATCCAGGTGGTACATCTTTTGATTCTTCATCAAGATAAGCAACAGCATCTAATCCAAGACTGTTAGCTTTTGCTTCATAAGCATCACCTAATACGTCTTTAAACCAGCTAACAGTCCACATACCACGTCTAATTCCATCACTTTCATATAAGTATTTATTTGGCTCACATGCTAGGTTAGTCCAAAATCCTGTAGTATTTTTAGGATTACCATTTCCTTCCATCATAGAAGTTATGTATGTTCCAAGGGATATTGCTATGGTTTTATCTCCAATACAACCAACACCTAAACCTTCAACGGCCTTATCATTTGCAGTTGCTACAACTGGAATGCCAAATGGTAATCCAGTTGCTTTAGAAGCCGCTTCTGTAATATTACCAATGATATCTCCCGGCATGATTAACTGAGGTAACATTTCTCTTTTAAATCCATAAGATTCAAATTCTTCTTCATCTTTTAACCATTGCCAAGTATCTGTATCCATTGGCCACATTCCTAAATAATTTGCAGCTGAATCTTTGAATTCACCTGTTAATCTGAAAGAAATATATCCTGAAGAAGCACTTGCATACTTTACGTCTTTGTTTACATGTTCATAAGGTTTTGAAACTCTAATATCCATCCAACTCATGGCAGGTTGAGCAAGAGTTCCATCTTCTTTCATATATGCTCTACAAAATCTGATAGTACAAAGTCCAATGCTTAAAATGTCTTTAACATCACCTTCGAATTTTTCCATACATTTTTTGCTTGCAACACATAGAGAAGTCCACCAATCATCTTCTGGATGTTCAACAATTCCAGGAGATGGTAGGCTATATGGTCTAAGTGGTTCTCTTCCTTCGCAAACAATGTTTCCTTTTAAATCAAAGATCATTATTTTGCAGCTTTGAGAACCTTGGTCTATTCCTATAATATATTTTTTGCTCATATTATTTCCTATCTTACTAAGTATCCGCCATCAACTGTTAATAATGTACCAGTAACATAATTTGAAGCATCACTAGCTAAGAAAACAACAGCACCCATTAAGTCTTGTCTTTCTCCCCAACGATTTGCAGGAATATGATCTAATACACGTTGATTTGTTACAGGATTACTTCTTGTTTCAACTGTTATATCTGTTGCAAAATAACCTGGAGCAATACCTGTTACTTGAATATTATATTTTCCTAATTCATCAGCATATGTTTTAGTAAAACCTGCTAAACCATGTTTCATTGCTGCATAAGCAGGAGAACCAAGTCCTCCTAAGAAAGAAAATAGGGAACAAATATTAATGATTTTACCACTTTTTTGTTTAATCATATATTTAGCAGCAGCATGAGATAATTCAAAAGCTGCAGTTAAGTTTACTGCTATCATTGGATCCCATTCTTTTCTACCAAAATCTTGTACATCAGCAATTTTGCAGATTCCTGCACAATTAACTAAAATATCTATTGATCCAAATTCTTTAACACAATTATCTACTAATTCATCACATATTCCATCTTCGATAATGTTCGCTTTTTGAAATGCATATTTTACATTTGCACCTTCGATTAGTTTTTGAGTTGTTCCATCATCTTCAACATAACTAACAACAAAAACGTTAGCTCCAGCCTTAGCTAAAGCAAGAGCAAAAGCTTGACCTAATCCACTGTTACCACCAGTTATTAAAGCATTTTTCCCTTTAAGTGAGAAAAAATCCATATTAAAAGCATTGATATCGTAATTCATATAAATAACCTCCACATTATCTTTATATGTTTGATTTCATTTTTACATAAAAAAAAGTGACTCTTATAGACCTATCGCAGATAATTTCTGCATTAGATATATAAAAGTCACTTCTCTTTTCTCTTGTAACTGAGGCAAGTATAACATTCTAAAAAATAAGT
>NPIF01001132.1_pt1 | contig 42440 bp, 39 predicted proteins | sample 8637461 | NCBI WGS metagenome assembly NPIF01 (sample SAMN07420641, study PRJNA396082) | bioreactor metagenome | isolation source: sample BR12 brine-fed electro-methanogenic bioreactor BR | place: Japan: Kochi | collected 2016-12-09
TACGGACACCTCCTCCTGCTGGACTTTAACCAGCCAGAACTACGGCCGATCACGGCATACGGTCAGGCTTGCGTTATTGTAGTTATTGGGGGGGGGTGGTATTGGGTGTTTGGATCAGGTGCCAGGGAAAGGGGAATCCAGTTTACAACAAATTGTCCTGAATCAGTTGTGTCTGGTAATCTTCCCGGCTCAAAGGGCAATCCAGTAGACGTTCAAAGTCGTTTTTATCGAGTTTGCATTGTTTTGCCTGGATCTCCTCCTTCACCATATCCTTAATTTTCTGACTGAGCTTTCGGGCTCCCTGACTCAGGGTTGAAGCATCATCCCTGGCATATTCCTGCCAAATCCAATAAAAATCCTCACAGAATTCAGCAATCAAATCCTCCCTGCTTTCGGCACCAATGACGATTCCCATTTCAGAATAGTTCAAAACAAATTCCTGGCTTTCCTGATCGAAATCCACAGATATACTGAGGTTGTTCTTCAAAACCAAAACATTTCCATCAAATTGAATCTCGGAAATCTCGAAAGGGCTCATATCGATCTCCTCTATCTCTAATACATCGAGGATTTTTTCAGGTTCTCCCCTGCTGTCCATCTGAACACGGCCATGGACCTGGATAATCTCCCTTAGATTTGAAACGATGAAATCCTCAAGCTCGGATTCATATGTACAATGGATAACCCTTTGAGAGGGTGCATAATAAAGGCCCAGTTTATTCTCATCCAGATGGACCTGTACCAGTTCTCCGGATATTTTTCTTTGTTCAAAATCAGGTTTTATCAAAACTTTTCGGATGGATTTCGCTATATCAGTTTCCAAAACAGTCAATGATTGACCGATATCACCAATGCCGATACGCCATTTTTCTCCGCTTTTCGGACAATAAGATGCAATTGTCCGCAATATTTTACGTCGATAATTGCTATCCGGGATTATTTCATTAAGCCCTTCCAAGGCTTCTTTTTTTAAACACCCCACAACTTGAAGATACTTGTTTTTAGCGGCAAGCCCTATGTCGTCTATACCGCCTACCTGCTGCGGTGGTGCTATTTCTGCAGTAAGGCTATAACTGCCTTTATCCTCAACAACCCGGTAGATTGAGCAGGCTTGTTGCACCTCTTTCGGAACTCGAATTCTCTGCCTGTAGTCGTATTGGATGTCTGACAACGCCAGATAATAAACCGTATCCTGGACACCTTTCAGAATGCGCCCAAGCAGGGCAAAAGAAATCAAGCCCTCTTGTACAGGTGGTCCATCGATTTTAATCTGAAAACGTCTTTTTTCCATTGTCATCAAGCTTCAGCTATGGGAATTATACTCACGATCATGATTTAATCAGGTATATTTGATGTAATATACGCATAAACTGCCTAAAATAACAATAACTTTTCGTAGATCAGTTCCAGATGATTTTGCCCGGATTTTCCATTCTGTGGACAGCTCCCAGGGGGATATAGGTGGACTGGTCCTCTTTTAAAAGGATCTGCTCATCATCTCTGGTGACGATGGCGGTTCCTGACACAACGGTCCAGTGTTCTGCCCTGTGGAAGTGCTTTTGCAGGGAAAGCGTTGCACCGGGTTTCACCGTTATCCGTTTTACCTGGTACCGGTCTGAAATATCGATGGTCTCGTAATCCCCCCAGGGCCGGAACACTTTGCTGTGGGCTGCCGCTTCGGACCGGGCATGGGATTTCAGCTGATTCACCAGTTGTTTCACATCCTGGACCCTGTCCCTGGCCGCCACCAGGACGGCATCTTTTGTTTCCACCACCACATGGTTTTCAATGCCCACAGCCGCCACCAGCCGGGAGGCTGCCAATGACATGATCGGCGGGCAGCACCAGGAGCACGGCATCCGGGTCGGTTTGGGCCGCCTGGAGTGCGGCCACGGCAATGGCCGGGGCCGTGTTTCTGGCAGCCGGCTCCAGGATGATGGCAGCCGTGCCCGCATTGATCTCTCTGATCTGCTCCGCCACCATGAACCGGTGATCCTGGTTGCAGATCACCATGGGGTCAGCCACGTTGTCAAGGCCATGGAGCCGCAGCAAGGTGTTCTGCAGCAGGGTGTTGTCGTTCACCAGGCGTATGAGCTGCTTGGGATACAACTGCCTGGACAGGGGCCAGAGCCGGGTGCCGGAACCGCCGGCAAGGATGATGGGGATGATCATGGGTGTGGGGTGTTGCGTTGTTCTAGTTATTGGGGGGGTTGAGTATTGGGAGTTGAGGTTTAGTTCAGATTTTCAGTTATCCGAAAACAGTTTAATTCCTTGAATAAACTTAAAATCCTTGACGTTATATGTCAAAAGTTCCATATCGTGACAGATTGCAGTGGCAGCAATCAGGGCATCCGGTATTTGCAAACTATGGCTTTTTGAATATTGTTCAATTAAATTGATGGCAGTATTTGTAATCGATCTGTCCAGAATCAACGTCTCAAGGTGCTTCATCCGGCTTTTTATCTTGCCCAGTTCCCGTTTATTAAACGCACCGAAATACAATTCCATCAACGTTACAGCGCTCAGTGAAATATTTTGAAACCCGATACGCCTTAGCGTTTCGGTTGCTGATGGATTGTTTTTGAACGCTTCGATAAAAATATTGGTATCACAGAGTATCATCTTGTCTGACACCTCTGGCCCATGCTTTTTCCCGGATCTTCAAAAGGGAAATGTCTTTATTTTCCCACAATCCAAATAGATCTTCCAAAGTTTTGGTTTTTTTCCCGGCAGGCTCATTTTTTTTGTCGATCGTGTTGTCTTCAATTTCCACAAAAGGCAATTCCTTTAGTAAATTGATAACAATCACGGCTTTTTCTGAATCTTTGATATTGATATGCAGACGTGTCATTTGTTTTGCCTCCCGGAAGAAATTGTTTCGTTCATTACAAATGATAATCTTTTGGGACATGTATTGCAATGCGTTTGTCTCAAAGAAGGTCTGACCCACTTAAGTGTTTGTTTTTAAAGTTAAGTTGTTTAAGAAATGTTTGTTTTTACCCCTTAAAAGCCACTTTTTGGGGGGCTAAAACAGCATTTTAAGGATTTAATGCAAGGGGGTTTCAGCTGAATCATCCTGAGTTTCAAATAATTCTTTCACCATGGATCTGAGATGCGCATGCCAGTGCAACGGTGTTATCTCCAGTTTCTGCCAGAAGGATGATTTATCCAATTCCGGATCAGGCGGATCATCGGGCCGGTAGGGTTTGCAGTGGCGGCCGCTGAACACAAAGTCCGTATTTCGGGGTCGGACTTTGCTTACGTGTGACCTTGGGTTATTGTCGTTATTGGGGGGTTGGCGTTAGAATTTAGGGGTAATGCCGGCTTGTTTGCACAGGGCGTTCGCAGTAATGCGATCAAATGTTCTGTGTCTCTTAACTGGTATCACTTTCATTCCATTGGTATCAATTGAATGGTTACCGCCTTCTCTCAAAAGATAAAAACCATTCTGTTCAAAAAATTTCACAAGATCACGCCGTTTGACTGACACTTTCCACCTCTACCGGTAACTGTTCCATCAAACAGCCGGCCCGGGGAATTTCCATTTTTAGTTCTTTATACGCTGCAATCATTTCCTCTAAGGCATCTTTTAACATCAGGCGGCAATCTTCAAGCGTATTACCTTCTGTAATCACTTCGGGCCATTCCAGAAGTTGTCCCATGTAGCCGTTTTCCAGTTTGGTATACTTGGCTGTATAGGTTATTAACATGTTTCCCCTCCATGTCTTCAGCGTATTAGATAATGTGTATTGTATGAATCTAACGCCACAAAGTCAATGTTCGGGGTCATCAATGGCCGTTTTGATTATCAGGCCTGCGTTATTGTAGTTATTGCAAAGGGCCGAAATAACGACAATAACGCAGGCCTGACCCCGTTTTATGCGGGAAAGACCCTGGGGGAGGGGCCGGGGTAGACGTTGCGGGTGTCCACGATCAGGGGCGCGTGGGCCAGGATGAACGGGTAGTCAAAGGCGTCGTGGTCGGTGGCGATCAAAACGCAGTCGGCGGCGGCCAGGGTCTGTTGGGTCAAAGGCGTGCTGGTCAGGCCGAAGTCGTATTTGCGGCCGGCGCGCAGGGCCGGGATGTGGGGGTCGCTGTAGGACACGGCCGCGCCTTTTTCCATGAGCAGGTCCATGAGCTTGTAGGACGGGGATTCTCTGTCATCATCCACGTTTTTTTTGTAGGCCGCGCCCAGGACCAGGATCTGTGCGCCTTTGAGGGCTTTGCCGTGCTCGTTGAGGGCGTCCATGACCCGCTGGACCACAAAGTAGGGCATGGAGGTGTTGACCTCGCCGGCCAGTTCGATGAACCGGGTGGAGATGTCGTATTCCCGGGCCTTGGAGGTGAGGTAAAAGGGATCGATGGGGATGCAGTGGCCGCCCAGGCCGGGGCCGGGAAAAAACGGCATGAACCCGAAGGGCTTGGTGGCGGCGGCTTTGATCACCTCATGGATGTCGATGCCCATGCGCAGGCACACGATCTTCATCTCATTGACCAGAGCGATGTTCACGCTGCGGAAGATGTTTTCCAGCAGCTTGGTCATTTCTGCGGCCCTGGTGCAGGAGACCGGGACCAGGGTGTCGATGGCCGGGCCGTACAGGGCTTTGGCCGCGTCCAGGCAGGCCGGGGTGTGGCCGCCGATCACCTTGGGGATGTTGCTGGGGGAAAAGTCTTTGTTGCCCGGGTCTTCCCGTTCCGGGGAGTAGACCAGGAACAGGTCCGCGCCCACCTTGAGGCCGGTTTTTTCCATCCGGGGCAGCAGCTCCTCTTCGGTGGTGCCGGGGTAGGTGGTGCTTTCCAGGGACAGGACCTGGCCGGGGCGCATGAACGGCACCAGGGCATCCACGGTGCTGGTGACATAGGACAGATCGGGCTCGCGGTTTTTGTTCAGGGGCGTGGGCACGCAGATGATCAGGGCGTCGGCCTCGCCGGCCCGGGAAAAGTCGGTGGTGGCCTCGAAGCCGGTGCGGCGGGCGGCGGCGATGCGGTCCGCACCGATGTGCCCGATATAGCTTTGCCCGGCGTTGAGCTTTTCCACCTTGGCAGGGTCGATGTCAATGCCCAGGACCCGGAAGCCGACATGGGTGTAGCGCAGCATCAGGGGAAGGCCGACATAGCCGAGGCCCACAATGCCGATCACGGCCTCGCGGGAGTGAAGACGTTCCGTCAGTACAGTCAGATGGTCCATGGAAGTGTGGCTTTCCTTGTCGTTCGTGTTTTCAAATGATTGGACATCAGAAATATGCACCAAGGCTCGAGGGAAATCAAGCCTGCCGGGCCACATATTTTCATATTGGTGATAGCTCCGCCCGGTCACTCACCTGGATGACCGGGTTTTCAAAACCGACCGATCGTGAAATTTCTTGAGCTTAGCCTGCACGGCTCCGAACACGGTGTCCGGCGGGAATTGAAAATGTTCATCCACCTGCCCGGCCGGCACGCCGGTCAGCACTTCGATCCCCTGCTCGATGGTCGATACCTGCCAGACATGGAACCGTCCCTGGTCCACAGCCTCCACCACGTCTTTTCTGAGCATCAGGTTGTTGACATTGGCTGCGGGGATCATGACCCCCTGGTCCCCGGTCAGGCCCCGGCCGGCACAGACATCGAAAAACCCTTCGATCTTTTCATTGACCCCGCCGATGGACTGGATCCGGCCTTTCTGGTTCACGGACCCGGTGACGGCGATTCCCTGCCGGATCGGATATCCGGACAGGCTGGACAGGACCGCATACAGTTCCGTGGACGAGGCGCTGTCGCCGTCCACTCCGCTGTAGCTTTGCTCGAACGTGATGCTCAAGGACACGCTCAATGGGTATTCCTGGGCAAACATCCGGCCCAGGAAACCGGCAATGATCATCATGCCCTTGTCATGGGTTTCGCCGGACAGGTCCGCTTCCCGCTCCACATTGATGATTCCCGGCTTGCCCATGTAGGATTCCGCCGTGATCCGGGTGGGACGGCCGAATGCCAGTTCCCCGATCTGGTACACAGCCAGGGCATTCACCTGCCCCACCACCGATCCGGTCAGATCGATGAGAATGGAATGGTCGTCAAATCTTTCCTGGACTTTTTCCTCGTACAGGTTGTGCCGGAACCGGGACGCGTTCAATGCCCGAAAGACGTGATCACCGGTTACCGCAGCCGACCGTTCTTTGCCGGCCCGGTAATCGGCTTCCTTGAGCAGATCCATGATCCGGCCGAACCGCAGGGACAGTTTGCGCTGGTTTTCCGCCAGCCGGTTGGCATACCCCACCACGGAAGTCACACCGCAGGGCGTGAAAGGCCGCAGATTTTCCGTTTCACAGGCCCTGGCAACATACCGGGCATAATCTTTCAGGGTTTTTGGGCTGACATCCACCTCATGGTCAAAATCGGCCCGGACCTTGAAAATCTTGTTGAATTTCGGGTCTGCATTCTGGAGGGCCCGGAAGATCTCGTATCGGCCCACCAGGACCACCTTCACATCCAGGTCGACGGGATCGGGACGCAGGGATGCCATGGTTGGCCCGGTCTGATCCGGCGGGTCCTGGATGTACAGTTTTTTGTTCTGCAGCGTGGTTTTCAGGGTCTCCCACACCTCAGGATAGTGCAGCACCGCATCGATTTCCAGCATCAGAAAGCCTTTGTCCGCCCGCAAAAGCGATCCGGCCTGAACCAGGGTGAAATCCGTGGCCGTCGTCCCCTGAACCGCTGTTTTCTCGATTTTCCCGAACAGGTTCTGAAAGCTGGGCACCGGTTCAAAAATCACGGGCACGCCCTTTTCTCCCCGCCGGTCCACCAGCACGTTCACCTGGTACCGTTTTTCCAGAAACCGGAACATACCGGCGGTTTCCTGTTCCTGTTCCGCATCCGCATCCGGCTCCAGGGATCTGAGCAGCGTGGGCAGATGATCGGTCAGATCCTTTTTTGCGGCTTCCAGAAATTTCCGGGCCCGGGGCCATTCACTGAAATCCGCAAACAATGAATCCATCTCCCGGGAAAACAGATTGCCCGCGGTTTCCGTCACCAGTTGCTGATACCCTTGCTGCATCTCCCGGGTCTGTTTCTGAATCCGGGCCACCGCCTCTTTCATCTGCTCCTGTACCCGGACCAGCTCTTTTTCCATGTCCGCCCGGACCTTGGGGTCCAGTTTCTCAAACGCTTCCTCTGAAACGGGTTCGCCGTCCCTGAGCGGAATCGCCTGAAACCCGTCCTCACCGGTGACAATGGTAATCCCTTTTTTTTCAGCGTCTGCCGCCACTTCAGACATGATCCGGTCCTGAATTTCGGCCGCGGATTCTTTAAATCCCTTCTGCTTCTCCAGAAAGGGTTTTTCTTCAAATACCCGGGGAAGCTTGGCTTTCAGGGTTTCGATGAACCGGGACATCTTGCCGGCGAAAAACACGGCCGATCCCGTGGGCAGCCGCATGATTCCGGGGCAATAGGGATCATCAAAATTGTTGACCAGACACACATCCTCCGGGGTCTCCCGGGTTTTTGCGACACCTGTCAGGATATCCCTTGTGATGCTGGTCCTCCCGGTGCCCTCGAACCCGGTGACAAAAACATGATACCCCGGCCCTTTCATGTCCAGCCCGAAATGGATGGCTTCCACGGCCCTTTGCTGGCCGATCACCTCATCCAGCGGGGACAGGTCCTTTGTGGTATTGAAATCAAAGGGATCATCACTGCATTGCCTGGTCAGCTTTGCGACATTGACACGGTATGGTTCTATCATCACATCCACCGGTACTCGTTCCAATTAATGGGGCCGCAATTCAACCGGCCCCCGCAAACCAACCGGACCCGTCATTCGACTGGGTCCGGTTCCTATAAAAATTTTTTCCGGCTCAGTAAAAGCAACACCTCCCTGGCCGCCTCCTCCGGAGTGATCCGGGTGGTGTCGATGCGCAGTTCCGGATGTTTCGGGGTTTCATACGGGTCGTCCACGCCTGTGAACCCCTTGAGCAGGCCGGCCCTGGCTTTGGCGTACATGCCTTTGCGGTCCCGTTTCTCGCACTCGGCGATCGGGGTGGACACGTGGATCTCGAAAAACCCGCCGTACTGTTCGATGGCGTTGCGGATCTCGTCTCTGGTGCGCTGGTAGGGAGCGATGGGCGCGCAGATGGCAATCCCGCGGTTTTTGGTGATCTCAGATGCCACAAACCCGATGCGCCGCACGTTGATGTCCCGGTGTTCTTTGGAAAAATTCAACTCCGACGAAAGATTGCGCCGGACAATGTCCCCGTCCAGAAGCGTTACCGGCCGGGTCCCCATTTCCAGAAACCGGGCATACAGCACCCTGGCAATGGTGGATTTGCCGGCCCCGGACAGGCCCGTGAGAAAAATGGTGAACCCCTGGCTGGCCGGGCTGGGGTAAGACCGGTTCAGCTCCTGGATCACTTCCGGAAACGTGGCCCAGTCCGGAATCTTTTTGCCCTGGCGGATCCGGTCCCGGATGTCCCTGCCGGTAAACGAGATGGTTTCCTGGGTCCCGTTCACCTCGGAGGCCAGGCGGAATTCGTCGTCAAAGGGAAGATAGACCATCTCTTCGAAAAACACCGGTTCGATGCCCAGCTCTTCGGCCGCTTCGGAAGCCAGGGCTTCTGCCTGGTCCGCCGGATAAAACGGGTCCCCGTTGCTGTCGTTTCCGGGACTGGCGTGATTGTGTCCGATCACAAAATGGGTGCACCCGAAATTTTTTCCGATGATCATGTGCAGCAGTGCATCCCTGGGGCCGGCCATGCGCATGGCCAGGGGCAGGAGGTTGAGCAGGTGCGAGTTGGGCGGATAATGGGCCCCCACTTTCTGGTAGCAGCGCATGCGGGTGTAGTGGTCGAAATCATCCGGACCCGGGATCCCGGCGGCAGGCAAAAGCAGCAGGTTGGCCCGGGCCTTCTGCATGGCCTGGATGGTCATCTCGAACTGGGGCCGGTGAATGGGCTGACGGGTCTGGAACCCCACGATGCGGTGCCACCCCAGTTTGTGAAACCGTTCCCTGACCTCGGCCGGCGTGAGCCGGATCTGGGGAAAATCCGGGTGAATGGGCAGGTTCAGTGCCTGGACCGGACCACCGATATAATACCCGCCGCAGTGATTGAACAGATAGGCCACCCCCGGATGGGTCCGGTCCCGGGTGCCATAGACAGCCATGGCCTCTTTTTCCCGGTCCACGGGCCAGATGTCTTCCAGGGTCATGACCCCCAGCAGAAACCCTTCCGGATCCCGGAGCACCACGGACTGACCCACTTCCAGGGCCCGGCCCAGGGGTTCGTGAACATCCAGGCACACGGGCACGGGCCATAAGGCGCCTGTGGACAGGCGCATGCGGTCCAGTACGGATTCGTAATCCACCCGGGTCATGAATCCGGTCAGCGGCGAAAACACCCCCGTGACCAGCAGTTCGAAATCACAAATCTGCCGGTCGTTCAGAATCACATCCGGCAGGGTGGATGTCAGTTTCTTGAGCACCTGATGCTGGTCTTCATCCACCAGCAGATTGACAATGGCCTCATGCTCCATGATTCATTCCCGTTTTTATATCCAGAAACACAAAAAGGGGCAGCGCCGAACGCTGAACCCCTTGTTATTTCTGGTAGCGGGGGAAGGATTTGAACCAACGACCTTCGGGTTATGAGCCCGACGAGCTACCAGACTGCTCCACCCCGCATCAATTCGCATACTATAGGACAATCGTTTTCTGCTGTCAAGCACTTTTTTTATCATCCGCCAGGGCCGCTTTCAATTCCGCAATCGTGGGCGTGGCCGTGCCCACCTTGCCCACCACAATGCCGGCGCCTGCATTGGCCACCACGGCGCTGTCCAGAAACGATGCCCCCGATGCCAGGCCCAGGCCCAGCAGGGAGATGACCGTATCCCCGGCACCGGACACATCAAACACCTGCCGGGCCTTGGACGCGATCACATGGGGGGGGGCTTTGGGCTCAAACAGGACCATGCCGTGTTTGCCGCAGGTGATCACGAGCCGGTCCAGGGCCGCTGTTTCCAGAAGTGTCCGGCCGGCGGCAAACAGGTCCGCCCGGGAAGTGATCTCCATGCCGGCTGCCTGGGCCGCTTCTTTCTGGTTGGGGGTCAGCACCGATACCCGGGCATATTTGTCGAACCGCAGGGCTTTGGGGTCCGCCAGGGTCAGGACTCCGTGTTCCCGGGCCAGGTCCACGGTGCGGCGCACCAGTTCCGGTGTCACCAGCCCCTTGTCGTAATCGGAAATAATGATCAGATCCACCTGATCTATCATGGCGGTCATGACCGCCACCAGGCGTTCCAGGGTGCGGGGGCTGATGGGCCGCTTCACTTCCCGGTCGATCCGCAGCACCTGCTGACTGGATGCGATGACCCGGGTTTTCACTGTGGTGGGCCGGTCCGGCTCGCTGATGATGCCATGGGTGTGCACGGACAGTTCCGCCAGTTTCTCCAGGATCATCCGGCCGGCCCTGCCCGTACCGGCCGTGCCGATGGCAGACACCTGGGCCCCCATGGCGGTCAGGTTGTTGATCACGTTACCGGCCCCGCCCAGGGTATGGGTTTCCCGTTCCACAGCCACCACCGGCACAGGGGCTTCCGGTGAAATCCGGTCCACCCGGCCCCACAGGTATTCGTCGATCATCAGGTCCCCGATCACCAGGGCCCGGATCCGCCGGAAACAATCGATATCGATGCTCATGGGGTCAACAGGCGGTGCAGCATGGCTTTGAGGTCCTCATAATCCCGGGTCACGGGAATGCCGGGAAACTCCGTGACCACCGTTTCCGGCGGCCTGAAGAAAAACCCCTGGTCCGCCGCCTGGATCATGGCGATGTCATTGTAGGAATCCCCGAACGCGGTCACCTGATAATTCAGGCCCTGAAACGCCTGCACCGCCTTTTTTTTCTGGTTGCCGATCCGCAGATTGTAATCCGTGATATTGCCCTGGTCATCAATGGTCAGGCTGTGACACAACAGCGTGGGAAATCCCAGTTTGGCCATCAGGGGCCTGGCAAACTCCTCGAACGTGTCTGAAAGGATGATGAACTGGGCCCGGGCCCGGATCCAGTCCAGGGCCTGTTTTGCACCGGGCAGCGGGTCCAGGGTGGCGATGACCGCCTGGATATCCTGAATTTTGAGGCGGTGTTCCTTTAAAATGGCCAGGCGCCGGGTCATGAGCACATCATAGTCACTGATATCCCGGGTGGTCAGTTTCAGCTCCTCGATACCGGTTTTCAGGGCCACGTTAATCCAGATTTCCGGCAGGAAAACCCCTTCCAGGTCCGCCATTACCATTTTCATCGGGCCACCTCATCCTCGATCCGGATGACCATGGGCTGGTTCACCACACAGTCGGTGGCCGTGATCCGGGTTAAAGCTCTCTGTATCCATGCCTCTTTGGCAATATGGGTGATCATGACCACGGGCACGGTCCCGTTGGCGTTTCGCCCGTGCTGCTGAACCGAGTTGATGCTGATTCCGTTTTCCCCCAGAATGCCGGAAATCCGGGACAGGACCCCGGGATGGTCCTGGGCTTCGAACCGCATATAATACCGTGTCATCAGTTCATTCATGGACAGAATGGGAATGTGACGGATATTTTCCCGGGGATACCCAAGGATGGGGACCCGGCCCGTGGTACCGGAGATGATGTTTCTGGCGATGTCGGCAATATCGCTGAGCACGGCCGATGCCGTGGGCATCATGCCGGCCCCGTGGCCGTAGAGCATGGTTTTGCCGGTGGCATCCCCGTCGATGGCAATGGCGTTCATGGAATGATCCACATGGGACAGCGGGTTGGTGTTGTCGATCATGGTGGGATGGACCCGGGCTTCCACATGATCCCCATGCCGTTTCCCGATGGCCAGCAGTTTGATGGTGTATCCGAAAGACCGGGCAAATTCGATATCCATGGGGGTGATCCGGCGGATGCCCTCCACATGGATATCGGACAGATTGATCTCCATGCCGTGGGCCAGGGCATTGAGAATGGCCAGCTTGTGGGCCGTGTCATGGCCGTCGATGTCCAGGTAGGGTTCGGCTTCGGCAAACCCCAGCTCCTGGGCGGTTTTCAGCGCGTCTTCAAAGGTGCAGCCCTCCCGGGAAATCCGGGAGAGGATATAATTGCAGGTCCCGTTCAGAATCCCGGACATGGATTTGATCTCATTGGCCACCAGGGATTCTCTCAGGGTTTTGATGATGGGCATGCACCCGCCGCAGCTGGCCTCGAACGCCAGGTCCACCCGGTTTTTCCGGGCGGTTTCCATGAGCTCGTTGCCCCGGGCGGCCAGCAGGGCCTTGTTGGCGGTGACCACATGCTTGCCGTTTTCAAGGGCGGTCAGAATAAACTGCCTGGCCGGGGTGTCTCCGCCGATGAGCTCCACCACCACATCAATTTCCGGGTCATTCAATACGGCCGCGGCATCCGTTACCAGGGTCACGGAGTTCAGATCGATCCCCCGGTCGGTCTCGATATCGATGTCAGCGATGGTTTTCAGGTTCAGATGCGCCCCGATCCGGGATTCCAGCAGGTGTTTTTTCCGGATCAGCAGACCGGCTGCTCCGGTTCCCACCACACCCAGGCCGATAAGCCCAATGTGGATTGTTTTCATGGCCTTTTTTCTCCGAAAATTGGTTCGTTACATTCGTTTCACTACATTAAATTTTGTTAGATACAATATAACCGCGGTCATGTCAAAAAGCTTTTGACTTTTAATGCCCGGCTGTTTATTATTTTAGGGTTTTATTGGCAGTCAACCGTCCAGAACAAGGTGAGTTTCATGAATGATTCTTTGACGTATGCAGATGCCGGTGTTGATATCGACAAAGCCAACCAGCTGGTGGGCCGGATCAAGGATATTGCCAGATCCACCCCCAGATCCGGCGTCATGGGAGAAATCGGCGGTTTTGGTGGACTGTTCTCTCTCAACCTTTCCAACATCACCAACCCGGTCCTGGTCAGCTCCACGGACGGGGTGGGCACCAAACTGAAAATCGCGTTTCTCATGGACCGGCATGACACCATCGGCATCGATCTGGTGGCCATGTGCGTCAACGACATCATTGTCCAGGGAGCCAAACCTTTGTTTTTTCTGGACTATCTGGCCATGGGCCGGCTGGACAATACCGTGGCGGAACAGATCATCCAGGGGATCGCCCACGGCTGCACCCAGGCCGGATGCGCATTGATCGGCGGTGAAACCGCTGAAATGCCGGGCATTTACCAGCCCGGAGAATATGACCTGTCCGGATTTGCCGTGGGCATTGTGGACAACAACAAAATCATCGATGGGTCCTATATCCGGCCGGGCCATCAGCTCATCGGTCTGGCGTCCAGCGGCATTCATTCCAACGGGTTTTCCCTGGTCAGAAAAATTTTCTTCGACCACTGCAACTATGACGTGAGCACCCGGATACCGGAACTGGGAACATCCCTGGGAGAAGAGCTGTTACGGCCCACCACCATCTATGTATCCAGTATCCTGAACCTGATGCGGGACCTGCCCGTCCACGGGATGGCCCATATCACCGGCGGGGGCATTGATGAAAACATCATCCGCGTGATTCCCGATGCCTGTAAAATCCAGGTCCGCAAACAGTCATGGGAAAGACCCGTCATATTCGACCTGCTTCAGAAACTGGGCCATGTGTCCGATGAAGAGATGCACCGGACCTTCAACAACGGTATCGGCATGATTCTGGTCATCCCGGAAAAATCGGCCCAGGATATCATGGACCGCCTCAACGCCATGGAGGAACGGGCCTTTTTCATCGGCGAGGTCATCGACAGAAAAGAAAATGAAAAACAGGTCCAGTGGATCTGATAACCCGGATCCATGATTGTTCTGGGTATTGAATCCTCATGCGATGAAACCGCCGCCGCCGTAGTGAAGGGACCCGGCCGGGTCCTGTCTTCCGTGATCGCCTCACAGGTAGAGGCGCACAGACCTTACGGCGGGGTGGTGCCGGAACTGGCCTCCCGCATGCACGTGGAAGCCATCACACCGGTGGTGACACAGGCGATCCAGGAGGCGGGCATTGCCGTCAAAGATATCCAGGGCGTGGCCGCCACCCAGGGGCCGGGGCTGGTCGGGGCGCTTCTGGTGGGGTTTTCTTTTGCCAAAGCCTTTGCCTGGGCCAGAAACCTGCCTTTGGCCGGTGTCAACCATCTGGAAGCCCATATCCACTCCCTGCTGTTGTGCCGGCCCGCGCCTGAATTTCCGTTTATCGCGCTGGTGGTCTCGGGCGGACATACCAATATCTACCATGTCTGTTCCGACAACCGGTTCGAACTCATGGGTCAGACCCGGGATGACGCGGCTGGAGAAGCCTTTGACAAGGTCGCCAAAACCCTGGGGCTGGGATACCCCGGCGGGCCCGTGATCGAGACCATGGCAAAAAACAGTGATTCCGGCGACATTGTGTTTCCCAGGTCCCTGCTGGAAAAGGGCAGTTTTGACTTCAGCTTTTCCGGTCTTAAATCCGCTGTGGCAAGGTATGTTCACGATCATCCGCCTCAAAGTGACCCTGACAGGGCAAGGGTGGCGGCCGCGTTTCAGGCGGCGGTCATCGATGTGGTGTGCGAAAAACTGGTGGCGGCGGCCCGGGCCCGGCACTGCCTGCAAATCGGCATCTCCGGCGGTGTTTCCGCCAACCAGACCCTGGTGAAGGCCCTGACCCGCCGGGCGGCCCGGTATCGGATCCGGGTGACTGCCCCGCCCCTGAGTCTGTGCGGGGACAATGCCGCCATGGTGGCGGCCAGAGGCGCCGTGATGATCCGGGACGGCCGGATCTGCGGCCTGGCGGATGACGTGTTTTCCAGGGCATTGAACCTCTCCGCCTGACCCCTGCCCGCCTCAGGTTCCGCCGGACCGGTCAGGCCGGTGCCATCCCAGATAGGCCTGCTTGTACCGGTAAATTCTCTCCAGAGATGCCCTTCCACTGTCCCACGATTCCTGATCCGCTTCCAGCCGCCGGACCAGGGCGTCAAAGGCGGTTTCGATATTCGGGCCCTGATGGCAGATCAGCGCCAGGTCGATGTCGGCTGCCAGTATCCGGCCCATACAGGTGTCCATGTCATGGGCGATGGCCTTCATGTCCAGATCATCGGTCAGCACCAGGCCGTTGAATCCCAGTCCCTGCCGGATCATGTCACGGGCGATAATCACGGACAGGCTGGCCTGCCACCCGGGGTCCTGCCGGGGGCACAGAATATGGGACACCATGATGCCGGCCACATCCGCACGCACGGCTGCATCAAACGGGACCAGGTCCGCAGCCTGCAGATCGGCGGTATCCACATCCAGGACCGGGAGCAGGTGATGGGAGTCCAGCACCGTCCGCCCGATGCCGGGGAAATGCTTGGCCACGGCCATGACACCGGCCGATTGCAGGGTCTGGATCACGGCGGCGCCCAGGTCGGCCACGGTTTGCGCGTTTCCGGGAAACGCCCGGGTCTCCATGATGGAATCAGTGTGATCCGGCACCACATCCACCACCGGTGCCAGGTTCATGTTGATCCCCGCCTCCTGAAGTTCCCGGGCCGTGATCCGGGCAAAACGCTGTGCCTGTTCCCGGGTCCGGATAAACGGATTGCCGTCAAACCGGGTGAACGGTGCCGGCAGCCGGGACACCACCCCGCCCTCCTGATCCACGGCGACAAACAGCGGAGGCCGGCCGCAGGATGCGGCAAAGGCCTGGGCATCCGCGCACAGCCGGGCCACCTGATCCGGAGACCGGATGTTTTGGCGGAACAGAATAATGCCCCCGGCCTGGAAACGGTCGATGATCCTTTCCAGTTCCGCATTGAAACGGGTGCCGTTGAATCCCAGCATCAACCGCTGTCCGGCCAAATGCCGGACTGTCTTATCCATGCAGTTTTTCCTCAGCCTGCCTCAGATGTTCCGTCACCTTTTCAGACAGATCGCCCGCCTGCTTCAGGTGGAAGGCAATTCCATCCAGCCCGGCCTGTTCCGCTTTTTTTGCCCAGGAATAAAAATTGTCCTTATGGCTGTCGTTATGATCCACCCAGTGGGACAACAGGACTCCCAGCTTCTCTTGTGTGGACATCTCCGGTTTGGAATCGCTGTCGTGGTCATGGTCGTGTCCTTGGCCATGACTGTGGGATTTCCCATGATCGTGGGAATGCTCATGGGAATGGCCATGGGCATGATCGTGGGGATGCGAATGCGGGTGTGTATGAGGGTGTTTGTGATTGTGATTCATAGGTTGACTCCGTTTAAAAAATTTTTAAGCGACACCGGTTCCGGTCTATGCTGGCCGGCGGGCCGCCAATCGCTGAAAGCGCTGATTTCAATACCGTTATAAATGATGGATACCGGGCGGTCCGCCGATACCACCACCACGATAATCCCTGAATTGGCCGCAGAAAACCGCAGAGCGGAATTGTACCGGGCTCCCCGGGCCATTTTTTCCCAGTCAATGGTCCGCCCGTCCAGAAGGCAGGCAAATCCATGGATGAAGCTGTCACCGGTCAGGTGCACGGCCCCGTCGATTTTCATCAGGGAACAGGCCAGTTCGATGTTCCGGGGTTCCGTGAGGCTCAGGGGCGGATCCAGAACATGGCCGGGCAGCTGCATGGCGGGATCATTGAGGTCGATCACCAGGGTGCAGCCATGCCGCAAACGCCCGGCACTATGCACCAGATGGGCAATGACCTGAAACAGCACCGTGGCCGCCTCCGTGTCCAGATCCATATCCAGGAGCAGCTCTTCCAGTTCCACCAGCCTGGCCTCCCGGGTGATGGAATGGAAACTGCCGTCAAAAAAAGAGGCGATCCGATTGTCCTTGATGTCCAGGAACCCGTAATCGCCTTTGAAATGGGCCACGATCGCATCATCCGGAACCGGGCCGTCCGTGATGCCGATAATGGTTTGCCCGTCAGACACCAGTTTTCGATCCGACTCCTCCACCGCCACCAGAAGCTTGCGCACATGCTGGATGTCGAACAACTGGGGACGCTGATGTTTCCGGATCCGGGTGATGAATTCGATTTTTCCGATCTGTCCGGGATCACAGAAGAAAAGGATGCCCCTGGGCCAGGCCCCCTCTTCCTTGGTTTTGGAAAGATCCAGCACATAGTTCAGAATTCCGGGTACCTGAAGCCGGCTGTCATGGGTCAGGTGCCGGTCCCGTTCATCCACGACATGGTCGGCAATGGCCTGCAGGGCATAATTTTTGAGCACATGTTCCGAAGAATGGACAGGAGCGCCGCAGCCGCTGTAATCATGAATCAGAAGCGTTGCCGCCTGTTCCAGCCACCGCTGGGTGGGATAGATGGAACACAGATCCGGGTGGTGTTCCGTAAACCAGGCCTGATAAAAAAAATCACTGCAGCTGCATCCATAGGAAATCAGGCCGGAAAGGGTCAGATCGTTCTCAGGAATCTGGTATCCCCGGGGCTGGGTGTCGATGGCGGTTCCGATCCGGGTCCGCCATTGGTTTTCTTCGGAACAGAACATGGTATGGACCTTCACGCCGTGCCCCCGGAGCAGATCCTGAGGGTCCAGCACCTTTACGGGATCATCCGGATCAGCGGCAAAGATCAATGCCACCCGGCTGGGATGGGAAAATTTGGACAGCCCCTCGGTCACACCGTTCATGATATTGGCCACACACAATTTTTGATACAACGCCCGGTTCATGTTCATCCTGTTTCGCTCCTTGAATCCATTGCTGTTTGATACCCATGTTTCCCGCCGTTTGGCAAGTTTTTTTTCCCTGTCAGCCTTTGGGTATTGTAAAATGATCCCGGGATTGTTATTGAAATACAAAAACCAACCCGGAGGTAACATGCGTGGATTCTCTTTTCTTTTCATCGGTTTGATTCTGATTTTCAGCGGGATGTCCGCATCTGCCCAGTCCCGTACCGGTTATGTCACGGACATGCTGATTCTGACTTTCAGGCAGGGGCCGGGCCCGTCATACGAAGTGTTGAAAACACTGGAAAGCAACACCCGGCTGACCATCCTGGAGGAACAGAACGGCTATTACAAGGTACGGCTGTCATCCGGGGATACCGGCTGGGTGGACAAACAGTTTGTGACATTTGACACGCCCAAAGCCGAGATCATCGAAAAACTCAAGGAGGAATACGCTGCCCTGGAAAACCGGTTCAATGACCTGTCCGCCGCCCATGAGCAGCTCAGGGACAAAATGACGGCCATGTCTGAGAACACGGACGATCTCTATCAGACGTTGCAGAAAAACAAGGACCTGGAAAAAGAAAACAGGAACCTGGCCCTGCAGGTTGAAACCCGGGAAAAAGAATCTGAACACTTGTTCAAGGCCGCCATGATCAAATGGTTTCTGGCCGGTTTCGGGGTCATCCTGTTCGGCTGGATACTGGGACGGACGGTTTCCAACGAACCCCGGCAGCGGAGGTCCCTGCTGAGTTAATCCAGACGGAACTCCGGCGGTTTGAAAAAAATGCACCATCCAGAGTTGGGTTTGCACCGGAAACGAAACATTGTTTTTTTCTTGACACCGGTGTCTTAAAGCGGTTTATTGTACAGACGATCAACTGACCAAACCCTTGGTTCAACCCAAATGACCGGGATGACTAAACCTTTTTTTGAAAGGAGCTGACCTTGGCCGACCAAAGTGCGTATGCAAAAAAAATCTGGCTCAATGCTTATGAACCCAAGATCGAGGGCGCCATCGATTTTGAAAACACCCTGGTGCCGCAATACCTGGCGGAATCGGCGGCCCGGTTCCCGGATCACACCGCCCTGATTTTCCAGGGATACAGCGTGACGTTTAAAGAACTGGATGAGATGGTCGGAAAATTTGCCGCCGCGCTCAAGGACTTCGGCATCAAAAAAGGGGACAGCGTCGCCATTCTTCTGCCCAATGTGATCCCCTGTGTCGTGGCCTATTACGCCACCCTGAGAATCGGGGCCATCGTGGTGTTCAACAATCCGCTGTACTCAGACCCTGAACTGGAACACCAGTTTACGGACTCGGGGTCCAGATTCCTGATCACCCTGGATCTTCTGGCCGACCGCATGGTGAAGCTGCGGGAAAAAACCAATATCAAAACCATTGTCTACACCTCCATCGGGGATTTTCTGCCGTTTGTCAAACGGCTGCTGTTCCCGCTGGTGGCAAAGAAAAAAGGCCTGGCAAAAGACGTATCACCGGCACCGGATCTTTACGCGTTCAAGGATATCATCTCCAGATACAGCCCGGACAACACCCAGGCCGGCCTGACCATGGATGATGTGGCCATGTACCAGTATACCGGCGGCACCACCGGCGTTTCCAAGGGCGTGATGCTCACCCACGGGAACATCTCCTTTCAGATTCAGCAGATCGAGGCCTGGTTTCCCGAGTTTGACAAAGGCGCTGAAATCATGCTGGGGGCCCTGCCCTTTTTCCATGTTTTCGGCATGTCCGTATCCATGAACCTGGCCATCCGCCTGGCCTGGACCAATGTGCTGGTGCCCAAGCCGCAGGCCGAACCCCTGTTGGAAGCGATCTCCAAATTCAAGGTCACATTCGCTCCCCTGGTGCCCACCATGTATATCGGCATTCTGGACCATCCGGACCTGGAACACACGGATCTGTCCAGTATCAAGGGCTGTTTTTCCGGAAGCGCGCCCCTGCCTCTGGAAGTGATCAGTAAATTCGAAAAAAAGACCGGCTCTGTCATCGTGGAAGGATACGGCCTGACCGAATCCTCCCCCGTGACCCATGTCAATCCCTTCAGAGGTCAGCGGAAAGTGGGCAGCATCGGGATACCGGTGCCGAATACGGAATGCAAAATCGTGGACATCGAGGACAACACCAGGGAGGTGCCGGTGGGAGAACCGGGAGAACTGCTCATGCGGGGACCCCAGATCATGAAAGGGTATCTGAACAAGCCGGAGGAAACCGCCAAAACCCTGACCAAAGATGGGTTTCTGTGCACCGGTGATGTGGCGAAAATGGATGAGGAAGGGTATTTCTACATCGTGGACCGCATCAAGGACATGATCATCTCCGGCGGGTACAATGTCTATCCCAGGGACATCGATGAGGTGCTGTACGAACATCCCAAAATCCTGGAAGCCTGTGCCGTGGGCATTCCGCACCCCAAACGCGGGGAAGCGGTCAAGGTGTTCGTGGTCCTCAAACAGGGGCAGACCATGACGGAACAGGAGGTGATCGATTACTGCGCCGACAAGCTGGCCAGATACAAACTGCCCGTGGCCGTGGAGTTCCGGGAAGAACTACCCAAATCCAATGTGGGCAAAATCCTGCGCAAGGACTTACGCAAACAGCAGGAGCAAGTATGATTGAGCCTTGAACGGTCGGCGGCGGCGCTCTTCGATACGTGCCGCGAAATATTATCAAAGGATAATTTTTGATCACCATTTTATCTGTGGATAAACTGTGTTATAATTGTCGGGTTTTCATTATTATTCAACCAGACAACTTAGGATAACTTAAGGGAATCCACATACCATGGAAATCAATCACTATGAATTTGAATACGGTGACTACGGCAACACCACCGGCGTCACCATCAACCTTCGCGGCTTCGACATTCTGCGGTTCAACAACATCAGCAAGGGCACGGCCTTCACCATTGAAGAACGGATCCGCCTGAAACTGAGCGGATACCTTCCCTTCCGGGTCAAAACCCTGGAAGAACAGGTGGAAAACAGCCTGGACATCGTGGCAAAAAAAGAGAACGACATCGAAAAGTTCATCTATCTCAGAAGCCTGTACGACCGGAATGTGGTCCTGGCCCATGCCGTGATCGCCAGCGATGTCACCCGGTTTCTGCCCATCATCTACACCCCGACGGTGGGGCTGGCCTGCCAGCAGTATTCCAGCATGTTCCGCCGGGCCAACGGGATCCACCTGTTTCCCGACAATATCGACCATGCTGAACAGATTCTGGAAAACTATACGGACAAGGATATCCGGGTGGCCGTGGTCACGGACAACCAGGGGATCCTGGGGATCGGAGACCAGGGGGCCGGCGGCATTCCCATCTGCCTGGGCAAACTGATGCTGTATACCCAGGGGGCCGGCATCGCTCCCTGGCACTGCCTGCCCGTTTCCCTGGATGTGGGAACCGACAACCAGGCGTTGCTGGATGATCCCGGGTATCTGGGCTGGCGGCACAAACGCCTGAGAGGGGCCGACTATGACCGGTTCATTGACAAATTCGTCCAGGCTTTCAGAAAAGTGTTCCCCAAAGCCCTGTGCCAGTGGGAGGATTTTTCCAAACAGACCGCGTTTTCCGTGCGGGACAAATACCTGGACCAGGTGATCTCCTTCAACGATGACATCCAGGGCACGGGTTCCATCACCCTGGCCGGCATTCTGGCAGCCATGAAAACCAAAAACGAAGCGTTCACCCGCCAGGTGTTTCTGGTGAACGGGGCCGGAGCCGGGGGCGTGGGGATTGCCGAACAGATCTGGACCGAACTTGTGGAACAGGGCCTGGATGACACCGAGGCCAAAAAACGGATCTTTACCACGGACTCCAGGGGCGTGGTCACCACGGACCGGGACCTGGAACCCTACAAGCTCAAATTCGCCAAAGACCCGGCAACACTGCCCTGGCTGAAAACCCCGGCCGGCAACACCATGAAAAACCTCATCCTGAATGAAAAAGTCACGGTGCTCATCGGCACGTCCGGCCAGCAAGGCTGCTTTGACCAGCCCATTGTAGAAGCGATGATGCACAATTCAGACCGGCCGGTCATCCTGCCGTTGAGCAATCCCACCACCAACACGGAAGCGCTGCCCAAAGACCTGTACCAGTGGACCGGCGGCAAAGCCCTGGTGGCCACGGGATCTCCGTTTGCCCCGGTGGTCCACAACGGCAAATCATACCGCATCGGCCAGATGAACAATGCGTTCGTGTTCCCGGGAATCGGCCTGGGGATCATCGCTTCCGGCGCCACCCGGGTCCTGCCGGTGTTCTTCTCAGCCGCGGCCCATGCCGTGGCCGGGTTCATCTCGGACCAGGATATCGCGGACGGAATCCTGTGTCCGCCCCTGGATCAGCTCCGGGAGGTGTCCATTGCCGTGGCCAAAGAGGTGGGGGCCGAGGCCATCAAGGCCGGAGTAACCGGGGACGGATGCGCGTTTTCCCGATTCAGGCACAAAAACGACCCGGAGAGGCTGAACACCCTGATCGACAACATGGTCTGGAACCCGGTATATTTTTAATGCCATGGACGGGTGGACCGGCCGCATTGCCCACATCGATCTGACCCGGCATCGGATCCGCACCCTGACCCTGTCCCCGGAAACCTGTGCCGCCCATATCGGCGGCCGGGGGCTGGGCGGGATGTTTTTACACCCAGCCGCGACCCTGGCCTGGGATGATGAAAACATGCCGGTCTGCCTGTTCACCGGCCCTTTGACCGCCACCATTGCCCCGACCTCCGGCAGGTGCCACATGGTCTCCCGGTCTCCTTTGACCGGACTGGTGGGGGATGGGTCCGTGGGCGGCAAACTGGGGGTGCAGCTCAAACGGGCCGGATGGGACGGTTTGGTCATCACCGGCAAAAGCGATGCACCGTTGGGCATTGAAATTCAGGACGGCCGGATCACCCTGGTGCCTGCCACCCATTTATGGGGGATGCCCACGGACACGCTGTATAAAACGCTTTCCCCGGGAAAGGCCAGCCTGGCCTGTATCGGTCCGGCCGGAGAAAACGGGGTCCGGTTCGCCGCCGTGATCACGGACCGGTTTCATGCGGCCGGCCGCACCGGCCTTGGGCTGGCCCTGGGCGTCAAAAAAATCAAATATCTCCGGGTGTCCGGCACGGGCCGCACCCGGGTCAGGCATCCGGACCGGCTCAAACAGGCCAGAGAAGACATTGTCCGGCTCACCGCCGCCTCCCCCGCGCTCATGGGCCGGTTCGGGATTTCCCGACTGGGCACCGGGGCCCTGTACGACCTCATGGACAACCGGTGCATGATGCCCACCGGCAATTTCACGGCCACCCGGTTTGCCGCGGCCCCACACATGAACGCCCATGCCTATGCCGCCACCTATCATCCCAGACAGCACGGGTGCAAAGGATGCCATATCCTTTGCAAGAAAATCGCCACCCGAACCGATCCCGGCACCCCGGTCCCTGAATTTGAAGCCATGTCCCATTTCTCGGCCCTGGTGGGGCTCGATGACATCCGGGCCGTGACAGCGGCCAACCAGGTGTGCAACCGGCTTGGCATGGACGCTGTTTCCGCGGCATCCACCCTGGCCTGTTTCAAAGAGATCACCGGCCGGACCCTGACCCCGGAATCCCTGACATCCCTTCTGGAGGACACGGCCCTGGACCGGGGCCAGGGCCGGGACCTGAAACACGGGGCCGCCCGGTATGCCGCATCCATGGGACAGCCATCCGCCGCCATGACCGTCAAGGGCCTGGAGCTGCCGGCCTATGATCCGAGGGGCGCATACGGCATGGCTTTGGGCTATGCCGTATCCACCCGGGGCGGATGCCATCTGCGGGCCTATCCCATCTCCCATGAGATTCTGCGCAAACCCGTGGCCACGGACCGGTTCTCTTTTTCCGGCAAGGCCCGGATCATCAAAATCACCGAAGACCTCCATGCGGTGGCAGACTCGCTGATCGCGTGCAAATTCATTTTTTTCGCCGCCGGCATGGAAGAGTATGCCAGGGTGTTTACTGCTGTCACCGGCATGGAGACCACGGCCAGGGACCTTTTGGCTGCAGGTGAAAAAATCGTTTACAATGAACGCATCATCAACAGCCTCAACGGATTCGATGCCCGGCACGACACGTTGCCGGACCGGTTTTTTGACCAGCCCGGCACCGGATGTGACCGGTTTTCCATCCCGCCCATCGACCGGGCCGCATTTCTGTCCGCCAGATCCGCCTATTATGCGGTCCGGGGGCTGACCGAGGACGGGATGCCCAAAAAAGAGACTGCAAACCGTCTGGGGCTTGACCGCCATGGATGACCTGCTGAAAAAATACAGTGACAAACTTATCCATGCCGGCCTGGCAATGGACGATGGGCCGAACACCCCATTGATCGGCGGATGGGACCGGGCATTGACCTGGAACCGGTCTGCGCCGGAAATCCCGGTGCTGGCCCCTGTGTTCGACCATTTAAGTATCAATTCCCTGGCATTTTTAAGGCCCTGCCCGCCCTATGACCGGATCATCGGATTTCTGGCAGACCGGGCACTGAACGGATCGGGCCGGATCACACCTGAAGATTGTGAGACCCGGACGTTTCTGCATGATCTGCCCGTACTGGACCGATTCGAGGCCCCTGCCGCTGTTCAGGCCCTTTCCCAGAGAAAAACCGTGATCATCCGGACCCGGGACCCCGGCGGAAACGGTTTCGGCCCCGCCGTCCTTGCACCGGGAACCATCACCCCGGAACAGGGGTTTGTGCATATCAGTTCCGTGTGTTTTGCCTGTTTTGTCAAATTTTTTTCAGACTATCTGTGGACACTGAAAACCCGCCGGTCTGATCCGGAAATGGATGCCGTGTATCAGCAGATCCTGCCTTTTTTAACAGATACGGGCACCGGTCCCGCTTCTTCTTCATCCTCTCTGATGTCGGGCCCTTTCACTTCCGGGGCCCAGGTCACCGCCGCCATGTCCCGGGCAGGGAAACAGCTGGTAACGGACCGGCTGGTGGATTCTTTTTTCGGCAACATCTCCTATTGTCTGAACAACACCCTGTATATCAGCCAGACCGGCGCGGCCCTGGACGAACTGGACGGCTGCATCGATCCGGTCCCCCTGGACGGGTCCACATCCGCGGGCCTCACCGCCTCCAGCGAGCTGTCCGCCCACCTGGAGATCATCGGACGCACCGGATGCCGGGCCATTCTTCACGGCCACCCCCGGTTCAGCGTAATCCTGTCCATGGACTGCGACCCGGAGCAGAAAGCGGCCTGCGCCTTCAACACCCGGTGCCACACCCGGTGCCCGGTGCCCCGGCGTATCGGAGACGTCCCCATCGTTCCGGGTGAAGTGGGTACCGGCCCTTTCGGGCTGTGCCATACCCTGCCTGTTGCCTGTGAAACCTCGGATGCCGTGATTGTCTATGGCCACGGCGTGTTTACCACAGGTGACACCGATTTCATCCGGGCGTTTTCCCGCATGACAGCGGTTGAAAGTTTCTGTAAACATCATTATCTTGAGCAGGTGAAACAGTTGAGACAACAAAGAACAGGGACCGATGAATCATGATCGACCCGAAAAAAATGTCCGGGCCTTTGACCACGGAAACCACCCAGATCATTCTGGAATGCATTTCCGACGGGGTGTTCACCATCAATTACAACTGGGAAATCACCTCGTTCAACCGGGCTGCCGAGGAGATTACCGGCATCCGCCGGAAAGACGCCATCGGCCGACACTGCTGGGAGGTGTTCCGGTCCAATATGTGCGAGGCGGAATGCGCTTTGAAAAAAACCATGGAAGAGGGCAAGCCTTATGTGTCCACGTCTGCGTACATCATCGATTCCGATCAGAAAAAAATCCCTATTTCCGTGTCCACCTCCCTGCTCATTGACAAGAACGGCGAGGTGCTGGGCGGCGTGGAAATCTTCCGGGATCTGTCCCTGGTGGAGGAGCTGCGAAAACAGCTGACCGCCAGCTTTCATGTGGAAGACATCGTCAGCAACAGCAATGCCATGAAAAAAATTTTCTCCATCCTGCCCCAGATCTCCCGGTCCGACGCCACCGTGCTCATAGAAGGGGAGACCGGGACGGGCAAGGAACTGATGGCCAGGGCCATCCACAACATGGGCCCCAGAAAGGACAAACCGTTCATGGCCATCAACTGCGGGGCCCTGCCGGACACACTGCTGGAATCCGAGCTGTTCGGGTACAAAAAAGGGGCGTTTACCCACGCGGTCAAGGACAAACCCGGAAAGTTCGCCCTGGCCCGGGGCGGCACCGTGTTTCTGGATGAAATCGGAGACACCAGTCCGGCGTTTCAAGTCAGCCTGCTCCGGGTGCTTCAGGAACATGAATACACCCCTCTGGGCGGTCTGGAAAAAGAACAGACCGATGTGCGGATCATTGCCGCCACCAACCGGGACCTGTCCGAACTGATGGAAGCGGATCAATTCCGGCAGGACCTGTATTACCGGGTCAACGTGGTCAAGCTGTTTCTGCCTCCGCTGCGGCAGCGTATGGAAGATGTGCCGCTGCTGGTGGAACGGTTCATTTCCAAACTGAACCTCCGCCAGGGCAAACACATCCAGGGAATCGACCCGGCCGTGCTGACGGCACTCATGTCCCACACATTTCCAGGCAACATCCGGGAACTGGAAAATATCATCGAACACGCCTTTGTTCTGTGCCAGGAAGGAACCATTACCTGTGGACATCTGCCGGGATTTCTGTCCCGGACACAGACCACCCCCAGGCAGGCGGCGGATGATCCCGTGAAAACCGCCCAGATCAACATGATCTCGGAAGCGCTTGCCAGGAACAACTACAACAGAAACGCCGCAGCCAAAGATCTGGGGATTCATAAAAGCACCCTGTTCCGGCGGATCAAGAAACTGGGCATCAAATTATAATTGCAACCCTTTTTCTTCAAAAAGTCCTGTTTTTGCGACCCCAGGCCCCGGAACCGCCTGCATGGGTTCCGGCAGCAAACCGGGTCTGACGGGACACCCGTTGTTTTGAAGCGGCCCCTTTTTTCCGGTTCCCGGTCGTTTGGACAAATCACGGCACAACCTTTGCAACGACATTATGGCAGTCATGACATGGCAGTTTTAAAACAGCACACCAACCCGGCATGTGGAGGCATCTTGTGAAACTGGCTGTTACCGTGTGGGGAAACCGGATATCTCCGGTGTTTGACGCGGCCAGCACTCTGCTGGTGGCGGAAATCACAGACAAAAAAATCTCCGGTCAATACTATACCGCCTTTGATCCCCAATCCCCCACCGACCTGATCCATACCCTGAAAAAAAACCATGTCACCACCCTGGTGTGCGGGGCCATTTCAAAAACGCCCGCCCGCCTGATCCTGGATCAGCACATTCATCTCATCCCCTTTGTCACGGGCAATGTCCGTCAGTTTCTGGACAGTTTCGCCCTGAATCAGACCGTTGAAAAAAAGTACCGAATGCCGGGATTCCAGCCGCCCCGTGTGAATGTGTATTGACAGACCCCTGAAAAAATTATTACAACCCGTATCTGACACATGGCACAGACCCCGGCGGACCGGCCGGCCCGCCGACCCGTCCGACAACCGGATACGACCCTTTCAAGGAGATTTCCGACCATGGCATATGATGCCGGCACGGTACTTTTCGCTTTTTCCCTCACCCTGATGGCCGGTTTGTCCACAGGCATCGGCAGTGCGCTGGCGTTTTTCACCAAGACCACGAACACCCGTTTTCTGACGGCATCTCTGGGATTTTCCGCCGGCGTCATGATCTATGTCTCTTTTGTGGAAATATTTGTCAAAGCCAGAGATTCCCTGGAAGCGGCCTTAGGTCCTTTCCAGGGATACCTGATGACCACCCTGGCCTTTTTCGGCGGCATCGTTTTGATCGCAGCCATTGATTTTCTGGTTCCCGGGTATGAAAACCCCCATGAAGTCAGGGATGTGGAAGATATCCCGGACCATGATGTCCTGATCAACAAAAAAAACCTCCACCGCATGGGGGTGTTTTCAGCCCTTGCCATTGCCATCCACAACTTTCCCGAGGGCATTGCCACCTTTGTGGGGGCCCTGGCAGACCCGGCCCTTGGCATGGGCATTGCCGTGGCAGTGGCCATCCACAACATTCCCGAAGGAATTGCCGTATCCGTTCCCATTTTTTACGCCACCGGCAGCCGCAAAAAAGCGTTCGGGCTGTCGTTTCTGTCCGGACTGGCTGAACCGGCCGGGGCCGTGATCGGATATTTCCTGGTCCTCCGGTATTTCACCGATACCCTGTTCGGCCTGCTGTTTGCGGCAGTGGCCGGTATCATGGTATTCATCTCTCTGGATGAACTGCTGCCCACAGCGGAAAAATACGGGGAACACCACATCGCCATGTACGGGGTTGTGGCCGGCATGGCCGTGATGGCGGCCAGCCTGGTATTGATCGGATAACTTTTCAGGAGCGTCATGACCGACACCGCCACACAGGACAGACTGCTGCAGGAAATCAAAACCCTTGAACAACGTCTGGCCGAACAGGAATCGCTCTGGGAAAAAGACCGGATCGCCGCTGAATACCACCGCCGGTTTCTTCAGTTCATCCCGTATCCCGTGCTGATACGCAACACCGAAGGCCTGATCTCCTATGTGAACCCGGCATTCACCCAGACCTTCGGCTGGACCCAGGAAGAACTCAAAGGAACGCCTGGCAGACAATACATCCCGGCCCACCTGCAATCGGAACTGGCCAGAAAAATCAAGGCACTGCCTCCCAACAGGAATGTGCTCAAACTGACCACCAAACGGCTGACCAAAACCGGGCAGGTCCTGGATGTGGTGGTCCGCATCGGTATTGACCGGGACGAGGACCTGAAACCCGCCGGAATGGTGATGGTGTTCCGGGATGTGACCATGGAAAAACGCATCGACCGGAACCAGAGCGCCATCAACCGCATCAGCCAGGCCCTGCCCCAGTATCCGGAACTTCCCCGGCTTTTGGAATACATCAGCAACGAAATCAAGGAGCTGCTGGGCACCCAAGGGGCCAATGTCATGCTGCTGGATGACAAAGGGGAGGAGTTCCATGTCCTGAGCATCGCCCATGATGATCCCACCACCCGGGAACGGGTCAGAAAAACCCGGTTTCCCGTGGATGAACTGCTGTCCGGAGAGGTGGTCAAAAGCGGCAAACCCCTGATCATGAACCATCTTCCCGAAGAAAGCCGGGATACCTTTAAAAGCCGGGATGAAAAAATCGGGTACCGCATCAAAAACGTCATGGTGGTACCGCTGCAGACCAACACCCGGATCATCGGGGTCATCTCGGCGGACAACAAAAAAGAGGGCTTCTTTGACCAGACCGACCTGAGTATTCTGGGCACCATTGCCGCCACCGTGGCCCTGTCCATTGAAAACGCCCGGGTCTCTGAAGAGCTCAAAAAAGCCAATGCAGAACTCAAAAGCCTGAACGCAGCCAAAGACAAGATGATCAGCCACCTGTCCCATGAAATGCGGACACCGGTGGCAGTGCTGCTCAGCTCCATCAGGGTGTTGTCCCGCAAACTGACGGACCTGCCGGAAGGCACCTGGCGCCCCACCCTGGACCGGATCCAGCGGAATCTGAAACGGCTCATCGATATTGAAAATCAGGTTTATGACATCCTGGAAAAAAAATCGTTTCACCACACGCCTGTTTTCAGCCTGATATTCGATGAATGCGGGGACATGCTCGAAGCACTCATCGCCGAAGAAACCGGAGAGAGAGGCGTGGTTCAGAAAGTGAAGGACACGCTGGACAGAATTTACGCCACCCCGGATCAAAAGCCTGTTGACGTCCGTCTGGACCGGTTTGTGGCGGACCGGGTTCAGGCCCTGCGGCCCCTGTTCAGTCACCGGCAGGTGAATCTGACCACGCAGCTGGCACCGGCACCGCCCATCCGGATTCCCCTGGACCCGTTGCAGAAGGTGGTGGACGGCCTGATCCGCAATGCCGTGGAAAACACCCCGGACGGCTGCGGCATCCAGGTGCAGGTCCATGAAACCGGCCGAAAAGTGGAACTGGTGGTCCATGACCAGGGTATCGGCCTGACCGGAGAGGCCCAGAAACGCATTTTCGAAGGATTTTTCACCACCCAGGAGACGTTGAAGTATTCCTCCAGGCAACCCTTTGATTTCAATGCCGGCGGCAAGGGGGCCGACCTCCTGCGCATGAAGATCTTTTCAGAACGGTATCACTTCAAGATCTCCATGACCTCCAGGCGGTGCACCCGCCTGCCCGACATCTCCGACACCTGCCCGGGCAACCGGGAGCACTGCCGCGAACAAACCGGGCCTGCCTGCGACGGCAGCACCCGGGTCTCTGTTCTGTTTTCACCGGCTAATGACCGGTGAAGGCATGGGTCTGGCCTCACATCGTTTCAGAAAACGGATATCCTGCCTTCCCCACTGCCTCAGATTTTCTGTTCATGTTGAGCAAAACAGGGAATACACATATCTTTGCCGCCATACCGCCGGATCCGGGATTCCATCACCTTTTCCCCGCATTCCTGGCAGATCATGCTCGCAAGGATGCGGGCCGGCCGCACCGGGGGTGCCTCCACGGGTGACACGGTGAAAAGGTCCGCCAGGTCGGCATCCATGATGGCCCGGGTCCGGGCTTGTTTTTCATTCTCGCCTTTGGCGGGTTCAAACGCCTGGATAGCATCATCCTGAAACAACGCCCGGAATCCCTGTGATTTGCTGCGGTCGAAAAATGTAAATCCGGCCTTTCCGAAATCCTTGTGAATCAGGTTCCCTTTGCCGAATGTGCACCCGGTCAGAAACTGGATCCCGTCCACCCCGCACATATCGGTTTCCACCACACACACCATGTCCGCCTCCGGCCCGAAATCCAGCCGGTCCAGCGCCAGTTCCGCAGCCCTTATCCCGATGGCCAGACCGGGGCAGGAATGCCCGTGAAATGCGATGGTCTGTTCTATCTTTTCTTTATCAATCGCGCAGGCCATTTAAGCCCTCCTTGTCATATTCAGGTTTCAGTTGTAAACTGTCAAACACATAATGATTTCGTTCCGGAAAGTCAACCCAAAGGAGCAGACATGCTGGCAGACCTGATCAACGACCGCCCCCGGATCCACACCCGGGATATCCGGATGACCACCTTTCCCCATGAAAACGGCCAGGTCATCGTGGCAGGAGAACTCATCGATACCCGGTACATCAGGATATTCGACATCACGGGCAAAGTCCTGGAACCCGGCACCATCCACCACATCCGCCTGTTCTGCCGGATCACCCCGGACCCGCTGCGCATCCTGGATGCCGAAGCGGACATGCCCGCCATCCCCATGGAAGACTGCCGCACCACCCTGGACCGGGTCCCGCTGCTGCAGGGCCTTGAAATCAAACCCGGGTTCACCCGCCGCGTGAGTGACATCATGGGCGGCACAAAAGGCTGCACCCATCTGGCCACCCTGACCAAGGCCATGGCCCAGGAAATGGTCCACGGGTGGCTCACGGAAAAACGCCGGAACCCCACGCCATTACCGGACAATATCGAAGATATCAGGGAAAAGGGCTTTCTGGTGGACTCCTGCCGGATGTGGAAAAAAGGTGGCCCCAAGATTCAGGCCCTGGCGCAGGCCATCCAGCAGGCATCACGCAAGAGTCAAAAAAAAGGGTACCCATGACAGGCTCACATAGATTCAAAATTGACTCAACCCATCTTTTCGAGTAGGTATTAAAATTATCCATAAATACAGCATATTTCATTTTTCAAACTGCCGCTATGGCACTACTTTTGTTCATGGTTTTCTTGATGATCTCACCCGGGTGAAAACATATTCCCTGGGCAGAATAAATTTCCTGTTGTCTTGGCTCTGGCCGGGTGTTTTTTCTTATATGCACCACATCACCATTTTTACAGTGCATCGAGATTGTGATCCGATTTTGGCCTGTCAACTGCTCCCTCAGGCCTGACCAGCTGCTGTGAATGTCTGCTTTTTTTAACCGGTATCGGATACTATGCACCAAATGATATGCCAGGACACTTATAAAAAGATGACCGCTTACCCGTTCCGCTATCTGGTGAAAAACGGGCCGCATCCCCAGCTCGGATTTCAATGAACTGAAAACCGCTTCCAGGTCCGTCAACAAGGTGTTTGAGGGCTTCCTCAAAGCGTATTGTGAACCTGTTGCTGATGGCCCGCTCTTTTTTTTCACGCTGTGTTGAATGGCAATACAGCAACACCTCACCGCTTTCCGCCCTTTTTTTTCCAGTCCATTGATCATTTTCTTCAATGTTTCGGGCTCGCTCGCATTGCCTGCAAAGACCTGGCTTGATTTTGGAAACCCGCTGCTGTCGAGCATCAGGGCCAGAGTTACCAGGGGACAATCGGTCCGTTTCTCTTTGGAATGTCCAAGCTCCCCCATACGGGAGTCGATAATTTTATTATTTTATGGCACTACTTTGACCGAAGAAGAAAAATTACCGAACAACCTCTTGAAAACATTATCAAAAAAAATCATGGTGCCATAAAAAAATGAAAAAAATTCAATTTGTTTTCGATTTTTCGAAAAGATGGGGAAAATTCGGTAAGTGGCAAAGGGGGGGGCGAGACAGGAAAAACAGTCAGCTTTGCAATCATGGTGTTGGTTCTGATCAAAAACATATCCCTTGACTGAAATTATCCTGCCGGTTAAAATTTTATCATGGCGGATGAAACAAAATCCAGCGGGATAACCAACCCCCATGACAAGCTGTTCAGAGAGACCTACAGTGACCGGGACAATGCCCGCAGTTTCCTGAGTCATTACCTCCCGGATAAAGTGCTGAAACTGATAGACTTGTCTAGCCTGGAAATCAGCAAGGACAGCTTCATAGAAAAAGATCTGTCCGATTTTTATTCGGATATGCTGTACAAAGTCAACCTGATCGGCGGCAGCCGGGGATTCATCTATGTGCTGTTTGAACACAAAAGCTATTATGACCGGCATGTGCATCTGCAGCTGCTGGAATACATGGTCAGGATCTGGCGCCTGCATATCAAGCAGAATCCAAAAAAGCCGGTTCAACTGCCCATTGTAATCCCCCTGCTGATCTGCCACGGAAGAAAAGAATGGCCGGGAGACACCTTGCGGCTGACCTCATTGCTGTCAGGCCCGGTCGAAGAACTTGCCGGGTATATCCCGGATTTCGGGTTTGAACTGTATGATCTGCAACGGTTCCCGGATGATCTGATAAAGGGAACGATCATGAGCCGGGTGATGCTGCTGCTGTTCAAACACATTGCTGATCCGGATCTAAAGCAGCAGCTGCCGCACATACTGGCATTGCTGCAAACGCTGATGTCCAGAGAAACCGGGCTGCAATGGCTGGAGGCAGTGATCCGGTACCTGGCATCAGTGCTGGATGAAGATGAACTGTCCTTGCAACAAATTAAGGAGATAGCAGAGCAGGCTATTTCCAAGGAAACGGGGGCTTATATTATGACACTGGCAGAGAAATTACGGAATGAAGGCGAAGTAAAGGGCCTGAGAAACGCCATAGAACTGGGCATGACCTTAAAATTTCCAGGTGATACTGAAGCGGTGATGGTCAGGGTAAACCAAATCGATGACATTGATATCCTCAATGAAATTACCCGGGCCATAAAAACAGCAAAACACAGTTCAGAGATCCTTGCCCTGCTGAATTAACCTGAACAGATTGCCCGAAGGGATCTGCCCCGGGGCAGCTCAGCCATGACGAACGCATTGGTTATTTGATCGATTGTCACACCCACCCCGGCCTGTTTCTCCTTTACTGCCATACCGCTGAAACGATGTAAAAAAAACACTGGCATTCAGGCACCATCTCATATACAGTAAAAAACACGTTCAGGGGAGACAGGAATTTTCGACATTTCTGTCAAAAAAGCTGGCATTTTCGGCAAATCACAAAATCCGCCGAAACCGGCATTTCCAAAACAGTCAAAAATCAATAGTTTTGGAGCAAATTGTCAATGATATCAAAAAACTATAAGCTCATAGCAACAATCGGGCCAAAATCGGAAAAACAGCCACAAAAAAAGCTAACTTTTTTCCGAAAAACACCGTCCGAAAAAAGGTTTCCAACCTGTTGGTATCATTGTATAATTTTTCAGGGGTAGGTTTGAATGGGGCACCGCTTATGGAGGTGATTAAACAGCAGGGGAGCGGATTGCGGGGTAAGAATTGCATCCGGCCTGCATGATTTTTCTTTTGGCTGGATGGACTTTTCAGGGCAACCGGTATTGAAAAGGAGCGGAAGAATTCATGTATTTTGTTCGGTATGCAGGGCCGTTCGGGTTTATCAAGCCGTGGACGGCGGTCAGGGACAGTGAGACCTTCAGCCAGCAGTTTCTGACCCCTTCCATTGTGGCGGGGCTGGAGCGGAAACTGTTTCCCGAGCTGTTGTCCAGGCCCTATGGGTTGTATAAGATCCGGCGGCACCGTTTGTCCTACAAGCAGATTTCTCATCAGCAGGAGATGATTCAGCCCCGGGGGTGGAACCGGCGTAAGGGGGGTTTTGAGCGGCCTTTTGCCGTCATTGTGAGGGGGGTTCTGATCGAACCTGTGCTGCACCTGGGGTTTGAGCGTGAAGCAGATGCCTGCCAGGCCGCTGAGCAGCATATCTGCCTGTGCAGGAACGAGGATATCCTGCTGCCGGACGGGGAGGTGGTGGATCTGCCTGAATCGGCGTTCGATACCAGAGAAGATCTGTTCAACGGATTTGAGCTGATGTTTGAAAACACGGACCAGGCGTTTCCCGTGGGATACAACCGGTTTGACAACAATTGCCCCATGAAGGGATGGCTCAAGGTGGTGGGCAGTCCGGTGAAGCATATCTGCTGACATGGGGGTGTGCGGGCATATCAAGGCAAAAGCGGGGCCTGAGTTCACCACGCTGTACGATCATCTGTGCCATGTGAAGGTTGTGGCCGGGAGATTTGCAAGGCACATGGGGTTTGATCAGACGGTTGCCGAGCGCGGGGCCGTGCTCCATGACATCGGCAAGGCCAGTCCGGTTTTTCAGAAACGGCTTTTGTCAGGGAACAAGCCGGGACAGGCGGCATTCCGCCATGAAATCGCATCCTGTTTTTTCCTGTCCCTGGTGGAGGCAGACAACCGGCCTGAAATGATTGAAATGATCATCGCCCACCACAAATCCATTGAAAACGACCGGGGGTACAAAGGCATCCTGGATCTGGAAGAGCATGAAGGCGATGTGTTTGACAACCACATCACCGGCTGGGAAACCTGGCACAAGGATGCGGTCACGATCCTGGAAGCCCTGGGCATCCGGGGCAGGGCCATCTCCCGGGACGAGGCCGAAGCCGGCTATCTGGAGGTTCTGGCATACTGCGAGGAACAGTGCCTGAAAAACGGGTATTCAAGGTGGCGGGGGCTGCTGATGGCGGCCGACCATTTTGCCTCTGCCCTGCCCGGCACTCTGGACAGGCACCTGCTCCATACCTTTGTGTCCCCGGATCTGAGCTTTTACAACCGGACATCTGATCTTTATCCTCTGTCCCTTAGCGATGCCTCCTCTTCAAAACCTCACACCCTGGTGACGGCCTGCACTGGTGCCGGCAAGACCGATTATCTTTTCCGGCGCTGCCGGGGCCGGGTGTTTTACACCCTGCCGTTCCAGGCTTCCATCAACGCCATGTTCAACCGGGTGAAAACCGACCTGGCCCCCCAAAATCCCTGCCTGGATATCCGGGTGCTGCACGCTTCCTCCAAAATCGCCTGTGATACCGACTCCCATGAAGATATTCTGTTACAGCGCCTGGTGGGGTCGGGTGTCAAGGTGCTGACCCCGTTTCAGCTGGCAGCAGTGGTGTTTGCCACCCGGGGGTTTGAATCCATGATGGCGGACCTGGCCGGGTGTGATGTGGTGCTGGATGAGATCCATACTTATAATGAGGTGTCCCGGTCCATTGTCCTGAAGATCGTGGAGGTGCTGGACCATCTGGGGTGCCGGATTCATGTGGGGACGGCCACCATGTCCTCGTCCCTGTATGACAGGATCATCGGGGTGCTGGGACAAGACCGGATTCTGGAGGTGTCGCTGGCACCGGACCAGCTGCGGGCGTTTGACCGCCATGTCCTGCACAAGATCCCGTCATGGAAGGCTGCACTCCCCGTCATCGAACAGGGCATCAAAGACAACCTGAAAATACTGGTGGTGGCCAACCGGGTGGATTCGGCCCAGCAGATGTTTGCCGCAGTCACGGACCTTTTTCCCGGCATCCCGGCCCTGCTGCTTCACAGCCGGTTCAGGCGCAAAGACCGCCGGGAAAAGGAAGCCCGGCTGCTGGGCATAGATGAAAACAACCATTCCACCAAAGAATTCAACACCTCGGACAGGGCCTGCGTGGTGGTGTCCACCCAGGTGATCGAGGTGAGCCTGGATATCAGCTTTGACCTGATGATCACCGAGTGTGCGCCCATTGATTCGCTGATTCAACGATTCGGCAGAATCAACCGGAAGCGCACAAAAGATGCCATCGGCACATGCAAGCCCGTGTATGTGATCGCACCGCCCGAAGATGCCGCATCAGCCAGGCCCTATGACCTTGACATCCTGCAAAGGAGCCATGCCGTGCTGGACCATGGACAGATCCTTCATGAAGCAGAGTACCAGGACAAAATCGACCGGGTCTATCCGGATCTGACCCTGGCCGACATTGATACCCACACGGCCTACAAGGGGAACGGCACCTGGAACGTGCCCATGCTCACCCACCGGAACCGGTCGATCCTTATGGAACTGCTGGAGATGGACAGCGTCAACTGCATAGTGGATTCAGACTGCGAGGCATATCAAAACGCAGGGCCGGAAGAGCAGGCCATGCTGGAGATCCCGGTGCGGTACTATACTGTTAAAAAATATTTTCAGCTTCACTGCGGCAATGACCCGTTTGTGATCCCTGATGCCGGATACAGCCGGGATTTGGGCCTGGATCTGTCAAAAGCATCCCAGAGCCGGGGGGATTTAAACTTTATCTGAAAACAAAGAGTGCCTTATGATTGCCATCACTGTCGGACGGATATTTTTAAATGCGTACAACAAAAAATACAACCAGTCATACACGGCAAAATCGTTTTTTGAGACCATTTTCTTTGACTTGTTTTTCAACCATCCCAAGTATATGCTGTGGCATACCAACTCCCCTTTTGTACAGATGAAAAGAGGGCAGAAACCTTTTCTGCTGTCAGAAGAGGAGAGAAAGGAAAAACTGGCCGGCCTGACCGGGAAAATCGCGGCCGGTGACAGAGATGCCAGCGTGGCCATCGGGTTTCCCGCATCTGAAACAGCCGAATTCGCCACCACATCCGGCCTGGTGAGCGATCTGGAAATGGCCGTGACAGAAACAGATGTGTATCATTCCTGGATCGGGGCCGGGCTGGGAATCGGTGTTTCCGGGGGGTACTGCATTTTTTTCACGGAACCGGAACTTCTGCTGCATCTGTATGAAGGATGGCACATCTATCGCCGGTTTCTCAATGATCCCACCCTGGACAAGCTGGCACCCAACAAGATCAACTCCTGGAACGGCCAGTGGCTTGCATTCCGGTGCAGCAAAAAGTTCAACCCGGAAGTTGATTCTGCGAATGTTGATTTTGGGTCCCTGGACCAACTGCAGGTGTTCAAAAAAGAAACCAACGGCGACATTCTCATCGACACCGTGACATGGAGCCGGCTGTTTTTCAACCTGTCGCGCACCCTTGGCGACCGGGCACTGACGGGATATGTGTTCAGCCTGGGCCAGACCAACAAAACCATCGGGTTTTTCCTCTTTTATTTCCACCAGGCCCGGAACCTGATCTATTATTACAGGAAACTGTTCGGGGAAAACGCGGCCATCAAAGACAGCCGGGCTTATGAAAACATGTTCGGCATCCATATCAAAAGGGCGTGTGAACTTGGGGCCATCGGCCTGCACGCCCTGCAACCCCGGGATCTCAAAACCTATTTTCACCAGGGGAAAATCCCGGATTTCAAAAAAACACCTCCGCCCTCCCCCAAAAAAGGGGAAACCCCGGAACAGTTTTCAGACCGGCGGCAGAAGGCATCCGACAAAGCCTATGAAAAACTCATATTGTTCAGAACCTTTAAAACATGGTTGGTGGCTATGCTTACAAAAAACAAGGAAGAGATGCTCGATTACACAAGAGAGGTTGCCAAAGCCCTCCATGCCTACCGGAGCGAAGGCGGCAAAACAGGGCACAAAAGCCTGATCGAAAAGGAGCTGCTGGCTGCCGGGTCCAGAAAAAAGTTCATCGATGCCCTGGCCCGGATGGTAACCGATATCGACCCGTCGTATCTGGAAACCATCCTGGACCTGAAAAAACGGGTGCACCTGATGACCCCCGAGGATTTCGGCTATTTTGCCGTGCTGCTCAGGTTTGATTATGCCTATGAAGAAAGAAACCTGTAACCATCTTGCCGTTACCAAGGAGAGATACCCATGCAACACACCCTGTACATCAGAACGTTGAAAAAGGCGGAACACACGGTTTTCTGCGTATCCGACGGCCAGAAAACCTATTACGATCCCCAGTTTAACCGGCTGATCCCTTATTCCAGCGGCCAGCAGGTCAAACGTTCCGTCATGGATGCCCTGGCAGGTGAACTCAATGAGATGCCCTCTCCCACCACGTTTTTGTTTGACGTGACCAAAAAAGGGGAGATCACGGAAGGCGAGGTGTTTGCCACCTGCGACCCCACCCATTTTGACCAGTTGCTGGGAGGCTGGATGAAGGCGGCCAAGGGTGGAAAGGAAAAAACCATCAAGCGCAGAAGCCCGTTTTCTTTTTCCGCCATGCGGGCGCTGCATCCGCTGCTGGCAGGGGTTGACAGGGAAAACATCACCTTTGACCGCAGCGACCGGTCCAACAGCCGGGTCATAGTCCGGGACCCGGACGGCAAAGAACTGACCCCGGATGAGGTGATCGCCCTGCTGGTGGAAAAAGACCGAAGTCTTGTGCGCAAGTGGATCCCTGACAACAAACGGGCCACGGGCCTGTTTGTCCAGGATACTGCCGTGGATCTGCGGCGGTTGTTCTGCGTCAGCCTGAGCCGGTATGAACCGGAGATCACCAAAGAAACCGAAGATAAACTCAGGCAGGCCGGCTGGGTGAAGGGAAAAAACGTGTTCGGCGACTGCCTGATCGCCCCTGTTGAAATCAGGGACATGCTTATGTATGCCATTGCAAGCGCTCTCCTGAACTGGCGCATCACCTCAAACCAGTCCCGAACCTTCAGCCTGATGGAGACCCTGGCCGTGGCCGTGAGTACCAACGCCAACCAGATCGCGGGCAGTATCCGGGGAAGGTTGAGCGAAGAAAATGACAACCGGGCCGTGCCTGTGATCGAAGATGATCTGGAAGGGGTGGATACCTATGTGACCCTGTCCGCCGGCGGATATGTGCCCACGGCTTCGGAAAAAAGAGATGCCCTGGAATCGGCCCGGAAAAAACTGATTTACCTGATAAACGCCTTTGATTATGAAAACCAGATCCAGGCATAACGGATAGAAAGGAGCCTGATTTTGCGGATAAACATAACAGCCGTGTCCGGACAACCCGTGTTTTTTCCCTACAACTACCAATATGCCCTGCATGCGGCCCTGTATGGACTGATCCATGAGTCGTCTGCCGAGTATTCCCGGTTCCTGCATGACAAAGGATATGTCAGAGAAGGTATTGATAAGCTGTTCAAGCTGTTTACCTTTTCCAAGCTCAGATTCACCCCGGTAAGGCGGACACCCAAAGGATTTTTCAACGTCACAAAAATTCGGTTTGTTTTTTCCACCATTATGGAAGAGAACATGAAACATGTGATCCTCGGGATTTTTGCCAACAAGCGGATGATGCTGAATGTCAACGGGCACCAGGGCGTGTTTGACATCTGTGCGGTGGATATGGAAAAAACCCCGGAACTGGGTCCGGATGAAACATTCACCTGCCTTTCGCCCATTGCGACGTCAACCATTATGACCAATGAAAAAGGCAGAAATATACCCCATTTTCTTGATTATATGATCCCGGAAGAAAGGCCCCGGTTCGTTGAAAATCTGAAAAAAAACCTGATCAACAAATACGAAACCATCCATATGGCACCCTACCGGGCTGCCGGGTTTCCCTTTGCCTTCAGTTTTGATACTTCCTATATTGCCGGAAAAAACGGCAGGATATCCAAACTGATCCAATTCAAGGACCAGATCCGGGTCAAGGCCATGGAAGCCCCTTTCCGAGTGAATGCAGACCCGGCGTTGATCCGGATCGGATATGAATGCGGTTGGGGTGAAAAAAACAGTGCCGGATTCGGCTGCGTTGAGCGGGCCGCAAAAAATATTTGATGACAACCCCCTGACCATGGGATTTATTACGCCATGCCCAAGATGGAATATACCGGCACCCAGATCAATTACTATTTTGTCTGCCATCGGAAACTGTGGTTGTTTTCCAAAGATATCCGGTTTGAAAATGAAAGCGAGTATGTGCAGCTGGGTCGTTTGATTGATGAACACTGCTACAGGCGGAATAAAAAACAGATAGAGATCGGAAAAATCCGGATCGATTTCATTGACAACAAAGGGGTGATCCACGAGGTCAAAAAATCGAATCGGATCGAAAAAGCCCATATTTATCAACTGAAATACTACATCCGCACCGTGATGGGGATGGGGGTGGAAAACATCAGCGGCAGGGTCGATTATCCCAAACTGAAAAAAACTGAAACAGTGGTATGGGAAGATACGGATGAAACCGAATTTGAAGCCATTTTTTCCGGCATCAAAGAAATCCTTGCCATGCCGGCTCCGCCACCGGTGATAAACAAGCCGTTTTGCAAAAAATGCGCCTATTATGAATTCTGTTATGTATAGGGGATAACGAATGAAACAGGCCTTGTACCTCTTTTCGAATTCTACCATCAAAAGAAAAGACAACACATTGCTGTTTGAAATCGATGACAAAAAGGTGTTCCGGCCGGTTGAATCGGTTTCCGACATCTTTTTGTTCAGCGAACACACTTTGAACACCAAGCTGTTGAATTTTCTGGGCAAAGAAAAGATTCCCCTGCATGTCTTCAATTATTACGGGTTTTATTCAGGTTCTTTTTTCCCCAGAGAGCAATACCTGTCCGGCCATGTGACTATCAAGCAGGCGGCCCATTATCTTGACGGACCGAACAGAATGGCGCTGGCCTATGAAATTTTAAATGCCGCTGCCTCCAACATTCTGACCAATCTGACCTATTACAAGAACCGGGGCCGGGATGTTGAATCAAAAATTGATCAGATCAAGTCATTGAAGGCTTCATTGAAAACTGCGGATTCCGTTCCATTTCTGATGGGTATCGAGGGAAACATCAGAGATCTGTATTATTCTGTGTTTTCTGAAATCGTCAGACACAAGATCACGTTTGAAAAACGGGTGAAACGGCCGCCGGATAATTTTATCAATGCGCTGATCTCGTTCGGCAATTCCCTGGTTTACACCAGCGTGTTATCTGAAATCTACCGGACCCAACTCGACCCGACCATCAGTTTTCTGCATGAACCCGGATACCGGCGCTACTCCCTGGCCCTGGATATTGCAGAGATCTTCAAGCCCATCATCCTGGACCGGATGATCTTTTCCATGATCAACAAAAACGAGATCACGGAAAAAGATGCGGAAAAAACCCTCAATCATTGCTACCTGAAAGACCAGGGCCGGATGAAATTTTTACGCAGATATGACGAGCGGTTGAAAACAACGGTGAATCACAAAAAACTCAATCGCCATGTGTCGTACAGAAGGCTCATCCGGCTGGAATGCTACAAAATCGTCAAGCATATCCTGGGCGAAGAAACATATACCGGATTCAAAATGTGGTGGTGATCATGTATATTATTGCCATGTACGACATCAACACAGAAACAAAGGCTGGTCAGAAGCGGTTGAGACAGATTTTCAAACTGATGAAAAAATACCTGATCCATATTCAGAATTCTGTGTTTGAAGGCGAATTGACCAAAGCGAAATTTGAAGAACTCAGGCTAAAAACCATGGACATCATGGAAATGAAGATTGATTCGGTGATTTTTTTTAAAAGCCGGGACATCAAATGGATGGACAAAGATATCTGCGGCTTTGAAAAAGACGATACAGACAATTTTTTATGAACCACCCGCCCGCCCGCTCTTTGACAATTTGCAGCCTGACAGGATTTTGCCGCCACTGTTTGCCGAGGCCTTGTTGGTTTTTGTTGAAAAACTCACATGGCCTCGGCAACGGAATTCCGTCACTCTCCCTATAATTTAACACTATCCGGGGTTGACGGAAATAATCATCTAATATATGAATATAACCTGTTAAATTTATATTATATTTTGGATGGCTTTTAATCAGCCCAGCGTGGAATTGAAACATTTGAATATGCAACGCATCAGCAGAATACCCCAGACTTTTAATCAGCCCAGCGTGGAATTGAAACCTCCACCAGCTCGTCAAACGTCTTCCGGAACTCACCCCTTTTAATCAGCCCAGCGTGGAATTGAAACCCGCCACATTGAGGACGTCCCCGGACGATGCAGACGCTTTTAATCAGCCCAGCGTGGAATTGAAACTTGTCTGGCGCTACGAATGTGTCTTCGACTCCTGAGCTTTTAATCAGCCCAGCGTGGAATTGAAACTTTGAAGATTGTGCCATGGCAAGAATTTGAGCCACACTTTTAATCAGCCCAGCGTGGAATTGAAACTTACGACAAACAAAGTCTTCAGTAGATGGCTTATTACTTTTAATCAGCCCAGCGTGGAATTGAAACATT